>Ga0207643_10001852_pt1 | contig 11690 bp, 12 predicted proteins | sample KBSMisM62_FD_184313 | JGI IMG/M metagenome (GOLD analysis project Ga0207643, IMG submission 184313) | Miscanthus rhizosphere microbial communities from Kellogg Biological Station, Michigan, USA - KBS Miscanthus M6-2 (SPAdes) (version 2) | ecosystem: Host-associated > Plants > Roots >...
CACCGGAACCGGACTTCGGTCGTTCTTCTGTGAATGCTTGCTCGATGCACCCTCACAGGTTCGGCCCGACGCAGATGTAGAAAGGCGCTAAAGTCGCTGTTGTTCGCTGGACTGCGGCATGGCCCGTGGCCTCACAACCAATTGGTTCCAAAAAATTTTTCGCCCCGAAGGCGATTTACGGCCATCCGCCGGCGACCAAACTCAATTGCATTGAATAAGGTGATATTGTAGAACGCTGGGTTATAAGGTAAGACTCATTGACTAGATTTATGATGGAGTCGCCAATGGCAGAGATAGGCGAGCCCGAAAAGCGTCGCGTTCTTGTCCCCGATGAGACGCCCGCACCAGACCGCGTGGTCCCCGAGCCCAAGACGCCGGTTAAAGTCCCGGAGCGCCAACCGGTATGAATTTCCTCGACATTAAGGCGGGGGAAACGGTCGAGATCGGCACCCAGGAGGCATATCGTTTTTGGCGATATGTTTTTCCGCCGCATAGCGCCCCAGTGCGTCTACTGTCCTGGGTTTCTGACAAGCGCTGGCATCCAGTTAAAATCGTAGAGGGGACAACGCCGGATGTGGGCGAGCAAGGCATTCACGGCTACAAAACCATGGATGACTTGATGTTGTCTATTCGTGATCCAGAGCGCCTAGTCACTCGAAGTCAAATATCCGGGTGCGATGGTGTTGCCATCGGCAGAATTGCTATGTGGGGAATTATTTGGGATCACGCTCGCGGTTACCGAGCGCAATTCGCGCGACCGCTGTCTTTTATTTCCAGCTACGGCAATCGGCACGAGGAAGCATTGGCCGAACTGCGCGGAAGCTTTTTCAGGAAAGCCGCGGCGTAACCCACCGGGTTGATCGCGATGTTTTGTCGGCCCCCTCGCAATCGCAGTGATTGCTGGCGGTGGACGTACCTACGCATGTCTTTGAGCGGGCCCTCCCTCTTTGATTAAAGTTCGCCCCCTCTTTTAATTAAACGTTAATGTGAGCTCGAACCCTCCCGTGCTAAAGTAGTAATGGTAGCTCCTCACAACCGGGAGAGAACATCATGACGCACCCCACGATACATATGGGTTCCAAAGGTTCAGAGGTGAAGCTAGCGCAACAGGCCCTCAAGGATCGAGGTTATGATCCCGGACCCATCGATGGCATATTCGGTCCAAAGACCCGGAAGGCGGTTTTGTTCTACCAAACGGATCGCACCACCGATCCGACGCCGCCAGCCTTGTTGCCACCGCCGCACGCCGAGGCCTTTAATTTGCCGCTACACGTTGACGGGATAGTGGGGCCACATACCTGGGGCAGACTGGACCCTCCTTTGTTGAAGAAAAACTCGACGCAGCACGTTTATGTGAGGCTCTTACAGAACATTCTGAAATCGTTTGGCGATCCCACTATGGACCCTGGACCCGTAGATGGCATTTTTGGTCCCCATACTGAGACGGCAGTCAAAGCATTTCAGACATTCTCGGGCCTAACTGTAGACGGTGAAGTCGGCCCGAAGACTTGGACGGCTCTTCATAGCTGAGGGAACGAACTACCCCGCGACTCGGGTTCTCCTCTGGAGCGCTGGCGGATCGACGGCCTAAACCGTTCACCGCCGGCGCGAAGCACAGCATCGCGCGTCTGGGCGCGCATATAAAAGCCGCTGAGCGTGAGGTGGGCGGGAGTTGCTGTATTCCATCTCAAGTCTAACGCTTTAGGTTTAAGTTCTACCGCGCGCCCCTGTCGATCTCGGGGGATTGGCCTCGGCTCAATGCTTGCGCTTCCTCTCGCCATCGAGCCGCGAGATCGAGGAGCACTTCGCGGTGCTTGGCATCACTCGTCCCCGCGGCCTCACGGATACAGTCCTCCGCGTGGTCCTCGTAGATTTGGGTCACTCGCAAGGGTCGTAACGGCCACTGCTGCGGTTCGCACTCCAATGCTTGCGAGTCCTCTCGCCACTTTATCGCGAGATGGATCAGCACATCACGCTGCTTGGGATCATCCGTTCTTGCCGCCGCGCGGATGCAGTCCTCCGCATGGTCTTCGTAGATTTGAGCCAGAGTTGGCATGGCGGGCTCCTCTCCGGGCGCGCCTGAAGTAGCGACATGCTCATCGCGTAGTAGCCAACGATCTAGTATCACGTCGCCGCATTTTAGTTTTAGGACGTGACACGTCTATGAACCTGGCGGTCTTCGGCGTCTCGATGCAGCCAACTGGTTCAGGCTTCCTCTGCGGTATCGCCGTATTGGTGCGAGGCGGCCCTAGGAGCGCCGGGCAGTTCCACTCACTAACGCGCTTCGGCCTCGGTAAAGATCATCTTCGACGCTCTACATAGTCGACAGCTTTGTCCTCGCAGTAGCTTGCATCCGACAAGTGAGCAGGCGGAAGCGTTTCCGTGTCCTAGTGGTATAGCCCTCCTTCACCGGAGAGGGATCGGTGCGAGAACGCAGAGGACGCTCAAGAGGGTCCCATGATGAAGTGGATTGAAGGGCCGGTCGCTTTGCGAGGGCGGCTCGGTCTCTTGAACTATATTCTCGTCACTAGCAAAGTCGATGCCCATCCAGGCACCGCCGCACTCGGTGGCTGGAAACCAGAGGCTCGGAACGCACAGCCACTGGCTTGCATCGGAATATTTGAACTGCACTCTGGACCGGACACTGGCGATAGCCGGAGCGCCTAGGAAGTCCTAGGCAGTCCCGCCAGCTCACGCCTCACTCAGCGCGCTTCCGGCAGCGCGAACACGTATATCGCGTTGTGGCCGCGCACCGGCTTGACTGCCTTGACCACACCGAGCAGTCCAGCCGTGCCCGACTGTGCATCACCGGTCAGCACGGCGACGTACTGCCGTCCGTTCACCGAATAGGTGATCGTGCTGGTCGCGATGATGCCGCCGAGGATGGTCTCCCAAACGATCTTGCCGCTGTCGGCATCGAAGGCGCGGAAGCGCCGGTCCATGTCGCCCCAGAATACGAGATCGCCTGCCGTCACCAGCGCCGAGCCGTTACCTGGCACCGGCTGCGAATGAATCATGTCGACCTTGCCGGTCGACAAATTGACCTTGGCGATCGACGTGAACTTCTTGGGATCCGCCCCCGGACGCATAACCTGCCGGCGCGGCCCGAAGCCGGCCGGATTTTTGTAGTTCTCGGTCATGTCGAGGCAGGCATCGCTATGGGGAATGTAGAGCGCGTTCTTGCCGGGGTGGTAGGCGGTCGACCAGAAACTCCGGGTGTTGTGGAAGCAGACCAAGATACGGTCGCCGTCGTGCTTTTTCACTTTGTCCCAGTTGATGTGAGTGCGGCCGGTGTCGACGTCGATCTTGGAGATGTGGAATTCCGGGACGTCGAGAGGGAACGGCGTCGCCCAGATGAACTGCCCGGTAGCGCGATCGAGCACCCAGATCCCCCCAGCCTCGCCGACCGAAACCACCACGTTTCGCACCTCGCCACGCGGGATGTTCGGATTGATCCATTTCACCGCGGCCGGATCGGGGTTGATGGCGGTGCGGACAAGCGTGCGCTCATGGACGTGATCGAGGTCCCAGTCGTCGCCCGGCAGGTGCTGGTAATACCACTTGAGCTTTCCGGTCTCGATGTCGACCGCCACGGTCGAGTTACTGTAGAGCTCCGAGGGCGCCTCGCGCGGCACCGCGTTGATATCGCCGTGGCGCTTCCACCGGGTCCATGGCTTCGGATTGGAGATGCCCCAATAGAGCAATTTGCGCTCGGGGTCGTAGGAACCGGGGAGGCCCCAGGCGCTAGCGATCCGTTTTTCGGTCGGAACCTTGCCCCACGAGTCGCCGCCGGGCTCACCTTCCGCGGGCGTGTTATAGAACTTCCAGAGCTCTTTTCCGGTTTTCGCGTCGTGCGCCGAAAGGAAACAGTCGGCGCGTGTCTCGCAGGTGCGGTTGGTGATGACCTTGCCGTCGACCACGATCGGTGACGAGGTGGCCTGTGCGAGCTCCTTGAAATTCTGGACGACGTTGACCCAGCGCTTCTTCCCAGTCTTGGCATCGAGGGCGACGATGGCGCCGTCGTGCGCGAGGAAATAGATCATGTCCTCGTAGATCGCGAGACCCTTGCTGCGCGCCCGCTCCGGACCGCCGACGAAATCTGCCATCTCCTTGGGATATTCTCGCTCGTACTCCCAGATCAGGTCGCCGTTGGTGGCGTTGATCGCAATGACGCCGCCGCCGGGATTGACAGTGTACATGACACCCTGGTGGACGATCGGCGTTGTTTCATTGGTGCCAGTCGGCAGGCCCCGCGACCAGGCCATCTGGAGTTGGCCCGCGTTGCTCTTGTTGATCTGATCGAGCGGACTGAAGCGCTGCTCATCGTAGGTCCGATTTATCATCAGCCAGTCACCCGGCGGCGGGTTGGCGAGCACGTCGTTGGTGACCGGTTGGAAGCCTCCGTTCTGTCCAAAGGACTGCGTTGCGATCGCACAGAGCATCGCCGCCGCCACAAAGGATAAAGTCTTGGTCATCGTCGCCTCCCGAATTTGATTTGATCCCCGCTCTGCGGCGGGTGAGAAACGTTCGGATGAAAAACTAGATCAATGCCGGTTTGACTGGCAAGCCGTCTCCGGACGATAAGGGCCATCGATGCGTAAGATATTCCTTGCAAGCTCCACGGCCTGTGTCGTGCTTGGCGCCTGCGCCGATGCACCGGCGCAAGACCGGATCGAGGCCGGCGAGCAGGTCTATGAAGAACACTGCGCAACTTGTCATGGCGCGAAGCTCCGACGCACTGGAGCAATTCCCGATCTGAAGGAGCAGAAGGCCGATGGACGGGCGCGTTTCGATCAGATGGTTATGGCTGGCCGGGGCCAGATGCCGGCGTGGCAGGGCATCATCGGTCCCGACGAGCTCGACCAGTTGTGGGCCTACGTTAGGTCGCGCGCATACGACCGGTAGACTTCGCATTGGAGTTGGACACTTGAAAGCCGCCGAGAAACGGAATTGTGCGAGCAGAGATAAAGTGAGCAAACCGGCGTCTCGCCGACAAGGACAAGGCCAGAGACTAAATTCAAACGGGCCGAAGCCCGCCAATTCGGCACTAGTCGCGCGTCTCCAGGAAATTCCCGGAACGGTGGGACTGGATGGTGGCGGACGCAGTCAGCATTGAACCTGTCTCACGTCCAAAATTCCCTGATATGCGGGATTCTGCAGGGAATTTTTGCAATTTGCAGGGATCTGGCCTTGAGGCGCACCGGAAAACACCGCGAGATCAGGCGGTTATGATCGAAATTCCCTACGCCACGAAGCAGGGAATTTTTCGCGGCGGATCAGGAATTTTGGCATGCACGGGCACCTGACTCTCTTCGCTACGCTGAGTTTTTTCGCAGTAATTCGGAGGAGCACGATGCAGCTGTTCTCCTTTAAAGAGATGTGTTTTTTTGGTTGGGTGCAAGTAGCCTACTGATTGCGGCAGTACAATTGGATCCAGTATTTGCGCAGCCGTCGTCGCCGCCGGGAGACACGTCCAAGCCATCGCAAGCCTCTCCGGTGCCGGGACCAACACGCCCAAGTTCTCCTGCTGCCTCATCAGGTGGGCCCTCTAGCCAAGGCGGCATTCAACAATCGACGTCCGTGTCGCAAGAATATTGCCTGGACGGAAATTCGATCGCCTCTACACGTCCGAGGAAAAAACTAAGCCTTTTGAGGTAGTCAAAAACGAACGCTACACTTGAGAGCCCTCGCGGACGGCAAGCCCCTGCAATCACTTGAGGGCCTGCCGCTAGAGCCGTCCGCGTAGACGTTCCGCGATGATGTAGAGCGGCGGAATGATGAAGATGCTGAATACCGAGGCGGCACCGCGCCCGCCAAGCCCTCGCCCGATCGGGTCGAATGGCTGCGGCACACGAGCGCACCCGCAGCACCATCTGACAGAGCAGCGTTTGATTGCCAAACATTAATTCGGCCGTCACCTCACAGTAAGGCCGGCGCCTTCATTTAGCCGGCCAGCACGGCGCCCGCAGTGCCATTAATCAAATGGAGACATTATGATCAGTCCTCGAGACAAACTGGATCGCGCTCGTTCGGCGCGGCGTCTTGTCCTTCTTGCCACCGGCGCGAGCTTCGCTGCCGCCGCACTTCTCCTTGGCCCGGGTTCCGGCCAATCGATGCTCCCGGCGGCGTCGACCGCGAACGCCAAGGAAAGCGCGCCGCAGGCTGGCCGGGGCTGGATCGGCGTGCAGATCCAGCCCGTCACCACCAGTATCGCCGAAAGCCTCGGTATGAAGGCAGACAAAGGCGCGCTGATTGCCGAACCGCTCACGGACGGCCCCGCCGCGAAGGCTGGTATCCTCTCGGGCGATGTGATCACCGCGCTGAACGATCAACCAGTCAACGATATTCGCGACCTTGCCAAGCAGATCGGCGACATGGCTCCGGGTGGCACGGCGAAACTCACGATTTGGCGCAAGGGCGAAGAGAAGACCATTTCGCTGACACTCGGTGAAATGCCGAAGCAGCACGATACGCGCGCAGCCGCGCCCAAGGCCGATGCGGATCGCGTCGACGCGCCGAAGCTCGGTTTGATGCTCGCGTCTGCCGAGCATGTCGCAGGTGCCGGCTCTGAAGGGGTCATCGTGATCAATCTCGATCGCAACGGACTTGCCTTCGAACACGGTTTTAAGATTGGCGACATCATCCTCGATGTTGGAGGGAAGAAGGTCGTTACCCCGGTCGATGTGCGCAATGCCGTCAGGGACGCCCACAAGGATGGCAAGCGAGTGGTGTTGATGCGGTTGAAGTCGGACGAGTCGACAAAGTTCGTCGCCGTTCCGATCGCTCGCGCCTGAACCGAGATGAATTGCGTTCCACCGGATTACCACATCAGTCCGGTCGGAACGCACGCCGGGGACAGGATAAGCAAGAAGACCGTCCCCGGCGCCTTCGAGGTGCCAGGCAAACTTTACGGAAACCTGTCACTACTCGGCTCGATCCCAGGTCCGGACCACTCTGCCGCACGTCGCCGCCCGCCGAGAAGCCTGACAGGCCGAAGAATTGGAACCGATGACTGGGAAAATGCAGGTAAAAAAGGGCTGGCAGCTCGCAGAACAACACGGCCTTTGGTGGGCCTACGAAGGCGACTTGCCTCCGCCCGAAGCCTTTCAGACCCACGGCCGCCCACGCCACGTACCGATACTTGGGCCATACCCGTCCCGCACAATTGCAGAGACGCTGCTGCGGCGGCATCTAGAACGTCGCCGCGATTGAAGCTTAGGCAGTGAGCGTGTTGATCGTTTCAACGCTGTGTACGAGAACAGCGACAGCTATCGCAAATTCGTAATCTCGAGCGCTACGGTTTGAACGCGACGTTCACAGTATGCGCCGAGCGCAGTTACTAGCTAAGATTCAGCTCAGCTACGAGTATTTTCACGACCAACGCACGACCGATCGCGTGATTTTTGACAACATCGACCCACTCGGACTCTCCAGGGTCTTCGATGGACAGTGAGATTGTGCTCTCCCAGCGTGATATGGGCAGCTGTGGCGATCATTGGTTTTGGGTTGGAACTTTTCCGCCAGGTCCGAACATCATCCCCATTCGCATGGACGTAGGTTTGAGATAGCCTCATCATCGAACTCCAACACCGGGGCAGGCCGGATTTCGCTTAGCGGCCAGCGACCCAGCCGGCAACGACAGGCTTTCAACAAGGGAGGTTATCGTGATTGGGCGTCGCGAATTCGTGCTCGGCGCAGCTGCTGCCGGCGTGCTGATGCAACCGCGCTTCGGCTACCCCAACGCATCACAGCCGGCGACCATCGTCACTTTCGACGTCCCAGCGGGCGCGTGCGATTGCCACACGCATATCCATGGCGATCCGGAAAAGTTTCCGTGGTTCGCGGGGCGCACGTATACGCCCGAGGCGGCGCTGCCGGAAGAAATGACCGCGCTGCACAAGGCGCTCAAGATCCAGCGCGTGGTAATCGTGACGCCAAGCGTATACGGCCCCGATAATTCCGCGACGATCTATGGCATGGCGGCGCGCGGCAAGGACGCACGCGGCGTGGCCGTAATCGACGATAAGACCACCGACGCTGAGTTGGATCGGCTCGGGTCGCTTGGCTTCAAGGGCGTACGCCTCAATCTCTCGACTGCCGGCATCAACGATCCCAAAGTTGCGACCGAGCGCTTCCTCGCCGCCGCCGCGCGCATAAAGAGCCGCAACTGGCATATCCAGCTCAACACGACACTGCCGGTGATCGCCGCGATGAAAGACGTGCTCGCCGCCTCGCCGGTGACGCTGGTGTTCGATCACTTCGGCAATGCAAAGGAGGAGCTTGGGGTGGGGCAGCCCGGCTTCTCCGATCTGGTGAGCCTCGTGAAATCCGGCAAAGCCTATGTCAAGATTTCGGTCACCGCGGGCCCGCGCGAGAACTACAGCTATTTCACGCCGCTCGCCCAGATGCTGATCAGTACCAACGTCGACCGCATGCTGTGGGGCACCAACTGGCCGCACCCTAATTCGGCGGACGGCAGCACCTCAAAGGTGACACCGCTGTGGCAAGTCGACGACGGGCTTGTCTTCAATCTCCTGCCCACCTGGGCGCCGGACGCTGCGGTGCGCAAGAAAATCCTCGTAGACAATCCGGCGCGGCTGTACGAATTCTAATTGCGTGGAGTCCATCATAGGAAATGCGGCTCGCACCACATCCGGGCTCTGAAACGTGATGTAAAGGCACTCGAGCTCGCAATTAAACTCAAGACCGCTCCCAGATGCCATGTCGCCTTTTGTGAAGGTCGGACGCTACTCCTTACATGGGCCGGACTTCCATCGGCTGGATCGCATCAGCTTAGCCTGGCGCACTCATTCGATAACCTCGTCGGCGCGGGCCAGCAGCGTCGGCGGCACTTCGAGGCCGAGCGCCCTGGCCGCCTTCAGGTTGATCACTAGCTCGTACTTGGTCGGTTGCTGGACCGGGAGGTCGGCCGGCTTTTCGCCCCTGAGGATTCGATCCACGTAGGAAGCCGCGCGCTTGTACAGTTCTACCAGGTCCGCACCATAAGAAGCCAAGCCGCCATCTTCGACGAAGTAGCGGTAGGAGTACATCGCAGGTAGGCGATGCTTGGCGGCCGCCGCGATGATGAGTTTCCGGCGAACAATGGTATTTCGATTCGCGAGCACGATCAGGGCCCGGTTTTGAGCGCGTGCAAATGAACCGATGGAATTCTCGATGTCGGCGGGAGGCTCCGGGACGCCCAATTGTTGCAGCCGTAGCCCTAACGACTGCGCTACGGCGTCCATTGCAAGCCACATGCCGATCTGATCACTCAGCTTAGCGTCCAGGATCACCCCAACCTGTCCCACGTCGGACGCAAGGTCCCTGAGCATTTCCAGCATCTTCCCTGCAATCGAGAATTCGGTTGGGGTGAAGCCGGTCACATTGCGACCCGGACGCGCAAGTGTTTCGACCAATCCGGCACCGACCGGATCGTTAACCTGCGTAAAAACGATGGGTAAGGTGATGGACTCTTGCTGGAGTGCTACCACTGCTGTCGGGCCAGAAGCCAAGACTGCGTCGGGTTTCAGAGCAACGAGTTCGGCCGCGTAAGTCTTGAGGCGGTTAGGTTCCTCGCCTAAAAATCGAAAATCGATGCGAACGTTGCGGCCCTCCATCCACCCAAGCTCCAGCAATCCTTGCTGAAACGCCGCAGTTTGCCGCCGAACTTGCGGATCATCCTCGGTACTTGAGATTAGTACTCCGACCCGCCGCATTCGCTCGGGCTGCTCCTGTGCGACCCCGGCAATCGGCCACGCTACCGCCGCGCCCCCGAGCAGGGCGATGAATTCGCGGCGTTTCATTCTATCACCTCGTCGGCGCGGGCGAGCAGCGAGGGCGGGACGTCGAGATTGAGTGCTTTAGCGGTCTTGAGATTGATGACCAGCTGAAATCTTGTCGGTTGCTCTATCGGCAGGTCGGCTGGTTTTGCGCCATTGAGAACCTTGACGACAAACGCTGCCGCGCGCCGGCTCAGATCAGTGATGTTCGGCCCATAGGAGATGAGCCCGCCGTCCTCCACAAACTCGCGCGCCTCATACATCGTCGGAAGTCGATGCGTCGCCGCGAGTCCGCTGATCTGCCGTCGCGCCGAGTTGAATTGCGCATCGGATAGGACGGTCAGGGCATCGAAACCGCCTTGCGTGACGGCGGAGAACGTCGCCGGAAGCATGTTGAGGTTCGAAACAGGGAATAGGCGAAACTGCAACCCGAGCGAGGAGCCGGCCGGCTGGATGTCATCCCAGAGGAACGGATGCAACGGATTTTCGGCATTGACGAGCACTGCAATCCGCTGAATTCCTGCCACCGCCTCTCTGAAGACTTCCATCCGCTTGCGGGCGAGTTCCGAGCCGGAGAGCGAGACGCCAGTCACGTTGCCGCCGGGACGAGCGAGGCTCGCCGCAAGGCCGAGCCGAAGCGGGTCGGCGGTAGGCGCCATAATAACTGGAATGCTCGTGGTTTGGCGTTTTGCCGCGAGTGCTGGTGGCGTACCGACGACGACGATAGCGTCTGGACTGAGGGACACCAACTCCGCCGCAAGCTCGTCGTATGTCTTAGATTGACCGAGCGCGAACCGGTATTCGATCGCGAGATTTTGACCCTCGACGTAGCCGAGGTCTCGAAGCCCGCCGCGCAGTGCCTCGATGAGGTGGGAGATGGAGGCCGGGGCAAGATAACCGAGACGCGCCATTCTTGCCGGCTGCTGCGCGTGCGCGGCGAGCGGCCACGTTGCGGCCACGCCGCCGAGCACCGATATGAAATCGCGCCGCCTCATGTTGGACCTCCCCCTCCCAGAGTCGGTCTACTGCACGTTCAACCTGCCATAGAGTGGCCAGCGAGTCTTATTGGGCGACCCGAATTGTTCTGAATAAGGGTGGCTACTGCCACCACGTCGTACCCCCCAATTGGGGGGAGCCCAGCACAGTGCGTGTGTCGCTCGGCTGATGTCCGAGTAGGATTGGACCGGTAAGGCTCGAAGTGAGCAAATGTTTTCCGGTTTGCCCCCGAAAAGCAGAACTCCGATCGGCGTGTTAAACTGCTCTCCAACGGTGGCCTGCCAATGATGCGCGGAGAACAGCATGAGACGCGTGATCGGTGTAACCACAGCCCTGATGATGTCTCAAGCCGCAGCAACAGCGGAGCCTCAACAAATTGATCTCGATGTGCCATCGACCACAGTGGCGACGACTGTACAGATCAACGTTAAACCCTCTAAAGGCGCGGTCTTACTCTACACCGGGCCTAGCTACGACAAGCCGATCCGCTTCCCTGGGCCGTCAAGCACGCGGGTGGTGCCGACTTCATCACGGACGGTTCGCATTGAATTGGTCGAGGGGGCAAAGTCATTTCGCGTTAAAATCCTTGGGCGTATTGATGGCCTCGATGGATCGAAAATCGAACCTCAGTCGAGATGATCCTTCGTCGTGTCTGATAAGCGATGGCTGGTCGATGTCCGCTTTGAGACGTCCACAGCATCAGAAGCGGCTGCGAGCAATTGCAGCAAAACGACACTACTACTCGATCACCTCGTCGGCGCGGGCAAGCAGTGCCGGCGGCACATCGAGCCCGAGCGCCTTCGCCGTGGTGAGGTTGATGACGAGGTCAAACTTGGTCGGCGCCTGCACCGGCAGGTCAGCCGGCTTCTCGCCCTTGAGGATGCGATCGACGTAATCGGCCGCGCGCCGGTATTG
>Ga0207643_10001854_pt1 | contig 11687 bp, 7 predicted proteins | sample KBSMisM62_FD_184313 | JGI IMG/M metagenome (GOLD analysis project Ga0207643, IMG submission 184313) | Miscanthus rhizosphere microbial communities from Kellogg Biological Station, Michigan, USA - KBS Miscanthus M6-2 (SPAdes) (version 2) | ecosystem: Host-associated > Plants > Roots > Rhizosphere...
CGCTTCCAGCGCATCGAGCAGCGCCCGCTGGGTCGCGGGCTTCTCGAATCGACTCGTCTCGCCGATGCCGTACGCGAAGAACTGCAATGGCCGCTGCGCGGTCATCGCCGGATCGATCTGGCGCACGGCGCCGGCCGCGGTGTTGCGCGGATTGATGAAGAGCTTGCCTCCGGCTGCTTGCTGGCGCGCATTGAGCTCGGCAAAATCCCGCCGCGTCATATAGACCTCGCCGCGCACTTCGAGCAGCGGTGGCGGGCGCGCACTCTTGAGCTTGCGCGGGATCGAGCGAATCGTCCTCACGTTGGGCGTGACATCCTCGCCCACCTCGCCGTCGCCGCGCGTCGCTGCGACGGCCAAGGCGCCGTCCTCGTAGCGCAGGCTGATCGCCAGGCCATCGAACTTGAGCTCAGCCAGGTATTCCAACGGCGGCGCCGCGGCATCGAGGGCGAGCTCGCGGCGCACTCGCGCATCGAACTTGGCCGCGGCGCCCGCGACAGTGTCGGTCTCGGTCCTGATCGACAGCATCGGTATCGCATGCCGCACCGGGGCAAAGTCGGTCTTGGCAGCGCCGCCGACCTTTTGCGTCGGCGAATCGGGCGTGAGGAGATCGGGGTAGCGCGCTTCGAGCGCCTCGAGCTCCTGGAACAGCGCGTCGTAGTCTGCATCCGAAATCTCGGGCGCATCGTCGACGTAATACTTCCGGTTGTGCTCTTCGATCTCGCGGCGGAGCTTCGCGACGCGCGCGGCCGTGGTCGGCGGCACGCCACCGCGGGAATCGCCTGACGGAGCGGCGGCCACGGTGAAGATTCCGGGACGGGGCGTAAGGCTCGCGCCTTCAGCCGCCGAACAGCGCCAGTGCACGCGGGCTGCCCGGCTCGATGTTGACCTCGCGCAGCGCTTCGGCGGTGCTGCGCACCTGGTCGCGGATCGCCGCGAACGCAGCGTCGTCGAGCGGACGCCGGTTGTCGTCCACCAACGACGCGTCGAGTTTTTTCGCCATGTTCTTAGCGGCGAGCTTCATCTGATCGAACACCTTGACGGGTTCAGCCACGCGAGGAACGTCGAGCAGGAAGACCGCACCCGGCGTCGACGACACGCGCAAGGTATCCGCGGTAAAGGGATCGGACCGGTAGTTCTGCAGCGCATAGAGCACGGAGCCCGTCTCCTCCTGGATCCAGTCGAAGCGCCCGCCGTTCGCGAGGCGGAAGCCCGACGCCTCGGCAATGCCGCGAAGCCGCGTGCCGGCGATCAGTGCGGAATCGGTCTTGAGCAGCGTGATTCCAATTTGCACGTCGAGCTCGGCGCAAATGCGGTCGAGGGCCTCGGCGCGCGCCGCTTCGCCGATGACATTCGGCGTGTTCAAGGCCGCGGGCAGCGCCGCCGCGACATCGGTGACCGAGCGCACGAATGCTTCGAGCAGCGGCGCCGTTGCCGCGCCGGACCGATTGGCAAGAAGGAGGCACGCGGCGATATCGGTGAACTCGCCCGCAGTGTCCGACTTCAGCAATTGCCAAGGGAGGCCAGGACCACGACGACCGAACCAGCGCAACGGCTGACCCAGCCGCGCATGCAACCCGGCGGCGAGCGCCCCCGCCGCGATCGGTTGTTCCGGCTGCAGGTTCGCGATGCATTCGATGTCGGGATCGGGCTGCGGCGCTTGTCGATCGGCGGCAAATCCCCGGCTCGCCGCGGGTTGCAACGGCATTGGCGGCGCGAATTCGTCGCCCGCGACCTCGGACGCAATGCGCTCATGCACTTCGAGCGGAGGCTCATAACCGCTGTCGTCCGACGCTTCGAGCTCGGCGCGCCGCGCGTTTTCGGGAATGGCGGCGGAAGCGAACGAGGGCTCCAGACGGGCGCCGGACTCGGCCGGACTCGGCGCACCCGGCGTCAAGCCGTCGCGACCCGGGAAAGCCTCCTTGATGCGGCGTCGCACGCGCCGCTCCTGGAACCAGTTGTAGACGAGGACCCCGACCACGAGCGCGCCGCCGGCTACGAAGAGGCCCAGCTGCAACGAGGTCATGCCATCTCGTCCGAAACGCGGGTCATGAAGGGTTTCGCCAGTGCAACCGAGACGCTGTCGACTTGGCGTTGAAGCCCCCTAGTGTACCGCTCCGGCGTGCGGATTCAGTCACGGGGACTCTGTCAGGCAGCGCCCGTGGCGGCAAGCTCGAGTGCCTCGGCGATATCGACCGCGACGACGCGAGAAATGCCCGGCTCGGGCATCGTGATGCCGATCAGCTGGTTCGCCATCTCCATCGTGATCTTGTTGTGGGAGATGAACAGGAACTGCGTCTGCTGCGCCATGTCCTGCACCATCCGGCAGAAGCGGTCGGTGTTCGGATCGTCGAGCGGCGCATCGACCTCGTCCAGCAGGCAGAACGGCGCGGGGTTCAGCTGGAACAGCGCGAACACGAGCGAAATGGCCGTGAGCGCCTTCTCGCCGCCCGAAAGCAGATGGATCGACGTATTCCGCTTGCCCGGCGGTTGCGCGACCACCTGCACGCCCGAATCGAGAATCTCCTCCCCAGTCAGCAGGAGCTGAGCCTGCCCACCCCCGAAGAGGACTGGGAAGAGTCGGGCAAAGTTCTCGTTGACCGTGTCGAACGTCTGCTGCAAGAGCTGCCGGGATTCGCGGTCGATCTGGCGAATGGCATTCTCCAGGGTCGCCATCGCCTCCGTGAGGTCCGTCGCCTGAGCGTCCAGGTAGTGCTTGCGCTCGCTGGCGATCTCGAGCTCGTCGAGCGCCGCGAGATTGACGGCGCCGAGACCGGCGATCGCACCCTGCAGCCGTTCGATCTCGGCCGGCAACCCGGATTTGTTTCCGAATGCCTTCAACTCGGCGGGCAGCGCCGCGAGGTCGGCGTGCGCTTCGGCGAGCTGGCCGGCGAACTGCTCCTCCGCGAGCACCATCGCCTGCTCCTTGAGCCGCATCTCCTCGATTTTCGTCCGTGCCGGCTCGAGCTTCTGTTCGGCCGCGAGGCGCGCTTCCTCTGCGCCGCGAAGCTCTGCACCCAATCCTTCCTGCCGATCGCGTGCCGCGGCGAGCGCCTGCTCGGCTTCCCCGCGCGAAGCAAGCTGGAGCTGCAACGACTGTTCGACAGGGGTCCAGTCGATCGCCGCGCGCTCAGAGGTAAGCTGGGCCAGGAGTCCGCGCTGCTGTTCGGTCTGCGCCGTCAGCGACTCGCGCCGGCGCTCGAGCTCGGCGAGGCGCTCGCGGCAGCTTCGCTCGGCGAAGACCGCCTCCTGCGCGGCGCGCTCGGCGACACGGACGCGCTCGCGTCCCCGTGCGAACTCGCTCTCGGCTTCGAGCTGCGCGTTGCGCGCCGCATCGCGTTGCATTGCTTCGTCGTGGAGCTTGACCTGCGCATCGGCGCGTTCCGCGGCAAGCACGTCGCCCTGCGCCTTCCCTGCCGTTTCCTGCGCGGTGATCTCGGCGAGCTCGGCGACGATTTGCACGCGCCGGGCCTCGGCGGTTTCCGCCACTTGCTTCAGCTGCACGAGCTCGAGCTCGAGGTCATGGCAACGCCGCTGCTGCGACGAAAACGCCATGCTTTCGTCGTGATAGCGCCGCTGCGCATCGTCGAGCTCGGACTCGACCGTCGCCAATGCGTCGCGGGCGGCGAGCGAGACGCCGCGCACGTTCGGAATGGCATTCCCGAGCTCCGCGAGCTCGCGCTGCCGTGCGAGCACTCCATGCAGATCGCTGTCTGCCGCGAAGAAGTGGATCGCCTGCGCGGTGACGAGGTGGCCGCGCGGCGTGACGAAGGATTCGCCCACCGCCAGCGTCCCGCGGTCGCGAAGCGCGGCAGCGACATCGTCGCGGCAGCGAACGCCGCGAAGCCAGTCCGAAAGGAGGCGAGCGATTTCCTGACGCGGCGAACGCACGCGCCCAAGCAGGCTGTCGCCGTTGCCGCTGGCGTTTCCACTCCCACCTTGGAGGCCGGCTGCGACGGGCGCATAGAGCGCGATTCGCGGCGGCGCGGCCTTCGCATCGGTACCGTCACCCACCCACTCCTGCGCGGCCTCGAGCCGTTCCAGCTCGACCGCATCGAGCCGTTCGCGCAGGACCGCCTCGAGGGCATCCTCCCATCCCGGCTCGATGTCGAGTCCCTGCCACAGGCGGCGGGCCTTGGCGATGCCGTGATCCGAGAGCCATTGCGCACTGTCCTTGCCCTGCCCGATCTTCTCCTGCAGCGCGGCCAGCGCCTGGGAGCGGGCCTCGATGTCGGCGAGCTCGTGCCCGGCCTTTTGCGCGGCGTCGCTCGCTGCCCTTTGCCGTTCCTGCAGGTCCTGCACCGTGTCGCGCAACGCATTCAAGCCGGACTCTTTCGAGGCGAGCTCCGATTTCTCCTGGCGGAGCTGATCGTCGACGTCCGCGATCTGCGCGGTCATCGGCGCGCCCGGCGCGTCGAGCTCCGCCTGCAGGCGCTCGCGACGCGGTGCCAACTGCCGCACGAGCTCCGCGACGTTCTCGCGCTTGGTCTCGATGACGCGAATCGCCTGCTCGGCGAGGCCGATCCGTTGTTGCAGATCGGCGAACACCGCGGCCGCCGCCGCGACTGCCTGCTCGCGCTCCGGCAGCCCCGCGACGGCGACCCGCTCCTCTTCGCCGGTCCTTTCCCGGGCAGCGAGCGCATCCTCGATCGCCTGCTCGAATGCCCTGCGGTCGCCAAGCAGTGCGGCTTCCTGGGCCGCGAGCGCGCCGATCTGCTCGGTCAGCTGCGCCACCTGTTGCGTGATCCGCGTTTCGCTCTCGCGAGCGAAAGCGAGCTGCTGCTCGAGCCTCGTCACCTCGGCGTTGGCTTCGTAGAAAGCGCCCTGCCGCTCATGCAGGGCGTCGCCCGCCGCGTAGTGCTCGGCGCGCAGCGCCTCCAGTTTCGCTTCGGCGGCGCGCACGTCGGCCTGCACGCTCTCGAAGGCGACAGTGAGGGTCCCTACTGCCGCCGAATGACGTTCGCGGGCATTCGCCGCGTCCTGCTGCTTCGAAAACCACAGGAGGTGCTGCACGAGGCGCAGCCGCGTCTCGTGCTCGCGGAACTCAGTGGCGACCTTCGCCTGCGCACCGAGCTTTTCCAGTTGGAGACCGAGCTCGATCCGGATGTCCTCCACCCTTGCCAGGTTCTTGCGCGTTTCAGCGAGCCGGGACTCGGTTTCCCTGCGCCGCTCCTTGTATTTGGACACTCCCGCGGCTTCCTCGAGGAACACCCGCAGCTCCTCGGGCTTCGCCTCGATCACGCGCGAGATCATCCCCTGTTCGATGATCGCGTAGGCGCGCGGCCCCAAGCCGGTGCCGAGAAAGAGATCGTAGATGTCCCGGCGGCGTACCGGGATGTTGTTGATGTAGTAGGACGAATCCTCGTCGCGCGTCAGCACGCGCTTGATCGAGAGCTCCGTGTAGCTGCCCCATTGGCCGCCGATGCGGCCCGCGGAATTGTCGAAGAAGAGCTCGACGGACGCGCGGCCGACGGCCTTGCGCTCGCCCGCGCCGTTGAAGATCACGTCCTGCATCGATTCGCCGCGCAGCGCCGATGCCTTCGATTCGCCGAGGACCCAGCGCACCGCGTCGATCACGTTCGACTTGCCGCAACCGTTGGGGCCGACGATGCCCACGAGCTGGCCCGGCGTGGCGATCGCCGTCGGGTCGACGAACGACTTGAAGCCTGCGAGCTTGATGTGCGTGAGACGCAAAGGGGCCTGCGGACGAAAGTGCGGGCGGGGGAAGGCCCGGTTACCTGGGGGAACGAATCGCCGGCCGGCATGAAGCTGCGGACGACGCAAAAGGCGAAATTATATCCGATCCTCCTCGACCGCGTGGCACGCCGCGGCACCGCCGCCGGGCGCCGGCTTGAGCACCGGGATCTCGCTGCGGCAGCGGTCGGCGGCATACGGGCAGCGCGGATGAAATGCGCACCCGGTGGGCGGGTCGAGCGGATTCGGAACCTCGCCGGCCACGGCCGTGCGCTTCTGGCCCGTCATCGCGAGGTCGGGCACCGCAGCGAGCAGCATCCGCGTGTACGGATGGCACGGCGCCGCGAAAAGGCGCTTCGTCGCCGCGACCTCGACAATGCGGCCGAGATACATCACGCCGACGCGATCGGCGATGTGGTGGATCACCGCCAGGTTGTGCGAAATGAAGAGATACGTGAGCCGCAGTCGCTGCTGCAGGTCGCGCATCAGGTTCAGCACTTGCGCCTGCACGGAGACGTCGAGCGCGGACGTCGGTTCGTCGCAGACCAGGAACCGCGGCGCCGTAGACAGGGCGCGGGCGATCGAGATCCGCTGCCGCTGGCCACCGGAGAACTGGTGCGGATACTTCGTCCCGTCCGCGCTCGCGAGCCCCACCTGCGCGAGCAGCGCCGCGACGCGGGAAGCGACTTCGGCGCGCGGGGTCTCCGGTGCCTGCGCGACGATCGGCTCCGCGATCACGCTCGCGACGCGCCAGCGCGGGTTGAGGCTGGCGTAAGGGTCCTGGAAGATCATCTGCATCCCGCGCCGCGCCGCGCGTTGCGTGGCGCCGTCCGCTGCGCCATCGCCCGCCAGTGCGACGCCGTCGAATTCGATCGTGCCGCGCGTCGGCGTGTACAGGCCGACGATGAGGCGCGCGACCGTCGATTTGCCGCAGCCGGACTCGCCGACGAGGCCGAGCGTTTCGCCCGGGGCGATTGCCAGGCTGACGCCGTCGACGGCCTTGAGCAGTGCTCGCGGCTTGCGCTCGAGTACGCGATCGAGCCACGGCGGCGAGACGTCGAAGGACCGCGCGACGTCGGTGAGCGTCAGCAGCGCGTCGGACATGGGATCAGGCGGCGAGCGTGGGGATACGACATCACGCTTGGGCCACCCAGCAGGCGGCGCGCGTCGCGCCGACCGGAAGGAGCTCCGGACGATCTTGCCGGCAGCGCGCGATGGCGCGCTTGCATCTCGGATGGAACGCGCAGCCGCCTGGCACCGCATCGAGGCGCGGCATTACGCCGTCGATCTGGGCAAGGCGATCGCAATCCGCGACGATCGAAGGGATAGACCCCATGAGGCCCAGTGTGTAGGGATGCGCGGGACGATGGATGACATCGGCGACCGGGCCGATCTCCACGATGCGTCCCGCGTACATCACGGCCACGCGTTGCGCCGCCTCGGCGATCACGCCCATGTCGTGCGTGATCAGCATGACCGCCGTCCCGTGGTCGCGACAGAGCCGCTTCAGGAGCTCGATGATCTGCGCCTGAATCGACACATCCAACGCGGTCGTGGGCTCGTCGGCAATCACGAGCCGCGGGCGTCCCGCGAGCGCGAGTGCGATCACGACGCGTTGCCGCATGCCGCCGGAAAACTGATGCGGATAGTGGCCGAAGCGGCGCGCAGCCGCCGGAATGCCGACTTCGTCGAGGAGCTCGATTGCCCGGGCGCGGGCTTGCACTGCTCCCAGCGGCAGGTGCGTCTGGATGGTCTCGACGAGTTGCGCGCCGATCGTATACAGCGGGTTGAGCGAGGTCAGCGGATCCTGGAAGATGGCGCCGATCTCGCGCCCCCGGATTGTCCGGAACGTCTCGTAAGGCAGGTTGTCGATGCGGCGGCCGGAGAGGCGGATCTCGCCGCCATTGATGCGCCCGGGTGCATCGATGAGGCCGATGATCGCCGCGCCGGTGAGCGACTTCCCGGCCCCGGATTCGCCGACCACCCCGAGGATCTCGCCCGGGGCAATTTCGAACGAAACGTCGTGAACCGCCCGCAGCGTGCCGTGGCGCGTGGGGAATTCAACGTTCAAGCCCGAGACCTCCAGCAGCGGGCCGCCGGCAGTCGACGCAGCGTGCGCTGCGCCGAGCGTCATCGCAATTTCGGGTTGAGGGCGTCACGCATCCAGTCGCCCAGCAGGTTGATCGCGAGAACCATGATCACCAGCGCGGCTCCCGGGAAGACGGCAATCCACCACTCGCCCGAAAACAGAAAATCGTTGCCGACGCGGATCAGCGTACCGAGCGACGGCTGCGTCGGGGGCACCCCGACGCCAAGGAAGGACAGCGTGGCTTCGGTGATGATCGCGGTGGCGATGTTGATCGTCGCAAGCACGAGCACCGGGCCAAGGACGTTGGGCAAGAGGTGACGGCGCATGATGCCGAACGGCGAGATGCCGATCACGCGCGCGGCCTGAACGTACTCCTTGCTCTTCTCGACCATCGTCGAACCTCGGACCGTGCGCGCATATTGCACCCAATTGGCCGCGCCGATGGCGAGGATCAGCACGAACAGCGCGACGCTCGAATGCGCGTCACGCGGCAGCATGGCGCGAGCGACGCCATCGATGAGCAGCGCGATGAGAATGGCCGGGAAGGAGAGCTGGACGTCGGCGACGCGCATGATGAACGCATCGAGCCTGCCTCCGACATAGCCGGCGATGAGGCCGAGCGAAACCCCGATCACCATCGCGAGCGCGACGGCCGCGAGACCGACGAGGAGCGAGATCCGCGTGCCGAACATGATGGCGGAAAGCACGTCGCGTCCCTGGTCATCGGTGCCGAGGAGGTACTCAGCTTTGCTGCCCGTCATTCCCGCCGGAGGCGACAGCGCGTCGAGGAGATTGAGCGTCTTCAGGTCGAACGGGTTGTGCGGAGCCACCCACGGCGCGAAAAGGGCGGCGGCGAGACAGACGAATAGCACGACTGCCGAGACGATCGCCACCGGCGAATGCCGGAAGGAAAAGCCGATGTCGCTGTTCCACGCCGCCGAAAGGCGCACCGGTAGCGTCGGCAGCGCGGCTTTGTCGGTGACCGTCAGTTGAGGCATGTCTGTCATGAGCAGGATACGTGATTCGGTTGCTGCGCAGATCCCTGATTCCGGACGGACGGCGCAGCGTCGCGTGAATTCGTGCGGGGGCGCGTCGCTCCGTATCGCCGAGTCGCCTTCTAGGTGGAGGGCTCCGCCAACCGCTCGACGGTCCGGAGCGCCGCGGTACGCGCCTGGGCGTAGACCTGCTCCTTCCAGTCGTCGGCATCGACGTAGAACGCGTCGCGCATCTGCTGGCGGATCGGCGCCCGCAGCGCCGCGGGCGCCTCCGGGTGAATGTGCAGCCAGTGGTCGGCGCGCAGCGCCTGGAAAACCTGGGGCAGCGGCACGGTCCCGTATTCGAGGGCCATCGCGGTGAACTCGGTATCGCCGCACTCCTCATAGCCCGTGCTGGTGACGAACCCCACGACGTTCGCCGACGTCGACGAGCCGTCGTAGAAGGACGTCACTTCGTCGCCCCACCAGGCTCGGGCGCGAGCGAGCTCCGCCGGAACGTTGCGGCCGGCATAGATCTTTTCGCCGTGCCCGCGGGGGCCCAGCGCCGTGTGATAGTCGATCCACGCAACGCGTCTGCGGCCGGACGCGTAGCGCTGCAGCACCGAGCGCAACGTGCGATTGCTCCACGTCGCGTGCGTACCGCCGAAAAAGAGGCCGTCCGGGAAAGCGTACTGCCCGCCCGTGAGGGCCGCCTGGAATGCGCGCTCGCCATGCTTCGCGATAAACGCGCCGATCGCTTCCTCGCTCTCCCTCGGCGGGGGCCAGGTCGCGGGAAGCAGCATCGAATGCACTTCCGCGTACGCCGCGTTGACGGGCAGCGGCGCCGCGAAGTCGTGGAAGTTCCGATTGAGGTCGACGTTGTCCTCGTTGACGCGGCGGCCGTAGGAAAATCCGTGCGGATTCACCGCGTGCACCATGAGGACGGCGACGCCTGCGGCTTGCACCGCCCGCACGAATTCCTCGTCGTGCAGGAGGCCGACCTGCGCACCGGAACCGCAATAGCCTTCGATGCCATGCGTCGCCGACGTCAGGACGAGCACGGATTCGGTCTCGCGCTCGCCGAGCACGGCGACGTCCATCGCGAGCACCTCGCCTTCGACGCCGCGCAGGTCCGGCAACTCTTGCGAGTCGAGCGCGAGATCACGGGCGCGGGCCGCTGCGAGGAATTTGGCGCGCGCGTCGGCATAGCTCCGCGCGAAATGAGGGATGGCATTCATCGAGGGCAGGAACTTCCGGAGAAGTGTCTCGCGACCGCTACTTTCCGACCGGCATCGCGCGCTCCGCGATTGCCGCCAGGAACCCCGCGCCCAGCGGAATCACGTCGTCGTTGAAATCGTACGTGCTGTTGTGCAGGAAGCAGCCGCCCTCGGCCCCGCCTTGTCCGAGCCGCGCCATCGCGCCGGGCTTCGCCTGCAGCATGAACGAAAAGTCTTCCGAGCCCATCGACGGGTCGAGGTTGCGCACCACGTTGTCGCGGCCGACCAGCGATTCCGCGACGGTCATCGCGAGATCCGCCTCGCGCGGATGATTGATCGTAGCGGGATAGATCCGTTCGTATTTGACCGTCGCCTTCGCGCCGAAGGCGGCGGCGATCGCCGGCACCAGCTCGGATAGCCGCCGCTCGATCATGTCCTGAGTCGCCGGCCGGAACGTGCGCACGGTGCCGACAAGCTTCGCGTGCGAGGGAATCACGCTCATCGCGCCCGGGTTGCCCGCCTGCATCGCGCACAGACTCACCACGGCAGTGTCGATCGGGCTCACGTTGCGCGAGACGATCGACTGCGCCGACGTGATGATGTGCGCGGCGACGAGCACTGGATCGACGGCGGCGTGAGGGTGCGCGCCGTGACCGCCCTTGCCGTCGATCGTGATTTCGATCCGGTCCGCCGCCGCCATCGCCGGACCCGGCGTGATGCCGATGCGGCCCGGCGGCAAGCCCGGCCAGTTGTGCAAGGCATACACCTGCTCCGCCGGAAACCGCTCGAAAAGGCCGTCCTCGATCATCGCCTTGGCGCCGGCATAACCCTCCTCTCCAGGCTGGAAGATGAGGTAGGCGGTGCCGTCGAAATTGCGCGTCTCATTGAGGTAGCGCGCGGCGGCGAGCAGCATCGTCGTGTGCCCGTCGTGACCGCAGCCGTGCATCCGGCCGTCGTAGCGGGACTTGTGCGCGAAGTCGTTCTCCTCCTGCATCGGCAGCGCGTCCATGTCGGCGCGAAGACCGACGGCGCGCCCGCTCGCGTCGGATCGGCCGCGCACCACCGCGACGACGCCGGTCTTGCCGATGCCGGCGTGATGCTCGATTCCCAGCGCAGCCAGCCGCTCACAGACGATCTTCGCGGTCCGGTGTTCTTCGAAGCCGAGCTCCGGGTGCATGTGGAGATCTCGACGCACTGCCGCGAATTCGGCCTGCCAGGCAGAGATGTGCGCAACGGGATTGGTCATGGGGAGGATCAGTGAGCGGCGTCGCGCTCGATGCGCAGGCGCGGGTCAACGGCGTAATACATGAGATCGACGACGAGGTTGATGAGGACGAACACGAGCGCGATGAAGCAAAGATACGCCGCCATCACCGGGATGTCAGCGAAATTGATCGCCTGGATGAAGAGCAGGCCCATGCCCGGCCATTGGAACACGGTTTCGGTGACGATCGCGAACGCGATGATGCCGCCGAGCTGCAGTCCCGTGATCGTGATCACGGGCACCAGCGTGTTCTTGAGCGCGTGCCCGAAATGGATGGCGCGGTCGGTGAGTCCACGCGCGCGGGCGAACTTGATGTAGTCGGTGCGCAGCACTTCGAGCATCTCCGCGCGCACGAGCCGCATGATGAGCGTCATCTGGAAAAGCGACAGCGTGATCGCGGGCAGGATCAGCGCCTTCAATCCGCTCTTCGTCAGGAGGCCGGTCGTCCACCA
>Ga0207643_10001856_pt1 | contig 11682 bp, 12 predicted proteins | sample KBSMisM62_FD_184313 | JGI IMG/M metagenome (GOLD analysis project Ga0207643, IMG submission 184313) | Miscanthus rhizosphere microbial communities from Kellogg Biological Station, Michigan, USA - KBS Miscanthus M6-2 (SPAdes) (version 2) | ecosystem: Host-associated > Plants > Roots >...
AGGAGAGCGCGATTCTGCGATTCCTGAACTCGCTGTCGGGGACCGCCTTCAGCGAGTTCGAGGATCGCGTGGATCGGGAAGAGAATACGTGGCTACGCGAAGTCTTCGCCGGGATGCGGGCGGATGCGCGGGCCGCGATCGCGCGATGAGGTCGTCGCGAATGGAACAGCAGCGAGGGTCCCCGGAAGAAAGAACGCCGCGATCCTCGAGGATCGCGGCGTCAATCTCGCGCACAGGCGCGAGCACAGTCGTGGGTTGCCACACACGCCGTCATTGGAACTCTCCGTCCTACCGAACGGCGGCGGGCAATGTATCGAACTGTTGGCGGGTCAGAGCGCAATCACCACGCCAACGAATTCACGTAACAAATGGAGCTGAGGGGGATCGAACCCCTGACCTCTGCAATGCGAATGCAGCGCTCTCCCAGCTGAGCTACAGCCCCGCGTTGGCAAGGGCTTGTCGAGAGCATGCCGCAGCCCGTCCACAAGCCAGACGGAAACGGCCCCGCAATCGAGCGGAGCCGCCGTCACTGCAACAAATCTAGCCGGACGGCCCGCGCTGTCAAGCAGACGAGCCGCCTGCAAGCAGGTAACTGACGCCGTTTCCCTGCGGGAACTCGTGGGTACGCGCCGCCGTTCTGCCCGCATGACACACCCGATCGGATCGCCCTACGTGCGCGACCAGATCTCGCAGCGCGCCGTCACGCTGAACGAAAAGCGGCTGCAGCCCGATGGTGAGTACGTCCTGTACTGGATGCAGAGCACCCAGCGGTTCGAGGACAACTGGGCGCTCCGCTATGCCACGCTCGAGGCGGATCGAGTGGGCAAGCCGCTGCTGATCCACCACGGCATCGATCCGACGTATCCCCATGCGTCGGATCGCTTCCATACCTTCATGCTGCAGGGCGCGCAGGAGCTCGCGGCGCGCGCTGCGCGGCTCGGGCTGACTTATCGCTTCGCGCTCCGTCACGGTCGCGACGACGACCGCCGAGTCGTGGACCGACTGGCGAGCCGCGCGGCGCTGGTCGTGACCGACCTCTTTCCGACCGCCGGCGTGGCCGCGCGCTCGCATCGGCTGGCCGAGCGGATCAACTGCCGCCTCGTCGCCGTCGATTCGGTGGGTGTCGTGGCCGCGGCCGCGTTCCACAGGGAGGAGTACGCGGCGCGGACCATCCGGCCCAAGCTCGCGCGGCTGATCGACCACGCTCTGGAGCCGGTCGACGACCGCCCGCCACGGCGCGCGCTCCAGCCCTCGGTGGCCGACTCCCTCGGCGTGCCGTGGCTCGACGTCGAGCGGTGCGACATCGCCGCGGAAGTGGCGGCGTGCGAGATCGATCACGACGTGGGACCCGTCGCGGTGCGCGGCGGGCTGCGCGCCGCCCGTGCCCGCCTGGCCGCGTTCATCGCCGGCGGGCTGCACGACTACTCCGAGCGCCGACGGAACCCCTCGGACGAGGGCGGATCGAGCCGGCTGTCGCCCTACCTGCACCATGGCATGATCTCGCCGCAGGAGGTGGTGCGTATGGTCCGAGCGGCCGCATCGCGCGAGGCGAGCGATGCGTTCCTCAACGAGATGCTGACCTGGCGGGAGTTGTCGCTGAACTTCTGTCTCCGGAACCCGCATCACGGCACGCTCGTCGCCCTGCCGGATTGGGCCCAGCGCTCGATGCGCGCGCACGCGGGCGATCGGCGCGAGGTGACGTACGGCCTCGAGGCACTGGAGCGCGCGGCGACGCACGACCCGATCTGGAACGCGGGGCAGCGCGAGTTGCTGGAGACGGGGCGGATGCACAACGTCGTCCGGATGCTGTGGGGGAAGTCGGTGATCACCTGGACGCCGACGTACGAGGAGGCGCTGGCCTCCCTGCTCTACCTGAACAACAAGTACGCGCTCGACGGGCGTGACCCGAACAGCTACGCCGGCATCCAGTGGTGCTTCGGCAAGTTCGATCGTCCATTCGCGGCGCGGCCGGTGTGGGGGACGATCCGCCCGATGTCCCTCGACCGGGCCCACAGCAAGTACCAGATGACGGATTACCTCGCCCGCTGGAGCGCCGTGCCGGTCGGGGCCTGATCGAGCCTTGGGGCGCTCTGGCGGCCGCTGCGACGGTTCCGACTTGCAGAGTACGGTTCGCGGGTTAATCATGTCTGACCCCACCTCGCGATGATACTTCCCGCCCCTCCCGACGTCCTCGCGGCTGCCCGCCGCCTGCGAGGTGTGATCCAGCGCACACCGTGCAGCTACTCCGCGCCGCTTTCGGCGCGGAGCGGCGCTGAGGCGTACCTCAAGTGGGAGAGCCAGCAGAGCACCGGATCGTTCAAGCTACGCGGGGCGTTCAACGCGCTGCTCACGATGCCGGTCGAGGACCGGCGGCGAGGCGTGGTGGTGGCGTCGGCGGGCAACCACGGACTCGGGATCGCCTACGCGGCACGCACGCTCGGCATGCGCGCGCGAGTCTACGTGCCGGCGACCGCGCCGTCGGTGAAGCGTGACGGGATCGCGGCGATGGGCGCCGAAGTGGACTCCTCTCAGCCCGACTACGACGCGGCGCACGAGGCGGCGCTGGTCTGTGCGCAGCGGAGTGGGATGGTCTACGTGAGCCCGTGCACCGGCGCTCCCCTGCTCGCGGGTCAGGGCACCGTCGGACTCGAGATCCTGGAAGACCTGCCGTCGGTACGCACCCTCATCGTGCCGGTCGGCGGCGGTGGGCTCGCCGGCGGCATCGCGGTGCTCGTGCGAGCCGTGGCACCTCATGTCCGCATCGTCGGCGTGCAGAGCGCGGTGACGAACGCGATGGCCGCGTCGATCACCGGCGGGCGGCGGACGACGGTGCCCGTGGTGCCGACGCTGGCCGACGGTCTCGCGGGTCAGGTGGACGACGAAGGACTGCTGATCGGCCGGTTCGCGCTCGACGAGATCGTTCTCGTCACGGAGCGTGAGATTGCCGACAGCATGCTCTGGCTCTCGCGCATGCACGGCGCGCGGGTGGAAGGATCGGGGGCGGTGAGCGTCGCGGCACTGCTGTCGCGCGGCGGGTGGGATGGGCCGGTGACGGCGATCGTGAGTGGAGGCAACGTCGATCAGAGTGTCTGGAACGAGATCACCGGAGAGACGGCCGCCGTCGCGTAGACCGCCTGCACCAGAACGCCGAACGGCACGCCGGAGTTGCTCCGGCGTGCCGTTTCAGCTTACGGGTGCTTCGAGTCGGTACTACGGACGCTCGACGTTGCGATCGTCGGAGGTCGCGGGCCGGCGCTCGCTGCCGAGCGAGTTACCGCTCTGACGCGCGACGCCCTGTCCACCCGAGTTCATGCCGGCGCCACTGGAGCTCGAGAGTCCGACCTCGCGATCGCTCTGGAATCGCTGGGCGTTGCCCTGCTCGGCGCTCCCGCCGTTCGCCTGGAGACGTGCCGCACGGTTGGCGCCGCGGGCTTCACCGCCGCGACGACCGATGGCGGCCATGTGCTCACGGTTGCGGCTCACGGTCACACCGCCCTTTCGTCCAGCGGCACGGGCCTCACTCGAGTCGAACTCGTGGGCCGTTCCCTTCTGGTGCGCCGCGCGGCCGCCCTTGCTCGCGATCTCACGCTGCTTCGTGCGATCCATCGAGGCGAAGCCACGATTGCTCCGACGCTGAGAGCTACTGCTTTCGGCTCCCTCGCTGCGGCTGGCACTCTCGCCACCACCGGAGCGCGCCGAGCGCCCACTTTCGTTGGAGATCTCGCGCTGCCGCTCCCGATCCGCGCCGAAGCCACGCTCCTCGTTATTCGGTCTGATCGCCATTCCCGCTCCTCCTTATATGGTGGGCCGCTCTGGCCGGTGCCGCGCTCCCCCAACCTAAGGGTACTGCGCTCTCTTCGCTCTGGCCCGCAAAGGGCCAATCCCATGCGAGTTGATGTGCAAACTGCGGACCCAAGTGTTTGCTCGCGCAAGACTTTCGTGCGCATTCATCGTGATTGCGACCCAATCACGTGAATCGTGTGATCCAATCACCTGAATCACGCGGTGTGTGCGAGTTTGCGGGCAAGTGGCGGGCCGCTACGGATATATTCCCGCCATGTCGCTCGCCGTTCGTCTACTAGGTACGTCCGCATCACGTCCGACCGTTGAACGCAACGTTGCCTCCGTCGCGCTCGTGCGCGAGGGAGAGACGCTGTTGTTCGACTGCGGTGAGGGCACGCAGCGGCAGATGATGCGCTATGGGGTGTCGTTCGCGTTCGGGGATCTGTTCTTCACGCACTTCCACGCCGATCACGTGATCGGCGTGATCGGTCTGATGCGAACGATGGCGCTGCAGGGACGGACCGAGTCGCTGCGCCTCTGGGGACCGCGCGGCGTGACGCGCATGTTGAAGCGCGCAGAGGACTTCGGCATGGACCGCATCACATTTTCTCTCGACGTGGAAGAGCTGGAGCCGGACCAGCGAGTGGAGCGCGCCGAGTATGCGATCGTTCCATTCGCGGTGGATCACCGCGGGGCGCGCGCCCTGGGCTACGTACTGGAAGAGAAGGACCGGAAGGGCAGGTTCAATCCCGACCTGGCGCGTGAGCTCGGGGTGCCCGAAGGGCCGCTCTGGGGACAGATCCATCGCGGCCTCGCGGTGACACTCGAGGATGGACGCGTGATCGATCCGTCGCTGCTCGTCGGCTCACCGCGCCCCGGCCGGCGCGTCGCGATCACGGGGGACACGCGCCCGTGTGCCACGACGATCGCCGCCGCGCGCGGTGCGGACCTGCTGGTGCACGAGGCGACGTTCGGCAACGAGGAGGCGGAACGCGCCGTGGAGACCGGACACTCGACTGCGCGCGAGGCTGGACTCGTGGCGCGCGAGGCCGGTGTCGACGCGCTGCTGCTGACGCACTTCTCGGCGAGATACTCGCGCGACGCGACGGAGCTGGGACAGGAGGCGCGCGAGTGCTTCGGGGGCAAGGTGTACGTCGGCCGAGACGGAATGGAGGTGGACATCCCGTTCCGCGTGTGAGCCGCCGTCGTGCATCACACAAAAGAGAAGCCCGCGGCGACACTCGTGTCGCCGCGGGCTCGTCACATTTATTCGTCGTGCACAATCAGTCGCCGCGCATCGGCTCCGGTCCCTTCAGCGGATCCCTCCGGCTCACGGGCATCGACCGCTGGAACAGGCGCATGATCGTTCCAGCGTCGAGGCCCTCGAGGATCTTCCTGGGGTCGAGGCGTGCCGTGACGCTTCGCGACTCCGGACCACGACTGATGATCCAATTGTAACGATCGAGGCGCGAGGTGCCTCCGTCGGGGTGCCGGAAGAGAATCATCGCGTTGCTCGAGCCGGGCGCCTGCACGAGGACGTTCCAGGTGATGCCGTCCGGCGCGGTGTACGTCTTGTTCGATTTCATCGCGGTGGATGTGGCTCAGCCGACGAGCGTGGGAGAGAGAGGCTGACGTCCGGCGAAGCCGGCATCCTCGTCGTGCCAGAACTGGACGGACGGTTCACCGAGGCGCCAGCAGAGCAGCACGCGCCGGCCTTCGAGCTCACTGGGAAAATCCACGAGACCGATGCGGCGATCCTTGAGCTGGAGGCCGAGCGACTCGAGCTCCGCCTGGAACGCGTCGATCTCGCGCGCGATGTCCTGCGCGCGCCGCTCCAGCGCGACGATGCGTGGATCGGGGAGATCGGAGCGCGCTTCGACGACGAGCACATCGAGCTCGGCGATCGTCTCCTGCCACCGCTGATGCTCGCGCACGACGTCTTCGACGATGCGGCGAACCAGCGGGAGGGTGCGGTTGGCGTGATCGACCGTGAAGAGCTTCATGGCGCGAAATCTAACCGCATCCGGAGTGCCGCGGAGCGCCTCACCTCCGTTCGGCGAGCGCCGCCTCTCGTCGCTGCGCCGCATCGGCGTGCAGCATTCGATCCTCGTCGGTCTCCAGCCGGAGCGGCGGAACGGCGGCGGGCTTGCCGGCGTGGTCGAGATGAACGAAGGTGAGCCAGCACTCGTTCGTGTGACGGCGCGCACCAGTCGCGATGTTCTCGGCGTAGACGTGGGCCAGCACGGACATCGAGGTGTGGCCGACGTGGACGACGCGGGAGCGGACCTCGACGAGCTCGCCCACGTGGATGGGCTCCTTGAAGAGGATCCGATCGATCGAGAGGGTCGTCGCCTGGCCGGCGGCGTGGCGCATGGCGCTGAGGGCAGCGCACTTGTCCACCATGCTCATGATCACGCCGCCGAACACCGACGGATTGCGCAGCCCATTGGCCTGGTGGGGCATCATGAGGTCGGCCATGACCGCCTCGGACGCCATCGGCGACTTGGGGACGGTACGATCGACGGATGGCCGATTCATGCCCGATGACGGTGGGAGGGAGCGCTCGCGCGAAGCATCGTCTGCCGATGACGCGCGACGCGACGTCCGCGCCACGCATCCGAGCGGCGGAACGAGGCGGCACGGACCTCTTCGTCGTAGAGCGCCGACTCGTCGAACGCCCGGACGAGCGCGCGGCGCGCCGCACTGTCCAGGGGTGGGCTGTCGAGCCAGTAGATGCGCGTCGACGGCACTGGAACGTTGCCGATGGCCCACTCGCGCGACGTGCTGTCGCGCAGCAGCAGTCGCGCCACGCTGGTGCTGGAGTCCTGGCGGACGACGACCTCGTATCGTCCATGCCGCCAGACCTGCCGGCCGCCGTCGGCGGAGGCCACGGGAAGCGTCGACGCGGCGGCCACCCACCACGCGGGCTCGCCGATCTCGATCGGCTGAAGCTCGAGCAGGTGACCCTCGTCACCTTCGCCGCGCCCACTCAGGGCGTAGGCCACGGCTGGCTGACCGTCGACGACGGTGAGCGTGAAGCTCCCGGGGTCGAGATGATAGGCGCGGAGGAGCGACGCGGTGCGGGCCCGGTCGATCCGGTCGCCGCCAGCACGCACCGAATCGATCATCGCCGCGGCGGCCACCGTGCGACGGCGAGTGACGCGAGCGACGTCGCCCCCGACGATACGCTCGAGCGAGGCCGGACGGCCGGTGGCCAGGTCGATCACGCCTCGGCGACTGGTGTGCCAGGGGTCCGCGTCGTCGCGCTCGACGTCGGCGTGGAGGCTGAACGACAGGAAGGGACCGTGCACCTCGGCGAGATCGATGCTCGTCGTGACGCGCCACAGCGGGTCGTCGTTCGCGTCGTCGTTCGGCTGCAGCCGGACGTCATCGGGGTGCAGCCGCGCGTACCGCGCCGCGAGGCGAGGCACGATGGTGTCCTCGTAGACGAGGAGCGAATCGCCGGTGATCAGGTCGCGCCGGAAGATACGCTGTCCGATGAGGACCGCGTCCTGGTACGAGCGGTCGTCGTCCGTGACGTACAGCTCGTAGAAGCGCCCATCGACACGGGCGAGCTCGAGCGGCGCGCCGCGCACGCGGACGGACCCGCTGTCGCTCGTGACCCAGTACGACGAGTCGCCCGCCGAGAGCACGAATTCGGCTTCGGGAGGGTGCGCGCGGTCGGGTACCGCATCGCGGCAGGCCGAGGCGCCGACGAGCAGTGCCGCCGCCAGGGCGCGTCGGAGGGGAGGGAACGAAAGCATCCGCCTGAAATATATGCCATCCGCACGGGGAATCCGGCGCGAAAGCTGCGATTTCGCGTGTCGTCGACTAGCCTGTGCGTTCACCCTCGACATTGGATCGGCCCGTGCCCGCTCGTCGTCTCGCCGTCTCGTTCGTGATGCTGCTCACGCTGTCGGCCACCGCGTGCACGACGGCGGCCGAACACACCGCCAACGCCCGGAGCGCCGAGGGCGGATCGGGCCCCGGCACGGGCACGACGTCGGCGGTGAGCGACGCGTCACGGCAAGCGGTGACGCGCACCGATTCGACGGCGGGTGCCGTCGCTCCGACGACCGACGCCGTCGCACCGACGGCCGGTCACGCCGCAGCGACGGTGGTCCCCCCGCTGAACGTCGACAAGGAGTTCCCGATCGTCCGTGCGCTCTACGTCAACCGCTTCGCGGCACAGAGCACGAAGCGGATGCGCCAGCTGATCCAAGTGGCCGACGAGACCGAGATCAACGCGCTCGTCATCGACATGAAGGACGAGTTCGGGCTGAACTTCAAGACCGCGAACGCCGAATGGGCACGCAACGCCGGGACGGCGGGAACGGTGCGCGACCTGCGCGGGCTGCTCGACACGCTGCGCGCGCACAAGATCCTGCCGATCGCGCGGCTGGTCGTGTTCAAGGACTCGGTGACGGCGCGCGTGCATCCCGAATGGACGATCCGCCGCCAGGACAACTCGGTCTGGCGTGACAAGAAGGGACTGGCGTGGGTGAACCCGTATCACCACGAGCTCTGGAACTACAACATCGGGCTCGGCGAGGAGCTCGCGAAGATGGGGTTCGGCGAGATCCAGTTCGACTACATTCGCTTTCCCGAGCCGTACGCGTCGCTACCGAAGCAGGTATTCCCGGGGAGCGACGGCGTGTCGAAGCCCGATGTCCTGGCGGCGTTTCTCAAGGACGCCAACGCGCGCTACGACAAGCTCGGCGTGCGCACGACGGCGGACATCTTCGGACTGGTGACGACGGTCGGCGGACCGCTCGAGGTGGGCCAGTGGTGGGAGAAGATCTCGCCACAGGTCGACGTGGTGCTGCCGATGGTGTACCCGTCGCACTACCCGCGCGGCAGCTTCGGGCTTGCGTCGCCCAACGCGGAGCCGCAGAAGGTGATCAGCATCGCCATCACGCGCGCACGTGAGCGCGACCAGAAGCTCGGCATCACCACCCCCGAGCACGTGCGCCCGTGGCTGCAGGCGTTCACCCTCGGCAAGCCGCCGTACGGGCCGGCCGAGATCGAGGCGCAGAAGCGGGGAGCGTACGAGTCGGGGTACGACGGCTGGGTGCTGTGGAGCCCGGGCTCGAAGTACGAGTCGTTTTTGCCGGCGCTGGAGAAGGAGCTGGCGAGTCGGAAGCGGTGAGTGGGTTGGCTCACCGAATCTCCACTCCCGCCCACTGCTCCACGAGCTTCGCCGCCTCGACGTGATCGGCTTCCTCGCCGAGCGCATTGTGCGCGACGCGGAAGAGATCCGCCGTCAGTTGGAGCAGCGGTGCCGGCACCTTCTGCTCGCGAGCCACGCCCGCCGCGATGCCGACGTCCTTGTCGAGCAACGCCAGGCGGAAGGTGCGCGGGAAGGCGCGGGTGAGCACGCGGTCGGGAAAGAGATTCATCGACGCATTGGAACGCCCGCTCGATGCGTTGATGACGTCGAGCGCGACGTCGGCGGACACGCCGGCCTTCGCGAGCGTGGCGAGACCCTCGGCGGTGCTCCAGACGTGGATGGCGAGAAGGGCGTTGTTCACGGCCTTGAGCGCGTCGCCGGCGCCGACGTCGCCGCAGTGCACGATCTTCTTGCCGAACGCCTCGAGCACGGGACGCGCGCGCTGAAGCAGCGCTTCGTCACCACCCACCATCACGGTGAGCGTCCCCTGCTCCGCGCCGATCGTACCGCCGCTCACCGGCGCGTCGAGAAAGCCGACGCCCCGTTCGGCCAGCTTCGCCGCGATCCGGCGCGACGTCGCCGGGTCGCCCGACGTGCAGTCGACGAGCATCGCGCCTCGTGCGAGCCCGGCGAGCAGCCCCTCGGGGCCATCGAGCACCGCGTCGACGTCGGCCGATACCGGGAAGCAGGTGATCGCGACGTCGGCACCGCGTGCGGCGTCGGCGGGAGTGGACGCGTGTCGCGCACCGGTCTCGCTCGCGAAGGCGCGCGCGCGCTCGGCGGTGCGGTTCCAGACGGCGAGCGAGATGTCGGAGGCGGCGGCGAGCCGGGCAGCCATCGGGCTGCCGATCGCGCCGAGGCCGAGGAAGGCGACGTTTGTCATGCGCGGAAGCTAATATTCCCGGCATGCGCACGCGTCTCCGCGTCCTCGGGATGTCCTCTCAATACTGCGTGACCGCCGTCTTCACCGCGCTCACGCCGGTGGAGGGGATCATCGCCGCCGAAGTCGACGTGGGCTCGGTGACGGTGGAGCACGACGGACGCGCGACCGTGGAGTCGCTGCGCGCGGCGATCGCGGTCGCCGGCTACGAGGCCGTGCTCGCGGCGGAGGAGCGCCGGCGACTGCCCGTGGTGTAGCGCAGGTTCGCGGGTTGTGGCGACGCGGGCCCTCGTCCTACTTTGACGGGCTCGCCCTCTCCATCGCCGTCGAGGACGTCGCATGACGCCATCCCAGCGCACACCGGAGGAGCGTCGTCCCATCGGCGCTCTCCTCGCCCCAGACATCCTCGCGCTGCTCGAGGAAGCTCCGTCGCAGATCGCGCCGGAGACGGAGGAGATGCATCCCGCCGATCTCGCGGACGTCGCCGAGGCGATGCCGTTCGATCAGGTGCCGGTGTTCCTCGCAGCGCTCCCGAAGGACCGGGCCGCGGACGTCCTCGAGTACCTCGACGAGGAGCTTCGCACCGAAGTCCTGGAGGCGATGACGGCCCAGCAGGCCGCGGCCCTCGTCACGGAGATGAACCCGGACGAGCGCGCCGACGTGCTGGAGGAGCTCGACGAGGAGCGGGCCGAAGAGATCGTCGAGGAGATGCCGGCCGCGGCGCGGAAGGAGACGGAGGAGCTCCGCCGGTTCGATCCGGATTCCGCCGGTGGACTGATGACCACCGAGTTCGTCTCGGTGGAGGCGACGACCTCGGTGGAGGAAGCGCTGCGCCGGGTGCGCGTGATCGCGCGGAGCGAGAAGCGCGAGGCGATGCACGCCGTCTACACCACCGACGAGACGGGGAAGCTGGCGGGGGTGCTCTCCCTGCGAGAGCTGCTGGCGGCGCCGGAGGGGGCGACGCTTTCCGACGTCGCGTGGACGGAGCCGATCAGCGTCTCGCCGAGCGCCGACCGCGAGGAGGTGGCGCGCGTCATCTCCAACTACGACCTCGTCGTCGTGCCGGTGGTGAGCGAGTCGGGCCATCTGATGGGCGTGATCACCGTCGACGACGTGATCGACGCGATCCAGGAAGAGCAGACGGAGGACGTCCAGAAGTTCGGCGGTCTGCAGGCGCTGGACGAGCCGTACATGCAGATCGGCATCTTCACGATGATGAAGAAGCGGGCGGGATGGCTGAGCATCCTGCTGGTGAGCGAGATGCTGACGACGCAGGTGATGCAGCATTTCGACAAGGAGCTGAAGGCGGTCGCGGTCCTCACGCTGTTCGTGCCGCTCGTCGTGAGCTCGGGAGGCAACTCGGGGTCGCAGGCGACGTCGCTCATCACGCGCGCGATGGCGCTGCGCGAGGTGACGCTGGCGGACTGGTGGCGCGTGGCGCTCCGCGAGCTTCCGTCGGGTATCGTGCTCGGCCTGATTCTCGGCGTGATCGGGGTCACGAGGATCGCGATCTGGCAGAACATGGGCTGGTACGACTACGGCTCCGCCGCCCATTCATGGGGGCAGGTGGCGCTGACCGTCGGCTGCTCGCTGGTTGGCATCGTCACCTTCGGCTCACTCGCCGGATCGATGCTGCCGTTCCTGCTGCGCCGCGTCGGATTCGATCCGGCAAGTGCCTCGGCGCCGCTGGTCGCGACGCTCGTCGACGTGACGGGGTTGAGCATCTACTTCGGTGTCGCCTGGCTGCTCCTGCTGCGGTGAGCGACGCGTCGCGGGCGAAGTCGCGGCGACGCCGGGCGTCGGTCGCGCGACGCTGCTGGTCGCGTTCAGCGCCTGCTGCTTCGGATCG
>Ga0207643_10001857_pt1 | contig 11679 bp, 8 predicted proteins | sample KBSMisM62_FD_184313 | JGI IMG/M metagenome (GOLD analysis project Ga0207643, IMG submission 184313) | Miscanthus rhizosphere microbial communities from Kellogg Biological Station, Michigan, USA - KBS Miscanthus M6-2 (SPAdes) (version 2) | ecosystem: Host-associated > Plants > Roots > Rhizosphere...
GGGAGTTTTTACAATTACCGGCTGCGATTGTTTTTTCGGAATATGGTTTTCGGGCATTGCAACGAATACTTTTCTCGAAGTTGTAAATGTTTTATTCTCCACTGGTAAAACATACACTTCTTCTTTTGGAGGAACGTAGGTTTCTTTTTTTGGAGCGACATAAGTTTCCTCTTTTGGAGCAACATAGGTTTCCTGTTGTTGCTGTTTGGGAGTTTCCTGCTGCTGTTGTTTAGGTGTGCTAACTGTATTTTCTTCTGCCTTTTTGTAAAACCGGTCGTAAGGTTGTTCTTCGGTTGCCGGGGCATAGCTCTTTAATCCCTCAACTTCGCTGGGATATCGCCAGGCGGCACTTTTCCCTTCTAACCAAACAAGGTCATAGGGTTTGAGACCAAGACTCACTAGCTGTTGCAGGTCGTAGGGGCCGCTTTGCTTGTTGCTGCGGAGCAGAAGATAAGTATCCATACCGTCCAAATTATTGTATATGGTAACGAAAAATCTGTGCCGGGCTATGTAAAAGTGTTGTTATAAAAAAAATATTTTACAATAAGGAAAATCATCCTCCGAAGTGGAAAAAATAGCCCCAAAAAACAAGATTTTTATCAGGAATTGATGGCTGTTTCCGGTACATTTGCAAGCCTTGAAAACAAGGTCTGATCATTGATAAATCAAGGCTTTGGAACCTGAACGGAGCGTCGCAACAGATGCCCAATCGGAGTCACAAAAGCCGATAAAATAAATCTTAGGAACTATAACAATGGACGAAAGCTTACTGCCACAGGAAACACAGGACAACGAACGCATCATACCGGTCAATATTGAAGAACAGATGAAGACGGCCTACATTGACTATTCCATGTCGGTGATAGTCGGTCGTGCCTTGCCGGATGTAAGAGATGGCTTGAAACCTGTACATCGCCGCATTTTGTATGCGATGAACCAGCTTGGTTTGCATTATAACAGGCCGTATAAAAAATCTGCACGTTTAGTTGGGGAAGTGTTAGGTAAGTATCATCCACATGGAGATGCTTCGGTATATGATGCCATGGTTCGTATGGCGCAGGATTGGAATATGCGTTATACATTAATTGACAAACAGGGAAATTTTGGTACACAGGATGGCGATGGTCCTGCGGCAATGCGTTATACCGAAGTTCGCCTGGAACGTCTTGCTGAAAGTTTGCTTAATGATCTTGATAAAGACACGGTAAACTTTCAATTGAATTTTGATGATACCGAAAAAGAGCCTACCGTTCTTCCAACACGGGTACCACAGTTGTTAATAAATGGATCAAGTGGTATTGCCGTAGGTATGGCTACCAATATGCTCCCGCATAATTTGAGTGAATCAATTGATGGTTGTATTGCCTACATTAATAATCGTGACATAACAATTGAAGAATTGATGCAGCATGTAAAAGCTCCTGATTTTCCAACCGGTGGAATTATTTACGGAATGGAAGGAGTGAAAGCAGCCATGCATTTGGGCAGGGGAAGAGTAGTGGTTCGCGGAAAGATGCATGTTGATACAAAAGCCAGCGGAAGAGAACAGATCATTGTTACAGAAACACCTTACCAGGTAAGCCGCGATGCATTGACAGAAAGAATTGGTGAACTGGTTAATGAGAAAACAATCGAAGGCATTGCCCATGTTAATAATGAATCGAATGAGAAAGAAGGCACACGGATAGTAGTTGATCTGAAACGTGATGCTGTTGCCAACGTTGTCATCAACCAACTCTATAAGCATACAGAGCTTCAAACTTCTTATGGTATCAATAATGTTGCATTGGTTAAAGGAAGACCAAGAACATTAAACCTGAAAGATCTTATTTCAGAGTTTATTGAATTCCGTCATGAAGTAGTTGTGCGTCGTGCTAAATATGAATTGAATGAAGCGGAGAAGAAAGCGCATATTTTACAAGGGTATCTTATTGCGTTGGATCATCTTGATGAAGTGATACGTTTGATCAGAAGTTCTGCAACACCCGATATTGCAAAAGATAATTTGATAAATGCTGGTTGGGGTTTGGATGAGATTCAGGCAAAAGCGATCCTTGAATTAAGATTGCAGCGCCTGACAGGAATGGAAAGAGACAAGATAAAACAAGAGTTTGATGAGCTAATGATACTGATCGGTGAATTGAGAGAACTGCTTTCAAATGAAGGGATGAGATATGACCTGATCAAAAAAGAACTTTTAGAAGTTAAAGAAAAGTTTGGTGATGCCCGTAAGACGGAGATCACTTATTTGGATGATGAAGTAAAGATCAAAGATCTCATTAAAGAAGAAGATGTTGTTATCAGCATTTCTCATTTAGGATATATAAAAAGAACATCGGCTACTGAATACCGTTCACAACGCAGAGGTGGCAGGGGAGTGATGGGTGGAAAAACAAGAGAAGAAGATTGGATCGAACATATTTTTGTTGCATCAACACATCATACCATGCTTTTCTTTACTGAGCAGGGAAGATGTTATTGGTTGAATGTTTACGAGATACCGGAAGGTGAAAAGACGGGTAAAGGAAGAGCCATTCAAAACCTGATACAAATACCGCCGGATGATAAAGTAAGAGCGATCATAGATGTAAAAGATCTGAAAGACGAAGCGTTTGTTAATTCACATAATATTGTTCTTTGTACTAAAAAAGGAATAATTAAGAAAACCGCGTTGGAAGATTTCAGCAGGCCAAGGCAATCAGGTGTAAATGCGATCACGATATTAGCTGGGGATGAATTGCTTGAAGCTAAGATGACCGATGGAAATTCTGAGATCATGATGGCTGTAAAAAGCGGAAGAGCAATTCGTTTTTCTGAAACAAAAGCAAGAGCTACCGGCCGCGGAGCTATCGGTGTTGCAGGTATTGAAGTAGATGATAATGATGATGAAGTTGTTGGTATGATTTGTGTAAATGCAGGGACCGGTGAATCTAAAACAGTATTGGTAGTAAGTGAAAAAGGTTATGGAAAACGAACTGCAGTAGATGAGTATCGTTTTACAAATCGTGGCGGAAAAGGGGTGAAGACAATTAATGTTACACCAAAAACCGGTAAATTGGTGGGTATGTTAGAAGTGTCGGAAAAGGAAGATCTTGTTATCACTTGTAAAAGTGGTGTTACGATACGAATGAAAGTTGCTGATATTAGCGAACAAGGACGGGCAACCCAGGGTGTAAAATTGATAAAACTTGATGAGGGTGATGAGATAGCGGCCATTACAAAGATCGAGGACCAGGCAGTTGCTGAGAATGGGAATGCCAGCGAAAATGGCGACAGCGGAAATGGCAATGAAACTGGCAGCGGTGCAATTGAAGGCCCTGAAAATGCAACCACTGAGTAATTAATTTCATCTGCAAATAGGTTCTGATTTAATAAAACACAAAAACAAAATCATGCAAAGATTTCTTTTAAGCTTGCTTATTATTTTAGGTAGCAGCAGGTTGTTTGCCCAATCAATTGAAGATATAGAAGCCCAGGTTGCAAAAGGTGAGTACGATAAGGCGAAAACATCGGTGGATGCTTTTCTTACTAAAGAAAAAAATGCAGCCAAACCCGATGGCTGGTGGTACAAAGGCGTTATCTATAACGAGATCGCCAAGAGTGAAAAATACAAGGCTTTAGCACCTGAGGGCCGCATGGATGCCTTTAATGCTTTTAAAAAATATTATGAGCTTGATCCAAAAGCTATAAGAGCTACACTTGAGCAGCATGTGAGACTGTTTGATATTTACAATGGTTATTTTGACCTTGGAGTTGCAAATTTTAGCCAGGGCGATGCACTTAGCAAGGAAAAGAAAGATGCTGAATCACAGGCAAAATTTAGTGATTCATATGCCAGCTTTAAAAATGCATTAATGGTTGAAGAATATATTGGAGGCAAAGGCTATGAATATAATGGCTTTAAGTTCCCTGTTTTCGATACTACTTTAATTCAGAATATAGCTTTAAGTGCTTATAGGGCAAAGAAGGATGACGAGGCTGCCGTCTACTATAAAAAGATAGCCGATCAGAAAATAGCCGGAAAAGATAATATAGATATTTACCAGTTGCTCATTGAATATTATATGAAAAAGAATGACCAGGTAAATAAAGAAAAATATTTCGCACTGGGCCGGGAGCTTTACCCGGCTGATGATCGTTGGTACCAAATGGAACTGGAGCAAGTGGATGAAAAAGATAAAAAAGCTCTTTTTGCAAAATATGAAGAGCTGATGCCGAAATACCCCGGCAAGTTCCTGTTGACATATAACTATGCCGTATTGTTGTTCAATTATACGTATGCAAGCGAAACAAAACCCGCAGACTATAGAGAGATGCAAAAGAAAATTGAAAGTGTTTTAAAGACAACAATTGAGAGCAATAAAAGTTATCCCGAAGCAAATGTGCTGATGGCCCGTCATTATTACAATGTTCTTTATGATTTCCAGGATGACTTGCAGGCTGTAAAAGGAACTACGCCTGCAGATCAGAAAAAGAAAGCTGATCTGAAAACAAAAATGAATGAGGCTGCGGATCAGTTGATCGTTTATTCACAGGCCGCTTCAGACCTGTATAGCGCTAAGCCAACATTGAAAGCCGGGGAAAGAGGAAACTATAAAGTGGTGAATGGTTATCTTTCTACTGCATATGAAGTAAAGGGGGACAAGGTAAAAGCAGATGAGTATCGAAAGAAATCAGAAGCAAATAACTAAAATAACTAAACCACCGAAAGGTGGTTTTTTAATGCTCTCACATTTTTATTAGCCATTAACTTGAGGCAAGTAAAAAGCCCTCCGGTAGAAACCGAAGGACTATCTTAATGTTTATATCAAAAACATTAACCATTAAACCTTATCCTATGAAAATTCGAAGCGTAGAAGGTAGTTATAATTTTCGATTATCCTAATCAGGATTTCTACGATACAAAGTGTAATGATCCAAAATTCTCACGAGCGGGAGGGTTTCTTTTCCTGTTCAGCGAGGGCTGTGTGCCTATTTAACATAATATACATTATAAGAAAAACTCAGGGATTGAAAATGGCTTCGGGTTTTATGGATATAAGTTCTTATGTTGAATATCTGTTGAAATATTGATTTTATTTTAACCTGGTCTCAATTGTATATTTATACAAATGAACAAGACCCCCGATAGTTTGGATCATGTGCAATTTGATCCGAAATATAATCTCCAGATGATGTTTGAATTGCTTGTTGAAATTATCGCCTTACAACAAGCAACGAATAAAGTGCTGACTGAAAGACTTTATGGCGAAGAAGCAATTATAGTTGAAGAAGAAATAATTAAAGCCTGCGGTGATCTGAAACCAAGGATCATGGAATCTTTGTATGTCCAGTTTGGCAAAACTCCATCGATCAAGCCTATATCCAAACCTAAGCCGAGGTCCAAACCCAAGCCCGGGACGTAATTTATTTTCTAACTATTTTATCCCTGATCTCGCTCCAGGTTATTACATAGATATTATTTTCCTTTAAAACCTTTTTGCATTCAGGGCTAGAAAAGAAATTAAAATCTTCCTGGCGCCACGCAGCGCCCCAATCCGGGTGATCGATCGTTACGGCACGCATTTCTTCATCGTCGTATGCAGTATGTATAATAAGGTATGTAAGCCCGGGCTTTAAATTTTTTAAACCATTGGTGTAGAAATTGGCAAAACCAGTTTTAAGATCCGGTGGCGATGCAGTAAGAATATAATCCACCAAAACGTCTTTATCAGAAACGATCGTGTCAAATTTAACTCTTAAAGGAATTTCTAATTGTCGCGGTATAAAAACAGGGATCCTGAACTCATGCCCTATTTTTAAATAAGCTTTAAAATAATCGAGTCGCTGCAGCGCTGTGCCCATATGCGCATCCAAATGCGTTGGATCTACGCCAAATTGTTTTGAACGAATTACCTGGTTGCGTATCTCTTCTTCAACTTCTGCAGCGCTGGCAAATTGATAAACGCTGTCAACAGATGAATATAAAAAGCCATTCTTGTTTACAAGCCCCGGTACTTTTTCTTTGGCGGTTACTGGCCCCCATCTATAATATTTCCATTCGCTTGTTAATGTTATATGAAGACCAAGATCAGCGGCAGGATGTGATTGTGCATAGGCAGCTATTTCCGGGAACCATGGGCATGGCACCATAATGCTTGCAGAGCTTACACTGCCTTTTTCCAAAGCCGCTATTGACGCTGCATTTTCAGAATGTGATACCCCGAGATCGTCAGCATGAATGATGACAAGCTTTGCATCTTTAGGATAACCCAGCCGCTCCTGTATAGTTTTTACCTGGCTAAATATGCAACTTGAAAACATTACTGATAGTAAAATGAAAAATATTTTTTTCATGTGTTTATTTTTATTACCCGGTTTATATATTCTTATTTTTAAGCAGTCTCAAATTAATGAAATTAAGAGAAACGATATTAAAAGAACATTCAAAAGCCAATTGCATACGAATTGTAAAATGGGTTGGCAATGATCAAAAAAGATTTGATGAACTATTCAATTTGTTTTTGAATGATGAATATCGTGTAGTACAAAGAGCTGCATGGCCGATGACATACTGTGTCGAAGATCACCCGGAATTTATCAAAAAGCATTTTGCAAAGGTCTTAAAAGCACTTGAGAAACTTGATGCTAGCGATTCAGTAAAAAGAAATAGCATTCGTTTTTTGCAATATGTCGATATCCCTAAAAGATTTCATGGACAAGTAATGGATGTTTGTTTTAGATATTTTTCCTCACCTACTGAGGCAGTAGCTATAAAAGTTTTTTCAATAACTGTATTACAAAAACTCGCCAGGTTATACCCTGAGATCATTAACGAGATCAAACTGGTCATTGAAGAAAGATGGGATTATGAAACACCGGCATTTAAAGCAAGAGCAAAGAAATTGCTCAAAGAATTTTCTTAGTAAATAAGAAGTTTTTCTGTTGGCTCACTTTTTTTGATTCTTAAATTCTTTAAAGATCAAAAGGCTTTGATCATAGGTGAAGTAATTGTAGAGCCAGTTTAGAAACACAAAGAACCTATTCTTTACTCCAAGTATCAGCATCAGGTGCAGGCTCATCCATATCATCCAGGCGAACCAGCCACCAAAATGCAACTTTGGTTTTGGAATATCAACCACTGCAAGATTTCTTCCTACCGTTGCCATGGTGCCTTTGTCATGATATTCATATTCTTTCAGATCAGTTTTACCAGTATTTATCTTCAATAGGTTACCTGCAAGCAGTTTTGCCTGCTGGATCCCAGTTGTAGCAACTTGCGGGTGTCCGTGAGGGTAATTTGGTGTTTCCATATATGCGAGGTCACCGATAGCATAGATATTTTGAGAACCGATCACCCGATTTTGCCTATCCACTTTTATCCTGTTTCCCCTGGCAATAAGAGAATTATCAACGCCACCTGGAATATTGCCTTTAATACCGGCGGCCCATAAAACCGTTGCCGAGGAAATTGTTTTTCCGTCTTGCAGCAGGATATTTTTTCCGTCATAATCTTTAACATGAGCACCTGTCATCACCTTCACTCCCAATTTTTCCAAATATTTTTTTGAACGATCTGAAGAGAATTCACTCATATGTCCAAGTGTCTTTTGTGTTCCTTCTAATAAAAAGATATTCATTTTGGAAAAATCAAGTTCCGGGTAATTTTTTGGCAAAACATATTTTTTCATTTCTGCCAATGCACCTGAGATTTCCACACCGGTTGGGCCGCCACCTACGACTACGATATTCATTAAACGCTGAAGATCTTCTTCATTTTTTGCGGTTAATGCATCCTCAAAATTTTGAACAAGTTTAAAGCGAAGTTGTAAAGCTTCTACGGTTGATTTCATTGGAAATGCATGTTTTTCCAATTGCTGGTTTCCAAAAAAGTTAGTGTCGGCGCCTGTAGCAAGAACCAATATATCGTATTGCTCCTCTCCTGTTCCTGTTATTATTTTATTTTCTGCAGCAACGATCTCTTTCAGATCGGTGATCCTGATGCGAATATTTTTACTGTGCTGAAATGCTTTTCTTAAAGGGAAAGCAATGTTGCTTGCATCGAGACCTGCAGTAGCTACCTGGTAAAATAATGGCTGAAACTGGTGATAGTTGAATTTATCGATCAGTAATATTTCAATTCCTTTTTTATTACTAAGGTTCCTTGCTAGTTTCAATCCGCCAAATCCCCCGCCTACTATAATTATTTTCATCTAAATATCATTTACAACCCAAATTTACACAATTTTCAGTATTTATTGAAAATTTGAAATTAAATATTGCTTAAGAATTGAGGGATCAATTTATAAGATGGAAATTGAACAGGTGACGCCATGAATCCAGATAGCTATCGGGACGAAGCTGGTATCAATATAACATTCTCACCTTGATCGTCTGCTTCACTTCTTTAAGCAATTGCAATGCTTTGGAAGAAATTTGCCTGTCAACATCAAGAACAACATAACCTATCTCTTCATTGGTTTTTAAATATTGCCCAACAATGTTGATGTTGTTTTTTGAAAGAGTTGTGTTGATCTCAGATAAAACACCCGGCACATTATTATGAATATGCAAAATACGATGTGACCCTTCCTGCGGTGGCAAAGCAAGAGCCGGCACAGTATGTGAACCAAATGTGATCCCTTTTTCAAGATAATTAAACAACTTACCACTTACATCTTCACCAATATTTTCCTGTGCTTCTTCAGTGGAGCCGCCGATATGCGGCGTAAGAATTACATTGGGAAGATCCTGCAATGGCGTTTGAAACTTATCGCCATTTTTTTCTGGTTCAACAGGAAAAACATCAACGGCGGCACCGCTGATTGCGCCATCAAGAATTGCTTTTCGCAGCGCATCAAGGTCCACCACTTCTCCCCTTGCATAGTTTATTAAAATCGATCCCTTCTTAAATTGTTTAAGGATAGTTTTATTGATAAGATTTTTTGTTTGTGAAGTTTCTGGAACATGAAGTGTGACGATATCTGAACGATTTAAAAGTTCTTTCAATGACTTTGCATCTTCCGCATTACCGAGCGGTAATTTTGTTTCTACATCATAAAAAATAACTTTCATTCCCATTGCTTCTGCCAACACACTTACCTGGCTACCGATATTTCCATAGCCAATTATGCCAAGTGTCTTTCCCCGTAATTCAAAACTATTCTTCGCATCTTTCATCCATGTGCCTTCATGTGCAGCTTTATTTTTATCAGGTATGCGGCGGATGAGCATTATGGACAATCCAATTACCAATTCGGCGACTGATCTTGTATTTGAATAGGGGGCATTAAATACTACCACTCCATTTTTTGTTGCAGCCTTCAGATCAACCTGGTTCACGCCAATGCAAAAGCAACCGATAGCCTGCAATTTTTTTGCGGCGTCCAGCACCTTTTTTGTTATTTGAGTTTTTGAACGAATGCCCAGGATATGTACATCTTTAATTTCTTTGATGAGATCATCTTCGGTTAAGGCCTTTGTGATTTTTTCTACGTTAGAATACTCGTGACCACTGAAGTTTTTTACAGCAGCATCACTAATATTTTCTAGAAAAAGAATTCTTATTTTATCTTTGGGATAACTCGTTTTTTGCGTTTCCATTTCTGCAAATATATAGTTGTAAGTATTAACAATTTGCAACAAATGGGGAAAAGTAACGTTCATTAGGCATGACTTGTGCTATTATATTTGTCCAAACTGTATTCTAATTGAAAAATCTTCTTTACTCCCTGGCGATAGCCATTTTATTTGGTTGTAATACCTCTACTCAGCAGGCTGCGGTCCCTGTAGGATCGATTGCTCATGTCACAACGGCACCAACAGCATTATCCAAGGAAGAATTTCAATATTATTCTAATGTTGTTAAGAACCATTTTGAAGGGTCGCTATTAAACAGGGGGTTCAATGGACAGATACTAATTGCAAAAAATGGTACAGTTGTTTTTGAAAAGGCAGTTGGTTTCGCAGATATGAGAACGAAGGATAGTCTTAATGAAAATACACCAATGCATATTGCCAGTGTAAGTAAGACTTTCACATCGATGGCCGTGTTGCATTTGATGGAAGAAGGAAGTTTAAAACTTGATGATACGTTGGGTAAATATTTTCCAGGATTCCCATATCCTGATGTTACTGTTAAGATGTTATTAAGTCACAGAAGCGGACTTCCGAATTATCTTCACTATTTGTCGCTTTTAAAAAAGAATGATACTTGCTATAGTAACCAGGATGTGTTGAATTCGCTTTTCACTCTTCAACCAGGACTTGAATATAGATCCGGAACAAGATTCAGTTATAGTAACACGAATTTTGTTTTGCTCGCTATGATCGTTGAGAAAATAACAGGTAAGGCTTTCCCTGCTTATTTGAAAGAGATCTTTTTTACTCCTTTACAAATGACTCATACGTTTGTATATGCTAACCAGGATACATTAACGCCGACACCGAGTTTTGCATGGACAGGTAGATTATGGGAACCCGATCCTTTTGACTGTACTTATGGTGATAAAAATGTTTATACAACTACACATGATCTATTGAAATGGGACCAGGCATTGAGTAGTGGACAATTGTTCAAGAAAGAAACTTTGGATCTGGCTTATACACCACTAAGCAATGAAAGAAGATCAATTCACAATTATGGTTTGGGATGGCGGATGATGATCTTTCCGAATGGTAAAAAGTTTGTATATCACAATGGCCGCTGGCATGGAACGAATGCAGTGTTTGTAAGGTTCCCTGATGAGAATGCAACAATGATCTTAATTGGCAACAAGTACAACCGTAATATTTATAATGCCGCGAAAGCAGCTTATAACTTGTTTGGTAATTATCTACCGGGTGGAAGCCAACAATATGATGACAACGGGCCAGATGATAATTCTGTTGGCGAAAATTCTATAAAAGAGGAAACTACTTACGCTCCAAAAGCAAAATCTTCCAAAAAAAGACGGTAATCATTTCTATTTGAGAATTCTTCCTCAACTTTAAGCAGGAATTCCGGAAATGAAAATTTTAAAAGCAGATCAAATAAGATCATGGGATCAGTATACGATCGAACATGAACCTGTTGCTTCCATTGACCTGATGGAAAGAGCCGCAACAAAATGTTTTGAATGGCTTGATGATAACGGCTGGTTCGTTCATTCATTCGCTATTTTTTGTGGTAAGGGTAATAATGGCGGAGATGGCCTGGCAATTGCAAGAATGCTTGCGGTCCGCGGCTGTAAAGTTTCTGTTTACATTCTTGAATTCGGTCATAAAGGAACTGATGATTTTCAAACCAATCTTGCGAGACTTCATCAATACCCGGCAGTTGATATTCATTTTATACAGGAAGAAAGCATTTTTCATACCCTGGCACAAGAGACTGTAATTATCGATGCACTTTTTGGTTCGGGGTTGACAAGGCCATTGGAAGGATTTACTGCCAAACTTGTCGATCATATTAATAATAGCGGATGTACAGTAATTGCCATTGATGTTCCAAGCGGCATGTCGGTTGATCAATCCTCTAAGGGAAATAAAATTGTCAAAGCAAATTATACATTGAGCTTTCAATGTTATAAGCTGGCATTTCTTGTAGCAGAGAATGCGGCATTTATCGGCGATGTAGTTATCCTTGATATTGGTTTGCTGCCTGAGTTTCTTGCATCTCCCGAGGCCGATCTTGAATTGATCGATAGATCAATCATCCGA
>Ga0207643_10001858_pt1 | contig 11673 bp, 11 predicted proteins | sample KBSMisM62_FD_184313 | JGI IMG/M metagenome (GOLD analysis project Ga0207643, IMG submission 184313) | Miscanthus rhizosphere microbial communities from Kellogg Biological Station, Michigan, USA - KBS Miscanthus M6-2 (SPAdes) (version 2) | ecosystem: Host-associated > Plants > Roots >...
CGGTAGTTTGCCCGTGTCGAGTTCGAAGCCCTTGGTCGCCCAGGCGAGGCGAGCGTTGCGCGCCAGCATGGGCTTGAGCTGGGTGAGCAGCGCTCGCAGCGAATGACTGGGCACGGCGACGATGATCGCCACTGCGTCTTTCACCGCGGCCGCCAGCTCGCGATGAATCTCGATTCGATCGGGAAACCGTGCTTCGGGCAGATAGCGACGGTTGTGCCGCTCAGCAATCATCTGCGCGGCGTCTGCCTCGTTGCGACACCACAGACGAGTTGGATGACCTGCCCGCGCGAACTGGATGGCGAGCGCCGTGCCCCAGGAACCAGCGCCGAGTACGGCGACGGGTTCCCGCGCGATGTCGTTGCCGGAGTTGGTCACGGGCATGCGCACGAACGCGGTGGGCCGCGTTCGAGCGCTGGCGCGTCAGTTCGCCGGGCCTTGCGCGGCGGCTGCGGCCTGCTGCTGCGCGAGTCCGCGCGCGAACAACTGGTCGAAATCCACGGGTGGCAGCACGAAGTTCGGGAAGCCACCCTGCGTCACGAGGTTCGACACCGCGACGCGCGCATAAGGGAACAGCACGTTCGGGCAAATGGTGCCGATGGCGCGGCGCTGGTCGTCGGCGTTGAGGCCACGCATGGCGAACAGGCCGGCCTGTTTGACCTCGACGAGGAACGCGGTGGCTTCGCCCTGCTTGGCGCCCACGGTCACCGTCAACACCACTTCATTCAACTCCGGCGCAACGACGCTGGCCGTGGTGTTGATGTCGAGCGAGATCTGCGGGTTCCAGTTGCCGTCGATGCGCGGTCCCTTCGGGGCCTCGTACGAGCAGTCCTTGAGATAGACGGACTGGATGGCGAGCATCGGGCCGGTCGGGTTTTCGGTCGCCGCCGGAGCGGTCTGATTTTCCATGATGATATTTCCTAGATGAAATCTGGCCAAAACTTGAATCTGGCCGGTGTTGAAAGAATTCAGCGGCCTAACAAGCCATCGAGCTCGCCCGCCGCCTCGAGAGCCAGCAGTTCGTCGCTGCCGCCCACGTGGTGGTCGCCGATAAAAATCTGCGGCACTGTGCGCTGGCCGCTTCGGGTGCGCATCTCCGCGCGTTTGTCCGCCGACGATTCGACGTCGATCTCCTCGATCGACACGTTCTTGGCGGCGAGCAGCCTTCGTGCTCGCTCGCAATACGGACACCAATTCGTGGTGTACATGACCACCGCGGGCTGACTCATCAGGCCGCCTTGGTGACAGGCAGGTTTTCCGCGCGCCAGCCGGCAAAGCCGCCGCGCAGCGAGAACGCCTTGGTGAAGCCTTGCAGGTTGAGCTGGCGCACCGCGGCGGCGGCCAGAGAACCTGACTGGCAATAAACGACCACGGGCTTTTCCTTGAAGCGCTTGAAGCTCTCGCCGGCGGTCAGGATCTGGTCCGACGGCAACTGCTTCGCGCCATTCACGTGGCCGGCGGCAAATTCCTCGGGCTTGCGTATGTCGAGCACCAGGGCGCCCTGGTTCATGAGACGGATGAGATCCTGCGTGGAGATCGCGCCGACACCGCTCGCGCGTATCCGCGACTCAAAGGTGACTACCACTACCAGCGCCAGCACCACGGCGGCCGCCATCAAAGGGTGGCGAGTCACGTATTCGATCAGTCGTTCCATGAGTGCTCGGAGTCCGGCCGGGGGGCGAAAAAGGGAGCGCATTATAGCGGCACCCCATGTTTTCGCCGATTTTCAGCACTCCAGATATCTAGAATATGCCCATGAAGATTCTCTCCAGAGGGCTCCGCCGGGCAATTTGCGGGCCGCTCTTGCTGGCGCTCGCGTTGGCCGGTGCCGCCGCGCCTGCCGCCGACGCTCCAAACCCTGCCAAGGCCGAGGCTGAGCTCAAGGCCGTTCGCACGCAGATCGACAAAGTGCGCGCGGAGATGGAGCGCGATGCCGGGCGGCGCGACTTGCTCGCGCGCGAAATCGAAGAATCCGAGCAGACCGTGGCTGGCGCGCGCAGCGCGCTCGAAAAGCTCAAGCGCGAGCGCGTCGTGCACACCGCCAGGCGCGCCGAGCTTGCCGAACAGCGTCGCGGCGAAGAGTCGGTGCTCGTCGAGCGCCGCGCAGCTCTCGCCGGACAGCTCCGCGCCGCCTCCATGATTGGACAACAGGAACCCATCAAACTACTGCTCAACCAGCGCGATCCCGGCCAGACCGGACGGGTACTTACCTACTACCAGTATTTCGGCCGCGCACGTGCAGACCAGATCTCCGCTATCAACTCGCACCTGGCCGAGATCGCCACGCTCGATGCGGCGCTGGCCGAGGAAGAGGCGCGGCTCATCGCACTCGAGGAACAGCAGAAAAGCGAATTGTCACGGCTGCAGTCGGCGCGCGAACGCCGCGGCCGAGCGCTGGTGTCACTCGAAGCCGAATCGAAGAACCGCGCGCGAGAACTCACGCGCCTCAAGGAGCAGCAGGAGGGCATCGAAAAACTGGTGCGCGAATTGCGGCGCGCGCTCGAGCGCATCGACAAGTTCCCCACCGACAGCAAGGACGCGTTCGCGAAACTGCGGGGCAAGTTGTCCTGGCCGGTGGCCGGAAAGCTGATTGCTTCATTCGGACAGACGCGCGCGGGCGGCGTGAAATGGGATGGGGTGCTGCTCTCGGGAGCCCAAGGCTCGGCAGTGCGCGCCGTCTATCACGGCCGCGTGGTGTACGCGGACTGGCTCTCGGGCCTGGGTTTGTTGACCATCATCGACCATGGTGACGGGTACCTCAGTCTCTACGGACACAACGAAAGGCTCTACAAGGAAGTGGGCGAGCGCGTCACCGCCGGTGACACCATTGCGACGGTCGGCGACTCGGGCGGCCGCTCGACGCCAGCGCTGTATTTCGAGATTCGCAAGGCAGGACGCCCCATCGACCCCAAACCCTGGTTCAAGAGCGCCGCGCCTTAAGCCTTAAGGGGCCAGAAACGCCAACTGCATCAACGTCCTACGGGCGTCTTTCAGCGATTGTCCCACCGATGTCCTTCGAAAACTCCATGGCGCCTTACGCGCAGCTGGTCCGTTCGCTGCTGCCGCGCGCGGCATCGATCAGCCTGTTCGAAAACACCGGCAAGCTACTGTGGAGCAGCGCCCCCAGCGCGAATCCGGATTTGTTCGCCCTGGTGCTGCAGGCGATCGCGCAGATCGAGGGCCCTCTTGGAAAGAAGGGCGAAGTCGACGGGCAGCACTGCTCCTTGCCCGATGACGTGCCGGCCTATCTATTCTGGCTGCGTGACGGCGCCGGCAGCATCGCCGCCATCGTTGCCGTGGTCTGCAACCGCATCAAGGTCGATGCCGACGTGCTGCCCTTTTCCTACGTGCGCGATCACCTGAAGCCGGCGCTCGAGCTCCTGCGCCGTGACCTGCTGGCGCGCGCCAACATCGACATGCTCAACGAGTCGCTGAGCGCGCGCGACAAGGATCTCGAGTTGCTGTTGTCGGTGACCGGCAGTCACCCTGCGGCTTCCGGCGCCGACGATCTTCAGAGCCTGCTGGCCAACGCCGCCAGCCACCTGAAGTGCGTGCTCGCCGGCATCGTGGTGCCCGACAAGGGCCTGGTGCTCACGTACCCGGAAAGCGGTGACTCGAGCATCCTCACGCGTACGCAGAAACAGTTGTTAGCCATCACGCAGACACGCCGCGATCCGCTGGTCATCAACCGCATCGCGACGCAGGCCGGCCAGGTGGCGATTCCCTACCGTATCCTCGCCTGCCCGCTGCGACAGGGCAGTGGACGCACCTCGGGCGTGCTCGCGCTGTTCCGCAAGCTCGAGGCCCCGGAGTTCATCGGCCGCGACGTGCATCTCGCCGACCTGCTGGCGCGACGCGTCGCCGCCAGCATCGAGACCAGCTACGACACCCTCTCGGGGTTGCTCACGCGCGCCGCGCTCGAACAGCGCGTCAAGCTCATGTTCATCGAAGGCGAGCCGCGCGGTCAGCGCTGGAGCCTGCTGTACGTCGACATCGACGAACTGCACGTCATCAACGAAAACTTCGGCATGCACGTGGGCGACCAGGCCATCGCGCAGATCGGCGACCTGTTGCGCAAACATCTGCCGCCGAATTCCGTGGCCGCGCGTATTTCCGGCGACCGCTTTGCCGTGGTCATGCCCTCGGAGATCGACGAGGCGGCGATGTTTGGCGAAGGACTGCGCGAGGGCGTCACGCGCCTGCACACCGTCGGTGTCGACGCGCGTTTCCGGCTGTCGATCAGCCTCGGCGTCACGCCATTCAGCGGTCGCGAGGTCGATCTCGGACGTTCGCTCGCCGAAGCGGAATCGGCCTGCAAGGCGGCCAAGGACCGTGGCCGAAATCGCCTCGAGTCCTTCCAGGAAAACGACGTCAGCATCATTCGGCGCTTCACCGACATCAACGTCGCCACTGATGTGCGTGCCGCCCTTGCCGAGAATCGCCTGCGCCTCGAAGCGCAGATGATCCTGCCGTTCGTCGATGACGGGCACGCCAAGCCGCACTACGAATTGCTGCTGCGCATGCTCGACCCGGAGGGCAACACGATCGGGCCCGATCGTTTCCTGTCCGCCGCGCTGCGCTACCAGATGATGCCGACCATCGACCGCTGGGTGATCTCGACTGTCGTCGAGATGTTGCGCCCGCACCGTGAGTTGCTCTCTAACGCACCGGTGGTGTTCACCATCAACTTCTCCGGCCAGTCGCTCACCGACGAAGAATTTCCGGACTACGTGATCCGCAGCATCGAGAGCAGCCGCATCAACCCGGCGGTGTTCTGCTTCGAGCTCACGGAAAGTGCCGCGGTCGCCAGCATGAAAGATGCGCAGGCGCTGATGTCGCGACTGCGCAAGCTGGGTTGTGGCGTGGCGCTCGACGATTTCGGCACGGGCTTGTCGTCGCTGTCTTACTTGCGTTCGATGCCGGTGTCGATGCTCAAGATCGATGGCAGCTTCGTGCGCGACATCCTGCGCGACGAACGCGCCGAATCGATGGTGCGCGCAATCGCGCAGCTGGCGCGCGCCATGGATATCACCACGGTGGCCGAATACGTCGAGACCGAGGAGATCCGCACGCGGGTGCGCATGCTCGGGGTCGATTACGGCCAAGGCTTCGCGATCGCAAGACCAGTGCCTGTGAGTGAAGTACTCGACGTGCTTCCGGTGCTCGCGGCGGCCACTCCCGGGGCCTTCCTGATCGACGAGTTGCCGGCGCAAGCCGGGTGAGCTAACTCATTAATCTGAGTTAGGATTCACGCCCATGAAGCTTCTGCTTACCGGCGTCGTCCTCGGCTTCCTGATCGCCCTCGGCGCCTACGTTGCCACACCGCACGATGCCGCGCCGCCGCAGGAAATCCGCGCCGCCGTTCCGGCCAGCGAGAAATCACCGCTGACACCGGCCGAATCCGCGCAGCTCTCGGAAGTCATCGAACGCGTGCAGCGTGAATACGTGGACACCGTGTCGCATCCGGAACTCGTCGACGACGCGTTGCGTGGCATGGTCAGCGGGCTCGATCCCTATTCTTCATATCTCGATGCGGAGGAATACGCCGATCTGCGTGTCAGCACCGCCGGCACGTACGCGGGCATCGGCATCGAAGTGTCGACCGCGGATCGCGCGCTGCGCGTGGTGCGGCCGTTCCGCGATTCGCCCGCGGCCGCCGCGGGAATCCAGAGCGGCGATCTGATTTCCGCCATCGACGGAACTCCAGTCGGCGTCGACCTCGATGCCGCCATGGCGCACATGCGCGGCCCACGCGGCTCGACGGTGAAGCTGGCGGTGACGCGCGTGGGGCAGACGCTCCCGCTGGAATTCACCGTGGAACGTGCGCAGGTCGACGTGCACAGCGTGGCCATGGCGAATATCGACGGTGGATATGTCTATGCGCGCATCACCGCGTTCAGCGACACGACGGCGGAAGACTTCGTGGCGAACATCGCGCGTCTTCGCCGCGACATGCCCGCCAAGCCGCGCGGTTTCGTGCTCGATCTGCGCAACAACCCGGGCGGCGTGCTCGAATCTGCGGTCGAAGTTGCCGATCAATTGCTCGAGAGCGGGGTCATCGTCACCGCCGACGGCCGCACTCCCGCCGCGCGCTTTTCGATGGAGGCAACGCCGGGCGAGGTGTTGCCCGGAGTGCCTGTCGTGGTGCTCGTGAACGGCTCGACCGCATCGGCGGCGGAGATCCTGGCCGGCGCATTGCAGGATCATCATCGCGCGTTGTTGTTAGGGCGGCGCACCTTCGGCAAGGGATCGGTGCAGACCGTGATGCCGCTCATAGAAGGCCGGGCCATCAAGCTCACCACGTCGCGCTACTTCACGCCTTCCGGACGCTCCATCCAGGGCCATGGCATCGACCCGGATCACGCCTTCGACAACGTCGACGGCGTGCCACTCGATCTCGACGATCCGCGCGTGCGTCAGACGCTGGGCGTGCGCGATGCCGGAATCCACGCGGCGCTCGAATTGCTCAAGGGCAACAAACCGAAGGCGGCCTCCGGCATGACCGCGAGCGCGGGCTCTGCGCCGTGGAAATGACGCGCGCATGGAGCTGATCAACTGGATCCCCGAGTTCATCCATTGGTTCATCGACATCGTCCTGCATCTCGATGCGCACCTCGTCGAACTGCTTCGCGACTACGGTTTCTGGGTCTACCTGATCCTCTTTGCGATCGTGTTCGCCGAGACCGGGCTGGTGGTGACGCCGTTTCTCCCTGGTGACTCGCTGCTGTTCGCCGCCGGGGCGCTCGCCGCGGTGGACACCAGCGGCACCCTGTCGGCGCCATTGCTGTCGCTGACGCTGATCATCGCGGCCGTCGCCGGCAACACGACTAACTACCACATCGGCCGATGGATCGGCCCCGCGGCCTTCAGTGGCAAGATCCGTTTTCTCAAGGTCGACTACCTGCGGCGCACGGAGGCGTTCTTCCTCAAGTACGGATCGGTCGCCATCGTGTCGTCGCGCTTCGTGCCGATCCTGCGCACCTGCGCCCCGTTCGTAGCGGGCATCGGCCACATGCCGTACGCGCGCTTCCAGGCCTACAATGTCCTCGGCGGCGCGGCCTGGGTGTTTCTGATGACCTGGGCGGGTTTCTTCTTCGGCAATATCCCTTTCGTCAAACAGAACTTTGGCCTCGTGACGATCGGCATCATCGTGGTGTCACTGATCCCCGTAGCCTGGGTGGCACTTAAAAAGTGAGCACGGCGTACCGCAGCTTCGCCCATCGCGTTGAAATCGGCGCGCCGGTCGAACGCGTGTGGCGCGCTTTCACCGACAGCCGCGTGCTGGCGCTCTGGACCGCTGCCGGCGCCACCGTCACGCCGCGCGAAAAGGGTCGACTGCACGTGATCTTCGGCAGCGGCATGGAGTGCGACGCGCACATCGATGTGCTGGTGACCGCGCAACGGCTGCGCCTGATCCTGCTCCCGACCCGCGGTATGCCGACCTCCGATGCGGTCATCATCGAAGACTTTCTGTTCGAGCGCACCGCCCCCAGTAGCGTGGTCCGTTTGCTCAGCAGCGGAGTTCCGTCCGTTCAGGGCTGGGTGACGTACTATCTCGCCAAGCGCCGCCACTGGGAGATGGCGCTAGCCCGGCTCAAGGTGCTTCTTGAAAAGGGTCTGGATCTGGAACAGCCACCACCGAGGTATTGAGTCATGGCGGGTTTCATTCTTCGCGGCCTGGTCGCCGCGCTCGGGCTCTGGGCATCAACCGAAATCTTCAAGGGCGGCATCGTCATCGACACGCCCTGGACGCTCATCTTCGCCGGCCTGTTGTTAGGCGTGGTGAACGCCATCGTGCGGCCCATCGCCGTCGTGCTGGCGCTGCCGGCTTTGCTGTTGACGGTGGGATTGTTCCTGCTGGTGATCAACGCCGCCATGCTCGGGTTGGTGGCACTGATTCTTCCGGGATTCCATATCGCCGGCTTCTGGACCGCTGTCGGCGGTTCGATCGTCGTGAGTCTCGTGAGCTGGATCGCGTCCTGGTTCATCGGCCCGCGTGGCCGCGTCGAGATCATTCGCCCGCGCCACGATTGAGGAGCTGGAAATGGGGTCAGGCCCCGTTTCCTAGACAACGGGGCCTGAGCTGGTACTAGCCACATCCAGCTGTCGACGGATCCTTCTGCTGATCCTCGTCGAGCCGCTTCACATCTTTCTGCGGCCAGTTCACGAGCGCGACTCCCGCGAACATGATCGCCATTCCGATGAGCTGGTTTCCGCCAAGTTGCTCATCGAGGAACCACCAGCCGAGGATCGCGGCGATCGCCGGGTTCACATAGCTGTATGTGCCGACCATCGCGGGCGTGGTGTTCTTTGCCAGCCACGCGAATGCCGTATAGGCAAGGCAGGAGCTCGCGATGGTGAGGTAGGCCATCGCGATGAGTCCCGGCTTCGACCAGGTCCATTTGCCGGCCTCACCCATCGCGAGTCCGACGCCGGTCATCATGAGCCCACCTAACAACATCTGCACGGCCGAGAACGACAGGAGGTCGAGCTTCGAGTGCACGTTGCGGATGTAGACCGTGGTTGCTGACCACACGAACACCGCGAGCAGGATCAGGAGTTGCATGCCGAAATGGCCAGTCGAAAGACTGCCTCGTGGCCAGACGATGAGTGCCGCACCGGCGAAACCGATCACGAGGCCCGTGAACGTGCGCCGGTCGAGCGCATGCGCGCGCCGACCGCGCGTCGCGAACAATGCGATCCACAACGCGGCCGAGGCATTGAGAATGGCGGTCTGGCTGGAAGCCACGTACTGCATCGCCCAGTTGGTGCAGGCGTTGGGGACCAGCACGCTGCCGACGGCGACGATGACGAGGTGACGCCACTCGGTGGCGTCGAGCGGGAACCGGCGACCCAGCGCGAGCGCAGTGATGCCTAACAAGATGCCCGCGCAGATGAAACGGATGCCGCCGAACAGGATGGGCGGCAGCGCGTGCACGCCGATGCTGGCCACGAGGTAGGTCGAGCCCCAGACGACGTAGACGATCGCGAAGCAGAGGATCAGCTTCGCGCGGCGGGAAAATGGGGACATTCCTCATTTTGCTGTAACAAATCCAAACTTGCCTGCCGCATCGCAGACCTCGTCATTTGTTACAGCAGAATGAGGAATGTCCCCATTTTTGCGAGCCTCAGGCCGCCTTGCCGCCGTTCACGCCGACGCGGTACAGCCACCAGCCGATGCCGGCGAGAATCGCGAGACCGGTGATTTCGCCGACGGAGCCGCCCAGCTGCATCCCCGCCGGCAGCGCCAACGCATCGCCGCGGCTCATGACCACGATCGGGATCGCCATGAGAATGCCCATCAGCGCCTCGCCAGTGATGAGTCCGGCCGAAAACAGCATGCCCTTGCGGTTGCGCTTCTCGGCTTCTTCTTCGCTCAGGCCTTTGCCGAAGGTCTTCGTGACCAAGTAGTTGAGGAGACCGCCGATGAAGATGGGAACCATGGTCTCGAGAGGCAGATAGATGCCGATGGCCGCGGCCAGCACGGGCACGCGGAATGGCGCCTTCTTCGCCTTCAGAACCTGGTCGAAGATGATCACGGCCACGCCGATGAGCGCGCCGATGCCGATCATGTTCCAGGGCAGGTGGCCGCCGAAGAGACCCTTGGCTACCGACGCCATGAGATTGGCCTGCGCGGCTTCGAGCGGATTCGGATGCTCGGCCGTGGCGACGCCGATGCCATAGGCCTTGGCGAGCAGGTTGAGCGTCGGCGCCATGACCATGGCGCAGGAAATGGACCCTATCGCGAGCATGACCTGCTGGCGCCACGGAGTGGCGCCGACGAGGTAGCCAGCCTTGAGGTCCTGCAGGTTGTCGCCGGCGACACAGGCCGCGCAGCACACCACGGCGCCGATCATGACCGCGGCCACCGGGCCGATGGTCGAGGTCTTGCCGAGGAAGCCCAACAACACCAGCGCCGCGAACAGGATGGTCGCGATGGTGATGCCGGACACAGGGTTGTTGGACGAACCCACGAGACCCGCCATGTACGCTGACACCGAGCAGAACAGGAATCCCGCCACCACCATGATCACGGACATGGCGGCGCCCACGCTGACGCTGCCCACGATGCTGTAGTAGAGAATGGCCAGTGGAATGGTGAACAGGACGATGCCGATCAGCACCCACTTCATCGGCAAGTCGCGGTCGGTGTGCGCGATGTTCGCGTTGCTGCCGGCGCGTGCCGCGGCCAGGCCGCTCTTCACGCCGGAGACGATGGAGTGGCGCAGATTGATGAGAGCCCAGATGCCGCCCACCAGCATGGCACCCACGCCGAGGTAGCGGATCTGCGCGCCGCGCAGGATCTGCGCCGTGGCTTCCGCGCACTCGCCGCTGGTCAGCGCCGCGCAGGTCTGCGCGATGCGCGCGGCCAGCTCCGGGTTATCGGCGAGGAAATACGTGTGGTACAGCGGGATCGCGATGTTGAACGACAGCAAACTACCCGAGACGACCACCGCACCGATGTTGAACCCGACGATGTACCCCACGCCCAGCAACGCGGGCGAAATGTTGGTGCCCATGTAGCCGAGATACTTGCCTACGAAGCCGCTGGCCAGCGCGCTGTCTGGAATGAACCGCAGGCCGCTCGCGGCAATGAGCTTGCCCACGCCACCCGCCAGCGCGGAAACACCCAGAACCCTGACGCCTTCCTTGGGGTTCTCGCCGGCACGCAGCACCTCGGCGGCGGCCTTGCCCTCCGGGAAGGCCATCTGCTGATCGACGATCAGTGATCGCCTGAGCGGCACCGAAAACAGCACGCCTAACAAGCCGCCGAGCCCGGCGATCGCCACCACCCACCAGTACTTGAAGTCCGGCCAGTAGCCCATGAGCACGAGTGCGGGGATCGTGAAGATGACGCCCGAAGCGATCGACGTACCGGCCGAAGCGCCGGTCTGCACGATGTTGTTCTCGAGGATGCCGCCGCCACCGAGCGCGCGCAGCACGGCCATCGAGACTACCGCCGCGGGAATCGCCGAGGCGATGGTCATGCCGGCAAACAACCCGAGGTAGGTGTTCGCGGCGGCCAGGATCACCGCGAGCACCACCGACAGGACGATGGCGCGCGCGGTCAGCTGTGGTGCTGGAGCCAGGTTTGAGTTCATTGGATCAATCCCAGCCGCAGTCCTGGCCCTTGTTCTGTTCTTGGAGCCAGCCTTCGAGCGGCTTGAAGTAGTCGATGATGGCCGACGCGTCCATCTCGCGCGTACCGGTCAGTTGCTTCATCGTGTCCTGCCAGGGCTGGGATGCGCCCTGCGCGAGCATCGCACCGTACTTCTTGCCCGCCTCGGTGCTGCCGAAAATCGAGCACTCGTTGAGCGGACCTTTGAAGCCTGCCGCATCACACAGCGCCTTGTGGAACTGGAACTGCAGGATGAACGACAGGAAATAGCGCGTGTAGGGCGTGTTGCCCGGGATGTGGTATTTCGCACCCGGATCGAAGTCCTCTTCGCTGCGTGGCACGGGCGCTGACACACCCTGGTATTTCTCACGCAGTTCCCACCAGGCCTTGTTGTAGTCCGCGGGTTTGATCTTTCCGCTGAACACTCCCCAGCGCCACTGGTCGATGAGTTTGCCGAACGGCAGGAACGCGATCTTGTCGAGCGCCATCTTCATCTGCTGATTGATGATGGCTTCCTTCGACGCCGTCACGTCGCCGACCAGGCCGATCTTGCGTAG
>Ga0207643_10001859_pt1 | contig 11672 bp, 6 predicted proteins | sample KBSMisM62_FD_184313 | JGI IMG/M metagenome (GOLD analysis project Ga0207643, IMG submission 184313) | Miscanthus rhizosphere microbial communities from Kellogg Biological Station, Michigan, USA - KBS Miscanthus M6-2 (SPAdes) (version 2) | ecosystem: Host-associated > Plants > Roots > Rhizosphere...
TACCCACCAAAATCCCCACAAACAGCAGACACTGGATAAAAGCAATGGCGCTCAGAACTGAGAACTTCGAAAACACGTAAGACGGGATCTTCAAATTCACCAGACGTTCGCGCGTGTAAATAGCCGCCTCTGAGACAATTTCGCGAACCGCATTGTTCGCGCCGAACCAGATAGAAACGATTGCAGCGATGAACAGTGTCTGGGAGTTGTTGACGGAATCACCGACGATAATCGCGAGCAGTATTGCGACCACTGGTGCCTGGGCCAGCAGCAACAATGTGTTTCGTTTATCTTTGACTTTGACCTCGAAGTACCGGCGCGTGAGCGTCAGCCACTGACCCAAACCGACACGACGTTCAGGACCATCTTCGCGACCGACGCCACCAAGTTGGAGCGCGCCCGTAGTGCGCGCCAAACGCTCCATTTCCACGATGCGCGAGTTGACGTATTTTTCGTGATAAGTTGACTTCTGAAAGCGAGCGCTGAGCTCTTCAGGATCATGGGAGCCGATATGGCGATAGATATCTCCCGGTTCCTGGCAGTCAAAATACGTGAGCGCTTCTGTTGGCGGTCCGAAGTAAGCGAGTCGGCCACCGCGGGTAAGCATCGCGATTTGATGCATCTCACGAAACTTCTCGAACTTGTGAGTGACCATCACCACAATGCGTCCCTCATCAGCAAGTTGCCGGAAAAGCATCATCATGTTTTCAGTTGTTTCCGGATCGAGCGGAGAGGTCGGTTCGTCGAGAAAAAGAAAACTCGGTTTGGTGAGCAGCTCCAGTGCCAGGCTTACTCGTTTCTGCTGGCCACCACTCAACTGTCGAAACGCAACCTGTCTCTGCTCAGATAATCCAACGCTTTCGATCGTCTGGTTAACGATGGACCTGACAGCGTCTAAAGACGTTCCCCCCGGCAGGCGCAACTTCGCTGCGTAATACAAAGTCCTCTCCACTGTGAGCGCGTCGTGAAGGACATCACGTTGCGGTACGTAACCGATCGAGCGTCGCAAGGCATTAAAGTTGTGATAGAGATCCAGATCGTTGATGAAAACATTGCCGGAGGACGCCGGTCTCAGCCCATTTAGGGCGTCCATCAACGTCGATTTGCCGCAACCTGACGGACCCATGAGACCAATAAACTCACGCGGTTGGATGGCCAGTGAAATGTCTTTCAGGATTGTCTTGCCATTGATCGACTTGGTTATATTTCGCGCCGTAACAGAACTGGCGCTCAAGTCATGTTGCTTGATGGTGCGGCCATCGACGTGTAACAGGAAACCACCCAGGAAGATCAAATCCTCGGGCGAAAGCTGATGCGGTTCCGTAAGAAGCTGTCCATTTACGAAAGTGCCGTTAGTACTGCCGAGATCGGTTAAAACCGGCTGCGCTCCATGCTCGTAACTCAAAACCGCATGGTGACGGGAAACGCTTGGCGCATCGAGAATAAAATTGTTATCGGGCGCGCGCCCCAGACGAATGACCGGAATCTGCGCCGCACGCAGAACTATCGTTCCTGGACCAGCGACCCTGGGCGACGGCTGCTCCTCGATCGACGCAGGCTGAGTCCGCGCAGGAGCAAACTTCTCGGGCGGCGACTGCGGGACCGATGGTTCCGCGGTAGAAATGATCATTCTGGAGACGGCCCGTTCTCCAGTTGCTGAGGTTACATCTCTGTATTCGACTCCCGGGAACGCAGAGTGATAGTTAAAAGAAACGACACCTCCCAATCCCAATCCGATACAGTCTCCGTCTTTTAACTCCCTTCGCGTAACTGGTTGGCCGTTTACGAATGTGGTTCCCTTTCCACTCAGATCGACGAGCGTTACTCTCTTGAGCTCGTCGACCTCCAGCGCCGCCTGGATCTTTGAGATAACACTTTGCCCAAGCACGATTTGACATTGCGACGAGTCGCGGCCAATAACGACCCGACTGCCATCCACAACAAACCGGCGCCCACTGAGTTGACCAACCAACCCCTCTAAATAGGGACTAGATTCGGAATCTACGTCGTTGGATATCATTAACCTTAAGCGACCCCTTCATTGAAGTTGTTCCGTCCAGAAAAACATGAACCTTCAACGTTGGAAATGCTGGTGGGAACCTGTTCAGATCATTAGCGACTGGCGCACTACGCAGTTGACGGGACTCGCAGCCGAGAATACAAGTCGATGCGATACACAGCGGGACGAGAATATTTAGCATTCGCTTTGCACTACTTACGCCCGGTAAGGTAGATAGAATTCAGAGGCTGAAACGAAGACGTACCGCGGCTGTCAGACAGGTTGCGTTAACCGCTCTAATCAACGCCTGAGGTATGCCGAATTTTCGCGCAGCAGGACATAGTCCCTTACCTAATATGGGATTTCATTTGAAACATTACAGGCGAGATGGAGGTAGTGCGTGGGTACTAATAACTCCGTTCGGTAAGAATGGGGATCTACCTGGTAACAACGAACGAGTACTCTTCGCTGAAACTCAAGGTGCCGTTAGCGGTAACACCAGTCAGGTTTATCTGATAGTTGCCCGTCGTAAGCAGCTGAGCGGGAAGTCTTAGTCGGATCGTATATCGACCATTACTCTGTGCCTGAAGATTAGAGATCTTGAATGATTTGCGATCGCGTAGCCGTCGAACTTCTGCCTGGTACGTCGAGTAGCGTTCGCTCTGTATCCAGGGAAGGTGCAGTTCTACAAAATGACTTTCGGTGGGTATGTTTATTTCTGTCTGCTTTTCGGCACTTCTGACCGAGACAGGTCTCAGATCGACTGAAATCGTATTTGGAGGGACTTCTCGCAAGCTAACAGGAGAGTTAAGCTGGGCCAGTTCCTGCTCGATAGCGAAATGCTTCCGTTGCTCGATCCGGCCGTTTAGCCACACGATTGTAAACACTGCCGCAACCACAGTTGTTACTGCAATCGGAATAAAGAAACGAGGGTCGAATCGTAGCCACGACCATATTCGTCTCCAGACAGACACTGTTGGAGCCGCCTGATGCGATGCTTTAGCCTCTCTGACTGCCCAGTCCTTTATCGCCCCAGTGATTCTGAGCTTACGTCGCTGTTCGTCGGTTCGAGCATAACGCGAAACGAATCTCTCTTTGTCTGCCTGGCTAAGACCATCTTCTAAATAGTCATCAAAGAGGTCCTGTTCGAGTGCAAGCACTCTCTCCCTTGTTTGAGAGTCTATTAAAAACAAACCCTCAATTCGCTCACGATCTTCGTCGGTAAGCTTGCCCAACAGAAACTCACGCAATAACGCGTCAGTCACCGAGTCTTCCTTCATGGGCAGCACTCCCGTCGTGGCCATTCATTAACAATGAATTTTCGCGTGATCCGTTTCATTTTCGCTGAGCCTTATTTTCAAGACAGCGTTCAATACAGCCCTGAAGAGATACACGAAGCCGGTAGACCTTAACTCTCAGAGTTTCTACGGATATCTCCAGCTGCTGTGCTAGTTCACTGCGATGATCGATCTTAGCCTGCTTTTCTTTGGCGTAATAATTCACAATCAACTTTCGATTCTCAGCGCTAAGCTTTTGCAGACACGAACGCAGACATTCCTCCATGTCTTCGGCGTTATCTTCATCACTCTCGGTTGTTGTTGGCTCCCGCAGTTCAGGCTCTTCCAAAGAGACTTGAGTCTTGGCTCTCTTCAGATCTTCCTTGATCAAATTGTTGGCTACAGCGCGAAAATAAAGTCGCGGATCACCTACATAAGTCGGCCGTACTTCGAGTACCTTCTTCCCAACGCGATCGAAAACTTCATCAGTCAGTCCTTCAGGATCGCTACAGCCTCTGAAGGTAAATGTCTTCGCGAGATCGTGACGAAGCTGAACATACATAGTCGCAGCTACCTCACGATCAGGATTGAGCCAGGCGAGAATCTCCTCAAAGTTTTCGGTTGGGACTGCCGAATCGCGGGCCATTTACTCGTCGTGTTCCGTTCAGTTGAACTGTGCCGGGTGAATTCGCCGCCTTCGCTTGTGAAAAATTAACAGAGCGGCTGCAATCAGAATCAGTAAGAACAAAGCTATTAGACCACGTCGAAGCCAACTGTAGCGATCAACGGCAATATGGTTATTGTACTCGCCCTGCAGCACAAATCCCGCCCAATAATATGGTGCAGTCCACTGCGTTTCCCTCATCATCTTCAGCTTGGCGGATCGAAGCGCAGCGGCAGGAGTCATGCCCTTCTGCAGCATACCTTCGTAAAAGGCAGCCATTAAAACAGCTGTCGCTCGATCGTCCACCTTCCAAAGACTGGCAACGACGCTTTTTGCTTCCGCAGACATGAAACTATGGGTCAGACCAATAAAGCCCTCCCCTTTTATGTCTTTTCCTAACGCAGTCTGACACGCACTCAACACAATTAGCTCAGCAGATAAATTCAGAGTGTAAATGTCGGGCAGTGGCATTAAACCATTCGTCTTCACGCCGTTAACATCCGTCATTGTGAGAACTATGGCAGACAGTTCGGGGTGTTCGTTATCAAGAAAACCGTGAGTAGCGAAGTGAACTATCTGAGCTCTACTAACTTCCGAGCTCATAGCAGTCTCACGGCTGGCGTCAAATCCCTTGGCCACCAGCGTAGTACCCCAGGGTGCCACCGCAGAGATCGCATCCGCCTCTTCTGAGGCATGAGTGAGACGAGCGAGCTTCAAATTCTTAATCGTCTGTTGCTCGGCCTGGTTCGAATTTTGATCAACCGCAGCTTTAGCGACCGCGGATGGTTGTACTTCGCCCTGCACACGATCATCACTCTGGCTGAAAACCGGATCGGCAATGATGGCAACGAGCTTACCCGGCGAACCTTTATGATTTTGTGCGCCGCGGATTGCGATTAGCGTCGAAGCAGATGGCAACATCACTACTTCATTAGTTGCAATTATGAGATTTGTTGACGCGTCAACTGGACCAGCCGTTTGCGGGAATTGCGCCGGCAACGCATCGAAAGGAATGTACTGCAAGGCTCCGTCCGCTACGACAACAAGCCTTCGGTTTCCGAGTTTCTCGGCCACGGCGCCCAGCAGTATTCGGCTCAGATTGCTTGCTTTTTCAGAATAAAGATTGTCGGCCGCTTTAACATTAGACTCATAATCGCCCTGACCATCAATTCTTTGGCGGGCCGTGATCACTTTATTGAATTCACGAGCGGCATCTTCAATTTCCTTGCGGGCCGGCAGTATATAGACGTCGCTGGAGTTGGATGTTACTGCCCACAAATAACTATGGTCGTCCCCCAGCGCATACTCCAACAACATTGTGTCATTGTCTCCCAATTCCTTTTGAATGCGTTCCAGGTTCACAGGCGCAAAGTGTTCAAAAGAAAACAAGCGTGGATTCTGTTTTCTTAGCTCAGCCTGAACAGATTGGTAGTTCGATCTGAGTCGCGCTATCTCATCAGTCACTTCCGTGAGTTCGCTTGCATCTTTTCCACTCAAAGAGAGAGTCAGTTGATATTCGGCTTGCGCTCGAAGTAAGCCTCTTAACCTGCGCTCCTTCTCGATAAGATCCGTGGCAACTCCCGCACGCATATTGAGACGCGACTCGCTGAGAAGATCGAGAAGTAAGCGAGCCCGACCCTGCTCGTTTACCGAAAAAGCTTCCGCAGCATAACCTTTGCCGGGCTGCAGTTTATGAAGCTGCATCAGAATTTCTATACACAAGTCGTAATGCTTTCTGACGGCGGAAAAATATGACGCACGGAAATCCGGGCTTGCCACATTCTCGCGTACCTCTTCGATCAGGTTGAAAGATTTCCTGATGAGCGACAGTGCGATTTCATGCAATCCAAGCACTTCATTAGCACGCGCAAGGTTATAAAGCGTAGCTATCAGAATGCCCTTGTCACCCATCTTCCCGCTTAAAGAAAATGCCTCATCGAATACATCCAATGCCTTATGTTTTTCCCCGAGTTGAAGAAATAAATTACCACGCGCATTCAAAGCGATTGCCAGTCCACGGAGATCGCCGATGCTCTTAAAAAATCTTTCTAAATTCTGGTACTGCTTCAATGCGAGTTGAGAACGCCCTTGAGCGCCATACATCATTGCGATTCCGTTAAGGGCGTAGGCTTCATAGCGACGGTTTCCCACAGTACGACTTAACTGCAAACAGCGCTCGTAAGATGCGAGCGCTTCATCCAGTTTCCCGCTAAGGAATTCCGCCCCAGCCATGCCGCATGATGTACCTGCAGTCGCCTCTATCGAGCCGCTGTTTTCAAAAAGTGTTAACGCGTTCTTATGGTAAGAGAGAGCGTTTGAGTACTCACCCAGAAACTGATAGGCCTCTCCTATCGCGTTGAGTGCAATGGCTTCGCTATACCGATCTCCAATGCCGTGGAAGATTTCTAACGCCTCTTTGTGGATTTCAATCGCGCGACTGTAATCCTGGTTTGAAGAGTGCCGCACTCCCATCGCTGTGAGAGCGAGTGCTTCACCGCTCTTGTCGTTTATTTCACGATACAGTTCCAGGGCACGAGAAATCTCTACTTCTGCTTTGTTCGTTTCGCCTATGCTTCCGGCTATGTAGCTTTTGAACAGGCGCACTCTCGCTTCACCTTTCCGATTATCCTGGAAGGCGTTGAGTGCGGCATCGAGTTGATTCGAAGCGTTTAAGAAGTCGCCTTTTGAGTAACTGACTTCAGCCTGGTTGCTAAGTGCTTCACCGTATATATTCGCCGTGCCTGTTGTTCGATTTCCCTCATAACGTTTGAAGAGATCAAAAGCCTGATTCAACTGCTTCTGCGCGAGATCGTTGTTGCCAAGATAAGACTGGAGTCGACCCATCTGACTCAACGCTGTCGCTTGGACCAGCCAGTCGCCGGACTTTTTAGCGAGTGCTTCAGCGTTCTGATATCTCTTGAGAGCCTGCGCGTATTCGCTTAAAAGACGGTAGACATCGCCGGACTTCAGTATCGCTTTTGAAGCATTTGGAAAGTCGGAAATGGACGTCCAGAGCAACGCGGCTCTCTCATACTGGTCTATCGCTTCGCGCAGAGAGGCTGCTTTCCAGTTTGCGCACAGGGCATCGCCGTGCGCCAATGCCTGCTGAGCTTCGCCATCCTTTGGATCGGATGGCGTAACAGTCGTTGAAGTTTGAACCTTTAAATACTGTGCAGGTGTTTCGCTCGCGGTCGAGCCGGTTTCGTGGGCACAAAAAACACCTATGCAGAAACACAACAACAAAACCTTTAAGAGTTCTTCTGTTTTGAGTCTGCGTATTTTTGCCGGCAACATCTGGGAGCCTGGGTTACGGAAGCGCCCGCTTATCACGGTCAGTGGGATTAAACGGACGTTCTATTTATCACGATGTGCATAGATAATCAACGAAGTCCAGCCGGGGGTAGTGCCTCAGGTTGAATTTGTAAACAATACGCCGAAGGCGTTCGCTAATTTCAGCCCATGGTTGGAGCGCAGCGACAACCATGGGGGTAGGTCCATTTCATCTACGATTAACCCTGAAAGGGTTCGACGCAAGAGGAACCCTTTCAGGGTTTAACGAATTTCGTGTAATTGGCCCCCCAGGTTCTCACTACGTTCGAACCCTGGGCTGAAATTAGCCAACGCCTTTGGCGTATTACTTCGTCATTTCAAACTGAGGCACTACCCAGCCGGGCAGTAATGCTCTCAATCTTGTAACAAAGAAGAAGGTAGCCCTAACGAGCTACCTTCTCCAATGCTAAATATGCACCCGCTTACTTTCCATCTCGGAGCGAGCGACCATAACGGCCTGAGAGTCTGCCCGACTGGGTTGACCCTTCTCGCCAATCCATCATGAGACCAATTCTGGTACCGGGCGCTTTTCGACCAGATGTACGCGCTTGTTTCACTGTCAGGTTTTTCGCCTTCGCTTCATGTTGTACGGTTGATCGCATCTTCATCTCTCCTTACTTACAGTGCCAGGTGCCGCAGTCACCCGACACAAGTCCACCAAGTCGGGCGTGATGTCGTCTTTTGAGCGAATCGCGCCTGCGGCCGAAATTCTTCAACCTCGAACCAAAATCGTTTGCTGGATGGTTTTAATTGTGGTGACTTCCACAATCGCGTTTGCTTTCACCAGATTTGCCGGAATCGACGGTAGGTGTCGATTGGTTCCGGTTTGAGGAAACCGATCTCCTTTATTGATTCCGCTTCTAACGAAGAGCTCAATACCACGCGATCGCGGCATGTTGCATAGGGCAAGTTCCGCCATGGCAGATTTGAATGCATCTCGGATGGATTTGCCGAATCCAAGCGCCCTGTAAATGGCACCCGCAAAAGCCACACTCGCTTTGTCTCCGATTGGCCTGGAGGTACCGATGGTGTAATCAACTACTTCCGAGATCGAGCGCGCTTGCGCCTTAGAAAAACAGGCGTTCAGTAGAACTAAGCGCACATGGTTGTTGTAGAAACCGAAAATGTCTTTCAGGCCCTGTTGGTCCAGCGGCTGAGCTCGGCTGTAATTTCCATGAACGAGGATTCTGTGACTCTTGCTTCCGTGTCCGCTGAAGTGAACTATTTGCGGCTCATACATCAACAGCAACCTTTGCAAATCGACTGGCCTTACAGCGCAGTGATGATGCACTTCGAATTTATAGCGATAGGGACCTTCCTGAATTCGCTCAAAGATCTCGCGAGCCTCTTCAGCTACCAAAATCCGGCCGGTACTCCATGGATTCGCGGATAGAATTAGTATTCGGATCTTTTCTGTCATCTACGTTCTCCTGCAATGTTGTATAACTCCTTCACTTGGATAGGGCGCGAAGATCAGCAGGAAACCGGCAACAGAGGTGGAAAACTTTCGATGACGGGCCAGATGGATGGCTTAGAGTTCTATCAGTAATTCTCTTAGGCAGGATTATGGGTTACCAGAAGCGTTCAGACATTTTGACGTGGCGAGGAAATGTCTGACCAGCGGGGGCAAGCCCCTCTTCCTGACTTGTTCTGTTCCAAGGCGCCTAAAGGAAAAGAACAACCTGAAAAAGAACAAGTCAGGAAGAGGGGCTTGCCCCCGCTCATTTCTTTTTGCTACTGCGTCTGTGTCACATCTATCGCCACTCACCGTGCAACGTGAACGGCGCCCAATAATATGGCGACGCCCATCGCTTGTCGTTCATGAGTGATATTTGGGCAGCCCTTAGCGCCGCGGCGGGTCGCATACCTTCCTTCAACATCCCGTGATAAAGACGCACCATCAACTCCGTCGTCCCCAGGTCGCTCACACCCCACAGACTTACGACCACGCGTGGCGCTCCGGCATACATGAATCCGCGCGTCAGACTCACCAGCCCCTCTCCTCTTATGTTGTTGCCCATGCCAGTCTGACACGCACTTAGAACCGCCGCCTCAGGCGAAAGCTTCAGGTTAAAGATCTCGTGCGCTCTCAGGAACCCGTCTTGAGTTTCTCCACGTTCGTTCACCAGAGACAACACTAAACCTGACAACTCCGGGTGTACGCTGTCCAAAAGACCGTGCGTGGAAAAATGCACGTAACGATACTGGCCCAACTCTGCGCTTGTGGCTGTGTCGCGGCTGGCAGCAAAATCCAAGGCTAACCGCGCCTCGCTACTCGGAACCATAGCAACTATCTGCTCTGCTTCCCTGCGCGTTCCAGGGAGACGTGGAACATGCAATCCATCACTTGCCACTCCTGTGTCTTCAGCGGCCTTAATCAACTGACGTGGATCTATGCTTTCCCCGTGCACGGGTGTCTTATCGCTAACTGGTTTAACGCGCTCGTCGTCTTTGGTGAAGACCGGATCTGCCAGTGCCATCACGCTCTTGGGTGCGCGATTGCGTCCCTTCACTTCATTTCTGATCACTGCCAATGTCGAGGCTGAAGGCAGGTTTATGATCTCGTGCTCCTCTATCAGAGGTCTTGTCACTCTTCTTTGCCGGTCCGTGCTCGTCGATCCGCCACTAACCACGGGTAAAGCTGCAAACGGAATAAAATGAAGTGCGTCGTCTGCAACGATCATCAACCTCTTATTCCCCAACTGTCCCGCCACTGGAGCAAGCACCATTCGACTCAGGGATGCGGCAGCTGTTGGGATTTCCGCGTCAGCTTGTGCGATGCGGGCTTCCCGCCGCTCGCTAGTCTCCTTCTTGATACCGGTATTCCGCGCATTCAAGAGATCGTAAAAGCGACGGGCGGCTGTTTCGATATCAGCGCGTTTAGGTAACTCATAGCTGGTGATTGAGGTTGCTGTAACCACCCACACATAGCTGCGCTCATCACCGATCGAATACTCCAGCAACACCGTGTCCGGATCGAGGACCTGCGTCTGAATCTCTTTTAACGTGAGCGGCTGTGGTTGTGTTAGAGCAGCATAGCGAGGGCTTGTTCGCCTGATCTCTGTTTCGACCTGCTGCAAGTCCTTGATAATCGTTTCGATCTCTTTAGCGATAGCTGTAGCTTGTGCCTCTGAGTGCGGCTGCGAAAGCAGTTGCATCTGGGTTTGTGCACTGGCATTGAGCCGGCGTTGACCCTCACGCTCGCGCTGCAGCAAGGCTGCGTCAACGCCTTGACGTATATCCGCGTTTGCTTCCAGCAGCGTATCAAGCAGAGAGCGGGCGTGCGCGCGTTCGGACGCCTGGAGCGCCTTACCGTCATAGCCATCGTTGGGATGTTGCTTGTGCAAGAGCATCAGCAGGTCGATGTAGAACTCGTAGTAATTCTGTGACCCGGCAAAATAGGAGAGGCGAAGTGCCGGATTGACTACATTCGATCGGATAGACTCGACATTCGCGATGGCAGACTCGATCGCAGTTTGAGCTGCGGCGAGATTTCCCCGATCACGTTCACCAATCGCGATCTGCTGTAGTGTTAGCGATTCAGCATTGCGATCACCGGTGGCGCGATTGATTGCTAACGCTTGAGCACAATAGTCAGACCCCTTCTGATAATCACGGGAACTAGTGTGGCTCATGCAAACCCCGAAGAGCGCAGCGCCTTCGCCGATACGATCAGACTGGGTTCGATAAAGAGACAAAGATTGCTCGTAATACCTGAGAGCTTTTTGTGGTTCACCTTCAAAACTGTAGTTCAGGCCAAGCATTAAAAGCGCCATTGCCTCTGCGCGCGGAATGTGAAAGGTGCGAGCCGCTGACAAGAGTTGCTCAATGCCCTCTCGCGCCTTCTCAGGATGCTCAATCAAATTCACGCCCATCAACTTATAGAGCGGATCAAGTGCAGGCAGGGCAGCGGCTGCACTCTCACGAGCAGCCACAGGGCGCGAGATGTCAAGAACCTGGTTGTAATAACTAACGAGCTCCTCAGACTTTCCCAGAAATACATAAAGAGTTCCGATAAGCGATAGCGCAGTCGCTTCACCCTGAGGCTCGCCCACCTCATGAAAGAGCAACAAAGCCCGTTTCAAATAATCCAGCCCTTTCTCCATTTCGCCTAACTTGCTGTGTAGTAGCCCCAAATGAAGTAGTGAGACAGCCTCCCCTTTCTTCTCACCAGCCTTCTGAAAGTAAGGCAGCGACTGCTCCAGGTTTTCTATAGCCTTTTGATTTTCCTCAAGCAGGTTGTGAAAAATCCCGAGTGCACAAAGGACCACCCCCTCGCCCGCAGGGATGTTAAGTGATTGAAGCGGCCCCCTGGCCAATTCGAACTTCTCAATGGCTTTCCTAAGAGATGCGGGTGATCCTTCGGTAGCTAGTTGAAGCCCTTCCGACATCAGTCTTACAA
>Ga0207643_10001865_pt1 | contig 11656 bp, 9 predicted proteins | sample KBSMisM62_FD_184313 | JGI IMG/M metagenome (GOLD analysis project Ga0207643, IMG submission 184313) | Miscanthus rhizosphere microbial communities from Kellogg Biological Station, Michigan, USA - KBS Miscanthus M6-2 (SPAdes) (version 2) | ecosystem: Host-associated > Plants > Roots > Rhizosphere...
GAGCAGGCGAAGAAGAACGCCCCCTGCATCGTGTTCATCGATGAAATCGACGCGGTCGGCCGCCAGCGCGGCGCAGGGTTGGGCGGCGGCAACGACGAGCGCGAGCAGACGTTGAACCAGCTCCTCGTGGAGATGGACGGCTTCGAGGGCAACGCCGGCGTCATCGTCATCGCCGCGACCAACCGTCCCGACGTGCTCGACCCCGCGCTGATGCGGCCGGGCCGCTTCGACCGCCAGGTGGTCGTGCCGCTGCCCGACATCCGCGGACGCGAGCAGATCCTGCTCGTCCACATGCGCAAGGTGCCGATGGCGACCGACGTCAAGGCGGAAGTCATCGCGCGCGGCACGCCGGGCTTCTCGGGCGCCGATCTCGCCAACCTCGTCAACGAAGCCGCGCTCTTCGCCGCCCGGAAGAACAAGCGGCTCGTCGACATGGACGACTTCGAGATGGCCAAGGACAAGATCGTGATGGGCGCCGAGCGGCGCTCGATGGTCATGCCCGAGGCCGAGCGGCGCAACACCGCGTATCACGAGTCGGGTCACGCGATCGTCGCGAGGCTCCTCCCCAAGACCGACCCCGTGCACAAGGTCACGATCATTCCGCGCGGTCGGGCGCTGGGCGTCACGATGCAGCTGCCGGAGCAGGACCGCTACAGCATGGACCGCGAGCACATGCTGAACGTCATCGCCGTGCTGTTCGGCGGCCGGATCTCCGAAGAGCTGTTCATGAACCAGATGACGACGGGTGCGTCGAACGACTTCGAGCGCGCCACGCACATCGCCCGCGACATGGTCACGCGCTACGGAATGTCCGACCTGATGGGCCCGATGGTCTACGGCGAGAACGAGGGTGAAGTCTTCCTCGGCCGGTCGATCACGCGCACCGTCAACATGTCGGAGGAGACGATGCGCAAGGTCGACGGCGAGATCCGCAAGATCATCGACCAGCAGTACGCGGTCGCGCGGAAGCTCCTCGAGGACAATCGCGACAAGGTCGAGGCGATGGCCGCCGCGCTGCTCGAGCTCGAGACGATCGACGCCGACCAGATCGACGACATCATGTCCGGCCGGCCGCCCCGCCCGCCGAAGCCCACGCAGTCGGGCAGCGGAGCGTCGGTACCGGGCGCTGCGCCCGGCACGGGTCCCGCGCCGGCGACGACGCCCGCCTGATCCGCAGGGAGATCCCGATGGCCGATCGCGGCGCGCACTAACGATGCGCGCCGCGGTCTTTCGTTGCGGAGCTTTCGCGCTCGACCTTTCGCGCCCGCTTGTCATGGGCGTCCTCAATGTCACGCCGGATTCCTTCTCCGACGGCGGCCGCTTTGCCGACCGGGAACAGGCGCTGTCGCACGCGCGGCGCATGCGCGACGACGGCGCCGACATCGTCGACATCGGCGGTGAATCGTCGCGCCCCGGCGCCGAGTCCGTCGCCGAAGGCGTGGAGCTCTCGCGTGTGCTGCCGCTCGTCGAGGCGCTCGCGGCCGAGGGGATTCCGGTGGGCGTCGACACGCGAAAGCCCGCGGTGATGCAGGCGGCGATCGCGGCCGGAGCGGCGATGATCAACGACATCGCGGCGCTCCGCGAGCCTGGCGCGATCGAGGCATGCGCACAAGGTGGCATCGGTGTCTGCCTCATGCACATGCAGCGCGAGCCGCGCACGATGCAGGCCGCGCCCGCGTATGCCGATGTCGTCTCCGAAGTCCGCGACTTTCTGCTGACCCGCGCGCGGGTCTGTATCGACGCCGGCATCGCTCGCGAGCGCATCGCGATCGATCCGGGCTTTGGCTTCGGCAAGACCCTGGCGCATAATCTCGCCTTGTTGCGCGCACTCGGCACGCTCGCGGCGACGGGCTATCCCGTGGTCGCTGGCCTGTCGCGCAAGGCGTCGCTGGGGGAAATCACCGGCCGGAGCGTCGACGAGCGGATGCCCGCCAGCCTCGCGGCCGCGCTCTGTGCAGTGGCGCGCGGCGCAGCCATCGTTCGCGTGCATGACGTGCGCGCGACGGTCGACGCGCTCAAAGTGTGGTCCGCCGTCGAACGCGGATCCTGATCGAACAGGAATGCGAACAGGAAAATGACGCGACGATACTTCGGCACCGACGGCGTCCGCGGACGCGTGGGCGAGCCCCCGATCACTCCCGAGCTCGTGCTGAAGCTCGGGTGGGCCGCGGGGCTCGTGCTCGCCGCCGATACGCGGGGCAACGGCGTGCGCCCGGCCGTGCTGATCGGCAAGGACACGCGCATTTCGGGCTATCTCCTGGAAGCTGCGCTCGAGTCCGGGCTTTCCGCAGCCGGCGTCGACGTCTACCTCTCCGGGCCGTTGCCGACGCCGGCGGTCGCGTACCTGACGCGAGCGCTCCGCTTGTCCGCCGGCATCGTGATCAGCGCCTCGCACAATCCCTTCGACGACAACGGGATCAAATTCTTTTCGGAAGCCGGGGCGAAGCTCCCGGACAGCATCGAGCTCGCGATAGAGGGTGTGATGGACAAGCCGCTCGCCTGCGTGCCGTCGGCCCAGCTCGGCAAGGTGCGGCGCATCGAGGACGCGGGTGGGCGCTACATCGAGTTCTGCAAGAGCACGTTCCCCTCCGAGCTCGACCTCAAAGGGTGGCGCATCGTCGTCGATTGCGCTCACGGCGCCGCGTACCACGTCGCGCCGCCTGTGTTCCACGAGCTCGGTGCGGATGTCATCTCCGTCGGGGCCGAACCGAACGGGGTCAACATCAACGACGGCGTCGGGGCGACGAACGTCAAGCATCTGAAGGCCGCGGTGCTCGCGCACGAGGCGGACATCGGCATCGCGCTCGACGGCGACGGCGACCGGCTGCTGATGGTCGATCGCCAGGGTCGCGCTTACGACGGCGACCAGCTCCTCTACGTGATCGCCATGGACTATCGGCGCCGCAAGGTGCTGACGGGCGGCGTCGTCGGCACGTTGATGACGAACCTGGGGCTCGAGCACGCGCTCGCCCGTGAAGGCATTTCGCTCGATCGGGCCGCGGTCGGCGACCGCTACGTGCTCGAAAAGCTCAGGGAAAAGCGCTGGCTCATCGGCGGCGAGAATTCGGGCCACATTCTCTGTCTCGACAAGCACACGACGGGCGATGCCATCATCGCCGCGCTCGCGGTGCTGCGCTCGCTCGTCGAGCAGCGCGTGACGCTCGCCCAGGCCGCGGACGGCATCACGCTCTTTCCGCAGCGGCTCATCAATGTCCGCGTGCCGAAAGGCTACGACTGGAAGACCAACGACGCGATTCGTGCTGCGCAGGCAGGCACCGTCACCGCGCTCGGTGACGCGGGACGCGTGCTGCTCCGGCCTTCGGGTACCGAGCCCGTATTGCGCGTGATGGTCGAAGCGCAGGAGGCGGGACTCGCGGACAAGCACGCGCAAGCGCTCGCCGACGTCATCGCCGCAGCCGCCAGCGGCTAAAACCCGTCTCCAAGCCGCCCGTGGTCGCCGTAACCCATGCTGTCCGGGAAGCCGCCGCGCCGCAGGCCGTTGCGGCGTGGCTCGACACGCTGTCCGGCGTCTACCCTGCCGAGGATCGCACAGCGTTCGAGGCGGCGCTCGCCTACGCACGCGAGCGCTGCGGCACTGTCCGCGGCCGCGACGGCGAGCCGTTGATCGACCGCGCCATCGGCACGGCGGTGATCGTCACCGGCTTGAGACTCGATGCCGGAACGGTCCGCGCGGCGCTCTTGATCGGTCTCGCGGGCGCCAACGCCTTCGATGCGGAAGACGTTGCGGCGCGTTTCGGCGCGGATGTCGCCGTGCTCGTGGCCGGCGTGGCCCGCATGGACGAGATCCGCGCGACGCCGCCGCAGGGCGACGCCGCCGAGCGCGCGGCGCAGGCGGAGCGGCTGCGCAAGATGCTCCTCGCGATGGTGGAGGACATCCGCGTCGTGCTGATCAAGCTCGCAGAGCGCACCGCGGCGTTGCGCCATCTGATGGCCGGCGGCGGCGAACGCATTGACCCTCGGCAGCAGGCGGCGCGCGAAGTGCTCGATCTCTTCGCCCCGCTCGCCAACCGGCTCGGCGTATGGCAGCTGAAGTGGGAGCTCGAGGACCTGAGCCTGCGCGCGCTCGAGCCCGAAGCCTACAAGACGATCGCGTCACTCCTGGACGAGCGCCGGCTCGACCGGCAGCGCTACATCGAGGACGTCATCGCCATCCTCGCGCGCGAGCTCAAGGCGGCCGGAGTGCGGGCGGAGATCACCGGCCGGCCGAAGCACATCTACAGCATCTGGCTCAAGATGCGGCGCAAGCAGACCGGCATCGACAGCCTCTACGACATCCGCGCCGTGCGGATCCTGGTCGACGACGTCAAGGACTGCTATGCGGCGCTCGGCAGCGTCCATCACCTGTGGACGCCGCTGCCGCGCGAGTTCGACGACTACATCGCGAAACCGAAGGCGAACCACTATCGATCGCTGCACACCGCGGTGATCGGCCCCGAGGGCAAGCCGCTCGAGGTGCAGATCCGCACGCGGGAGATGCACCAGCACTCGGAATATGGCGTGGCTGCGCACTGGCGCTACAAGGAAGGCGGGCCGAAGGGAATGCGCCGCGATCCCGCGTTCGAGGATCGCATCGCCTGGCTGCGCCAGGTGCTCGACTGGAAGGACGCCGTCGTCGACGCGTCCGACTGGCTCGCGGCGTTCAAGAGCAGCCTCTTCACGGACACCATCTACGTACTGACGCCGCAGGGCAAGGTCGTCGACCTGCCGGTGGGCGCGACACCTGTCGACTTCGCGTACGCGGTGCATACGAGCCTCGGCCACCGGTGCCGCGGAGCCCGCATCGACGGCGTGATGGTGCCGCTCCACCACACGCTCAAGAACGGCGAGCGAGTGGAGATCGTCGCGGCGAAGCAGGGCGGGCCGTCGCGCGACTGGCTTACGCCGGAGCAAGGCTACGCGCACAGCCACCGCGCACGGGCCAAGATCAGGCAATGGTTCAAGGCGCAGCAGCACGAGGAGACGCTGGCGCAGGGCCGCGCGATCATCGAGCGCGAGCTCGCGCGTGCGGGCGCCACCGCCGTGAGCCATGACGCCGTCGCCGTCAAGGCGGGATTTGCGCGTGCCGACGAGCTGTACGTCGCCGTCGGCCGAGCCGAGCTCAACACGCGGCAGATCGTTACCGCAATCCGCGCCGTGCTGCAGCCGGATGCCGCGCCCGAGTCCGGGGCGCCGGCGGACGTCGTCGCCCGGCAAAGCAAGTCCGCGGGATCGGGCGCGGGAATCCTGGTCGTCGGCGTCGATCGCCTGATGACCAATCTCGCGCGGTGCTGCAAGCCGGCGCCGCCCGACGGCATCGTCGGGTTCGTCACCCGCGGCAAGGGCGTGACGATCCACCGCCAGCGCTGCAGCAACGTCGCGCGCATGCGGGCCCGCGAGCCGGAGCGCCTCATCGTCGCGGACTGGGGAATCCCGCGTGACGAGGTGTTCCCCGTCGACGTCGTGCTCGAGGCGATGGACCGCCAGGGACTCCTTCGCGACATCACCGAGATCTTCTCGCGCGAGCGGATCAACGTCACGGCCGCGAACACGCTGACGAGAAACAGCGCGACGCGGATGGCGTTCACGCTCGAGGTGAAGAGCCTCGACGCGCTCTCCCGCGCACTTGCCCTCGTGAGGGACGTGAAAGGCGTCTTGAGCGCCGGACGGCGGTAACTTCCCTCGTTCCCGGGAGATCTAGAGCGCCCGGTCTTGCCGCGAGCTCTTTCCTGCGACCCTCCGCCCCTCCTGAGGCGTCACCTCGCGCTCGATGTGATACTTCGCCATCTTGCGATACAGCGTCATCCGGGACCAGTGCAGCGCCGCCGCCGCCTTGCTCTTGTTCCAGTCGACCGCGAAGAGCGCGGCAAGAAGGCGCTCGCACTCGGAAGCATTTTCGCGACCCGAGGCCTCCATGTGAGCGCGAAATCGCGGCGGCAGGTCGTCGAGCGATATGCCGCCATCCGGCGGGCTGATGAAGATCGCCTCGAGCAGGTTGCGCAGCTCGCGCACGTTGCCGGGCCACGCGTGCGTGAGCAGACATGTGAGCGCCTCCCGGCTCGGCGCGCCGACGTGACGGCCGGAACGCACATTCATCTCCGCGAGGCAGTGCTCGAAGATCAGCGGGATGTCCTCGGCTCGCTCGCGCAGGGGCGGCAAGTGGATGTGCGCGACGTCGAGCCGATAGTAGAGATCCTTGCGGAAGCGCTGATTGGCCACCATCGTCTCCAGGTCCTGGTTGGTGGCCGCCACGATGCGCACGTCGATGGGGACATTGCGGCGCCCGCCGAGCTGGCAGACTTCCTTCGCCTCGATGGCACGCAGGATCTTCGCCTGCGCCGATGGACTCATGTCCCCGATTTCGTCGAAGAACAGCGTACCGCCCTCGGCTTGACGAAGCTTGCCGGCGTACGCCGTGTGCGCACCGGTGAAGGCACCTCGCTCGAAGCCGAATAGCTCGCTCTCGAGCAACCCGTCGGGAATGGCGGCACAGTTGATGCTGACCAGTGGACGCGCGGCCCGCCTGCTGTGCCGATGGATCCACGCGGCAACGCGCTCCTTGCCCGTGCCCGTTTCCCCGGTGATGAGCACGTTGCAATCGGCTGCGGCGACCTTCGGGAGATATTGCTTCACTTCGCGCATCGCGCGGCTTGCCCCAACGAGCGTGTCGTCGGGCAATGGCGAAGCGACGGACGGTGGCAGGGGATCGATCATGCGCGTCGCAGGGCACCAAGAAACGAATCCGCTGGCGACTACGCTCCCCCGCATTGCCGCGCCGGAACGATATTTATAAGCGCTGCGAAGCGCTCTGTCTATCCTCGAATCGCCAGCCGGTACGGAGCCGCCGCTCGACGCACGCACATCCGCGACCGACTGTTACAGCTCGTAGCGGTACATTTTTTCCTGACGCAGGAAAGCACGCTGCCGGAACGCTTTGAAGATCAGCGCGTTACCCCGCTGTTGCCGACAACGAGAGCGAGCGGGCACGACTGTTGCAGGATCCGCGACACCGCCGGCGCTTGTGGCGCACGGCGCATATTTGCACGCGCGGAGTGCACGTGAACGTCGAACCGGAAACCGGCACGGACAGCGGCCAGCTCGAGGGTCGCTACGCCAACTATTTCCAGGTCGGGCACAACGCGTTCGAATTCGTGCTGGAGTTCGGTCAGCTCTATCGCGACGGCAAGGTGCCTGCGATGCACACGCGCATCATCGCCAACCCCGCCTACGTGAAGGCGTTCCTGCAGGTTCTCGGCGACTCGATGGATGCCTACGAGCGAAGTTTCGGCGACGTTGCCGATTCCGACGCTTCACCCGACGGCGGAATGCGCGGCGATGCTTCATGACGCGTCGCGACGCTGCCGTTGCCTTTTATTCGCCTCGCGTTACACGTGTGACAGTCTGGACACCAAGTGTATCGCCCGCTGTTACACCACCAATGCGTTGCACACTTCCGGTATGGCGCCCGCCGCATGTGTGGACGCTGTGGAATCAGGGAAATGGCAAACGCGCGCGGCAAGGCATCCGGCGTGGCACGCGCATTGCACAGCGCCTTCCGTTCCATTGAGCGCGTGAACGCCGACCGTGTCCGCATTGCAGGCCGTATTGAAGTTCGTCCAGATGCTGCGAGGTCTTCCCTCCGGCGTGATCGCGGCCGACCGCATCTTCTTGACGCGCCCCGCGAAGGCCGCCGACCTGCCGATGATCGCGATTTCGATGGCAGCAGCGCGTGAATCGCCGGTGGGAATCGGTCGTCACGTGGACTTGCGCGAGGCCGCGCCCGCGGAGTGGGCGACGACCACCGGCACCCGCGCCAGAGGCGAGCTTCATGCGGAGTTGTGGACGGGCAGCGCGAACGAGGCGATGACGCTGGCCAACGCCGTCCTTGCGCGTATCGACGACCGGGCGGCGGCGATGCGCGCGGACGGATTTCTTGATCTGTCGATCACCACGCTCGGTCCGGCACAGCCGATGCTGGCCGGGGCGGACGCCGCGCTGATGATGCCGCTCGTGTTCGCGACCACGTTCGAGAATCTCGTGACGCCGCCGCCCGGCGGCGAGGGAACCATCAAGACCGTGCACGTCGACCTCACCGGCGAGATCGGCGAAACCATGGACATCCGTCGACCGCAGGAGGCATGACTATGGCAGAGACCATCACCGAAATGATCATCCCGGGGACGTATATCGAAGTGCGCTCCGAAGGGCTCATCGGCGTCGCCGGTGTCGCGACGGGGAACGTCGGGGTTGTCGGCACCGCCGCGAAGGGCCCTGTGGACGATGTGGTGATATTGAGCTCGTTCGCGGACACGCGCGAAGTGTTCGGCAATTACGACGGCTGGGTTGACGGCAACTCCGACGAGCTGACGCTGGTCCGCGCGCTCCAGCACGTGTTCGGGAACGGCGCGTCGACGGTCTACGCGGTGCGCACGGGCGCGGCCGAGGCGGCGTCGCTGACGTTGAACGACGACGCGGGGCCGGTGGTCAAGTTCACTGGCAAGACGCCTGGCACCTGGGCGCGCGAGATCACGGTGGCTGTCAAGGCGGCGACCGAGAACGGCTTCGTCGAAGAGCGTCGTCAGGACGTGGGCGGGGGCGCGCTCCAGCCGCTGCACGCGCACATCGTTGCTTCGCCGCGCAACGCGATCCGCATCACGCGCGGCGCGAGCGGCAAGACCGCGCGCCTGGCACTCGCGATCACGGGAACGCCGCAGAAGGGGAGGCGCGCCATCGTGAGCCCCGCGGACGGCGTGCTGACGTTCCACGCCGACGACACTCCGGTGAGCGGGGACAAGCTCGCCGCGGCTTACGTCGTCGACAAAGCCTTCTGCCGGGAGATCGAGGTCAAGTATCGCAACGTGACGGAGGAATACACGGCCATCGACGCGACTGACATCGAGCGCGATGTCGGGCGCGCTTCGGCGCTCGTCGGCGTGACCATCCAGGCGGGCGGGGACGCGCGTGTGCCGAACGTCACCACCGACCCGCTGGTACTCGACGGCGGCGACGACGGCGCGACGGCCGACGGGACCGCGTATGCCGATTCCCTGGCGAAGCTCGACCCCGAGCCCGTCAACATCGTGCTCCTCGCTGGTCGCGGCTTCAGCGACGCAGTCGACACGCTGAAGGGACACGTCGACGCGGCCGAGTCGGCGGGCCGCGACCGCATCGCGGTGCTTGGCGCCGACGAGGACTCGGTCGACAAGGTTGCCGCCAACGCCGATGCCGTCGCCGGGGGCCGGCTCATCCTTGCGGCGCCGGGAGTGAAGGTGCTCGACCAGGCGCTCGGCAAGCAGGTGTCGCTGCCGCCGGCGTATGCCGCAGCAGCCGTGGCCGGGCTCATTGCATCGCTTGCGGTGCAGGTGAGCCCGACGAACAAGACGCTTGCCGTTTCCGGCCTCACCACCGACTACAACGACGGCGAGCTCAAGAAGCTCCTGGGCGCGCGCGTGATGGTGCTCGAGAAGAAATCCGGTTTCCGCGTGGTCAAGGGCATCACCACGGACGACGGCGCGTTTCGGCAGGTCTCCGTACGGCGGATCGTCGATTTCGCCAAGGCCGGCACGCGCATCGGCTCCCTGCCGTACATCGGACGCCTGAACAACGCCCGCGTGCGCGGTGCGCTCAAAGCCACGCTCAACGGCTTTCTCGCCGACATGGTGCTGAACGAAGCGCTCACGGACTTCACGCTCGACGTTTCGGCGACGCGCGAGCAGGAGGTCGTCGGCGTCGCGGTGGTGACCATGTTCCTGAAGCCGACGTTCAGCATCGACTACATCAAAGTGATCATGAACCTGGCATAGAGGGCAAACAGTCATGGCGAACACCAATGTCTACCGCGGTTCCGACGGCGCGCTCGTGCTCGCCGTCGACGCCGGTATCGAGGGCGAGCAGGCCCAGGCCATCATCGACCAGTACAGCCTCACTCCTGTGGGGCGCGTCAGCAACGTGGAGGTCCGCGTGACGTCGGAGCTGAAGCCGTTCCACGAGCTCGGGCAGCGGTACCCGACCGAGCTGCGTCCGGGCAACGTCAACATCGCGGGCAGCATCGAGCGCGCGGCCGTCAATGGCGCGCTTCTGAAGCTCCTGCTGGGCGACGCGGCCGCCAAGCGACCTGCCGGTACGTTCGTGAGCCCGGCGTTCAACCTCGACCTGCGGCTCGAGAACCCGTCGCGCCCCGGCGTTGCCTCCGCAGTCACGCTGCACGGCGTGAAGATCGAGAACTGGTCGTACCAGATCCCCGAGGATGACTTCGTGATGGAGAAGGTCGACTTCAGGGCGCTGTGGATCAGCGTCGAGGACCAGGAAGGCTGAAGAGCATGGGTTACCTCACCGCGGACGAGCTTCTGGCCGGCGCGACGGTCACTCACGATGTCGCATTGCCGCCCGGGCTTGGCGACACGCCGGGCGGCGCCAAGGTCAAGCTGCGCCCGCTCACCGTGCGCGACGTGCAGCGCGTCACCAAGGCGGCGAAGGACGACGACAGGCTGCTCTCCGTGCTGCTGCTCAAGGAAGCGCTTGTGGAGCCGTCGCTCAGCTTCGAGCAGGTGCATGCGTTGCCTGCCGGGCTCGCGCGCTTCCTCGTCGATGAGTTGAACCGGGTGAGCGGCCTCAAGGTCGCCGAGCGAGGCATGGCGGATGCGATCGAGGCACCGCTCGCCCGCGCGTGCTTTGTTCTCGCCCGCGAGTTCGGCTGGTCTCCGCAGGAGGTGGGGGAACTCACGGTCGGCCAGATCCTCCTCTACCTCGAAATGATCAACCAGCATCGGGCCGAGGCGGCAAGCGCATGAATGCAGCTCTGCGCGATATCGGATCAAGGTTGCGCCGCGCTTGCGCGGAGCAGGCTTTCGGCGGCGCAGTCGCCCCCTTGCGCGAGTGGTCGAACGATATGGCAGCTCCAGCTGCCGCGCTTCCCGAAACGGCTGCGATGCCGTCGGTGCCTGACGTGCGCGGACTCGTCGATCCGCTGGCCGATTCTGCCCTGGCGAGTCCGAGCCTCGATCCCGCTCCTGCGAAGGGTGACGCATTGGAACCGTCCGAGCCGGAAGGGCATGCCTCGTTCAGGGGACCACGGAAGCGCGCGTCGATCGCATCGCGACCGGCGACGGCGAGCGGCACCTTCCCGACATTGGCGAGGCTTCGCAAAGATGCGACGTGGGATCCGGCGCAGATCGCATCGCTGCTTGCGCGACACGATTGCGTTTCGGCAGGCTCGACCGATTCCAAGATCGCGGGGGTTCGTGCGGAACCCGCATTCGCGTCGGCGCGCAACGTCGTGCAATTGTCCCCGCGGCCGCTGGCGGGCGAAGCGCCTGCGCATGTCGAAAAGACGCGCTCGTCGCCCGCGATGGCGAGCACGATCGCCCGTTGGAACGAGTTGATGGCGGCTGGCGCTCGCGACCGGCGCGAGAACCCCGACGTTGTTACCGAGAGATCCGCGTGGCAGTCGGCGCCGTCGCCCGACGTGCCTTACGTGACAGGCGTCGTCCTCGACGCCGCAAAGCATTCCGTCGACGTTCACGTCGGCTCAACCGTCTGGCGCATGACGCCGACCGGCGCGCATGACCTGATCGTCAAAACGGGTGACGGCGCGGAGCAGGCGATCGACCTGCACGATGCGCGGATGATCGAAGCCGAACCGTACGGACACCGGCTTCAA
>Ga0207643_10001873_pt1 | contig 11621 bp, 11 predicted proteins | sample KBSMisM62_FD_184313 | JGI IMG/M metagenome (GOLD analysis project Ga0207643, IMG submission 184313) | Miscanthus rhizosphere microbial communities from Kellogg Biological Station, Michigan, USA - KBS Miscanthus M6-2 (SPAdes) (version 2) | ecosystem: Host-associated > Plants > Roots >...
TCGAGTGGTGGGACTTGAGAATAGAAACAAAGCGCAAGGCGCGGGTCGTCGTGCCGTTGCCGACTTTGCGGTAATCACCTTCTGCGGCAAGCAGCATCCATCGTAGCTCCTGCGCCGCTAGGTTGATGGCTCCACTTGCATTCGAGCTAGTGATTAATCCCTCGGCCGCCAAGGCCCTCGACCTCGATGTGCCGCCGACGCTGCTTGCGCGCGCCGACGAGGTGATCGAGTGATGCGCCGCCGCGAGTTCATCACGCTGCTCGGCGGCGCGGCAGCGGCGTGGCCGCTCTCGGCGTGGGTGCAGCAGAGCGAGCGGATGCGACGCATTGGCATGCTCGAGAGCTTGAAAGCTGACGATAAGGAAGCGCAGGCCCGCATTTCGGCATTCGCGCAAGGGCTGAAGGAATTAGGTTGGACCGAGGGCCGCAACGTTCAAATCGACGTCCGGTTTGGGCCGGACAATGCCACCTTACGCAAGCACGCGGCGGAAATGGTCGCGCTTGCGCCGGATGTGATCATTGCAAGTGGCAGCGCGACGACAGGGCCCTTGCTGCAGGTGACACACACAGTGCCGATCGTGTTCGTCACAGATAGCAGATAGCAGGGTCGTCCTGATCGATCGCGATCCTTTCGTCGCTGGAGGAAGCCGATGCGGGCGAGCGCCGACGCCACGCGAACGACGCCTCTCGTCCGCTCGCAAGCGCGACCCGGCCGAAGGCGCTGGCGCGTTAGCGGCGCGCCCATCGCGGCCCTGCGCGTCGGCTCGTAGCCGAGGGTGGTGGCGAGTAGAGCCTCGCCAATGCCATCGCTAGCGTGGGTTGCAGCGGCTCTCCACCCGGTCGCAGTTTGGCTCTAATGGCTTCGTCGGGGTGTGATGGCTCCTCTGTTTCAGGTTCTGAATATGAGGCTATGGGCTGCCGGTCGTCAGCCGGTACTGCTTCGATTCTGGTAATATCACCCTCGGTGAGGGATGGCTCGTTTGTCTCAAGTGCTATGCTGTAAGCGGCCTTCAGATCGAATTGGTGTAGGTCTCCAGCCATTGCCAATTCTATTTCGGTAATGTCGGCAGGCTTAGAAAGGGGTACTTCCTCTTCGTCTGGTATGACTGAAGGAAGTTTGCTTGCCGGTCCGATACTTCGCCGCGCGACAAAAACGAACGCACATATTCCAGCAAGCACGACCAGAAGAACGATGATCGTTCCATAAGCCGTGGCGGCCATCTCGTAAGCTTTAGCCTTACCGGCAGCTTTGTCTGCCTCCAATCGCTTGATCGTGGCATGGAGCTGCGTTCTTTCTGCGTGCAACCTTTCGATTTCCATTTGCGCGACTTGCGCATCGCGTTCCGCGAACGTAATGCCCGCAAGCTGCGCATCAGCTTTTGTACTTTTTGATGCTCCAGCCTGCTGCAGTGAAAAGGTTGTTGTGCTAGTTTCCGCTGGCGGAGGCTCTGGATCGAATGCCGACGAATCCACTGCCGCGAGGCGTAAAGTACCACGACCTTTCCGATCAAAGCTCGCGACCCAGAGGAACCCCGTCCCTCCGCTAATGCGGTATATCGGCAAGCCTTCTTTGGCAGAGCGAGTGACGTTCCCGATGAAGTCGATAAGATATCTATCTTTCGAGCTGCTGCCCTTCCCTAACGCTGCAATGCTTTCGCTGTCGAGTGGCTTCAATTCGACGGTGCCCCATACTGCAAGTATGGCGTCGCCTGCTCGACCCCGCCTTCTAATTATTCGTGGCGACTCGCCCAGCCTGTGCGAATACTGCTGAATGTCTTCGTCAGCTTTTTTCGGACCAAAAAAAGCCGGGGCTTGAAAACGGTTTACGTAAACAACCCTGCCGTCACGCGATTGCAAAAGCGAGTGTGTGATGTTGAAAGACCTTCGCCGCTCCCTCTGCTGGCGCGACTTTTGACACCAAGTAAATCCATCAAATTGATCGCTCGGAGCGCATTTGTACTCTCGGTATCCTGCATCACTGGATTGCACTCGTTCACCGAGAGCAAGTCCATCCACCGTATATGCGGATATTTGCCCGCGTGCTGGCGTGCTCGCTAGCAGACAAAGGACCGCAATGAGTCCGCGCTGCGTGGGCACAGCCCTGCCCTCCGTTATGCCTCATGCGCATTTGTCCTGGCATCTCGTTAGTTTTCAAGCGATTGTGATTGTTATGGATAATCGCAGTTCCTTATGACATCGGAGGAGCAAAGTTACCGGCATGCTCTCTTGGAAAGTGCCTTGGCTCGCGTGCGAACCCTTACACGCTGCTTCCAAGAGCTTCGGTATGGCCATGACATAGCCTCCTTGCGAACCGAGTTGCAACCGCTCCCGCCGCTGCTCGAGTCTCAACACGCTCAGCCTCAGATAATCGCACCGCCGTGGGAGCCTCCGTAGGAATATTTCCCCGAAAGCTACAGCAGCCCGGCCGCCATGGACAAATGTTAGCCATGAAACAAATGTTTGGCGGACCAAAACAGAACCCGCACCGGAAACAAAGCGACTAACAAGCGTCTGCACCCCGGCACCCCCGTAGTGCAGATCGGGACCGTGTCAGCCGTTGCCGCGCTGACGCGGTCCCACCTCACGCCAGAGGCAGGCTGGAAGTGCCACTGCGTGATGGAAGCCAAATGAGCCGACTAGGGCGCCGTAAAACTCACCTTGCAGCACATCGTTGACGATGCGCCGGGATGGAACGTCCCGATGCGCCAAATCTTCGCCAACCTGCACCCAAATCTTTGGCTGAACGAGTTGTTTAAGGAGGCGACAGGTCTAAGTTTTCAGCTCGGGGATGCGTGGGACGTAGCCAATGGATCGGCTTCGGCGCCAAAGGCCGAACCCAATTGGGGGCAGAAGGAGCTGATAATGAGAGCTGATCAGCGTCGAAGTCTTCACAGGACGATCCTCACCGCAGCGGTGCTCCTACTTTCAGCGTCTGCCGTGGCCGCTCAGACCACGTATTACGGCCCTGGCGGAGATTACCTTGGCCAAGGAACATGGCGCCGCAACACCGCGACGTTCTATGATGCCAAAGGAAACTTTGTCGGCACCTCTTCCACTGTCGGGCGTTCGACCAGCTTCTTTGGTCGCGATGGTGCCTTTCAGGGCACCTTGAGCCGCACTGGAGACAGCACGAACTTTTATGATCGCGCTGGGCGCTATCAGGGGTCCGTGACGACCGTGCCGCCGCCCGGTTCGGTTGGCACACGTTCCAAAAGGCGGCGGTGAAGCCCGGACAACGCCGTGGTGGGTCCAATAGGAGGAACACGGCCTATGACTGTTGGTGGATCAAACGAATGGGACGCCGGCGATGACCCCGGTCCTATTCCGCCGCGCGCTGCCAACCCACGTTATCGGCTGGGCAAGGAACTCACCCTCAAAGCCGGCGACCTCAATCCACCATGGGGACCGCTAGGCGAACGACCGGGTGAAAATACGCGGCGAGCGACTGTCCAAAATCTACTGGAAGGGGGCAATGGGGCGGTAACGCCGGCGCTAAACGCGAGTGACGGCGTCCCTATTCAATCGCCGATCAAAATAGTGTGCTGTCCAACTTATGCCCTGTAGCCCGGTCTGTGGCCGTCACCAGGAAGCGGAAAGGGCCCCGAGGAACCAGGGCCTCTCGGGAGCGCCCGCTTTGGGGACCTCCAAAAAAATGGACTTTTTTAGCCCCCCGGCCCTCGCAGCGTTGCGTTCCGCGATGCCGGTGATTGGGGGGCCTTACCACCCGATGACGCAGGGCAAGATCGAGCGATATCACCGCTCGATGAAAAACCGGATCCTGCTGGAGAACTACAACCTGCCAGGACAGCTCGAACACAGCATCGAGGAGCTCGTCGAGTACTACACCAACTCTCGATACCACGAGAGCCCGGACAACCTGATGCCGGCTGACGTCTACTTCGGGCGCGGTCAGGCCATTCTCGATCGGAGGGAAAAGATCAAACGAAAAACCATCAAACAAAGACGCCGCCTGCATCAGCAGGCAATCGCTGCCTGAACCTTCAAACCAGATGAGCCAGACACTCTCTTAAATTGCCAAGCCAATTGTCCGAAATGCTCTGCCGACATACAGTTAGCCGGATATCGGTAGGAAGCTGTCCGCTGAATATGAGGGCAGTAATCGCCGCCACCGCCAATATGATTACGAGTCGGGTGAATGTCGCCAGCTTCGAACTGCTTCGAACGTGTGTTGCGAGATGATCGGCCGGATTGAACGAGTCATCGTTTCGCACGGATAACGAGATGGAGTTGACTGCAGCACTGGGTTCGGTCGAAATCTTAGAGACGCCTACGCTTTCAATAAGCAGCTCTGGCACCCGCGTACCTGCGAGTGCGGTGGCTGCTTCTGATACCTGTCCGAGCCAAAGGGCTCGGGATTCTATGTTAAAGTAAGCAGCACGATCAGAGGCGCCCGCCTCGGGGTGCACGCCAGCATGGCGCGCGACCGCTGTCTCAATCGCCGCAGCCAAGCTTGGAACTGCATCGGACTTCGTCATTTCTTCCAGCCACCATAATTATCGCCTCCCCGCGGCGTCCCGGCCCACGCTAGGTCCATTTAGGTTCGGCGTGCGCGCGAACGTTAATGTTCTCGCCGCGTGATATTCGCGATCAGTACGGCCTTATCGACGATACCCATCAAAGTACGCCATTCCGTTGCAACCCTCAAACTGTTTGTTCAAAAAAATAAGAAGATAAAAAAATAAAAAATAAAAAATAGCTCTTTGGTACGCTGCAGGCTCCCGATCCTGCAGCCGCAACGCCTCATCACTCCGCAACTCCGCCTCCACAACCGCAACTCCAGCTGCAGCCGCTCACGCCGTCCCTCCAACTCAGCACGCGACTCAGCAGTCAGCCGCTTCATAACAGCACCTCCCTAGGCAGCTCGCGCACGCACAGCCGTGTGCCTTGGCCGCCAAAAACAAATGTTTGGCGGACAGTAACAAGCCCCGCACCAGCGCAAAGCCTACTGATGCAGCGGGGGGCTTGCTGATCACCTTCGCGGAGTGGTTACAACCTCTGCGAAGACCCGAGCGGGGCAAGCTCCCTCCCCCCCAGTCCGCGGGTGCGGTGACTGTCGCGGCCGACTAACCGGCGCGAGTCTCTCGTGCGCCGTGCAACCGCCTGTGGTATTGTATCGGTGGATTTGCCGCCCTCTGGGCAAGCCCTCATGCGTTGACTTAGCCCCGCTCCGGCGGGGCTTTTTCGTGCGAGCGTCTCCCCTGCGCCGCTGTGCAACCAACTCTGCGGCTCGGTGTTGAGTCGGCGGGTTTGCCGCCTTCTGGGGGCTCCTGGGCAACGGAACCGGGCGTGTTCAAGGCCCTTCCGCAGACCGGTAAACCGGACTCCACCAAACCGCGCCGGTGGACTCCCATTAGTCATGGCGGGCCAACGAAGTCGATGAACTCGACCCTGAGGTCGGTTGCGTCGCCCGCCATCCCCCCACAGGAACGCCGATTTGGCGAACGTCTCGCGGCGCTTTGGCTCATTGGCCTGCTGCAAGACGTTGAGCGGCGGCTGGGATGGCGATGGTAGGCGACGTTGAGTCGGGGTTACCCAAAGATTCGCAACGAGCGAGCAACGCGCGTCAATCATAATTATGGTGGCGCTATGGGCAAAAAGGCATTCTTCCAAGAAATGTCAATTAGAACAATGCTTCGCCGCGGACAGAATATCCCAGACCACCATGAACATCGCCGCGATCAACGGGCCCAGGACAATTCCATTCATGCCGAAGATCTCGATGCCGCCGAGCGTGGACAGCAGCACCACGTAGTCGGGCATCTTGATGTCGGTGCCGACCAGCATCGGACGCAGCAGGTTGTCCACCAGGCCGATGACGAGGACGCCGTAGGCGATGAGAACGAGCCCCTGCCAGAGGGCGCCGGTCGCCAGGAGATAGAGCGCGACGGGGAACCAGACCAGCGCGGCGCCGACCGCGGGCAGCAGCGACAGCAGCGCCATCAGCGCGGCCCATAACAGTGCCGCGCGGATGCCCAGGAACCAGAACATCAGGCCGCCGAGCGCTCCCTGCAGGATGGCCACAACGATGGTGCCTTTGACCGTGGCGCGCACGACGGTGGCGAACTTGCTGAAGATCACGCGCTGCTGTTCGGCCCGGATCGGCACCGCATCCTTGATGATCCTGAACAGCTCCTCCCCGTCGCGCAGCAGGAAGAACAGCAGGTAGAGCATGACGAACAGTCTGACCACGAGCTCGAACGTGGCCTGACCGACATTGAGGGCCTGGGTGGCGATGAGCTGGCTGGCCCTCCCCAGAATAGTCGACAACACCTCCTGTATCCCGGCCAGGTCGGTCAGTCCGAAGCGGTCCAGCAGGCCGACGGCCCATGCCGGCAGCACATCCAGCACGTGCTGGAAACTGCCGGCGAGATTGACCTCTCCGGACTTGAACATCGCGTAGACACTGGACGCTTCTCGCACCAGGGACGCCATCACCAGCGCCGACGGCAGGATCACGATGAGCACGATGACCGCCACCGTGGCGAGAGCGGCCGGGGTGGGCCGCATCGAGGCGCAGAATCGCCGGTACAGCGGGGCGAACACGATTGCCAGAACCGTCCCCCACAACACCGCGCCGTAGAACGGCCAGAGGATCCACGCGAACGCCAGCGATATCGCGATGACCAGCCATATGAAGGTTTTGTCTTCGAGGGTGCTCAAGTCGATCCTCATCCCGGCACGCCGGAGCCTTTGCGCCCCACGGTATAACGCGTGTGGCCACGACAAGCTGTGCTCAAGGGGGATTCATCCACGCGGATCTGCAGGGAGGTGCGACCGTTTGCAGCGGGCCGCCCGCTGCGTGGGGAAGGCGCCCTCGCCGGCTGTCAGCCAATCCTTGGGAAGACAAATGGGCGCAAGACCTCTCTCCCGGATTGACCGAGAGGAAGCATCGCGTGCCCGCGGAGTGCGTTGGCCGGCCCTCACCTCAACCGGTCACGCGACCCGTCGAGAAAATAGTGCTGGAGCTGCTGGCGATCACCGAGCCGGCCCCCGACATCGAAAGGCGCAGCGTTGTAACCGCTGATCAAGCCATCCTGCGCCAAGGCCGGCGTACGTTGCGGCGACTGCGCGATGGCGCCGCCGATCGCACCCACGCCGACCGCCGACAAGGCGACCGCGACCGCCACTCCGGTGATCAACTGCCTGACTGCGCTTCGCATGTTCGTCTCCCATCCATCATGAGGAGACCGTAGAAGCCAAAGCCGGTGGCATCTGTGACGCGGGTCACTCCTGGTCGATTCGGACGTTTGCTCGCGCGCGGCACGTCGGTGAGCCGGACAGACCAACCGCCCCGGAAACCGGCTGAAAACCCGGAGGAAAGCGCAAAACTGTGATGGCCATCACAGTTTTTGCTCGAACCGGGACGCCACAACATGCGTAGTCGGGGTCAATGGCGGAGCTTGCGCCCGAGGGAGACTGTCATGATCAGGATTCGCACCGCACCGTTCGCCGGGCTCGCCCTGCTTCTATGCGCGCTTCCGACCGCGGCGCCTGCCAGCGTCAGCAAACCCACCGCGGAGGAACGCGGCGCCTGCATGGGTGACGCGATCAGCCTGTGCCTCGCGGCGATCCCGAACAAAGCGCGTATCGCGTCCTGCCTGGCGTCCAAGATGTCCCAACTCAGCCCGCGCTGCCGGTCGCAGTTCGAAAAAGCGGCCATCAGCCGGCAATAACCGAGCCGGAACGAACGGATTGGCTGTCCGGAGCTGCGCCGCGCAGCGCTTCTGCTCTTGAACGGCCTGGGTCGCGCTTCGGGCCTTCTGATCCCGCCCTTTTCGACCCGTTCTCGCGCGTTCTTTGACTTGTCGCTGTCGGTCAGGCAGCGCTGCGGCGCCGCTGGCGGACAGGCCGTTCCTGCCATAACCTCCCGGCGCTTGAACCAAATCACCGCTCGATTGTTGAACGATGGAATCAATACAGAGGACATGTCCATGAATGAAGATCGCGTGGTCGGCACCGCCAGGAATGTCGGCGGCCAGCTGGAAGAAGGCTTTGGACGCGTGACCGGCGACGTCAAAAGCCAGGTGGAAGGCAAGATCAAGCAGGCCACGGGCGCGGCCCAGGACCTTTACGGGCAGGCGCGGGATGCGGCCGGCGATGCGGCCAAGGCCGTGCAGGAGCGCGCCGCTCCGCTGGAAGAGGCGCTGCGCAACACGATCGAGAACCGGCCCTACACCGCGGTTGCGGTCGCACTGGCGATCGGCTGGTTCGTCGGCCGCATGAGCCGCATGGACTGACGGGCGGATCAGGCCCGGCGTCGACGAGACGGCCGCGAGCTGACGGCTCAGCGCGCGGCCCTCCTCCTTTGCCCACCGCAAAACGATTCCAGTTGATCGAACAAGGAGCTAGCCGCCGCTGCGGACGTAAGCCCACAACAGCTTGAGATCGTCGTCGCTGATCTTGTCCCGCCACGGCGGCATGGCGGGCGGCTTGCCATTGAGCACGGCGTTCTGGAAGCGATCGAAATCGTCCTTGGGAAACTTACGCAGGTCGAAAGTGACTCCGCCCGGATTGACCATGTCGCGGCCGTGACAGCTCACGCAGAAATCGCCGTAGACGTCGCGCCCGAGGTCGGCGTCGTCCGCCTGCGCGCCGGCGCAGAGAGCAGCCCAAATGGCGAGCGCCGGGAAGACCCGGCGCCGCACACCATTGCGATCTTGCGCGCACGGCGCAGATCGCACGCTAGTGTGGCGCATTTGACGTTCCTATCAGTACTTGCTGCAAGTCATTCATAGGAACGTCAAATGCAAAGCCACACTAAAATCATAGACTTGCTAGTGTCCATTTGTTTCCGACGTTCGTGAATGTGCGTCCTGCGAGATGATACGAACGTCGGAAACGGGACACTAGACCTTCTTCTGCCGCAGCGACGCCACCTGGATCGGCGGGACCCAGGGCTTGTCGGCCCAGGCCACGCCTTTGCGGGCCACCTGCGCGTCGATGAGATAGGGCTTGCCCTCGACCGTGTGCTTGCGCGCACGTACCAGCGCCTCGCGCAACTGCCCCGGACTCTCGACCACCTCGCCGTCGACACCGAAGCCCTTGGCAATCGCCGCCATGTTCATGTCGGGCTGGCCCAGATAGTCGTGGACGAACTGCCCGGTCTGCATCATGCGTCCGCCCGGCACATTGGCGATCACGCGCGAGTGCGGCCCGCCATAAGCGTGGTTGTTGTAGACGACGGTGATCACGGGCAGTTCGAGCCGCGCCATGTTCCACAGCGCGGTCGGACCGAAGATGAAGGAGCCGTCGCCGACGAGACAGATCACCTGCTGGTTGGGGCGCGCGAGCTTCACGCCCGCAGCGGTGCCGACGCCGGAGCCGAGATGGGCGCCGTAATAGAAGAACAGTTCGCGTCCGCCGATCGGATTGAAATCGAACGAGTGCAGCGCGACCGAGCCCGCCTCGTGCACGATGATGGCGTCGGGATCGGCAAACTGCGCGATCTCCCAGGTGAGGCGGTCGGCGATGATCGGGCTCTGGTCCCAGTCCGGATTGTTCACCACCTGGGCACGCGCGGACTTCGCCCATTCGCTGAACTTGCGCACATCGCCGGTGCGCTCGACCGCTTTCTGCCGCAGCGCCGGCGTGAGCAACTGCTCCACCGCCGCCATCAGGTCGTCGAGCCCATAGCCGACGTCGCAGACCAGCGGCACCTCGGTGAGCATCACGTTGCCCATGCTGCCGTGATCGATGCGCATGTCGATGAATTTCGGCCCGCGCGGCACGATCGGGGTCGGACCATTGTGCTGGAACTTGTTGCCGACATTGATGATCACGTCGGCGCTCTTCGGGTAGTTGAGCGAGTTGAGGCTGTTGCCGGCGAGACTCCCGACCCAGAGCGGATGCGTCTCCGGGAAGTTGGCATAGAGCTGGCGCACCTGCGTCACCGGCATGCCGAGCATCTCGGCCAGCTTCACCGCCTTGGCCACCGCCTTCGCCTTGTAGATCTCGTCACCGACGACCATGAGCGGCATCCGCGCATCGACCAGGAGCTTGGCGGCGCGCTGCACTTCGTCGGGATTGGGCCGCACCCGCATGCGCGGATCCATCAGCTCCTGCGCGATGATCTCGGTGCGAACGCGCTCGTCATTGAAGTCGGAGTGCCACGAGATGTAAGCGGGGCCGTAGGGCGGCGTCCATGCCGCCTTGAAGCCGCGGCGGATGGTTTCCGGAATCATGTCGGCTCTGCGCGCGAGCCAGCTGTACTTGGTGATCGGCTGGACGATCTGTTCCTGGTTGGGCACCTCCTCAAACCCGTCGCGGCCCGCGCGCCGGGTCTGGTCGGTGCGGTAGGAGTAGACGACCAGCGGCGTCTGCTCCTTGAAGGCGTTGAACATCTGCCCGATGGCGTTGGCCATGCCGACGACTGCGGCCTGCATGACGATGGCGGGCTCGCCCGACGCCTTGATGTAGCCGGCCGCCATCGCGGCGCCTGGTCCTTCATGCGGCGTGAGGATGTATTTGAGCTGCGGCCGGTCGACGAGCGCTTCGTAGAACTGCGCATCCTCGCTAGCGGAATTGCCGAACACATATTTGACGCCGCAGGCGATGAGCTGGTCGGCGAAGGCGGCGCCGCCGGGACCCTGAAACGGCTTCACGCCGGCGACGACCGATGCGGCGGGAGCGCTCGCCGCCGGCGCGGCCGCGGGAGCCGCCGCCGCTGGAGGCGGGTTGGGCTGCGGACCGGCGCCCTGCGCGTAGCTGACCGATGTCACCGCGGTCAGGACCGACTGAGCGGCGGTTGCCGTCAGGCCGGCCTTGGTCAGGCCGCCGACGAACCGACGCCGCGATATCGAATGCGACAGGTATTGCGCGACCAGCTCTCTCATCGTTCGCTCCCTCAGCTCTCAGCTTCGCTTGACGCGCGCCGGATCATCTCGTCTGGGTGGCAGGCTTGGCGTTCGGCCCGAAATCGGTGCCGAGGTAGTCGGCCATCAGCATGATCTCTTCCTTCGTCCACAACCCGCCGCGCCCAATCATGCGGTAGATCGCCGCCTCCCATCCTCGGCGATCCTGCCGCTGATCGCGGAACATCGCGTCGGTATGGCACTGGAAGCACTTGCTCATCACCACGCTGCGCCCGGGATGTTGCGGGCCCGGGGTGCTCTCCTGGGTTTGCGCGGGAGCGGGCAGCCACGACAGCGCGCATGCAAGCGCACAAGCGAGATTTCGCCAGACGATCATCGCGTTTCTCTCCGAACGTTTTTTCTCGAGCGCAATCGCTTCAGATCGAATCGCGATCTCGCGCCACGCGTTTGCTAGGTCCGTTTGTCAGGTCGATGCAGATGGGCTGCGTCGGCCGCTGTGCGGGACCGAATCTTATTCCACGGTGCGCCCCGACGCCAGTGCGAGCGGCAGCCGTCACGCCCGCACGGATTTCGATGCGGGCCGGCGGTCGCCATCCCGCGGTTGAAAGCGTCAGGCCTGCTGCGCCAACGCCGCGTCGAGGAGCCGGCGGCACTCCGTCAGGTCGTGGAGCGCAGCCTGCAGTTTCTGCGCGTCGGCCCGGGTGAGGCCGGCCACAGGCGCCGGCGCAACCAGCGGGGCGGGTTCGGATCCGTGCGCGCGCGTCCCGTCAACGGGCGCACGCAACGGCGG
>Ga0207643_10001878_pt1 | contig 11607 bp, 13 predicted proteins | sample KBSMisM62_FD_184313 | JGI IMG/M metagenome (GOLD analysis project Ga0207643, IMG submission 184313) | Miscanthus rhizosphere microbial communities from Kellogg Biological Station, Michigan, USA - KBS Miscanthus M6-2 (SPAdes) (version 2) | ecosystem: Host-associated > Plants > Roots >...
CGCGTGGTTGTCACGCCACCGCCCGAGTTACAGGACGGATCAAAAGTGAAGGTGAAGGGATGACCGAGCAGGAAACGCTCGTCCGAGTACGCGACGTCCACAAATATTTCACTCGCGGCAGCGAACGCATCGACGTCCTGAAGGGCGTCAACCTCGACATTCCGCGGGCCGACTTTCTCGCGCTCATGGGACCGTCGGGCTCCGGCAAGACGACGCTGTTGAACTTGATCGGCGGGAAGCCGGCATCGCGGGCAGCGGTGATTCCGGCGAGGACATCGCCGTGCTTGGCGCTCCGGGCGAAGGACTGCATCCGTTCCGGTCGGAGTGTATCGAGGCTGACCGTCAGCCTTTTCAATCCGGCGGCTCGCAACGGGGCGGCCTGGGCCGCGAGCAGAATTCCATTCGTCGTGAGGGCGAGATCGGTCACCTCAGGACGCAAGGCCAACCGATGCACCAGGTCGGGAAGACCGTGGCGGAGAAGCGGCTCGCCACCGGTAACCCGGATCTTGCGGACTCCGACGCTGGCGAAGATTCCGGCGAGCCGGTCCAGCTCTTCGAAAGAAAGGATTGAGCTGCGTGGAAGCCAGGCGTACTCGGCCTCGGGCATGCAGTACCCGCACCGCATGTTGCACCGATCGGTGACTGAGATCCGAAGGCTGCTAAGCGGCCGGTTGAACCGGTCAAGCACCTGCTTCAATGCCCTGGTCGGCCCCAGACCGCTAGCCATGCGGTCGACCTGCGGAGCCGATGGCGACCTCGTCCGGCGCATTTCCAGCGCGTGCGCCCGCCGGGTTCACCCAGTCCGAGCTGCCATCGGCATACCACTCCTGCTTCCAGATCGGCACCCGGCGTTTCAACTCTTCAATCACGTAGCGGCACGCCTCGAAGGCCTCGCCGCGGTGCGGCGCCGCCACGGCGATGGCGACCGCTGCCTCTCCCACTTCGAGCGTTCCAGTCCGGTGGGAGAGCGCAACTCGTACCGGCCACTTGGCCTCCGCCTCGCTTACGATCGCCGCGCATTCGGCTTCGGCCATTGGAGCATAGGCCGAGTATTCCAGGCGCTTCACTTCCCTGCCGGAGTGATGGTCACGAACCAGTCCCACAAAAGATGCGATCCCGCCACGATCCGAGGCGCCGACACTCGCCAGCAATGATGCGAGGTCGAGGGGATGCTCGGTCAGATAAGCCGAAATCATCTCAACCCCCAGCCAGAGGGGGGAGGAGAGCCACCTCGTCTCCCTCGCGAAGCGGCGAATCGACTGTCGCATGGACGGCGTTGATGGCGGTTAGAGGACGGGTGGGAAGGCGGGCGGCCTGGGGTAGTTCGTGGCGCAACTGGCGAACGAGATCGGCGACTGTCGCAGGAGCCGGCAACGAGACCTCTACGGTATTCCGCCCAATCCAGTCGGCGTAGCTGGCGAACAGGAGCACCTTGACCGTCACAGTCTCAACCGAAGCAGTCATTCTGAGCAGTATAATCGCTAATCGGATGCGGGGCCCACCCGGTCCTCTGAAACGAAGGGAGCCGGGCTGACCCGGCTCCCATTACTCCACGAAGGCCTGATTCTCAAATCACTCGGAATGGGGCTGAGAATCAGCCGACTCCGGAGTCTCGTCCGCCACTAAAGCCCGCAACTCCTTGCTGGGCTTGAACACAGGCACCGGGCGCGCGGCCACTTCGACCGGATCGCCGGTGCGTGGATTCCTCGCCATGCGAGTCTTCCGGCGGCGGATCTTGAATGTGCCGAAGCCGCGTACCTCTATGTTGTGTTGATTCTTAAGTGCTTCCTTGACCGCGTCCAAGAACGCGTCGACCACTCTCGCGCAATCTTTCTTGGAAATCATGGGGCCCGCCGTGCGCGCGATGGAGGCGGTGACCTGTTCTACGAGATCGGCCTTCGTCATGCGTTCCCCCCTGGAGGGTCTCATGCCCGGCTCGGTCCCTAGCAGCAAGGCTGCATGAGACACTACGAGCTTACACGTTGACTGTCAAGGGGTTGGCCCATCCGGGCGGGGTGAACCGCCAATCATTCGTACGAATTCGGCAAAGTGGGGGTAGGCGTCATGCGGTCCTGGGGAGGCTTCCGGATGGTATTGGACGGCAAAGACCGGAAGTGCTTTGTGCCGAATGCCTTCCACCGTTCCGTCATTCAGATTGACGTGAGTGACCTCCAAATCGCTCGCGCCGGGGACGGCGCCCTGCTCGCCCTGAACCGCGAATCCGTGGTTCTGTGAAGTTATAAGTACTTGTCCTGTACGGAGATCCCGAACCGGATGGTTGCCGCCCCGGTGGCCATAAGGCAGTTTGACCGTCTGGCCACCGAACGCGAGCCCCAGGAGCTGGTGGCCGAGGCAAATGCCGAACGTGGGGAGCCCTGAGTCGGCCAGTTCCTTGATGTTCTGGATGGCGTAACCTACCGCGGCCGGGTCCCCAGGCCCGTTTGACAGGAAAAGCCCGGCCGGCTTCATCTTTTGTACTTCCTTCGCGGTCACGGTCGCGGGAACCACCGAGACCCGACAGCCTGAGGCGGCGAGCATTCGCGCAATGTTCCGCTTCATGCCGTAGTCGTAGGCCACAATCAGCGGCCCATCCCCCTCCTGATAGGCCTTCGGCGTCGTTGCCCGGGACGCGAGGTCGAGCCCGTTCATCGAAGGAGAGTCCATCAGCTGCAGCGTCAACTGCGGCGTTGGTTCCCTACCCTCCGCGATCACGCCGCGCATGGCTCCGCGTTCGCGGATGTGCCGGGTGAGTCGCCGAGTGTCCACGTTCTCGATGACCGGAATGCGTGACTCGGCCAGCCACTCGTCGAGCGGACGCGTGGACCGCCAGTTGGATGCGTGGCGCGACATCTCCCTCACCACGACTCCGGTCACCTGAGGCTTCCCCGATTCCATGTCTTCGGGATTGACCCCATAGTTGCCGATCATGGGGGCAGTCATGACCACGATCTGTCCCAGATAACTCGGGTCGGTGAAGACCTCCTGGTACCCACTGAGGTTCGTGGTGAAGACCACCTCCCCGAACGCCGAGTCTAGTGGGCGCAGAGTCGTCCCGGGATACCAGGTCCCGTCCTCCAGCAATACGAAAGCGGGGCGATCGGTCATCCGGTCACCCCGCGTGAAGTCTTCTCCATAGTGCCTCGAGTTACGGTGCCGGCTTGGAGGTCTGCGGTGCCGGAGCCTGTGACCCCTGGCCCGCGGCGTCGTTGCTGGGCGTAGTGGGTGTGGCACCTTCCAACGGAATCGGTGCGGGCGCCGCCGGGGCCGGCTGGTTCTGCAACTGCTCGAGCACCTCGCTGGATGCACCGCTACGGGTCGGCGAGACGATCGACAACAGCAGCGACAGGAACAGGAAAGTGCCCCCGCAGATCCAGCTCATCTTGGTAAGCAGATTGGCCGCCTGACGGCCACCAACCACGAGATCGGTGGTGCCTCCGCCGAGAGAGGCGAGACCACCTCCCTGCCCGGCCTGAAGCAGCACGACGGCCGCAAGCAGCAGCCCGTCCAGGATCAGCAGAACTAGCAAGAGATAGTACATGGCGGCCGCAAAACTAATCAGGGGGCCATCTTGTCGGTAGGGGCGGTTTTCTTACAGCTGCACCAATTCGGACCACCCTTCCGGATCGAGACTCGCGCCGCCGACCAGGACTCCATCGATCTCGTCTTGGGCCACCAGAGCATGGACATTGCCCTTGTTCACGCTGCCGCCGTAGAGCACCGACGCCCGAACGCCAAGGCCGAGTTTCGCCAGGACGCCGCGGATCGCTCGATGGACCTCGGCCGCGTCCTCTGGTGTGGCGTTCTTTCCGGTACCGATAGCCCAGACCGGTTCGTAGGCGATCAGAACGCGGGCCAAATCAGCGGGCGAAAGATTCTCCAGTCCTGCCCTCAGCTGCCTGGTCACGACCGACTCGGTCTGCTGCGCCTCGCGTTCTGACAGCTTCTCTCCAACGCACAACATCGGGGTCAGTCCTGCCTCCAGAAGCGCCCGTACCTTTCGGCCAGTCTCCGCGTCGGTCTCCCCGAAGACATGTCGGCGTTCGGAGTGACCCACCAAGGCTCCGGTTGCCCCGGCACCCTTGGCCAGCGGGATCGACGTCGCCCCAGTGAAGGCACCTTTGGGTTCCCAATGCACATTTTGCGCGCCGACCCTGATGTCGGGACGGCCTTTCAGTGCATTGCTTGCTGCCTCTATGGAAACGGCAGAGGGGAAAAACCAGTAGGTGCGCCCTTCCTGTGGCCGAGTCCGTGCGAGAAACGTTGCCGCGAAAGCCCGTGCGTCTCCCGGAGGGAGATGCATCTTCCAGTTAGCGGCGTAGACGAGAGTGCGCATCAGGCATCGTCCAGGGCGGCAACACCCGGGAGTGTCTTCCCTTCGAGGAATTCGAGGGACGCCCCACCACCAGTGGAGACGTGGGTCATCTTGCTGTCGAGCCCGGCTTGCGCCACGGCCGCCGCCGAGTCGCCACCGCCGACGACGGTGATCGCGCCCCGATCGGTGGCATGGGCGAGCGCATGAGCCACCGCGAGCGTTCCGTGATCGAAGGGCGGAGTTTCGAATACTCCCATCGGACCATTCCATACCACGGTCCCGGCAGCGGCGATCCGCGACGCGAAGTCCTTCTCGGTCTTGGGATCGACGTCGAACATCGCCCAGCCGGCGGGAATCTTGTCTCTCGCCACCACCTTCGTCTCCGCGTCGCTCTTGAGTTCCTGGGCGATGACTGCGCCGACCGGAAGGACCAGGCGGTTCCCGCCCTTCTTGACCAACTCCTTTGCCAGCTCCACTCGGTCTTCCTCGACCAGCGATTTCCCGGTCTCGAGGCCCAGCGCGCGGAAGAAGGTGCAGGCCATGGCACCTCCGATCAGGATCGCATCCACCCGGGGTAACAGGTTCTCGATCAGATCGATCTTGCCGGAGACCTTCGCTCCGCCGAGCACCGCCACGAAAGGGCGCTTCGGTTGATGGAGCGCTTCGCCCAGGTACTTGAGCTCGCGCTGCATGAGAAATCCGGCGACCGCAGGCTTGAGGAGCTTGGCGACCGCCTCGGTGCTCGAGTGAGCGCGGTGGGCCGAACCGAACGCGTCATTCACGTAGAAGTCGCCGAGGCCAGCGAAGGTCTTCGCGAGTTCGGGGTCGTTCTTTTCTTCGCCCGGGTAAAACCTGGTGTTCTCCACGATGGCGACCCCGCCGCGGGGGAGCCGCTTGGTCACGGTCACCGCGTCCGGTGCCGCGGGATCCGCGATGAAGCTCACGGGAGCGCCGAGCAGTCGTTCCAGCTCCCCGGCGCAGGGTGCGAGAGAATACTTGGGATCAGGTCCGCCCTTGGGTCTTCCCAGGTGGGATAACAGCACCACCCGGGCACCCTTCTCCCGCAGGTAGGTAATGGTGGGCAGCGACGCACGGATTCTAGTGTTGTCGGTGACCACACCGTCCTTGATAGGACAGTTGAAGTCCACCCGCACGAGAGCCCGTCGTCCGTCCAGGGCCGCGGGCGGGAGGGAGGAGAGCGAACGCTTCATGAGGTAGTAGTTAAAGGACTGAGGACTGGGGACTGAGGACTGAGTGGGGACGCCTCCTCCTGGTAGTCACTCAATCCTCAGTCCTCAGTCCTTTTCACTTAGAGCTTCTGCCCAATGTACCGAATCAGATCCACGCACCGCGCCGAGTAGCCCATCTCGTTGTCGTACCAGGACGAGACATGGACCAGGGTGCCTTCCAGCACGTTGGTAAGGGCGAGATCTACCGTGCTCGAGCTCAGGTTACCGATGTAATCGACGGACACGAGGGGCTCGTCGCTCACTGTGAGAATTCCCTTGAGCGACCCCTTGGCGGCTTCCTTGAAGGCGGCGTTCACTTCTTCGATGCTGGTGCTCTTTTTCACCGTGCAGGTGAGATCCACGAGCGAGACGTCCGCAGTCGGCACGCGCAGGGCCACACCGTCGATCTTGCCCTTCACCTCCGGAATCACCAGGCTGGTGGCCTTTGCGGCCCCGGTCGTAGTCGGGATGATGGACATGGCCGCGGCGCGGGCGCGCCGCAGATCCTTGTGGGGCAGGTCGAGGATGTTCTGGTCGTTGGTATAGGAATGGACCGTGGTCATGAATCCGTTCACGAAGCCGAACTTGTCGATCACCACCTTCACCACCGGCACGAGGCAGTTCGTGGTGCAGCTGGCATTCGAGATGACGTGATGCTTCGCCGGGTCGTACTTGTCGTGGTTGACCCCCATCACGATCGTGATGTCTTCCTTCTTGGCCGGGGCCGAGATAACGACCTTCCTGGCCCCCGCCTCGAGGTGCTTCGCCGCCTGATCGCGATCGGTGAAGCGCCCGGTGGATTCGAGGACCAGATCGACCCCCAGATCTTTCCAGGGGAGCTTGGCGGGATCCTTCTCCGCCAGGACTTTGATGGAGTCGCCGTTCACCACGATGGCGTCTCCCTTGGCCGAGACATCGCCGTCGTACCGGCCATGGACCGAGTCGTACTTGAGAAGATGGGCCAGCGTCGCGGTATCGGTGATGTCGTTCACCGCCACGAAGTCGATGTCCTTGGCGCCCATCTTCTGAGCCGCCCGCACCACGTTACGCCCGATCCGGCCGAAGCCGTTGATCCCGACCTTGATGCTCATTCCCCCTGGCTCCCACCGATGGTTGATCCCAATCCTGCGACGCTCAGGTACTCGGTACTAGGTACTCGGTACTAGGTACTCGGTACTCTCTTATCCGATCGGTACCGTCGCGCGAGCAAAGGTAACCGCTTCCACACGCGCCGCTCCAGCCTCGGCCAATGCGAGCGCCGCGGCGGCGAGGGTCGCCCCGGTGGTGAACACATCGTCCACCAGGACCAGGCGCCCCGACCGGATTGAGGCCGCTCGAAACGCCCTCTCGACGTTCGCCTTCCTGGCCTCAGGTGTGAGGGCGGTCTGCGTCGCCGTCCCCTGCACCCGACTGAGCAGATCGTCCCTCACCGATAGTCCGCGCAGGGCTCCCAACGCCCGGGCGATGCGCTCGCTCTGGTTGTAGCCGCGGCGCCGGAGCCTCTGCAGAGCGAGGGGAACCGGAACGAGTACTACCCCCGGTTCCAGCGGCTCCAGGCGCCGCATGCTGCGCGCTGCCACGTCCGCCACTCTCCACCAGCCCTCGTACTTGAGTTGATGGATGGCTCCTCTGACCGACCCGTCGAACCATACCGCGCTGCGGACCCGTTGCAGCGCGCTGGGCCAGGCCTCGCAGATCCGGCAGCTGATTCCTGGGTCAAGCGGTTGACCACAACGGGCACAAACCGGCTCTGGGAGTCTGCGCCACCGGCTCTGGCACAGTTCGCAAACCAGCGAGTCTCCGGCGCGCTCCTCGACCGCTTCGTGACACAGGAGACACTGCGGCGGCAACAACAGCCGCTCGGCCGCCAGCAGAGTCCGGGTGACGTCAGCGAAGCGCATCGTTCACCGCCGCCTTCATTATTTCAATCGGCGGCTCTTCGTCGGGGAACCACCGACGGAAGGACTGCGCTCCCTGCGCGACCAGCATGGCCCGACCATCGGCTGCACGCAAGCCGCCCTGTCGCATGAGACGAACCCACGCGGTTTCCCCCGGTGCATAGATCAGGTCCAACGCGATCTGCGCTTCCGGAGCATCATCCACGGCGAGGGGGAGGTGATCTCCCGGATGAAGGCCCAGAGGAGTGGCGTTGATCATCACCTCACACTCGCCCGAACGGGCAAGTGCCACGCCTTGATCCTTCACCCACTGTTCGAACGTCTGTCGCCTGAAGGGATCGCGCGATCGAACGGCAACAGCAGCCCTCGCCTCCCGTGCCGCGGCGACAACCGCCCGGGCGGCACCACCGGTGCCCGCTACGAGCCACGCGTTCGTGGGCGCCTCGAGCAGGCGCAGCGCCTCTTTCAGGCCGTCTACGTCGGTATTGTCGCCGACCACCGCCGTGTCATCGCTCCAGAAGGTGTTGCACGCTCCCAACCGTTGGACTCGATCGCTTGGCTGCGTGATCGCTTTGGCGGCGGTCTCTTTATGGGGGATGGTGACGTTCCCGCCGCCTCCCGCTCTCGCGAGTGCGGTGACCAATCCCGGGACGTCGGCGGCATTGCAGCGGAGCGGGACGTAGGCGGCATCGAGGCCCAACGCTCGGAACGCCGCGTTGTGCATCGCCGGGGAAAGCGTGTGCTTGAGGGGATCGCCGAGGATGGCGAAGACCCGAGTGCTACCGCCGATCACCCGATCGCTCCCGCACCAGGCGATCCGCCGCGGCGTCGGTCAATTCGGCGAGGTCGTCGTAGGTCTGTCGGTAGCCTTCGAGATCGCCACCGAAGGGATCGCGCACTTCGGCCGATTCCCCCACGCGACCGGCGTACTCGCCAAGCACAAAGACCTTCTCAGCGCCACCGAGGTCGTTGACGCGCGCCCGGTGATGCCGGGACATGGTGAGAAGGAGATCGGCTTCCTCCGTCATCTCCCGGGTGAGCAACCGAGCCCGATGCTCCGAGAGATCCAGGCCGTGCTCCAGCGCGATGAGATAGGCTCCCTCCGAAACCGGCGCGCCATCCCAGGCCCCGCTGCCGGCCGAGGCTACCGTAACCCCATCCACACCTCGTCGCTCCAACGCCTCGCGCAACAAGATCTCGGCCATCGGGCTGCGGCAGGTGTTTCCAGTACAGATCAGCAAGACCCGAGTCATGGGTGGAATGTAAAGCGTGAGGAGTAAGGGGTAAGGTGGGGATGTGGGGATGTTTGGATTGAGGGATGATTGGATGTGAGGATGTTGGGATGTGAGGATGTTTGGATGTTTGACTGAGAGGTTGACAAATTGGGGGATCGTTGGGGCTGCCAACGTGCGAGCCACCTCCTCACATCCCAACATCCCAACATCCCAACATCCAAACATCCCTCAATCCCTCACTCCTTACTTTCTCCAACGCTCTTCGCGATCAATTCGGCCAGGCGAAGATCCTCGGCTGTGGTAACCTTGAGATTCCGCTCCGAACCCGGCACCAAACGAACCTCGTGGCCCAGCCGCTCCACCAGCGCCGCATCATCGCTCGCGCCTTCTCCGCCGGCGGCGGCATGGGCCTGAACCAGAAGTTGTCGGGGAAACCCTTGCGGGGTCTGTGCCCGCCACAGGCGATCCCGAGGAACGGTGCGCTCCACCGTTGTGCTGGACGCTTCCTTGCTCTCCTTCACGGTGTCGCTGAGTGGCAGGGCTGGGACGGCTCCAACCCCGGTTCGGGCGGTCTGGATCACGGCGTCAACTACCGCTCGCTCCACGAAGGGCCTTGCCGCATCGTGGACCAGCACGATCTCGCACGCAGGAGACAAGGCCTCGAGTCCGGCGGCGACCGAAGCGCTTCGCTCGGCACCGCCCGGTACGAGAACGAGAGAGCCGCCGGTGAGGGGCTTAAGCCAGGCTGGAGGATTGGTGGCGTCTTCCGCCGGCAGCGCTACCACGACCTGGGCAACTTCGGGATGGGAAGTGAAAGGGCGGAGGGCGCGCAACAACATCGGGACGCCGGCGATCTCGCGGAACTGCTTGGGGACCTTGCCGCCCAGCCGTTCGCCGCGTCCTGCGGCTACCACTAGGACGCCAACGTCACGCGGCAAGCGCTCGCACCAGTTGTTCGACGTGATCCAGTCCGACGATCGAGATTCCGGGGATCGGGCCCGCCGCTCGTGCGGAGGTGAACACTCGACGGAAGCCGAGTCGGGCGGCTTCAGCGAGCCGGCGCTCCAGGCCGCCAATGGGCCGCACCTCGCCGCCCAGGCCGATCTCTCCCAGAAAGAGCCCGTCGGGGGGAGAGGGCCGGTTCAGCACGCTCGAGAGCAACGCCGCCGCGATCGCAAGGTCCGCCGAAGGTTCGGAGAGACGGACGCCGGCGGTCGCCTGCACGAAGACGTCCAGGTCGGCAAACGAGGTCCCGCCCCTCCGTTCGAGCACGGCGAGCAACACCGCCAGGCGCTTCTGATCCAGGCCGGTCGCCACTCGTTGGGGAGTCCCGAACCCTGAACGCGCGGCCAGGGCCTGAACTTCCACCAGCACCGGTCGCGTGCCTTCCATGAGTGCGGTGACCGCGCTGCCACTGGTGCCCGCGGCCCGGGCATCCAGGAAGAGCGCCGACGGGTTCGGGACCGGAACCAATCCATGAGTGGTCATGCTGAAGACGCCGATCTCGTCCACCGAGCCGAAGCGGTTCTTGGTCGCTCGCAACAAGCGATAGTCGAGCGATGCCTCACCTTCGAAGTAGAGCACAGTGTCGACGATGTGCTCCAGCGTCTTGGGGCCGGCGAGTCCCCCGCCCTTGGTGACATGGCCGACCACGATGACCGCGGCGCCCGATTCCTTGGCGAAACGCATCAGGCGCGCGGCACACTCTCTCACCTGGCCGACGTTGCCTGGCGCGCTCTCCAGCTGCTCGGTGTAGACGGTCTGAATCGAATCGAGGATGAGAATGTCGGCGCCCACCCGGGTAGACGCGTCGATCACCCCTTCGAGGCTGGTCTCACCCACCACATGAACCGGACCGGCATCCTCTTCGAGCCGGTCGGCACGGAGTCGCAACTGCTCCACCGACTCTTCGCCACTCGCATACAGCACAGAGCGACCGCCAGCCTCGAGTCTGGCGGCCGCCTGCAGGAGGAGGGTGGATTTGCCGATGCCCGGCTCCCCACCCACCAGCGTCATGGAGCCAGGGACAATGCCACCGCCCAGCACGAAGTCGAGCTCGGGGAGTTCCGTGGACCAGCGGACCAGCCGCGATTCTTCGATATCGCGCAGGCGGGATGTCGGGACGGCGGGACGGCGGGAGGTGCTACTGTGGCCGCCTTTCCGGCCTCCCGCCCGACCACCGGACACGGCAATGGGTTCCTCCGCAACGGAATTCCACGCCCCACACCCCTCGCAACGCCCCACCCACTTCGGATGCTCGTGGCCGCATTCGGTGCAGCGATAAACCGATCGGGGCTTAGCCATGCCGGCCGGCACGATCAAGCATGGGCTGCCTCATCCCGTTCGGTCTGGCTGGCAAACCGGGTGAACTGCTTGTAGAAGTGGAGATCAATGACGCCGGTCGGGCCATTGCGGTGCTTGGCGACGATCAATTCCGCCTTGCCTTCGAGGCTGTTGCCGTCCTTGTCCACCGGACCCTCATACATCTCCGACCGGTGGATGAAGAGGACCACATCGGCATCCTGCTCAATGGCGCCGGAGTCACGCAGGTCGGAGAGAATCGGTTTCCGCTCACCGCCTCGCTGCTCGGACGCGCGGGATAGCTGGGACAGGGCGATCACCGGAACTTCCAGCTCCTTGGCAAGCGCCTCGATCGAGCCGTTGTCGTCGGGCAGGTCGCCTTCTTCGTCCGGGCTCGCATCATCGGACAGATTGAGCTTGGCGCCGCTGCTCTCATCGGCCGTGGTCGTCGCGGGGCTGCCGATCCAGAGCATGAGCTTGTCGGTCGTGCCGGGCTTGTCGGGCGAGATGAGCCCTGCGACCTCGATCGTGTCGGTGAGATCGAGCGCCGGGAAATCCTGGTTCGGCCGCTTGAAGACCAGCTTGAGCTTGCCGGTGGCCGGGTTGAAGCTTTGCGAGACCGGCTTTGCCGC
>Ga0207643_10001879_pt1 | contig 11602 bp, 15 predicted proteins | sample KBSMisM62_FD_184313 | JGI IMG/M metagenome (GOLD analysis project Ga0207643, IMG submission 184313) | Miscanthus rhizosphere microbial communities from Kellogg Biological Station, Michigan, USA - KBS Miscanthus M6-2 (SPAdes) (version 2) | ecosystem: Host-associated > Plants > Roots >...
CGTCGTCAAGGGTATCGACGCCGCCGCGGCTCCACGGGGCGACGGGCACGCCGACCTCCTCGGCGATGAGCTTGGAGCCGATCTTGTCGCCCAGCTTGCGCATCGCATCGGCACTCGGGCCGATGAAGGTGACCCCGATCCGCTCGCACAGGTCGGCGAACGCCGGGTCCTCGGCGACGAACCCCCAGCCGACCCAGACGGCGTCCGCGCGGGTCGCGACGAGTGCCCGCTCGAGCACCTCCAGATCGAGGTAGGGACGCGCGGAGGCCGGGCCGATCGGGTGGGCGACGTCGGCCTCGCGCACGAACATGGCAGCGTGCTCGGCCTCCGTGTAGAGCGCGACAACCTCGATCGGCCGAGCTCCCGAACTCGCGCCGGTCTGGGCGTTGAGGTCTCTGACGGCGTGGATCAGCCGCATCGCGGCTTCTCCTCGGTTCACGACCGCGATACGGGAGAACGGGCGGGGGCTGGAGCCGTGGGGGTGAGGGGGCACGTCCTGAGGCTTGCACCGCGAGGCGGTTACGCGCGAGTCGGCGCACCGAATTATTTCTCGGCGGGGTCAGCCCGACGGGTGAGGACAGGTGCCGGCCCTGGTCACCGGTCAGCGTCTGCGCGCGAAACCGAGCAGCGGGCGGTCGTCGTACGTCGTGGCCAGGCGGGCGAGTGCCAGTGCCGCCAGGAACAGCCCGAAGTCCCGGAGGGCCACGTCGTAGAACCCCGGGATCAGCAGGAGGTTCACGATGATGCCGGCGAGCCAGAGGGCCACGACGGGAGCGCCCAGGCGGGGGTGGAGCGCCACGAGCACGCCGGCCAGGATCTCGACGACCCCGACGACGGACATCAGCTGATGGGGCGTGAACGGCAGCGGGTCGGAGAGTGCCGGCGCCAGGTACTTGTCCCAGTTCACCATCAGGTGGAAGAACTTGTCGGCTCCGAAGAGGATCGGCGCGACGGTGAAGGCCGCTCGCAGGATCATGAACGCCTGTTCGGCAGGCTCGGCTGCCCGGATCCGGCCGAGCGTTCCTGTGCTGGAGCTCGTCGGCGTGGATCCGGCGTGGGTGCTGGTCATGGTGTGTTGCCTCCCTGTTTGTGACGGCTGTTGGTGACGGGTCGTGCTCATCGGAACCGGGACGGGAACTGGGCGATGATGCCGGCGCTGAGGGTGTCGGCCATCATCAGGATGTGGTGGTGGATCGCCTCGTAGTCGCTGACTCCGGCGGCGTACTCGCCGTGCAGCTCGTGGGCCGCCTCGGCCAGGGTCTGGTCGAGGTGTGCCTTCATGTCGGCCCGGAGCACGGAGTCGGGCCAGGACTTCGGGTTCGCCGCCGAGAGGAAGTCGGCGATGTCGTTCGCGTTGGCGTACCACCGGGCGCTGGCTGCGTCGAAGGCCGACGTGTTGCCGTCCCGGGCGGCGGTCAGGATCTCCACCGCGATGCTGATGTGGTCGCGCAGCAGGGCGGTCAGCCGGTTGCCCACCGCGTCGCCGTAGTACGGCTTTATCGCGTTGCCGATGTCGGTCTGGTTCTGGAGCAGCCGGGCCGCTGTGGCGTCGAACCCCGGGGACCCGTCCGCGAACGTGACGATCGCGAGCCGGGTCCAGGTCACGTGGTCCTCCCAGAGCTTGCGCATCTGGTCGTGGAAAGCCGACTGCGCGGCGTTCCGCGGCGTCGCGTGGTGGGCGTGCCCGTGCCCGTCTCCGTGCCCCGTGGCCCGGGCAGCGGCCTCGTGGGCGTCGGAGGGGGCCAGGCCGAAGCCGAGCGCGATGCCCAGCACCGCTGCAAGGGCGAGCAGCCGGAAGGGGGTCGTGCCTCTTCGAGCGCGGTTGTTCTCCATCAGTGTTCCTTTCGTGTGATCAACCGGACGGCCGCGAGCACGGCCACCACTTCAGCGGTGCTGACGACGAACCCGAGGGGATCGAGGGCCTCGCGGTGCGGGACCAGCCCGGCGATCGCGGTGGTGCGGGAGAGCAGGTAGGCCCCCGCGGTCCCGCCGAGCAGGCAGGCGACGGCCGCAGGCGCCCAGCCGTCGTGGCGGGGATCGCGCACCACCAGCGCAGCGATCGCCAGGAGGAGGGCGTCGACCGCAAAGGCGAGGCCGAGCGACCGCGACTCCAGCAAGTGCTCGGGCACGAGCGCTGCGTGAATGCCGGCACTGGCCGCGCAGACGACGGTCACGAGATGACGTGGGGCCACCTTGACCCGGGCAGGGACCAGGGGCAGGTTGGGCGGCGTGGAGATCGTCATGGCCATTGGTGTCGCTGCAGCGAGTGTTCTTACCGATCGCGCTGACATCGGTAAGGCGGGACCCCTTCCGCGACACTCACCCGGTATGACGACCCATCACGTGGTGTCTCTTGGCACCTGCGGCAGCTCCGGCCCACCGGTCGACGTCGAAACCTGGCGCTGGTGCCGGCTTCTCGAGGCCGGGTTCCCGCCGGACCTCGCGCGAGCGCTGTCGTCCAGCACGGCGATCGACCTCCACGCCCTGCTCGAGCTTGTTGACCGCGGTTGTCCCGCCGAGCTCGCCGCCAGGATCCTGTCCCCTGTCACGCCACGTCAGGCGGCTCCATGAGCATCGTGGACTCCGGACCCCCGGTGCCTCCTGAGCTCGGTCTGGCCGCGGCCGAGCCGCAGGACTGGGTCGAGGCGCTCACCAGCGCGGGTCCCCGCCAGGACCACGCGATGGAGCGCCTGCACACGCTGCTGCTGCGGGCCGCCCGCCACCAGGTCTGGCGGATGCGTTCGTCCCTCGGCGGAGCGGGTCGCGCGCGTATCGACGAGATCGCCAACCAGGCGGCGGACGAGGCGATGATGACGGTGCTCGCGAAGCTGCACACGTTCGAGGGGCGGAGCCGGTTCACGACCTGGGCCTACAAGTTCGCGATCCTCCAGAGCGCCACGGAGGTACGAAGGCTCGCGTGGCAGCACCGAGAGGTCTCGCTCGACGAGCTCGCCGAGGTCCCGTCCCGCGGCCCGAGCCCGGCGGGGTACGCCGAAGGGGTAGACCTCGCCTGGGCGGTGCGCTCCGCGATCGACACGGCCCTGACCCCGCACCAGCGCAGGGTCACGGTGGCACTCCTCGTCGACGAGGTCCCGATCGACGTGCTCGCGGAGAGGCTGGGGACCAACCGCAACGCTTTGTACAAGACCGTCCACGACGCGCGGGCGCGGCTGCGCGCCGACCTGGTCTCCTCCGGTCATCTGTCCGCGCGGATCCCGAGGGAGACACGCCATGAGTGACCAGCGGCCGCCACTGAGCAGCCAGGCGGCGCACCGCCTGCTCCTCGACACGGAGCCGTACCTCTCCTGCGACGACTGCTTCGCCCTGGTGGACACCTACGTCGAGGGCCTGCTGGCCGAGCCGTCCCGTGACGTGCCGGGCATGCGGGTCCACCTGGCCGGCTGTGTCGCCTGTGCAGAGGAGGCGCGGTCGCTGGTCGAGCTGGCAGCCGCGGACGCCGGGACCGATCCCACGCCGGTGCTCGGGATGCTGGCCGGTTGACCGTTGCGCGACGCCTACTTCTTCAGGAACTCGAGCAGGGCGTCGTTGAACTCCTTCGCGTGGCTGACGTTGATCCCGTGGGTGCCACCGTCGATGACCACCAGGTCGCTGCCGTCGATCGCCTCATGGGTCCGCTTGGCGGAGCCCTCGAACGGGACGATCCCGTCGCTGTCGCCGTGGATCACCAGCGTGGGCACGGTGACCCGGGGCAGGTCGTCACGGAAGTCCGTCGTGCCGAAGGCGTCCATGCACCCGAGCGCCGCCTGCTGGTCGGACTGCTTGCACAGACCGACCGCTTGCTGACACCGCTCCTCGCTGACCTTCAGCTCGTCGCCGGCGCTGAAGAACTGCCTGATGAAGTCGTCGAAGAACGCGTCGCGGTCGTCCTCGAGGCCGCTGCGCATCCCGCCCGCGGCCTCCTCGGTCAGCGGACCGTCGGGGTTGTCGTCACTCTTGAGGAGGTACGGCGGGATCGCGGCAGCGAAGACCACCGAGTGCAGCCGGTCCACCCCGTGCCGCGACGCGTAGCGCGCCACCTCGCCGCCGCCCATCGAGAAGCCGACCAGCGTGACGTCGGTCAGCTCGAGGTCGGAGAGCACGTTGTCGAGGTCGTCGGCGAGCGCGTCGTAGTCGTAGCTGTCGCCCGGGTCTGACTTGCCGAACCCGCGACGGTCGTAGGCGACGACGCGGTAGCCGGCCTCCTTCAGCGCGGGGATCTGCTCCGACCACGACTCGCTGGAGAGCGGCCAGCCGTGGATCAGGACCACGGGCCGGCCGTCGCCGCCGCTGTCGCCCACGTGGATGTTGTGGTCGCCCTTCGCGCCGCTCTTGCCGTCCGTGGTCTCGCCGGTGGTCTCGTCATCAGCCATGTTTCGACACAACTCCGGGTCCGGCGCCGCCACAAGACACCGAGGGGTGAAACGCCGCTGACCCCCACCTGACCGTGGTGGGACGGTCGGGTGGGGGTCAGAGTGCCCCTCACGCGGGTCTGGTCAGCGGAGCCAAGGCCACCTGCGGACCACGGGAAGCTGGTCCCAGCGGTGTCCGAGACCCAGGGTGTGTCCGGCGCCGAGCGCCGTGATCAGGACCAGGGTCATCGCGTAGATCAGGTGGTCGTCCATGAAGAGGTTGTTCGCGGGAGGCAGGACCGCCGTCCACATCAGGACCAGGAGCAGCACACCGGCCGCGGTGGCGGCCCGCATCGCGACCCCCAGCATGAGGGCGGCGCCGATGCCCAGGAGCCCGAGCATGAACAGCCAGTCGGCCCAGGCCTGGCCGGCGATCTGGTGGTAGACGTCCGAGAACGGTCCCTTGGTGGCGAAGCCAAGGAAGCCGGCGGTCGGGCTGCCCCCGTTGACCCAGGCGTCCTTGCCCGCGGTCTCGTGGCCCAGCCCGAAGGCCTTGTCGAGGAAGGCCCACAGGAACACCCAGCCGAGGCTGAGCCGGATCGCTGCTGCGGCGATGGTGGCCACGCGCGTCGCCGACTCCCCGACAGGCGGCGTCGCGAGCGACTGCTTTGCTCTTCCTTCGTGGATGGTGCTCATGGGGTCCTCCTTGGTTGCGGGTGGTGCTTCCCCTCCAGCCTCGGACGTCTGCGGTCTGGGCAGCAGTGCCTGAGGTCCCCTCGTCGGCGGGACCTTCGTCCGTGTCGGCGGTTCCCGGCACGACCTAGCCTGAGAGCAGGCAGAAGGGTGTACACAGGACCATGACCGAGCCGCAGCAGATCAGCGTCTACCTGCTCGACGACCACGAGGTCGTCAGGCAGGGGCTGCGGGCGCTCCTCGAGGGAGCGGGTGACATCACGGTGGTGGGGGAGTCAGGGTCGGCGCTGGAAGCGACCCACCGGATTCCCGCCCTCCGACCCCAGGTGGCGGTGCTGGACGCCCGGCTCCCCGACGGCTCGGGGATCGAGGTCTGCCGCGCCGTACGCGCCGTCGACCCGACCATCAACGCGCTGATCCTCACCTCGTACGACGACGACGAGGCGCTGTTCTCGTCGATCATGGCCGGGGCGTCGGGCTACGTGCTCAAGGAGATCCGGGGCACGGACCTGGTCCAGGCGGTGCGTCACGTGGCGGCCGGCGGGTCCCTGATCGACCCGTCGCTGACCGCCCGGGTGCTCGAGCGGGTCCGCAGCGGCCCGAGCACGGCCCCGGAGCTGGCCGAGCTCACCGAGCAGGAACTCAAGCTGCTGGCCCACATCGCGGAGGGCCTCACCAACCGGCAGATCGGCGAGAAGATGTTCCTCGCGGAGAAGACGGTGAAGAACTACGTCTCGAGCATCCTCGCGAAGCTCGGCCTCGAGCGTCGCACCCAGGCCGCCGTGCTGGCCTCCCGGCTGCTCGACCCACACGCCTGAGCTTCCGGTCAGGGCAACGGCACCCGCCACACGAACGTGGTGCCCTGGTGCTCGCCGGCGGACACGTCGAAGGAGCCATCGAGCGCCGATGCGCGTCTCCGCGCGTTGCGCAGCCCGCTTTCGACCCGGTCTTGCCGGAGACCGACGCCGTCGTCGGTGACGGTGAGCACTACCTCGTGCCCGTCGACCCGGAGCTCGACGTCGGCATGATCGGCGAGCGCATGGCGGGCGATATTGGAGATCGCCTCGCGCAGCACGGCCAGGAGCTGGTCGCGGATCGGCTCGGGCACCGCGGTGTCGACCGGACCGAGCGTGCGCACCGTCGGCGCGAAGCCGAGGACCGGCACGTACTCCTTCACCAGCTTGCGGGTCTCGAACCGCAGGGAGCCGGACTGCCGGTCCTGGAGCTCGAAGATCGTGCTCCGGATGTCCTTGATCGTCAGGTCGAGCGCGTCCACCGTCTCGTCGATGCGCTCGTTCACGGCTGGGGTCTCGGAGACCGACCGGATGCCCTGCAGCTGCAGGCCGGTGGCGAAGAGTCGTTGAATCACAAGGTCGTGCAGGTCCCGGGCGATCCGGTCCCGGTCGGAGATGACGGCGAGCTCGGCACGGTCCTCCAGAGCCTGCGCGCGGTCAAGGGCGAGTGCAGCCTGGTCGGCGAAGGACATCAGCAGCTCGCGCTCCTCGTACTCCCCTGCCCGGTGGGCCTTGTCGAACAGCGCGACCAGCACGCCCGGGGCCGCGAGGTGTGCCCGCAGCGGGATAACGACCGCCTTGATGTCGTCGAGAGCGAGCTCGATCGGCGACTGCCGCCGCCCCCCGTGCATCGCCTCGGTGATGTCGGCCAGGAGGCCCTGGACTCGGTTGCCGGCGGGCCCGTCGAGGGCGACGACTGAGGCGGCGTCGAGCTCCGGGACCTGGACCACGGCCGTGGCCTCCGCTCCGGCGATGGCCCGTGCGCTGTTGGTGATCAGCTGGAGCGCGCGACCCAGGTCGAGGGGTGGCTGGAGCGTGTCCGCGAGCTCGGAGGAGGCCTCGAGCCACTGTCGCCGGCGTTCGCTGAGGCCGTAGGCGCGCGCGTTCTCGATCACGAAGCCGGCCGCGGTGGCGAGCGCCTGGACCAGGAGCTCGTCGGACTCGGTGAAGGGCAGGCCGCCGTCCTTCTCGGTCAGGTACAGGTTGCCGAAGACGGTGCCCCTGATCCGCACCGGGAGGCCGAGGAAGGTGATCATCGTCGGATGGTTCGGGGGGAAGCCGAAGGACCGCGGGTGGGCACGCAGGTCGTCGAGCCGGATCGCCTCGGGTTCGTCGATCAGCAGCCGGAGGATGCCGCGGCCGCGCGGCAGCTCACCGATGAGATCTCGCGTGTGCGGATCGACGCCCGTGGTGATGAAGTCGCTCAGCTCTCCGTCTCCGCCGATGACCCCCAGGGCGCCGAACCGGGCCCCCGTGAGCTCGGACGCCGAGACCACGATCCGGGTCAGCACGCTGGTGAGGTCGAGGTCGGAGGAGATCGCGATGACAGCGTCCAGCAGGAGCTGGGTCGAGCCGGGGATCGCGGAGTCAGCGGCGTGCTCGGTCACCTGACCAGTGTCGCCCCTCGGCGGTTCCGCGGACACCGGCCGCGCCCGTCACCGGGTCAGAGAGGTAGCGGCAGCGTCGCGCGCCCGGCGCCGAGGTAGCGGCCCGACACCTCGGTCAACGGCAACCGCAGGAAGAGGTTGCGGGACCCTGCTGCCCAGGCCGTCGGACGCGTCGCGCCGTCCGGAGTGTCGAGCTCGCGCGGGTCGTCGATGAACTCACAGCGACCGCGCACGACCACGCTCCAACTGAGCTCCCGGGCGGGCTCGATGTGGTCGATCTCGAAGGCCAGCAGCGAGTTGCGTGCGTGAGAGCCGAGCACGCTGTAGGGCGAGGTGCGGAAGATCACGGAGTCGCCCGACACCACGTAGTTCACCGGCACGATGTGGGGCCCTCTGGGGGTCGACACGGCCACGCGACCGACCGTGCCGGCACGCAGGAGCCGCTGGCAGTCCTCGCTCGACAGCTCTAGGTTCTCGGGCATCACGCATCTCCTCTCGGCGGATCGTCACCGGCGGGGGATCGGTCCGGCGTTGAGGTCGAATGTACGCCCGCGTCTCCGGCGTGACCGAGGGCCGAAGGTCCTCAAGGGTCGGGACCCATACTGTGGTCGAGCAGCGAGCGTGGGGCTGCTCGATCCCGCAGAGCCGTCAGAGCACGATCTGGGCGCGGGTCGGGACCCAGGGCTCGAAGAGCAGCCGCATGCCCGCTTCCCCGGGCGTGCGGTTGGCCTTGCGGCCGTTGCAGGAGCCGCACGCGGTGACCGTGTTCAGCCAGGTCGACGTGCCTCCTCGAGAGATCGGCAGCACGTGGTCGAGGGTGTGACCGGGACGGCCGCAGTAGGCGCACCGGAACCGGTCGCGCCGCAGCACCGCCGTCCGCCCGTAGATCGCCGGGCGGTGCATCCAGGACGTGACAACGTAACGCACGAGCCGCACCACCTTCGGCCACGGGTGCGGTCCGATCATCCGGTCGTCGAGCGCCTCTTCGACCACGGCGACCTCACGGAACAGCATGCGTACGGCGTGCTTGAACGACACCTGGTGCAGCGGCTCGTACGACGCGTTGAGAACCACGACGCCGTTCATGTCCGCCTCACCTCCTCATGTCTGGGACCAGCATGCTCCGCGAGCCCGATCCAGGTCTCGCCAAATCGCGTCGCAGTTCCTCATTTTCGACCGGACCGATGGCGGGCACACTGGTCCGCGTGCCGTCAGCGAACCGTCGTCCCGAGGCGACGCCGGCCACCGAGGCCCAGATTCTTCGTCGCGCGGCCGCGCTCCTCGTGCTGATCTTCGTGGTCGGCGGCGCGCTCCTTGTCGGGAGCGTCGTGTTCGGTGGCCCCGACCGGCCGGCGGAGCCCGGGGCGGCGCCGTCAAGCAGCCCAGCGACGGTGGCGGAGACCACGTCGTCCGCGCCGAGAGCGAGCGCGAGCGCGACGCCCACGCTGACGAACACGCCCAAGCCGAAGCCCCAGCACAAGCCCCAGCACAAGCCCCAGCCGAAGCCGACCGCGTCCGGCATGCAACGCTTCGTGACCGGCTACCTGGCGACGGTCGCGCGTGATCCCGTCGCGGGCTGGACGCTGCTGACGCCGTCGTTCCGCAACGCCAGCGGCGGCTTCGGGTCGTACTCGCGGTTCTGGAACACGGTGACCCGCGCAGTGCCCCGCGACGTCGTGGCCGACCCCCGCGGACTGACCATCGGCTACACCGTCGACTACACCCGGCGTGACGGCAGCACCTCCGTGGACAGCACCCGCCTGCGGCTGGTGTTCCGGGGCGGCGACTACCTGATCGACGGCGAGGGGTGAGCCGTCCCGTGGAGCGGTCGGCGGGCGGCTAAAGTGGCCGCGCAGTCCGCTGGGGAATCCCCGTGGACAGGTGCCCGACATCCTCTGGAGGCAGGACCGCCGTGACCGCTCAACCAGCGCATGGCGCGGGGCGGCGCTCATCGCAGGTGTGGACCGTGCCGAACCTGCTGAGCGCGCTCCGGCTGCTCGGCGTGCCGGTCTTCCTGTGGCTGGTGCTCGGGCCGGAGGAGGACACGATCGCCCTGGTCGTGCTGATGCTCTCTGGCGTCACGGACTATCTCGACGGCTACCTCGCTCGCCGGCTGCAGCAGACCTCGAGGCTCGGGGAGATCCTCGACCCCGTCGCCGACCGGCTCTACATCCTCGCGGTGGTGATCGGGCTGGCGTTCCGCGACATCATCCCGTGGTGGATGGCGATCGCCCTGCCCGCACGCGACGCGTTCCTGTGGTGTCTGGTGCCTTTCCTGCGCACCCGCGGCTATTCCGCACTCCCGGTGCACTACCTCGGCAAGGCCGCGACGTTCAACCTGCTCTACGCGTTCCCGTTGCTGCTCCTCGGTGACGGCGACGGAGTGTTCGCCGAGCTCGCGCGGGTGTTCGGGTGGGCGTTCGCGATCTGGGGGATCGGGCTCTACTGGTGGGCCGGACTGCTGTACGCGTGGCAGGTGCGCAAGCTCCTCGCCGACCAGGACAATCGAGCGCCCGATGTCCTCCCCGGCTGAGCAGCAGCAGGAGCGGATCAGGGTCGGGCTGATCGAGTACCTGTCCCGGCACACGCTGGACGAGGACTACGCGAGGATCGCGCGGGACCGTCCCGGCCGCCGGAGCTCGTGGCTGGCCACCGGGGCGATGCTGGTGACGCTCGCCGTCTTCGGGGTGCTGGTGTTCACCGCCGCCAGCCAGACCACCCGCAACGCGAGCACGTCCGCCCGCGACCGGGCCACATTGATCGACCAGGTGAACGCGCGTCGCGCCACCGTGCAGCAGCGCAACGAGCAGGTCCGCGCTCTGCGCAGGGAGAACGACCGGCTCGACACCGACCTACTTGCCGGGCAGAAGGGGTCCCGCGTCTTCGAGCGCGCGCAGCGGCTGTCGGTGCTGACCGGCGCCGGCAAGGTGAAGGGCCAGGGTGTCCGGGTCGTCGTCGATGACGCCCCCCACGCGGCCAGCGACCGCAACAAGGTCCTCGACTCCGACCTCCAGAAGCTGGTCAACGGCCTCTGGGAGGCCGGCGCCGAGGCGATCTCCATCAACGGCCAGCGACTGACGAACCTGTCCGCGATCCGGCAGGCCGGGCTCGCGATCAACGTCAACTACCGCCCGCTCACCGCGCCCTACACCGTGCTCGCGATCGGCAACATGAACACGCTGCCCTCCCGGTTCGCGGAGACCACCCATGGCGCCACATGGTTTGATCTGCAGCAGCAGGTGGGGCTGCGTTTCGACATGAAGACCGACCGCGCCCTCGTCCTGCCCGCCGCGGACCAGCTGTCGCTGCGCTACGCCACCCTTTCGAAGGAGGAGCACCGGTGATCGCCGCCATCGGCCTGGTCGTGGGCATCCTCCTGGGGCTGGTGCTGACCCCCGACGTCCCGCAGTGGCTGGAGCCGTACCTGCCGATCGCCGTGGTGGCCGCGCTCGATGCGGTGTTCGGGGCGCTGCGCGCCTTCCTCGACGGCATCTTCAACGACAAGGTCTTCGTGATCTCCTTCGTCAGCAACGTCGTGATCGCGGCGCTGATCGTCTTCCTCGGTGACAAGCTCGGCGTGGGCGCCCAGCTGTCGACCGGCGTGGTCGTGGTGCTCGGGATCCGGATCTTCTCCAACGTGGCCGCGATCCGTCGACACATCTTCCACGCATGATCACCCCACGAAACCGCTCGCTGCGCTCGCGCTTCCGCGGGGACCCCGCATGAACGACACACCGCGGGCCCCCCTCGACGAGCCGCATGCCACCCCCGGCCATGCGCGGCGGTCCCGCGCGAAGCTGCTGGAGGCGCTGCGCAAGCCGTCGCGCAGCCAGCTCGCCGGAGCCGTGCTGCTCGGCCTGCTCGGGTTCGCGATGGTGACCCAGGTGAACTCGAACCGGCAGGACGACACGTACGCCGGGCTCCGCTCCTCCGACCTCGTCCAGCTCCTCAACGGCCTCAACGCCGAGGCTCGGCGGGCGGACAAGGAGATCGCCGACCTGGAGCAGACCCGTTCCCAGCTCTCCGACAGCACCCAGCGGCGGCAGGCGGCGCTCAAGCGGGCGACGGAGGAGTCGACGACGCTTGGGATCCTGGCCGGCACCCTGCCCGCCCAGGGGCCCGGCATCCGGATCGAGGTGACCGACCCGAAGGACAAGGT
>Ga0207643_10001880_pt1 | contig 11600 bp, 10 predicted proteins | sample KBSMisM62_FD_184313 | JGI IMG/M metagenome (GOLD analysis project Ga0207643, IMG submission 184313) | Miscanthus rhizosphere microbial communities from Kellogg Biological Station, Michigan, USA - KBS Miscanthus M6-2 (SPAdes) (version 2) | ecosystem: Host-associated > Plants > Roots >...
CCCGCGCCGCAGCGACGTCGCGAGCGCAACGGCCGCTTCGACGCTCTCGTCGGCGGCGCGCACGATCGCGCTCCCCACGACGACGCCATCGGCGAGCTTGGCGACGGCGCGCGCCTGCTCCGGACGCGAGATCCCGAAGCCGACGCACAGCGGCAGGTCCGTCGCGGCGCGCACGCGTGCGATGGTCTCGGGGAGATCGGGCGGTAGCTCCGTGCGCACGCCGGTCACGCCGAGCCGGCTGATGACATAGACGAAACCGCTCCCCGTCCGCGCGATGGCGCTCATGCGCTCGCGTGGGGTCGTCGGGGCGACGAGCCTGATGAAGTCGAGCGGCCCGTTGCCGAACCACGCCTCGCGCTCGGGATCCGCACCGAGCGGAAGGTCCGTCACCAGGACCCCGTCCGCCCCGGCGTCCGCGGCGCGCTGCAGCGCGTCCGCGCCGCCGTGCAGCAGCGGGTTCAGGTAGCTGAACAGCACGACAGGTACGCCGAGCGAGGCGCGAGAGAGGATTCCCAGCACCTGGTCGAACCGCACGCCCTGCTCGAGCGCCTTCTGCGAGCTCGCCTGGATGACGGCGCCGTCCGCCATCGGATCCGAGAACGGCACGCCGAGCTCGATCACGTCGGCGCCCGCCGACTCCAGTCCCTGGAGCAACGCGATGCTGCGCGCGACGTCCGGGTGCCCGGCCGTCACATACGGCACGAACGCCCGGCGATTCGTCCGCCGGAGCTCGGCGAAACGCTGCGCGATGCGATCAGAGGAAATAGTCGCCGACCCGGATGCCATACCGATCGGGGTTCTCCGTCTTGATGATGGTTCGCAGATACATGCCGTCCTCGCGCTGCTCGGCGAGGTCGACCAGCGTACCCGGGTGCAGGAGGTTGCCGTTGCTGTCACTGATGACGCGCACGATCGGTCGGGACAACATTTCCGGTATCGAGTTGACGCCGTGCACGATTCCGAGCTCGAACGTGTCGAGCACCACGAGCGTACCCACCGGGTAGATCCCGGTCAGGTTGATGAACGCCTTCACGACGACCGGGTCCATGCCGCGCCGCGGGTTGTCGCGCATCTCCTGCATCACCTCTGCGGGATTGAGCGGCGTCGTCTGATACGAGCGTCGCGACGTCGCCGCATCGAAGCCGTCGGCGACCGCCACGATCTTGCTGAACATGCTCAACGACCGCGGACGGATTGGACGGGGGTAGCCCGTCATGTCCAGCTTCATGTGGTGCTCGTGCGCGACGACCATCGCCCGATACGGCAGATCCTGCTGGCCGCGGAGCTGGAACAGCGCGAGCGCGCCCATCCAGGGATGCGCCGCGATGAGCCGCCACTCGTCCTCGTTCAGTCCGTCGGCCTTGTTGATGACGTCCGCGGGCACGCGCGACTTGCCGATGTCGTGGAACAGCGCCGCCAGCCCCAGATCGTAGAGCTGCAGCTTGTTGAAGCCCAGACGCTTGCCGAGTGCGACGGAGAAGATGCAGACGTTGACGCTGTGCGTGAACGTGTACTCGTCGTAGTCGCGGATCGTCGTGAGGCCGATCAACGACGTCTCCTCGTTGAGGATCTGGTCGACGATCCCCTGCACGACGCGCTTGATCTTCTTGATGTTCGGGCTGCGGCCCATCCGCACCGACGTCATCAGGTCCTTCGTCACGGCGACCGACTGCGAGTACGTCTTCTTGGCGACCTCCTTCGACTTCGCGCGCTCGTCGTCGTCCGCCGAGTCGTGCGGCTCGCCCAGCTGGAAGAGCGTCAGTCCCTGCTGCTCCAGCCGGCCGGTGAGCTGGTGGAACCGCGTCGCCGGCGGGTCCTGCGACGGCACGAGCACCAGCGCGAGGAAGCGCTGCCAATCCTTCACCTGCGGTCGGGCATGCAGATGCAGCGATCCGATGCCCGAGGAGCGGAACAGCGACAGCAGCTGGCTGAAGCTGGCGTAGTTGTCGAGGTCGAGGCGGAGACGGACCGTGTTGATGAAGACGAACTCGCCGGACACGCGGATCTCGAGCTCGTGCTCGTGCTCGATCAGGGCGCCCGCCACCTCGGCGAGATCCTCGACCGCGTTCTGCACCGCGGCGTTCTCCAGCGGGTAGAGCCGGATCGCGCGTAGCGCGGCGTAGAGCGAGATGATGAACCCGCGGCCGGAGCGACGGATGTACGCGTCGCCGCCGGGGTCGGAGTACGTGGACGACGCGCGGGTCGCGGCGCGATCCTGCGTCGCGGTGCCGCCATTGCCACGATCGGGGGCCGTCATGCAGTGCCTCCGCGCAGCGCGCGGTTCACCGCATTTCGTACGATCACGTCTTTCTCGCTCGAGGCGCGGCGCAGAACCTCCTGCGCGCGCGGCGTGTTGATCCGTCCGAGCGCGACGGCCGCGCATGCGCGCAGCTCGGAGTCCTCGCGCCGACCGAACAGCGACTTGCCGTTGAGCATCGCGTCGAGCGCCGCGACGCCCTCGTCGCCACACAGCCCGCCGTACGCCTCGAACGCCACCATCTTCTCCGTCAGGTTGGCGTCGCGCAGTGCCTTGCCCTTCACCATCGCGTCGAGCTTCGCCAGCACCGGACGGTAGTTGCGCGCCGACAGAGCGCGGATCGCCGCCACGCGCACGTCGCGCTCGGCGTCATCGAGGCCGCGCTCCAGCGACTGCAGCGCGCCGGGTGAGGCGATCTCGCCGAGCGCCTGCACGGCGGCGACGCGAAGCGGGACGTCGCCCTCGGCGAGCGCCTTCGCGAGCGGGGCGACGGCAGCCGGCGTCTTCAGCGCGCCGGCGCGCCGCGCGGCTTCCAGCGCCACGCCGGGCACGGTCGAGCCGATCAGCTTCACCAGCTCCGCGGTATTCTGCGACGCGAGTCGCGCCGCGGCCTGGTCGAGCAGCGGACGGACCTTGGCGTTCTGGAGCTTCCCCAACCACTCGAGCACCGTCGCCAGCGCCGGACCGCGCAGCTGCTCGAACAGCTGCAGCAGGTCCGACGGCGGTGGGAGCGTCTCGGCCTCGTCCACTGACTGCAGCAGCTGGGCGACCGCGTCCGGGGCGCTCAGCCGCATCGGGATCTGCGCCAGACGCTCGGCGTGCGCGGGAGTGATCTGGGGAGCGCGTGTCGACGTCAACTGCGATTCGCGCATGAGGTACGCCACGTTCTGGAACTGCGCCGCCGACAGCATGTGCACCATCAGGACGTCCAGCTGCTCGATCACCTCGTCGCGCACCGCGGCTTCCGCCTGCTGCTCGAAGATGTCCATCAGAATCGCGATGACGTTCTGCCGGAGGTCGGATCGATACTCGCGATCGACCTCCGCCTGCAGATACTCGATCTCGCGCTCGTCGAGGAAGTAGAGCGTGCCGTCGAAGTCCGACATGTTGACGACGCCGGCGCGCGTCGGCGGCTCCTCCTCCGGCTCGACACGGGTCTCGACGTCGTCGTCGCCGCGGATCCGCTCGCCCTCGGCGAGCACCGGCGCCGTCTCCAGCGTCAGGTCGAGGTAGCGGTAGCGCAGGAAGACGAAGTCACCCTCCCAGAGCAGCGTCAGGAGGTCGTCCTCGTCCGGCGATGCCTTGCGTACGCGCTGCATGATGCCGAGCAGCTTGTCGAGCTCCTCGGCCTCGAAGCCGCGCAGCAGGCGCAGCTCGCGCACCCCATCCTTGTAGAACAGCCATGGCAGGCTGTCGCTGCCGCGGGAGCTCTCGGACAGGACGGCGATCCCTTCCCAGCGAACCTCGTTCTCGGTGAACGCGAGCACCAGCTCGTCGGTCTCCTCCCAGAGCGGGAGGAAACCGGCGCGCAGCGCGTCGTGCGCACTCTTGTAGATGGGATTGTTGGGGAGGTACAGCTGGTGGGCGCGTGCCGCTTTGCCGAAGTGCCGCAGGAGCTCCTCGACGAGGGCCGGCTCGAATGGCGGTGGGCGATCCAGCTCTCCCGCCTGCGGCGGAGCGACGGGGATCGTCACTGGTTCAGGATGCCCATGTCCATGACCTGCGCGACATCCTTGTCTCCGCGACCGCTGATGCAGAGCAGTACGACGTCGTCAGGGCTCCAGCGGGCGCGCTCGCGATCCACCCACGCGACGGCGTGCGCCGTCTCGAGCGCGGGGATGATCCCTTCGAGTCTGCTCAACAGCTGGAATCCGGCCATCGCTTCGTCGTCGCGCACCGACACGTAGGTCGCGCGACCGCTGTCCTTGAGGAATGAGTGCTCGGGGCCCACCCCCGGGTAGTCCAGGCCGGCCGAGATCGAATGCGCGGGGTGTACCTGGCCGGTCTCGTCCTGCAACAGATAGCTCAGCGCACCGTGAAGGACGCCGGGAGTGCCGCGCGTCAACGAGGCCGAGTGTCGCTCGCTCTCGAGCCCTTCTCCCGCCGCCTCGACGCCGATCAACTCCACCTCGGCGTCTGGAACGAACGCATGGAACACCCCCATGGCATTCGATCCACCCCCCACGCACGCGACCACCGACCGCGGCAGGCGGCCGGTACGCTCCAACAGCTGCGCACGGGCCTCGACGCCTATGATCGCCTGGAAGTCACGCACCATCCGGGGGTACGGCGCAGGGCCCACGACAGATCCGATGATGTAGTGTGTATCCGTGACGTTGGTCACCCAGTCGCGAATGGCTTCCGTGGTCGCATCCTTCAGCGTCCGCGTGCCGCTCAGAACCGGGATCACCTCCGCCCCCATGAGACGCATGCGGAAGACGTTGAGCGCCTGGCGGCGCATGTCTTCCTCGCCCATGTACACGACGCACTCCAGCCCGTATCGGGCACATACGGTCGCGGTCGCTACGCCATGCTGGCCGGCGCCGGTCTCGGCGATGATCCGGCGCTTCCCCATCCGGCGCGCCAGAAGAACCTGCCCCACCGTGTTGTTGATCTTGTGCGCGCCCGTGTGGTTCAGGTCCTCGCGCTTCAGGAACACCTGGGCGCCGACTCGCTCCGACAACCGCGGCGCGTCGCTGAGCGGCGACGGCCGGCCCACGTACGTGGACAGCATGGTCGAGAGCTCGTGCCGGAACGTCTCGTCCTGCTGGGCGGCCGCGTACTCCGCCTCCAGCTCGTCGAGCGCGGGGATGAGCGTCTCGGGGACGTAGCGTCCCCCGAAGGCGCCGAAACGGTCGGTCGGCTGGGTGCTGGTCATTCCTTGGCTCCTGCTGTGCGCACCGCCGCCACGAAGGCGCGGATTCGCGCGTGATCCTTGATCCCGGTCGACGCCTCTACCCCTGACGAGACGTCGACGACGTTCGGCGCGACGAGGTCGATCGCCTCCGCCACGTTGTCCGGCGTGAGGCCGCCGGCCAGGACGATCCTCGGATGATAGTCGAGAGCATCCAGCGATTCCCCAAGCCGGTCCCACGGCACCTGCACGCCGGAGCCTCCGAGCTTCCCCGGGACGTGCGCGTCGATCAGCAAGGCGTCCGCGGCCTCGCACAGCTCCTCGACCCCGTCCGGAAGGACGCCGTCGGCCGTTCGGACGACGGCCCATACCTCCCTGCCGGTGGCCGCTCGCACGCGCTCGACCCGCGCGGGGTCCAGACCGCCGTGCAGCTGGACCACGTGGAGGCCGATCATCTCGACCAACGTGGCGATGAGGTCCTCCGGCTGGTTCGCGAAGACGCCCACCTTTCGGGCGCGCCGGCCGGCGAGCGTGTCGCGCGCTTGCATGGGCGTCCGCTCGCGCGGGCCGCCGGCGAAGATCACGCCGAGATACTCGACTCCCGCTGCGTCCGCGTACTCGGCGTCGACCGACCTCGTGAGCCCGCAGATCTTGATGTCAGTCGCCACGGGAGCGCCTCGGCACCCCGGCGAGCGCGCGCGTCGCCTGGGTCGGATCCGGGGCGGCGGAGATGCTCGATCCCACCAATACGGCATCGGCGCCGGACCGCGCATAGCGCTCGACGTCTTCGCGGGTGCTCACCCCGCTCTCGGCGATCGCCACCAGTCCGGGCGGTATGCGCGGGATGAGACGCTCGGCCGTGGCCGGGTCGATGACGAGCGTCTCCAGATTCCGATTGTTCACTCCGATCATCGTCGCGCCGCACTCGAGGGCGCGCTCGAGCTCGGCCTCGTCGCGCACTTCCACGAGCACCTCCAGATCCAGGCGGCGCGCCGTCGCGATCATCTCGCGCAGCCGGTCGGGCGAGAGGGCTCGCGCGATGAGCAAGGCTGCGGAGGCGCCGAGCGCCCGGGCTTCGACGAGCTGAATCGGGAGCACGTGGAAGTCCTTCTTGAGCGCGGGCACGGCTACCCCCGAGCGCACGGCTAGAAGGTCGGACGTGCTTCCCCCGAAGTGCGCCGGCTCCGTGAGCACGCTGATCGCCGCGGCGCCCCCGTCCACGTAGGCTCGTGCCTGGTCGGCCGCGTCGAGCGCCGGAGCGATCGCTCCCTTCGACGGCGAGCGGCGCTTGACCTCGGCGATGAGCCGGACGTCCGAACCTCGGAGAGCGCTTGCCAGGGAGGGCCCGGCCGGGGCGGCGGACGCTTCACGCTCCAGCTCGTCCGCGCGGGCCTCGAGAAGCGCCGCGCGTGCCTCGGCCTCGTGGCAGATCGTCCCTAACGTGCCGCCCGGAGCGGTCCAGCGAAGAGATGCTTGCACTTCGGGACCTATTCGGATATCCTTTTCGGGAGTTGTTCGGGGCAGCGTGGTCGCCGCCCGCCGCGCGAGCGGTCGCGATGAAAACCTTCGCAGGAGCCGCCATGCCGCTGACCAAGCGCCAACGTGAGATTCTAAACTATCTGACGCTCTACTCGGAACAAAAGGGCTACGCCCCGAGCTTCGAGGAGATCGCCGACAACTTCAACTACAACTCGCTCGCGACCGTCCACGAGCATCTGAGCAATCTCGAGCGGAAGGGCTACATCAAGCGCTCGTACAACGAGAGCCGCGCGATCGAGATCCTGCCGAACGAGATGGCGCCTCGCGCGATCGAGCTTCCCCTGCTCGGCGCCGTGGCGGCCGGTGTGCCGATCGAGGCGATCGCGCATCAGGAGACGCTCGCGGTTCCCGATTCCTTCGTGCAGCGTGGCGGGAACCACTACGTGCTGAAGGTCCGCGGCAACTCGATGATCGAGGAGCACATCCGCGACGGCGACTTCGTGATCGTCAACGAGCGCCAGCGCGCCGACAACGGCGAGATGGTCATCGCGATGCTGCACGGAGACTCGGCCACGGTGAAGAAGTTCTACCGAGAGCGCGACGGCCGCATCCGCCTGCAGCCGGCGAACGAGAGCATGGCGCCGATGTACGTCCACGAGAACGACATCTCGATCCGTGGCATCGTCGTCGGCGTGATGCGCCGCTACTAGAAGGCCGAAGCAGTCGAACGAAAAGGCGCCCGAAAGGGCGCCTTTTTCTTCTTCGCTTGGTTCCGTTCAGTCCGCGGGCTCCGCGAACGCGAGGCGAAGGCGCTCGAGCGCCGCGGCGCCATCGCCGGCGTCCAGTGCCGCGCGCACGAGATCGACCGCGTCGCCGAAGCTCCTGGTGCCGCGGGTCGAGACGAACACGGCGGCCGCGGCGTTGAGCAACACGGCGGCTCGCGCCGTGGGAGGCGCGTCGCCCGTGAGCACGGCGTGCACCGCTGCCGCGTTGGCCGCCGGCGGTCCGCCCGCCAGCTCCTCTGCGCGGCCGACGCCCATGCCGAAGCTGGCGGGGTCGATGGTCCACTCGGAGATCCGCCCGTCGCGGATCTCGATGACCTGCGTCGGGCCAAGCGGCGAGACCTCGTCCATGCCGGGCTCGCCGTGCACGACGAGCGCGTGCGTGGTGCCCAGCGTCTGGAGCGCTCCGGCGATGAGCGGGACTCGGCGCGCATCGGCGACTCCCACCACCTGACGGCCGGCGCCGGCCGGGTTCGCCAATGGTCCCACGATGTTCATCACGGTCGGGATCCCGAGCTCGCGGCGCACCGGCCCGACGTGACGCATCGCCGGATGCATCAGTGGAGCAAACATGAAGACGATCCCGGCCTGGCGCAGCGCACGCTCCATCACCGGCACCGAGACCTCGATGGACACTCCCAGCGCTTCGAGCACGTCGGCGCTGCCGCACTGCGAGGTGAACGAGCGATTGCCGTGCTTCGCCACGCGCACGCCGGCGCCGGCGGCGAGCAGCGCCGCCGCCGTCGAGATGTTGAACGTGCCGATGGCTCCGCCGCCGGTGCCGCAGGTGTCGACCAGATCTTCGGGACGATCGGCCGAGAGGTGCACCATCGCGCCGCGCAGCGCGGCCGCGGCCCCCGCGACCTCGTCGGGGGTCTCACCCTTCACGCGCAGGCCGACGAGCAGCGACGCGATCTGGGCGACGGTCGCCTCGCCCGACATCACCGAATCGAACGCCGACCGCGATTCGTCGGCGGTGAGCGAAGCCCCCGCGGCGAGGCGCCGGATCGCGTGCTGGAGTGGCGGCGCCGGGTTAGCCGACACTCAGCGTCTCGAGCATGCGCTCCGCGAGCCGCGACTGCGTCGCGACGAGCCCGATCACCAGGGCGAGGAGCCGCACGCGCTCGACGTCTTCCTCCACGAAGATGCCCTGCATGGTGCGGTTGGTGAGGTTCACCACCCCCACCAGCGACCCGTGGTAGATGAGCGGGAAGCTGATGAACGAGCCCGTCGTGAAGTACTCGTCGCGCAGCAGCGGGTGCGACTTCGCTTCCGCGACGTCCTGCACGAGCAGAGGTTGTCGCGTCGCGGCGACCTTCCCCGCCACTCCCTCGCCGAACTGGATCCGGTAGCCGGGCGGCACGTTGGGCGCGATGCCACGCGCGGCGGCGAGGTAGAGGGCGTGTTCCTCCGGCGCATGCAGCAGGAGTGAGCACCGCTGCGCGCCCATGTCGTCGCCGACGAGCGTCAGCAGTCCGCTCACCATCTCACGGGGATCGTCCGTCGTCGCGTCGAGCGAGAGCACGCGATCGATCAGATACAGCGTACGCGTCTTCTGCCGCAGCGACTCGCTCCGTCTGTGGAGCTCGATGTGCGCCTTCTCGAGCTGCTCCACCGCCGCCGTCACCTGTGCCTCCACCGCGGACGCGCGGCGTCCGGCCTGGCGCGCGTCCTCCATCGCACGCGCCGCCTCTCGCTCGAGCGCGACGAGGCGCTCCGGGTCGGCGTGGGCCAGCTGCGGTCCGCTCGCCTTGAGCAGCTGCTGCTCGAGCGTGGCCAGCTTTCGCTCGTACTCGGCGTGCACGCGCTGCGTGACGTCCTCCAGCGTGCGCACCGCCTCCTCGCGCGCCTCGCGCTCGAGGAAGCGCAGGTAGGCGAGCTCGAACAGCGCCACCGCCGGCGCGAGGCGCTCCGACGTCCGGGTGCCGAAGAACTTGCGCGTCTCGTACAGCACGATCACCCCGGAGAGCTGTCCCTCGAACCGCAGGCCGCGCAGCGCGAGCCAACCGACGTCGTTGTAGCGCTTGAGCGCGAACAGCGGGGCGAACTCGTCCGAGTGGTCGGCGAAGTCGACGAAGGTCGATCCCGACGAGACCGCGATGCGCTCGCGCGTCGGCAGGTGGTCGAACGTCGTCTCGAGGCGCTGCGTGGCGACGCTGTCGCCGCTGGCGACGAGCCGGTCGACGAGCATCTCGCGCCGCGCGTCGTAGCGCACCAGGGCGATCTGCGCGAAGCGGTCGACCTCGGCGAGCGCGTCGGCGAGCGCGAGGAGTGCCGCGTCGACGTCGGAGGCGACGCTGAGCGCGTGGGCGAGCGTGGCGAGTGTGCGAGGAGGCATCCAGCGGGGAGAGGCGTGGCCGCGGTCGCGGCGGGGCGGAAAGTTGTCCGCGCCGCGTGGCCAAAGTCAATCGCGCACATGAGGATGGCGCGCTGCGTACGCGTGCGCGCGACGTCGCGTTTTGCTTGACACACCCCCCCCACCGGGTAGCTTTCGGATCGATGCCGACCCGCATGCTGCTGCTCGTGTTGCACTATGACGGCACGAACTTCAGCGGATGGCAACGACAACCCGATCGTCGCACCGTGCAAGGGGTGCTCGAGGCCGCGCTCAGCAAGCTCTGCGCGCAGCCGATGACGGCACTCGGATCCGGCCGCACTGATGCCGGCGTCCACGCACGAGGCCAGGCGGTGGGGGTGCGTGTGCCGGAGCGGTGGGCACCGCTTGCGATGCGACGCGCGCTGAACGCGCTCCTCCCGGACGATCTCTGGGTGGCAGATGCGCATGCGATGCGAGACGAATTCCACGCGCGATACAGCGCGACCGCGAGAGCGTACAGCTATTACGTGGGCACGGACGAAGAGGCCGCGTCGCCTTTTCGGCGCCGCACGGAATGGGTCGTCTCTCGTCCCCTCGACGCCGCCGCGCTCGCGCGGGGCGCCGCCGCCGTCGTCGGCGATCACTGCTTCCGAGGATTCGCCGTACGCGGCACCGCACCCGAAAGCGACGACCATCGGTGTTCGGTGCGCCGCGCCGAGTGGCGGAGCCGCACCGGTGGTCTCGTGTTCGAGATCGAGGCGAACCGGTTCCTCCACCACATGGTGCGCTTCCTCGTGGGCACGATGATCGATGCGGCGCTCGGACGCCGTCCCGCATCCGACGTCGACGCGCTGCTTCGCGCCGGCGACAACTCCGAAGTCTCCCCGCCAGCGCCGCCGCACGCGCTCTTCCTCGACCGGGTCTGCTATCCGGCCGATCTCTATCTCTCCGAGGCATGAAGATCTACCTCGCCACCGCCAGCACCGACGACGTCGCCTGGGGCGCGGCGCACGGCATGGTCGACGGTGTGCTCACCTCGCCGGGCCTCCTCGTCGACGAAGCGGACAGCGATGCGCGGTCGCACCTCGCCGAACTGTGTCGTCTCGTCCACGGGCCGATCTTCGCCTCGGTCCACGCCGTCGACGCCGCGGGATCGTATCGTGACGGGAAGGAGCTGGCCAAGCTCTCCGATCAGATCATCGTGCAGCTCCCGCTCGTAGAGGAGACGCTCGGCGCCATGCGGCGCCTGCAGGCCGACGGCATCCGCGTGTCGGCGACGCAGGTTTACAACAGCGCGCAGGGTCTCATCGCGGCGCGCGCCGGCGCCTCGAGCGTCGTCACCGCCGTCGATCGCCTCGACGCTGCCGGGCACGATGGCGTCTCGATGATCGCCGAGCTGCGGGCCGCGTTCGACGCCTCCGATGCCGAATGCGACGTCATCGCGCTGAACGCGACGACGCCCGCGCGGTTCGGCGCCTGCGCGCTCGCGGGCGCCGATGCCGTCGCCCTCTCCGCCGACCTGTGTCGCGCGCTGCTCGTCCACCCACTCACCGATCGCGGCATCGACGAGTTCCTCGGCGACGTCGCACGTCTCCGCCGCGCATGGCCGACACCCTGATGCGAACCGGCGCCACTCTCATTTTGGCCGCGGTGCTCGCCGCCTGCTCCGACGCGCATCAGACGTCGGCCGCGCAGGTGACACGCACCGCCGACGAGGCGCGAGCTCAGCCCATGGACGTATTCGTGAATGATGACTTCACCATCAACACTTTGCGTCCCATCGTCGGCGTCACCCAAGAATATGTCCAGCAACTCGAAAATTATCACCCGCAGGCTAAACCATTGCAAAACGTTCATCAGGAATACATCGAAGCCTGGCGGGCACATCATTTTGCAATTGCCGCGATTGTT
>Ga0207643_10001887_pt1 | contig 11583 bp, 10 predicted proteins | sample KBSMisM62_FD_184313 | JGI IMG/M metagenome (GOLD analysis project Ga0207643, IMG submission 184313) | Miscanthus rhizosphere microbial communities from Kellogg Biological Station, Michigan, USA - KBS Miscanthus M6-2 (SPAdes) (version 2) | ecosystem: Host-associated > Plants > Roots >...
ACGACCGCGCGGATGCGGGCAATCGTCGAAGGGGCTGGATTGAAGATTCATCACGCGACGTATCTGTTTGCCACGTTGTTCCCCGCGATGCTCGCCGTGAGGCTGGCGGGAAGGGCGGGTAAGGCGGGTGAGGCGGCTAGGGACGATTGGGAAATGCGAGTCCCGGCAGCTCCCCTCAACGCGACGTTAACAGGGATGCTGGCGGTGGAAGCCGCGCTATCGCGGCGCGTCCCGATGCCTCTCGGAAGTTCCGTGCTGGTGGTCGCGGCGAAGCCGCGCTAGAACCGGACGAGGAGACCGAAATACGGTCCCTTCAATTTCACATCGCCCGCGTCGTTGTCGATGTCGTAGTTCAACGTCACCGAGCGATACCCGTACTGCACGCCCAAGTTGCGTCCAAGGTTGGCGGTGCCGTACAAATCAAAGTCGAAGAATTTCGCGACGAAATCAGAGCGATTCACCTTGAACCCAGTCAGTTCCCCAGTGAACGAGATGTACTGCCCCAGGTAGCCGCGGGCGATGCCGCCAACTGTTGGCACCGGAATGGTGTGCTCGAAGATCTCCGTTGTGACGTCGGGGGCCGCCAGTTGCGCGTTCACCTTGTTGTACTTCAGGTCGAACACTACTCCGAGAAATCCATGCGCCGTCGCCACCGCATCCCACTCGTAGCCGATGCGTGTCAGGTGCCAGTCGAGTTCCGCCGTTGCCGGCACGCCCATCGTGTAGGTCTGCCCTTGAAACCGGATCGTCACCGGCAGCGTAACCGTCGCGTCGTACTTGATGTCCTCCTTGCTGAAACGGATCTTGTGCTTGCCAGCCTTGGTGACAATCCGATAGGAACGAAACCGTTTGTCCTCGACCGCGAACGTGTTGATGAAGTCCACCGGTGTGCCCAGGGTACCGCTCGTGAGAACGATCTCCGGTGACGGTTTCCAGAAGATGAGGCCGCCTTCGAAGCCAAAATTCTCCGGCGAGCTCTGTGCCCTCGCAACACTGCTGACGCAGAGCATGGCCGCGGCCAATAGAAGCGGTCGGATCTTCATGGGAAGGTTATCGGCTCGTGATGGAACCATCGGCAGGTATCAGACATCAGGTTTCAGGCGTGTCGCGGTAGGACTGATACCTGGATCACGCCTCAAACCTGAACCCGAAACCTGTTTACGCGTCCGCGAGTTCCAGCTGCGGAATCCGTCCGGTGAGCACGAGCATCCAGCGCCAGATGGCCGCAGACATGATCATCAGGCAGCACGCCATCATGATCGTGGTGCTGATCGACAGGACGTACCCCTGGACGTGCAGGTCGGGGTTCGTGTGCACCGCAAGCGGCCAGAAGTTATCCCTGATGCTCATATACCCCGCCGTCATTGTCGTCACCGACAGGAAACAGAGCGGGAGGAACGTGACCCATGCCACGCGCGTTCGTCCCATGTTGATGAGAACGGTCGTCGCGACGGCGAGTGCGACGGCGCCGAGCAGCTGGTTGGCGATGCCGAAGAGCGGCCAGATCGTATTGATGTTGCCGGTCCAGATGAAATAACCCCACGCCAACACCATGAATGCGGTTGCCCCGAGTGAACCGGGCAGCCATTCGGCGTCGCCGAGCTTCTTCCACACCCGCCCGCCGAACTCCTGCACGAGGAAACGCCCGACACGGGTTCCTGAATCGACAGTCGTCAGAATGAAGAGCGCCTCAAACATGATGGCGAAGTGGTACCAATACGCCATCAGTCCCTTCATGCCGGGCAGTGCCGCAAAGATCTGCGCCATGCCCACGGCGAGTGAGACGGCGCCGCCGGGCCGAGCCGTGACGTTCTCGCCGACGGCGGCCTGCAGATCCGGAAGATTGACAATCGGGATATGGAGGTTGGCGAAGACCGGCGCCGTCGTATTGATCGCGAAGTAATCGCCCGGGTGCAGCGCGGTTGCAGCGATCAGCGCCATCACGCCGACGAATCCTTCGCACAACATGCCGGCGTATCCGATCGGACGGATATCGCTCTCCTTGTCGACCATCTTCGGCGTGGTTCCCGTGGCGATCAGCGAGTGGAAGCCCGAAACGGCGCCGCACGCGATGGTAATGAAGACGAACGGATACAGCGGTCCAGGGATGACGGGTCCGCCGCCGTGAATGAACTGTGAGAACGCCGGTGCGTGGAGCGTCGGGTTGACGATGATGACGCCGAGTGCGAGGAACGCGATGGTGCCGATTTTCATGAACGTGCTCAGATAGCCGCGCGGCGTCAGCAGCATCCACATCGGCAGGACCGAGGCCGCGAGCGCATAGATCGCCATCGCCGCCGTGACCTGATGGCGCGTGAGGACCAGGTAATGGCCGTACGACGATTCGGCAAATGTCCGTCCGAAGATGACAGCGCCGAGCAGCAGCACCACACCGATGATCGTGGCCTCCCGAATATGTCCCTTGCGGAACACGAACATGTGGAAGCCCATGAGCATCCCGATCGGGATGGTGACGCCGATGGTGAATGTGCTCCACGCACTTTCGGCGAGTGCGTTGACGACCGCGATACCGAGCCCGGCGAGTGCCACGATGAGGATGAACAGGATGGCAAGCGCACCGACAGTTCCCGCCAGCGGCCCGATCTCGGCGCGCGCGATGTTGGCGAGTGACTTGCCGCCGCGTCTGGTCGATGCCCACAGGCACATCGAATCATGGACCGCGCCGCAGAGCGTGCAGCCCGCCACGAGCCAGAGAAGGCCCGGCGCGAAGCCGAACTGCGCCGCCAGCACCGGACCCACGAGCGGTCCCGCGCCCGCAATCGCGGCGAAATGGTGTCCGAAAAGGACCCACCTGCTCATGGGATGAAAATTCGACCCGTCGTACTTCGAGTGCGCCGGCGTCACCCGCGCGTCGTCGAGCGCCATGACCCTGGCGGCAATGAACGCGCTGTAGTAGCGGTAGGCAATCATGAAGATGCCCACGACGGGTATCACGATGTAAAGGGCCTGCATGGACCGAAATTCTACGTCATACTCGCAAAATGACGCCCACCCGGCGTTTGCTCGGGTATGTCGCACGCTATCGCACCGCTTTTACGCTGGGTTCCCTGTGTATTGTGGCGACGACGGCCATTTCGCTCGCCGGCCCATGGGTTCTCAAGTACGCCATTGACGACCTCACTGCTCGGGTAACGGCGGCTAAGCTTGCGTTTTATGGCGGCGCCTTGCTGGGCCTCGCCGCGATCGGCGGCGTCTTCCGTTTCCTTCAGCGCCGCATCATCATCGGCGCGTCGCGCGACATCGAGTTCGACCTTCGCAACGACTTCTTCGCCCGGCTGCAGTTGTTCGAACCCGCGTATTTCCACCGCAACCGGACCGGCGACCTCATGTCGCGCGCGACCAACGACCTGAACGCGGTGCGGATGATGATCGGCCCCGCGGTGATGTATCTGTCGAACACCGTGCTGACGTTCATCACGGTCATCGTCCTGATGCTGTCGCTCAATCGGCGGCTGACGTTGATCTCACTGATTCCGCTCCCGATTCTGTCCGTCGCGGTGTACTTCTTCGGCGCGGTCATCCATCGGCGGTTCGATCGCATCCAGGACCAGCTGTCGACCATCAGCGCGGTGACGCAGGAAGCACTTGCCGGCGTTCGTGTCGTTCGTGCATATCGGCAGGAAAGTTTCGAGATGCAGCGGTTCCGCGCGGCAAACGAGGAGTACTTGCGGCGAAACCGCAAGTTGATCCGCGTGGAAGGCGCATTCTTTCCCATCATGGGATTGTTGATGGGCGTCGGGGCGCTGCTCGTACTATGGCTCGGCAGCCGCGACGTGATCGCGCGGCGGATGACGATCGGAGAGCTCGTTGCGTTCAACTCCTACCTGATGATGCTGGCCTGGCCGATGATTGCGTTCGGCTGGGTGACAAACCTGCTGCAGCGCGGCACAGCGTCATGGAAACGAATGCTGGAGGTGCTGACCGCCGAACCTGCGATTACCGATGCCGGCGCCAGCCCACAGGTGACGTCACGCGACGAGATCCGCGGCGATATCGAATTCCGCAATCTCACGTTCGCGTACGGCGATACGGTCGTATTACAGCGGATTTCCGCACGGCTGCCTGCGGGCTCGACGACGGCGATTGTCGGCGCGACGGGTTCGGGAAAATCGACGCTGCTGAACCTACTGCCACGGTTGAACGATCCGCCCCCCGGCACCGTCTTCATCGACGGCATCGATATCCGCGACATGCCGCTCGGCGTGCTGCGCACGGCAATCGGGTTCGTCCCGCAGGAACCGTTTCTGTTCAGCGCATCCATTGCCGACAACATTGCTTTTGGTGTTGCGGCTGCATCGCGCGAGCAGATGGAGCAGGCGGCGCATGTCTCGCGCCTTGACAAGGATCTTGCGGATTTTCCGAAGGGTTACGACACGGTTGTCGGCGAACGGGGCATCACGCTCTCAGGAGGACAGAAGCAGCGTACTGCGATCGCCCGAGCAGTCATCACGGATCCGAAAATTCTCATTCTGGACGATGCGCTGTCGGCGGTTGATACGTATACGGAAGAAGAAATTCTGTCGCGTCTGGCAGGTGTGATGCGCTCCCGCACCGCGATCATCGTTTCACACCGGGTGTCAGCTGTTCGGAATGCCGATCAAATTCTCGTCCTCGACGACGGCGCGATTGTCGAGCGCGGCACGCACGATCAGCTCGTTGCGGGCAACGGGATATACGCGGAGCTGTATAGAAAGCAGTTGCTCGAGGAGGAACTGGCCGCTTCATGAGATCAGCCGTTCACACTTCGGTGTTCTCGGTGTTGAGTTCGTCTTCAGTTTCTGAGTTCACTTCTGGGTTCGTCATTCGGGGTTCGGTTCTACGTTCGGGGTTCGGGTTCGGGACCGAACCCGAACCGTACACGGAACCGTGAACACGGGAATCAAACTTTGAAAGTGAACACGAACCGAGAACACAGCACGTAGAACGGCGAACCACCAGGTTTCCATGTCCATCCACGAAGAAGACGTACTCGGGAAAGCGTATGACGCGCGGCTGATGCGCCGGCTCATCACGTACCTGCGGCCCTACAAGCTGCAGGTGGCGGTGGCCACCGCGGCGATCATCGGCCACTCGGTGCTGGAGCTTGCGCCGCCGTATCTCGTCAAGCTCGTGATCGACCGTTACATTCCGGCCCGCGACCTCAACGGCCTCACTTTCGTTGCCGGGTTATATCTCGCAACCCTTGCCGGTTCGTTCGTCCTCGATTACGCGCAGACGTGGATTCTGCAGTTGACCGGCCAGCGGATCATGTTCGACATCCGGATGGAGATCTACGACCACCTGCAGCGGCTTGACGTCCGATTCTACGACCGCAATCCCGTCGGCCGGCTGATGACGCGTGTCACGACGGATGTGGACGTGCTCAACGACCTCTTCACGTCTGGCGTCGTATCGGTGTTCGGCGATCTCTTCACGCTGGTCGGCATCATGGCCATGATGATCTGGCTCGACTGGCGGCTGGCCATCGTCGCCTTCTCCGTGTTGCCGCTCATCTGGGTCGTCACGCAATGGTTTCGCCGCAATGTTCGCGAGTCGTATCGCACGGTTCGCATCTGGATCGCGCGGATCAACGCGTATCTGCAGGAGCGGATCACCGGGATGGCGACGGTCCAATTGTTCCGACGCGAGGCGCGCGATTTCGAGGAGTTCGATCGGATCGACCGGACGTACCGCGATGCCAACGTGAAGTCGATCTTCTACTACGCCGTGTTCTATCCGGCCATTGAGCTAATCAGTGCGCTGGCGGCGGCGTTGATCATCTGGGTGGGTGGCGGTTGGGTCCTCGCCGGCATCCTGACACTCGGATCGCTAGTCGCTTCCCTGCAATACTCGTCGCGTTTCTTCCGTCCCATCAGCGACATGTCCGAGAAGTTCAACATCCTGCAGGGTGCGATGGCGTCGTCCGAGCGAATCTTTCAGCTGCTGGATACCTCTGTGGAGATCCGGTCGGGATCATCGATTGTCGAATCCCGAATCCCGAATCCCGGATCCCGGATCGGACGCATCGCATTCGAAAACGTCACGTTCTCGTACGTTTCCGGCGAGCCGGTTCTTCGCAACGTCTCCTTCACCGTCGATCCAGGCAGACGCGTCGCCATTGTGGGCGCGACCGGTTCCGGCAAGACGACGATCGTCAGCCTGCTGCTGCGGTTCTACGACGTGCAGGAAGGACGCATCACAATCGGTGGTGTCGATATCCGCGACATGGACCTGCATCAGCTCCGCTCCTTGTTCGGACTCGTGCTGCAAGACGTGCATCTGTTCTCGGGGACGATCGGAGGCAACGTGCGTCTCGGCAACGAGGCGATTGACGATGAAGCCGTACGACGCGCAGTGGAGGCCGTCCACGCGAGCGGATTCATCGATCGGTTGCCGTCCGCCCTCGACACACCGGTGGCCGAGCGCGGTGCGACGCTCTCCGTCGGGCAGAAGCAGCTTCTCTCGTTCGCGCGGGCGCTCGCCTTCGATCCACCCGTGCTTGTGCTCGACGAGGCGACGTCAAGCGTGGATACCGAAACCGAGCTGCTGATCCGCGACGCGCTGAAGGTCGTCATGCGTGGACGTACGACGATTGCGATCGCACACCGTCTCTCGACCATTCAGGACATGGATTGCATCCTCGTGCTCCACAAGGGCGAGGTCCGTGAGTCGGGGACGCACCAGGAACTGCTGGCCCAGCGCGGCATCTATCACCGTCTGTATCAGCTGCAGTTCAAAGACAGGGAGCTCGTCGGGCGCGCCTGACACGCGAACTCCCAGCCCGCATTACTGGGAGTACCGTTTGCACCGTTGATCGGGTCCATGAAGGATCGCGACGCTCTGGATGCTGTCGTATGGGCGCACAATTCCCATCTCGGCGATGCGCGGGCCACACAGATGGGCGCCTGGGGAGAACTGAACCTCGGCCAGCTTGCGCCCGAACGCCAGGGCGATCGGGTGTTCCTGATCGGCTTCACGACCCATACGGGAACCGTGACCGCCGCGAGAGAATGGGATCAGGCCGCTGAACGGCGGCGTGTGACGCCATCGATGTCCGGGAGCCATGAACGTCTGCTTCACGACGTCGATATCGATCGCTTCGTCCTGGCCACATCCGTGACGCGGCGCGCTCGTGGAGCCCAGGCTTGAACGTGCGATCGGCGCAATCTACGAGCCCGAGAGCGAAGGCTCGAGCCATTACTTTCGGGCAAGGATGGCCGACCAGTACGATGTGGTGATTCACATCGACACGACGTCCGCCCTCACGCCGCTGGAACGGGGGTCGCGTGAGAGCTTCGATTTGCCGGAAACCGTATCCAACGGGAGTCTGAACGTGCAGCAAGGAACGGTCGTTGATGCGGTTCGTATCCCGGACGGCGCCGAGTTGCTCGATGGCGATCTGCACATTCCCGCAGACGCACGCGGGCTCGTCATCTTCGCGCATGGCAGCGGCAGCAGCCGCTTCAGCAGCCGAAATCGACAGGTGTCCGAGTTCCTCAATCGCAGCGAGCTTGCGACACTGCTGCTCGATCTGCTCACGCCAGCCGAAGAGCGGGTCGATGTCCAGACCGCCGAGTACCGTTTCGATATTCCGCGCCTTGGTCGCCGTGTCGTCGCGGCGACCGACTGGGCCGGTGCGCATCCCCTTCTTCGTGCACTGCCGATTGGCTACTTCGGCGCCAGCACCGGCGCCGCGGCTGCCTTGATCGCCGCCGCTGACCGTACAAACGCCTCGGCAGTCGTTTCGCGCGGCGGCCGGCCTGATCTCGCAGGCGCTGCATTGCCGCGTGTTCGCACACCCACGCTGCTGATCGTGGGTGGCGATGATGAGCCGGTGATCGAGCTGAATCAGACAGCGATGCGAAACATGCGCGCAACAGTGGAGTTGGCCGTGGTGCCGCACGCGACGCATCTGTTCGAAGAACGGGGAGCGTTGGAGCAGGTGCAGCGACTGGCGCTCGACTGGTTTACGCGTTATATGAACCCGAGACGGGAAAGCCGCCATGGATGACTATGAGGCATTCACCGATCGGCGTCACGCAGGGCGCGTCCTGGCGTCGCGTTTGATGAAATACGCCGGCCGGGATGACGTCATCGCGCTGGCGTTGCCGCGCGGTGGAGTGCCCGTCGCGCACGAAGTCGCGTCCGCTCTCGGCGCTCCGATGGACGTGTTTCTTGTGCGCAAGCTCGGCACCCCCGGTCACCGAGAGCTGGCAATGGGTGCCATTGCGTCGGGCGGCGTCCGCGTCGTCAACCACGACGTCGTCCAGTGGTACGGGATCTCAGAGTCGGCGATCGACCGCATCGCGCGTGAGGAGCAGGAAGAGCTCGAGCGTCGCGAGCGCGCATACCGGGATGATCGACCGGTTCCTGATCTCACGGGCAAGATCGTCATCCTGATCGACGATGGCCTTGCGACCGGCTCGACGATGCGTGCGGCTGCGCAAGCGGTGCGAGCTCGTCGCCCGGCGCGCACGGTCGTTGCGGTACCCGTGGGGGCACCTCAAACGTGCGCCGAACTCTCCGCTGTCGCCGACGAAGTGATCTGCGTCAGGATGCCGGAGCCGTTCTCTGCCGTCGGCCAGTGGTACTTCAACTTCGAACAGACCAGCGATGACGAGGTTCGCGAACTCTTACGGAAGAGCACCGCGATACCTCAGCCACACCATTAAAGTGCGTCCAGGCTGTTCTGGGCACCTCCGTTGCTTTGAATCTCCCGGTACTGCGCGCGTCTGTCTGTCAGTTTGAGGAGGAGAGAAGCCCATGTCTGGAGTAATCAGGATCTTCGCGCTTGCAAGCGTGATTACATCCGTCGGTTGCGGTGCTACGACGAGTGGAAGCTCCGGGAGCACAAGTGCCCCGGTGTATACCCCTCCATCGTCCAATGCGCCGACAACGACGGCGAACACCACACCTACAGAGGTCAACAGTTCTCAGGATGGCGTCATCCCGTCCGGTCAGGAACTCGACGTCCGACTCGGAACCACGCTGAGCTCGAAAACGGCCAAAGTCGAGCAGCGGTTCGAGGCGACCACCGTTGCGGACGTGACACAGAACGGCAGAGTGCTCATCCCTGCAGGATCGACGGTGCGTGGCGTCGTCTCCGCGGTGGATCCGGCGGATCGCCTTCATCGCGCGGGGAGCATTACGCTCTCGTTCGATGAGGTGACTGTGCGCGGCCGCTCGCACCCCTTCCGCGGAATGGCAACCAATGTGTTCGAGAGCGGCGGTATTCGTGAGGAAGGCGGGACGGCTGGCATCGGTGCCGGCGCCGGCGCGATCGTCGGAGGCATCCTCGGAGGCCTGAAGGGTGCGATTCTCGGCGCGGTCATCGGCGCGGGCGGCGCGATTGCCGCAACGGAAGGAAAGGACATCGAGCTGCCGGCGGGATCGATCATCCGCATCCGGCTCGATTCGCCGCTGTCGATTCGGTAGCACCGAACCATTTGTGATTTGTGACGAGTGATTTCTGATTCTCACGAATCGCAAATCACAAATCACAAATCGCAAATCACCGATAACCAATCACGATTCACGAATACAACCGAAAGGAGGATCGATGCGGCGCGGCCGCCGTGTCGAAATCAAGGAAGGGACGCCGGACCAGAAGTCGAGTCAACAGCACCCGAAGACGTAGGCAGTTGGTGCACCGCTGGTGGAGCCGGAGCCGGCCCCGGCCCCTGCTCTCCGACGACGTCCGATGTCACCTCCACGGGCGGTTCGACGGCCACAGGCGGAGGCGGCGCCTCCGGTGGAACGTCGGCTTTTGCGCGTTCGCGGCGTCGGAACAGGCGGTCAATCACCCCAGGTGTGCTCGCTTGAGGATTCCATCCAAGCCGCAGGACAGTCACCTGTATCCGCTTGCGGCCGAACGCCAGCGCTTCGTGGCAGCTCCACATGTACAAGTCGAGAAGCCGTCCCTGGACGCGCGGGCCAGTATCCATGATGGTGTAGACGCCGTTGTAGCGCGGGTTGTCAGTGGCGACATTCACGACGCTTCCGACGGGCAGAATGGAGTCGTCTGCTGCGGCAATCCCCGTCCGGACCTCGAGGCCGGATGCCGTCGTTTTCCCCTTGCAGTAGGCCGTGGCCGAGAAGTCGAGTCGTGCGCCTGCAACCGGTGCGCTCGGATTGATGATGCCCGACGCACCCCACGGCAGTAGATCGAACGTTGTCGCCTCGTAGGCCAGCACCAGTACGCCGACCACGACGAACATGATCACGAGTCTCGGCGAGTTCGGGCGTGAAAGAATTCGTTTCATCGAAAGTGCTCGAAGCCCGGCGGCAGATCGCGAGAGCCGGCTGCCGATCGCACGATCACCTGCCTGTCACTGGTGACAACGCCAATCTTTGTTATCGGCAGATCGCCCACCTGTCTCCGCACCGCCCGCAGGCGGCCGCGCCACGTCGGCCGTGCCGTGAACAGCAATTCGTAGTCGTCGCCGCCGGCGAGCGCGGCGCACAATGCGTCGTTCCCGCGGGTCCCGTGAAACTCCGCGACCCCGTCAGCCATCGGAATCGCCGCTTCTTCGACGGCGATGCCGACGCTCGACGCCCCCGCGATCTGCCGGAGCCCGTCCGCAAGCCCGTCGCTCAGATCGATGCATGCGCTGGCGGCGCGGGTGCGCCCGAGCAGCAGGCCGGCGCGGATGCGCGGCTCGGGCCGGAGGTATTTCTGCTCGTTCTCGCTCAGGCGGACCTGAAGGTCCGCCTCTACGCCGGCAGGAGATCGTAGCGGCGGATCTTCAGGTCCGCCTGCCCTCGCCCGTAACGAATACAATCCCACAGCTGCCCCGCCGATCGTGCCCGTCACAAAGACCTCATCGCCAGGACGGGCGCCGGCGCGAGTGAGAATGCGCCGCGGCTTCACCGATCCAATCGCGGTGACGTCGATCATCAACGGACCCGGTGCCTGTTCCGACCCCACTCGAGGCGAGCGAGTGATGTTGCCGCCGATGACGGCGATGCGATGACGCCCGGCAAGCGCGATGAAGCCGTCAACAAGTGCGTCAACGAAGGCCACCTCCAGTTCGTCGGGCAGGACGAGCGAGAGCAGCGCCGCACGCGGCGCCGCACCCATCGCGGCCAGATCGCTGATGTTGACTGCGAGCGCGCGATGCCCGATCGCATCCGGCGGCACGAACCGTCGGTCGAAATGAACGCCTTCAACCTGCGCGTCGGTGGTCAGCACGTCGAGCGCGCCGCGCTCCGGCCGAATCACTGCCGCATCGTCGCCCGGGCCGACGACGACCCAGGACGGCGTGGCGAGGCGCGCGGTAATGCGAGAAATGAGCGCGTGCTCGCCGATGTCTGAAACGGTGCGATTACTCACGTCGCATCGCACCCGGGCGGTGGCCCGCCTTCGCGCGGGCGATTTGGCGGGGCAGGGAGCGTAGGGTGCCCGCTTTGCCGTGTGGGGAGGTCGAATGAACCTGCGAAAGCAGGTGGAGCCACTGTTATCAGCCGCGCTTCAGGCTTCCTCGCAACAGAGGCATGCACAACACGCGGCCTCGCGGCTCGCTTGGGTTTTACGTTGGCTCAGACGAGCCTCCGAAAACCATCACGAGCAAAGCAGGACTTGGG
>Ga0207643_10001890_pt1 | contig 11573 bp, 8 predicted proteins | sample KBSMisM62_FD_184313 | JGI IMG/M metagenome (GOLD analysis project Ga0207643, IMG submission 184313) | Miscanthus rhizosphere microbial communities from Kellogg Biological Station, Michigan, USA - KBS Miscanthus M6-2 (SPAdes) (version 2) | ecosystem: Host-associated > Plants > Roots > Rhizosphere...
AAAGGTGGACCAACTGCGGCGAAGTCCTGCGTGCCATCGTTATTGAAATCAGCCACGAGGATACCGCGCGGGCTCGTTAGACTGGTGGGGTAGCTGAGCGCGTCGTTGAAGGCGCCGGTGCCGTCGCCGTCGAGGATGGCGATGCTCGACCGTTGGGATGCCGCCAGATCTATTTTTCCGTCTTCATTGAAATCCCCCAGAACAGCAGGAGCGACGGATGCATAAGAATTAGCTCGGACCATGTTTCCCGTTCCGTTGCCCAACATGATCGTGAGCCCGCTTGTCCCGCCCGCCACCAGATCGAGATGGCCATCGTTGTTAACATCGCCGGCAAGTCCGTTATGGTTGTTCTCAAGAATCGGCACGACAATGGGCGGCGCCGCAAAACTGCCAGACCCGGTTCCCAACAGCATCCGGTTACCATTCAGGAGATCGAGATGTCCGTCGTTGTTGAAGTCTCCCGCGGTCAGGATTGGTGAAGCGGCGCCGGTCGACGTACTCACTCCAGCAGCAAAACCACCGGTGCCGTCGCCGAGCATAATAGTTACTGTTCCGAAGGATTGGCCTGGTAGTGCCAAATCGCGTTTGCCGTCTTCGTTGAAATCGCCAATCAGGACTTCACTCGCGTTAACGCTGAAAGTTGTCAGCGGCGAGTTGGCGGCTGCGGAGAAACCTCCGGCGCCGTTTCCTAAAAAGATTGCAACCTTTCCATCGGTACTGCCGGTGAAGAGTGCGACCACGATATCGAGTTTGCCGTCGTTGTTGAGATCGCGGACGATCGGCTCGAGGGGATCACCTTGCAAGGTAATAATATTGGGAGTCCCGAATTTGCCTGTTCCATCGTTGAGTAAGACGGCAAACCTACCGGATGGTTGTCCGAAGCTATCGAGACTAACTACTAAATCAGGCTTACCGTCCGCGTTGAAATCCCCGGCTGCCAGTTGCCGTGGCCGTCCGCTGGTCGGCACGCTGATCGGAGGACCAAACTTCTGCGTTCCTCCGCGGCCTGACAAAAGTAACACTTCACTGCCGCCATTATTGGGAGCAGCTATCAAATCTAGATGTCCATCGCCATTGAAATCGGCTGCCGCTATTCCGAATGGACCGGCTTCGAGATTTATGTTCATAGCAACCTTGAAACCAGTTGAGGAACAGCCGTCGACGGCATAGGTTGCCGGAGTTAGAGCAGTTGTGAAAGCAAAGGTGCAAATGAGAGAGAGTGAGAATTGTTTGATTAAGAATTTCAAGAATTTAGATCCCCCCTGGGCTGAAAAGGAATCAGGCTTAACTGAGGAACTCCTGGATTCTAATCCCTGGGCAAAGTGCGTACCAGAAAAACAGACATGATTTAGCTCATTAGTTAAGTTGGAGTGTCAACAAAAGGACACAGGTGCCGAAAAAAGGTCTACATTAGGAAACACGTTCAAGAGACGAGGCATGATAGTCTGGAATATGGTGTCCATGTTACGAGGCTACACGCGACAAACGATCATTTCACCAGTATGTTATTAGCCGGCGGGTTACCTGCGCGGGAGTGGACAACCCGAACTCAGCGTCCCAACTTGATGCGTTCGAAACAAGCTCCATGGTCCAATTGCCGTGTTTGTCATACTCGCGCGTGAAGATAGCCCTGGTCCCCGACATCTCGTTCGCGTTATAACTCACCTCTTCAGACTTATTTCCGGCTTCGTCATAAGCGAACGTTTGCCTGCTGACTTCCATGCCCATCATCATGAGCTTTGATTCGATTAACCTTCCTTCTGTGTCATACCTATGAGTGTGCTTAGACATCGCACTGCCCGGCGAGAACACCCGCGCCACCTCCGCCTTTTGTTCCTCGGTGAGCTCTGCCATCTCCTCGGTGGAACATGAGTCAGATCCACACGCGCCGAACGGGAATGCATCTCCGATATACTGCGTCTCCTCCAACGAGTTACCCTGTGCGTCGCGGGTGATCTCAACCCTGGTGACAATCGCGCCATCGATGTTGAAGACTTTGACCTCGACCGCTTGGTCCCGGTCGTCATAGCGCGACTCAACCCGCTTCGCCTCGGCCGCACTTACCATGGTTACACCCTCGATGCCGATCATCATGTTCGCCTCTCCAGGGAAGTCGAGTTCGTCAATCTTTACTTTTCTACCCGCGTCGTCGTAGGCGTAAGTCGCCGGTGTAGTTACAATACCATCACGATCGACGTGCTGCTCGGCGGTGAGTCTATCGTTAGCATCATAGATGTACCTCACCTCACTATTAAGTGCACCTTTAATGTCAAAGAACCGCGTCATCAGCAAGTTGCCGGAATCGGAGTAATCGTTCACGGTGCGCCAATCAGACCCGTCAGGGTTCCGGTTAACCTGCTCGACTACCTGGCCCTGCTTATTGAAAGTGATCGTATAGCTGAACGACGGCTTTTCAGTGATTTGCCCGTCCTGCTCCTCGAACTGCGCTGTCACAATCTGCACGTTCTTCACTGAACCTCTCAGTCCCCATTTCCTTTTGTCCATTGTCATCTGAACCTACATGGCTAAGAACGATTTATGGGAGACATTCTAACGCCGGAGACGATATTCTATTAGGGGTATAACTTGTCTGACTACCAGCATCACGCAGAAAGAATACGTGCCCTCACTAACCGCGGCGCATACCGTGCAGCGACAAGTTACGCGGCAACTCTTCCCTCTGAAATTACAAGTAGTCCTTCTATCGCTCTCGAGATTGCGCGCAACTTCTTAAGGCAGGGATATCCAATCAATGCTGAAAGCGCGCTGGCTGCGGCGGATGTGCGGCAGGCAACACCTGGCGAGCGATTAATACTTACATTAGAAACGGAAGCACTGCGCGTCTATCGCCATGTGCAAATCAGGGAGGCCGTTGTTGCGTCAGCAAAGGCATTCACAAACGTGAATAACTCAATAGACGCAACTGATTTGGCAGAAGCTGAGCGAGTTCACACACGCATTCTTCTCATTGCAGCAACCTATTACGAAATCACTCCCGAAGCAGCAGCCAGGGCGAGGGACCAGCTCCTTCAAATCTCCAAGACCCTGGAGCAGGCAGGACGCATCGATCAGTCACTCGCGGCCGGCCTTACTTACGCAGAAAAAGGGACGGAGCCGCTCGAGCGCATAGATGAGCTAATGAAGTTCGCAGCTCGTGCAAGCAATGCCGGGCGTCCAAACATAGCCGCGGAAGCAAGATTGCTGGCTGCCACTCAAATGATAATCGCGGGTCAACCGCGAAGTGCGATCGAAGACACCTTAAATATGGCCGCGACGCTTTACCAGGAGGGTGAACATGCGCACGGTCATATAGATGTTCAACTCGCCAGGGCAAAATTGCAGATTGAACGAGAGTTTGCGGGAACAAATGTATTGGAGGATTGTCTGCGAGCCTATCAGGAGATTGATTTTCCGCGTGGTGAATTAAGCGCTCTCATGGATCTATCGCAACTCGCACACGAGCGTGGCGACACCGCCACCGCAGCAACTTACAGAAACCAGACACTCGCTTTGTCTGAGCAGATAGGGATGGGTTTGACGCGAGACAACTTTCAAACCGCGCAAGCCGATCTACTGATGCGCAATGGCGATTACGGCGGCGCGATTGAAGTTTGTCAGGCCGCGATCTCCACTAATCCGCCGGCTATGCTCAAGGCGCTTTTCGAGCAACTGTTAGGAACCGCGTATTCATTTATCAATGATTTGGACGCATCGATTACACACACACGAAACGCTCTGGCAACGTTTGAAAGTCTGGGCGCAATCGATGCCGCATCGGACGCAGTAATGAAGCTCACGAGCGATCTTTCATCTCTCAGACAAGAAGACTCATGGCAGGAAGCCGAAGAGTTACTTCAAACATGGTCCACCAGGGACGAGGAACGACGCGACTTCTCTGCTGCCGTGAGTAAGCAGGAAATGATTGCGCAGGTCAAAATACTGCGGTTTCTGTATTCGAATGTGCATCGAGGTGAAGTGCGATTGCTGGACGAGGCTGAAGCAGCGGTTGCAAAAGCGGAAGCACTTACGCAGGGCTTAACAGAGCGCGAGTCGTTCCTTCGACGCGGCAACCTGCAACAACTGCGTGGACAGATTCATCAAGCAAGGAATGATGAGGACAGCGTAATACAAGCCTGGCGAAACGCGCTCTCATTATTTGAGCAAGCGGGATTCGAGATTTACGCGGCCAACTGCCGCTACATGCTCGGAGTTATATTTCTCAACCGGGCTAATCAGGACCTCGCGAACTTCAACGAAGCCGAAGATAATTTGCGCGCCGCCCTGGAATACTATGAGCGGGCAAAAATGCGCGGACAGTCGGCGGATACCCGCTTCATGTTTGCTCGCTTGTATGTCAATGCGTCTGTGAGAGTGCAGATTGATCTGAGCACACAACTGTTAGACGCCGCGCTCGATCACCTCCGGGAAGCCGCAGCTGACTACGACTCCATGCGGCAGGACTTCAATGCCGGGGCCTCGATTCTGGAAGTGCAAGGTGGCAAGAGGGTTTTGATTGAAAAGAGCCAGCGTATTTATCAACTGGCTCTCGACATTACCAGCCGGTTTCGCCCTGCTGCTAAAGAAGCATGGCACTGGGTACAGCACGCCAAGGCGAGAGCCCTTTCCGACGTTTTAGGAAGCGGCTCTACACCACCCGCACGAGTCATGGCCCAACTCGAGAAACATCCTGATTCATTTAAACTCGTGCTGGACGAACGGGAACTGGTGCTGCGAATTGCCAGGGCTTCTGCCGCAGAACGAATCGGATTACGCGAAGACCTGGAGACATTACGAGAACGTATGGGCCAGGATTCGACGCTCGCCGAATATCTGGAATTTCGCACTGGCTCGGCATTGGATTTGGCGGATCTGGAATTGATATTGAATGAAGACGCCAGCGCCGGACGCCAGTGCGTCTGCATCGATTGGTATGCAGTTGAAGATCGATTGTTTCTTACAGCAGCTCGTACGGGCGCCGAACCGCAAATAGTGCCATTACCTTTACCGCTGAGCATGGCGCGAGCTTTTGTCGCGGATAATCTTGGACCAGAAAATTTTCGTGGAAATTTACTCGACGCGCCCGAAATCCTTCGTGAGCTTGATCCTCTAATCGCGCCGCTTGCTCAGCTCAGCAATCCCGAAGATCTCCTCATTCTTTCGCCGACCGGGCCTCTGCATCTTTTGCCGCTGCATGCCCTGGAAATTGATTCCGAGCCTCTGCTGGCCCGCAATCCAATCGTTTATTGTCCGAGCTTGAGCGTAATGAGACAGTGTTTGGCTCGTCATCGCACACTGACTAACCAACCTGCGACTGCGCTGTTTGGTGACCCAAACGGCGATCGACCCGAAGCCTTCAAACTGATGGCTCGCCTGGAACAGCTGCTGGTTACCAGAGCATTCACCGGCAAGGACGTAACGTTTAAGACATTCAGCGAAGCTATAGCCGGCCGTGACTTAATTCACTTTCAAGGGCACGCTGTTCACGTACCCGGCAAACCGCTGGATTCGTTTTTGGCCCTCGCCGACGGCAATCTTACGGCGCGCGAGATATTCGGTCTCTCCAAACTGGCGGCCGAATTAGTGACGTTGGCGGCGTGTGAGAGTGCGGCTAGTGTGATAGCTGTGGGTGATGAGCCACTGGGTTTGATTCCCGCTTTCTTATATGCTGGAGCAAACTCGGTTTTGGCGACGCTCTGGAGAGTGCATCAGACTTCCGCGGCGCTGACCATGCGCATATTTTATGAGCAGTTAACTGATCGAGATACGTTGCTTGACAAGGCACTGTCTTTGCGCAAAGCCATGCTTACTGTCAGGTCGACACCAGGCTTTGAGGCCCCTTATCACTGGGCGCCATTTGTTCTTCACGGCAGTTGGCGCTAAGGAGGATCGGATGAGTGAACAAGAGACACTATTAGCGGATGTGCCTTTGGTGGGCGATCCAAACGCGACTGAGGAATTGGGCGCAACAGACATTGAGGCGATTGCAGACGAGGACTTGAAAGGAAGTCGTTTGCTGCTCGTCACGAGTGTTGTTCAACCCATCGATCTTGAGGGAACACCGGGCGGGATTGTCCAACTAGTCAGTACCTTTCAACCAGCCGAAGGCGCGCGTTTCAGTTCGGCTCAATTCCGATTGCGTCTGGTTACGCCGGCCGGGTTGCGGATAATTGATCTCGCGCCACGGGTGGTCGACGATGCTCATCCGGTTGAGTTTTCGATTGATAAGAAGGGGAAATTAGGACTGAGTATCCCCTCGGTGCCGATTGAGCCCTCGTTCGAGATTGGTTCGAGTAAGAAGTACGTGAAGTATCACTGCGCTGTACAAGGCGCCGGCGCGGGCACAAGTCTCGCTCGTTGGGACTTTAGAGAGAATCCGGATCGCCGCGACGGAATTGGCCTCGAGCAGGTATTAACCTTGACGTTGCCGGTGATCGGACCAGTCTCAGGAAATGTAACTGTGAGTGCTCGTCTGGTCAGGTCAGGAATACGTGGAAAGATCGACGCGATACGCGACTTGATTGTCGGTGCGGATGATCGCTCTTACCCAGTCGCGTTCGACATACCAAAGGTTCCCTCTCCAAATGTACTCGAGAAGTTTTTGAAGTTGTTTTAAGAACGTCAGGGCGTAGCGCCTAATTTGAAGTTCTTCATCCACAGATTACACAGATTGTTTTAAATAATCTGTGTAATCTGTGGATAGCAATGTTATGTGCTTCTAGTTATGACTATCGAACTAATAGCGAAACCACACGATGATCCAGAGTTTGTTGAATTGGTGAGGCGTCTGATTTCAGGCTGTGTCAACGAAGACTTTCCTTCCCGTATCTTCGTCATCAGGATTGATAACTGGTTTGATCATAAGTGGCTTGGCTTTTCAGGCATAGGCCGAGTGGGTTTTGGTTTTTTCGGAAATTATCTGGTTGATATGGACACCGCGCTTGACGAGTTTTATCAAGGTCAGATCACCTTGCCGCCTTTTTCTCCGAAGAGGGTGATTGAAGAATACTCTTTTCAGCGTGATGAGAGTGGAGACTATTCCGATCGCGACCCACGCCCGTACCTTCATCAAAGAAAGCTCGCTCCCAGCGCTCAGAATCTTCAAAAGCGAATAGTGGATCGCATTGATTCATCAATACTTGTTTGGTTTAGCTCCAATACAAAGCAGAATCTGCGCGGCAGCATCATGGTCTATGAGGTTAAGGACTTCGAGGTGCATCCATGGTATGCGGGGTTTGCTAAGGGAGAAGATTGGAGAGTAATGCAGACCAAGGGAATTACACCCGAGCAAGTTCATCTATTGATCGAAAATGGCGACGAGCGGCGCACATAACAAGCGTTTGGGTAATAAATATGAACGGAACACCTCAGATCTCGTGTATGTATCGTTGCTAAAATCGCGAATCGTTTCAAAGGAGAAGTTTATGAGTTGGAATTCCAGCAAGCCGTGGCTGGCCATGCTTGTCCTTTTTCTGTTGACAGGCTCAAGCCTGCCACAGGTCCGAGATGATCGGCGCCCTAAGTCAGTCCTCGATTACTACTTCCTGTTACCACACAAGTATTTACCTTATCTGACAGCAGATTCGCGACCGGTCCGTGAGGCTGCGATCCAAGCTAAGGACCTCGGGGGCGGATTCCTCAAGTCCGGGCTGGGAACAGATGAGGTATCCACGGCCCTCGCGCTTTTCAGGAAATCTGATGGCAGCGACTTGATAGCAGTTGAGAATCGGAAATGTCCCGGACCCTGTTCCAGTAGCCTCAACCTTCTCTTGTATGCCAACGATCAGTGGACCGACGTAACGCATGATCTACTACCCGCTATCGATGGGGGTAAGATCCAGGCGTTGATTCAGCGGCAATATATGAGCCGTCCTAACGAACAGATGCGTCAGTCACTCATTTATACCCTGCGAAAAAATGGCGGGAGTATTGAAGTGAATGAGCACTGGTCGGGAATGGCGCTGGGAGAGTTTGAATGGTCGAATGATGCATTTATTTTTAAATCGGAGGAAGCGGGGGGCAGCAACTATCGTGTGCTGGGCGCGATCGACAACCCGGAAGGGGACCGCCTCCAGATCATCGGCGTCGATCCTGACCCGGCGAGTTTGCCATTGAATGGACATCTCAGGATCAGGATTGCCTATCAGCTCAAGTCAGGCAAATCCTGTTTCATCTGGGCCACACCTATAGTCCTGGACGGAAGGCCGGATGATTTCACAAGCGGATCAATGCGGTATAAGCCGGGCTCTGGAGTCACAACAGTTTGGTTTGGATTTAATAATCAGGCCCATATCGATCTTGTCAGAGTGACGATGGCAGATGAACAGCGGAAGCCGATTTTGACATTGACCTATCCCATCGATGCTAACTGGAAAGGAAAGCGCGAGTGTCCGACGTTCCATGTAGAGTGCTTTCCGAATACCGATTCTTCCGTTGCCCCGTTAGCCTGTATGGTTTATCCCAGCGGTGTCGTCCCGGGACAAGAATTCACTTATCAGTGGAATGTTTCCACCGGTTCGATTGCGAGTGGCCAGGGTACGCGCCGGATCACGGTCAACCTGATTGGGACCGAAGCAGAAACTATCAAAGCAGAACTTGAAATAGGGAATTTACCTCTTACTTGTGAGAGAAAGGCTTCTTTTACGGGATCGATCAAATCAAGAGAGTAAAAAAGGTCCCCAAGGCCAGGGCGCTTAGTTGGGTTGATATTTTGCATTCAACAACTGAAAAACTGATTGGCATCTCTTCTCCAACTATCATGAGATAACTCGGACACAAGACTTCGTAAGCTCCGTTTTAATGGGGCGGACAATCCGTCCTGTAGTTTCCCCAAACGTTAAAAGGTGAAGTGTCAGCCAATCTGGAATTGTCTTCGTGAAAAATCGTAGCTACGTTAACGGACACCGATACTCCGTAATACTTCCCTTCAACGGCATTGAAATGTCCTTGCGCCGGCGGCGGAAGAGGCGTGCCATTGAACGTGGCAATGATCAATGCAAAACCGTTGTTGGCCCAGCAAAATTGCCGCAGGAACTTGGTATTTCCGGATTGACGAGCAGCATGCTGTGCAACGATGTCTGTTCCGGCACCGTTGCTGAGAAGTGTGTCACGAATTCCAGACGGATCGTTTGACGGCACGCGGTCATCGACGTATTGCCCGGCGCCGATAATTTTGACAAAGAAGCCGGCCGCTGCACCCTTGACACTTTTCGGCATCGGGACGCCATCCTGCAAATACACTACCCAGTGCGGTTTTGCGTAAGCGACGCCGAACGGATGAGCCATTCTCTGTGTGCCCGATGACCATGGGGTAACGAGTATGACGGCATAAGGATTATTGTTAGACGACGGATTATCAATGACCAAAGCGTTGCCCGTAACCGGTCCGCGTGCGGTCAGTGTGAGCGCAGTCGGATCGATGCGAACCACAAACTTTAGGCCTACTGGCATTGGCGTACCGTCTTCGTTGCGAATGCGCCATTTTCTCAAAAGGGGATCGTAAGTCAGCGCGATCGGATGATTCCACAGTTGGCCGCTCCCGAAGTGCATCGCAAATATTTTGGCGGATGGACTGTTATTGATAAGCCTGTTGTTTAGAAGGAGTGTCGGACCTGAAATAGTTTGGGCGTTTGAGGTAACCGTGAACCACGTCTGCGGGGGACTGCCGGCGACGATGTACACGTTAACTTTGGCTATCGCGCTACCATTTCCCAGGTCGTCCTCAGACAAGGAGAACGTAATCGTCCCGGATGTTCCAGCCGGTGCTTTGCCATCATAGATGACCGGTACCGGCCCTTGCAGATACTCTCGCCCTCCGGAAACGTAAAAGCTATTAGGACCACTATTCGGATATCCTCTTGCGACATCCGCCTGCTCACTTTGTCCAACTGCACAACCTCCAGCGAAACAATAAGTGGCCTTGACTTTGACGGCGCTTATTGACGAACTTGCAGAAACACCGCAGTCCGCTTTCGATACCGTATCGCCGTCGTTAAAACTCAGGTACACGTGTTGGATAAACTTCGTGGCTGGAACTCCTGCAGTAAAAAACAGGTCGGAAGGTTGGCCAACGAATGCGCGCCGATTACCTGGTTTAGACACGCAAGCAGCTCGCGCCACCGGCATTGAAACGAATATTGTTGTGAGACCAAATACGGCAGCGAGCAGCCCTAAGCGAGTATTCATAAAAGACCTCCTTGCGATTACAAAGGATGAAGTCGTACGGATGAGGATGAACTTGATAATTTTCTGATTCTTCATTCCGTCCATTCGCTACTCCGCCACGGAGGGATTTGAGGTCTGCGGCATGGATAGCGGCGGTCAAATGCCTCGAGGTGCGTTTAGGATAGTTCTTCCTCGATTTGGGCTGTGGCGATCAGCAAGTGCGAAACCGCGGCGTAAGTCGTCAACTTAGAAGTAAAAATAATCTCGCAGTAAACAACTTGCGCGTCAGCAATTCGATTGAGAAGGAGAACAGCTTTCTATGAGTAATGACGGAAATGAATGAAACGTTTCGATGTCGAAGCTACGCCTTTTCCTCCACCATTGCCGCGAAGACGATTGACTAGGCATGGTGGGGCAGATTTGACATCGTATTTTTCAAGTGAGGCAATTGCCCAATTGTTTTCAAATCGGTTTCGATTCCTGAAGCGAGTTTCGCATGGTTATGCGCGCGACGCCGAGCGCGGTCTAGTTCCCTCAACGGATTTGAGCCACAGTCTTTGATCACGCGATGCTCTCAATGACCATGTCCTTCTCCCGTGCTCAACTCCCTTTGTCGCCTCCCACTCCACCAGATCCAGAAGGCGGAGATTATAAGCAGACCGAAGGCAATTGGCCCGTGGGGCATGGTATGGCTGACCTGAAGCTCCCAGCCGAATGCCACTAGCAGAATCAGAGCTGGCCAAGGCACCTTCTCCGTAAACAACAACGCGATCGCAACAAACAGCGCACTCACGAATACAGCCCAGGAGCCTGTCAAACTGATGAAGGACCCTACACCACCAACCCACGCGTTGGTCCACGTTTGATTCAGGACCTGTGTGACTCCCATAACTTGCTCTGGTGTCAATTTCCCTTCGCGGGCGAGCCGCTCCGTTATCTCAATGGTTTTGCCAAGTCCTATGCCGCCAATCGAGTCCAGGGCTGTATAGTAGATAAGGAAAACGAACGTTGCGACACGAGAGAGCCATGCAAATATCGTTACTGCCAAGCCTTCCGTAAGGGCTGCCTTGTCTGCTAATAACCATAGACCAACCGCAACCAAGCCCACCATTGGGGTCTGAATCATGTGAAGGGTAAACCACCATTGCGGCCCGAAATAGCCGAGAGCCGAAAATTGAGGGTTGTAGGGCTCAGGTTTCTGGAGATACTCGTACATGCCGGGGTTTTGAGTGAAGCCCGCCGGGTGGAACAACTCGATAATAATCAGCACGCTTGGTGCGACAAGCAAGCAAAGCCACCAAAGCACCTTCTTGAGAGTATTGTTTGTCATTAATTCCTCCAATCTAAACAACCAGAGTGGTCTGTCTTAGCCCCGCCAAGCGTGCCCCAGCCAGTTCCGCTCCACCTGACTT
>Ga0207643_10001898_pt1 | contig 11544 bp, 7 predicted proteins | sample KBSMisM62_FD_184313 | JGI IMG/M metagenome (GOLD analysis project Ga0207643, IMG submission 184313) | Miscanthus rhizosphere microbial communities from Kellogg Biological Station, Michigan, USA - KBS Miscanthus M6-2 (SPAdes) (version 2) | ecosystem: Host-associated > Plants > Roots > Rhizosphere...
CCGGCGAAGTCGCTGGGAAACAAGGCTGCGCCTTTAGGGCCCTGAGAAAGATCCGCTGCGCCGGAGACGAAAATGTCCAGATCACCATCATGGTCCAGATCCACAAAGGCCACCGAGGATGGGAGAAACGGATACGCGGGTATGCCCGCTGCTCCGGTTACATCCGTGAACTTGCCGCCGCCGTCGTTGTGATAAAGCGAGAGACTGCCGTCGCGGATGACAAATAGATCGGGTTTGCCGTCGTTATCGAAATCGCCAAACGCGCTCTTCAAATTCATCGGCGTCACGCTGGTTGTTGTGCTGAACGCGGACCAGGGACTGTTCGGCATCGATTTCCGCGCGAGCGAGCGCCTCGCGCAGAGCATCGTGCAGGTATCCGGACGCGCGGGCCGCGCCGAGCGGCCGGGCGAGGTGTTGATCCAGACGGAGTTTCCGGAGCATCCGCTACTCACGCGGCTAGCGACCGGCGGATACGACGAGTTCGCCGCCGCGGCGCTCGAGGAACGGCACGCCGCGGGGTGGCCGCCGTACGCGCGGATCGCGGTGCTCCGCGCCGAGGCAGCGCGCCGCGAGCCAGCACACGCCTTCCTCGAGCGGGCTCGGACCTGCGCTGATCCCACAACTGCTCGCGACGTGGAGATACTTGGCCCGGCCGCGGCCCCGATGGAACGGCGGGGCGGTCATTACCGCGCGCAATTGCTGGCCCGCGCAGCAAGCCATGCGCCGCTCCAGCGTCTGCTGGCCGTCTGGGTGCCGGCCGTCGAGGCGCTGCCGGAAGCGCGCCGGGTCCGCTGGTCGATCGATGTGGATCCGGTGGAGCTTTTTTAGCAGACCGCGCCGGTCCGCGGACTGGATGTCCCCGTCACGGCAGTCAGAGGGTAGCCGGCGTCGCGCCAGGCCTTCATGCCGCCATCGAGCGCGACCGCGCGCAGATAACCGAGGTCGCGCAACGTCGCAGCCGCCAGCGTGGAGATCTTGCCGAACTCGCACACGGTGAGAATCCGCAGCGTCGGGTCCGGCAACTCGTCGTTGACGCGCAGCTCGAGCTGTCCGCGCGGCAGGTGACGCGCGCCGGGCACGTGGCCCGCCTGGTAGGCATCCTTCTCCCGCACGTCGAGCACGATCAGCGGTTCCTTCCGCTCGACCCGGGCACGCAGCTCGTCGAGCGACATGAAGGGCGTCTTTGCAGCGGCCTCGGCCAGGAGCTGAGCGACGGTCTTGCCGCCGCTCATGTTCGTGCGCAGCGCCTCGGTGATGTGGGTGGGCGCGGACAGGTTGAGCTCGCGCATCATCTTGCAGAAGGCTTCGCGGTCGGTGACCTTGAGGCGCGGATTCTCCGCAAGCTCGCGCGCGATGGTGCTCGAGCCCTGGCCCTTGTAGTCGTGCGCCGGGTAGACCTTGAGCGCCGGGTCGAGCTTGAGGAGACCGTTGAACAGGCTGTCGTACAGCGCCGCGGGATCGCCGGTGGGCAGATCGGTTCGCCCGGTGCCGCCGATCAGGAGCGTGTCACCCGTGAAGATCCGGTCCTCCAGCCGCAGACACATCGAATCGCGCGTGTGGCCGGGCGTGTGCATCGCGGTCAACCGCAGGTTGCCGACCGCGAGGATGTCGCCGTCGTCGAGCCGCATGTCCGCGAACGGCGCGGGGCTGTCGCGATGCATGACGACCGGAATGCCCGCCGTCTGGCCAAAGTGATGCGCCGCCGAGAAATGATCCGCGTGTGTGTGCGTGTCGACGACGTAACGGATCCGCAGCCCATCACGGGCAGCGTGCGCGTGATATCGGTCGAGCTGCCGGATCTCAGGGTCGATCAGGACGGCGGCGCAGGTCGCCTCGCATCCGACCAGGTAGGACTGACAGCCACCGGTCGCGATCTGCTCGAACAGCATGTGTGCCGGGTTCGGGAGTTCGGTTGAGGTGCCACACCATAACCGAAATCCCGCGGCCCGGCACCGGCCGGGAGCGCCCGCCGCTTACCGGCGATGAAGCGACCTGAGCTCGTCGGCTGTGACCTTGCCGTCGTTGTCCGCATCGACGGTCGAGAATTTCTCCGCAAGCTTGGGCATGGCGGTTTGCGCTTCGGCGAGGTCGATGCCGCCGTCGGCATTGGCATCGGCAGCTTTGAAGCGCTCGACGCCATGTTCGCGCATCTGTTCGTGACCCTGCTTGCGGGCCGCGTGCATCTCCTCGCGCGTCAGCTCGCCGTCGGTGTTCGCGTCCAGCTTGTCGAAACGGTCGCCCACCCAGGACGAGGAGGCCGTCGCTTCGGCCCGCGACAGGTTGCCGTTGCCGTCCGTGTCAGCGGCCTTCCAGCGCTCCTCGCCCCGGGCCTTCATGTCCGCGTGGTGCGCTTCGCGCTGCGCGCCGAGCTCGTCCTTGTCGAGCCGCCCATCCTTGTTCGCATCGACCGTGTCGAATTGCCCGGCGAGCCAGGGGTGTGACTTCGCCTCGTCACGGCTCACCGCGCCGTCGCCGTCGGCGTCCATTTTCTGGCGGTCACACTCGGCGCCGCCCGCGTGCGCGGCAGCTGCGGTGAGCAGGGAAATGAGGGCAATCAAGGGTCGCATGGCCCGTACTCCGATTCGATGTGGGAGTAGGGTCCAACGCCGAAAGCGCGCCGCGGTTGACCAACAGGTCAACCGCGGCGACGTGGTTACTGCGGCGGGAAGTTGACCGTCGCCGTCTGACCGGCGGTCACCGTCACCGCCACACCGTCGGCCGGCGTGAACGTGACGACTTCGTCCGCGTTCTCCGGGAGATTAGCCTCGTTCGCATCCACCTCGGGGTCGTCCTTGTCGCAGGTGTAGGCGAGCCGGTACTCACCGGCCGGGACGAAGCCGATCGTGTAGCTGAAGCTGTTCTCGTCGACCATCGCGCTTGTGAGCGCGTTGTCACCGTTCACATCGTCCCAGACCAGGTCGTCGTCGTCCGGCGTACCGGGCTCAGTGTCGGTGACCGGGCCAAAGAGGTACACGTTGCCCGGGTAGACGCCCGACGGCGACGGCTCGCATTGCGCCGCGGTCATGAAGTCCGAGCTGACAGTGCCCGTAATCGCACCCACCTCGAGGTTGTCGACGACGCGAAGAACGGGCTTCAGCTGGTAGGCTTGGCCGTCACAGACCGGAAGCTCGGTCGCCTGGCCCGGCGGCTTCAAGACCGAGTGCCGGAGATTGAAGTCCACGGTGAAATCGGTGGTCGTCCCGACGCCAACCGTAAAGCCACGGATCATCTGCAGGCCGCGCTCCTCGCCGCTCGGAATCCGCAGTTCGCATTCGGCGCCGTCGATCATGATGTAGGAGTCGCCGGCCACGTCTGGATCCGCGAGCACCTTGAGGCGCATCCAGGTGTACTCGCCGGCTGGGACTTCTTCGCCGTCGAGCAGCATCGCGCGCTCCTGGCCCTGATATGCCAGCAGGTCGATCGTCTTTGGCGTCTCAAAATCGCGCGAGAACGCCGGGCCATCCTTCGGCTTGAGCTCGACGCCCGTGAACTGCACCACTACGACGTCGGCGTAGTCCACCGGTGAATCGGTAACGGCCACCGAGATCTGACCAGTGGATTCGTCGTCACTGTTGCAGGCGGCCAGGGCGGAAACCGCCAGGGCGAGCCAGCAGACCCTGAAAAAAGAGGTGGTAGACATAACGCGCCTCCAGCCAAAACCGCCCGTCTCGGCGGCACGCGCGACGGTAGCGCAACCAAAAAAAACGCAGCCGTATTGGTTCACATTTCGGCTCGCCGAGGCCGTCGGACTTCCGTAGACTTGCGCCCCTCGCGGTCCGCGTCCCACAGCAAGACTTTGAAATACCTGATCGACCGGCTGGTGCGGGACGCGCTCGCCGCCCTGCCTCCAGAGCTTCACGACATAACTCCGGCAGCTGCCCCGGTGATCGAGCGCACGCGCGATTCGGCGCATGGCGATTTCTCGACCAACGCTGCGCTGCAGCTTGCGAAGGCCGCGAAGCGCAAGCCGCGCGAGCTGGCGCAGGCGATCGTCGCCGCCCTGCCCGCGAGCGACATCGTCTCGCGGGTGGAGATCGCGGGCCCGGGATTCATCAACTTCTACCTGGCGCCGGCGGCGTATTACGCCGAGCTCTTGCGGATTGCCGAGGCCGGTGCCGCGTATGGTCGCAGCCAGTTGGGCGGCGGCCGACGCGCGATAGTCGAATTCGTGTCCGCCAACCCGACCGGACCGCTGCACGTCGGCCACGGCCGGCTTGCGGCGTTCGGGGCGACCGTCGCAAACCTGCTCGATGCGACCGGGCACACGGTGTACCGCGAGTACTACATCAACGATCACGGCCGGCAGATGGAGATCCTCGCGGCGAGCGTCTGGCTGCGCTATCTCGAGCGCTGCGGCGAGCGCTTCGACTTCCCGAGCAACGGCTATCGCGGTGACTACCTGCTGCCAATCGCGGACGAGCTGCTCAAGGCCCACGGACAGTCGCTCAAGCGGCCCGCCGGGGATGTCTTCCGATCGCTGCCGCCCGACGCGCCGGCCGGCGACAAGGAGGACTACATCGACGCGGTCATCGCCCGCAGCAAGGAAATGCTGGGCGCCGACGGCTGGTCGGCCGTCTTTGAGCTGGGCCTCAAGGACATCCTCACCGATATCCGCGACGATCTCGAAGAGTTCGGCGTGCACTACGACCGCTGGTTCTCGGAGCGCAGCCTCTCCGAGGAAGGCGCGATCGATCGCGCGCTCGAGCTGCTGCGGAAGAGCGGCGTCGTCTACGAGAAGGACGGCGCCGAGTGGTTCCGCGCAACCGATTTCGGCGACGAGAAGGACCGGGTAGTCGTGCGGTCGAACGGCGCGCGAACCTATTTTGCCTCCGACATCGCCTATCATCTCAGCAAGCGCGAGCGGGGCTTCGAGCAGCTGGTCGACATCCTGGGCGCCGATCATCATGGCTACCTGGCACGCGTGCGCGCGGGTCTCGTCGCCATGGGGCAGCCGGGAGACAGTCTCGAGGTCCGGCTCATTCAGTTCGTGACGCTGTATCGGGGCGGCGAGAAGGCGCAGATGTCGACGCGCTCGGGCGAGTTCGTGACCCTGCGCGAGCTGCGCAGCGAGGTCGGCAACGACGCGGCACGCTTCTTCTACGTGATGCGCAGCAACGACCAGCACCTCGACTTCGATCTCGAGCTGGCGAAGTCGCACTCGAACGACAACCCCGTCTACTACATCCAGTACGCGCACGCGCGGGTGTGCAGCGTGATGCGCCAGCTCGTCGAGAAGGGGCATGCGTACGACGCCGCGCAGGGTCGCGCGTCACTGTCGCGGCTCACCGAGCCGCACGAGCTCGCGCTCCTCACGTCGCTCAGCCGCTATCCGGAAGTGATCGAGCTGTCGGCGCTGCAACGCGCGCCGCACACGCTGGTGCATTACCTGCGCGATCTCGCAAACGACTTCCACACCTACTACAACGCGCACACCTTCATCGTCGAGGATGGGCCGCTGCGCGATGCGCGGCTGACGCTGGTTCTCGGGCTGCAACAGGTCGTCGCGAACGGCCTCGCGCTGCTGGGCGTCTCCGCCCCGGAGAAGATGTAATGACCCCGAGCCGGACCTTGGCGCGCGACTACAAGCATGTCCGGCGCAATGCGCCGGGCACCCAGGGCTTCACGGGCTGGACGGGGCTTTTGATCGGGCTCTCGATCGGTCTTGCGGTCGCGCTCGGCGTGTTCCTGCATTACCGCAATCCCGCGCCGGAGCAGCCCACGCCCGAAGCGACCGCGGCGCCCGCCTCCGCGCAGGCAAGCGAAACCGCGCCCCCGGCTCCGGCGCCTGCGGGCGCGCCGCCCGAATACGACTTCTACAAGATGCTGCCCGAGCAGGAAGTCGAGGTGCCGAAGGACGCGCGCGCCCCCGTCAATCCAGTCGCGCCGGCCGGCGTGCGCGGCGACGTGACTTTGCAGGTGGGATCGTTCAAGGGCATGGACCAGGCGGAGAAGATGCAGGCCCGGCTCGCGCTGCAGGGCATCGAGTCCCGCATCCAGCGCTTCACGTTGCAGGACGAAACCTGGTATCGCGTGCGCATCGGGCCGATCGGCACCGTCGAGGAGCTCGACGCGGTGCGCGCTAAGCTGGCCGAGGCGGAAGTCGAAGCGACGGCCGTGTCATCCCAGGTCGTGGAGACCCCGCCGCCCTGATATATAAAAGGACGGCAGCAAACGAGGACGTCCTGTCCACGAATGCCGCCGTCCTTGACTGGTCCCTTCCAGGTGCTGTGCGGGCAGCGGTTCGATAAACCTGCCAGCACCGCACAGCACCAGTTGATCGCCCGTCTTTCGTCGGTGGCCCAAAGTCCTGCAACGACTTCCGGGGCTTTCAAAACTGTCGGGAGCGATTGTGCGTCGGGCCGTGCTGTGCCTCTGCCGGTGCGCGGCGATTATGTCTGTCGGCCCAGTCCGACAACCCTGCGCTCAGCTCAGAAGCGCAAGCAGCCCGTTGAGCGGTACGTGGACCCAGCCGGGGCGGTTCTCGAGCTCATAGCGCAACTCGTAAAGGGCCTTCTCGACCTGAAGTATGCGCAGCAGCCGCTCTCGCGTTGCGGCATCGCGAGGCCGGATCGCCGCGCTGCCGAGACCGCGCTCGTAGCCCTTGATGAACGCGTTGGTTGCAAGCCCGTACCATTCCACGAGCGCGTCGGCGAGGAACGCTTCGACATCCGGCCGTCCCGCGCGCGCGTGCTCGAGCGCGACCGCACGCGCATAGTCGAACGACCGCAGCATACCGGCGACATCGCGCAGGGCGAGGTGCTTGCGCCGCCGCTGCTCGACCGGTCGTGCTGGCTCGCCCTCGAAATCCGTGATGATGAAACTTTCCTCGCTCAACAGGACCTGACCGAGGTGCAGATCGCCGTGGAAGCGGGTCTTGACGAGACCGGCGATCGACAGCTTCCGCAGCGAGCCGAGAAGATCGGCGATCGCTGCACGGCTCGCCAGCGCCTCGGCGATCCGCGGCCACAGAGGTTCGGGCAACGACGCGGCGTGATTCTCGAGCATCGCCAGGGTCGCGTCCGCTTCGCGTTCGAGGTCGCGGCTCCAGGCGTCGAGATCCGCGGCGTCGACCGGCTCCGGGTTGAAAGCCGCGTTTTCGGTCTCTCGTGCAAGCACGGCGTGCAGCTCGCCGACACGTCGGCCCAGCGTCTGCATCTGGTTGACATACAGCTCATGCGCCGAAGGCCGTTGCTCCGGATCGTGCGCGATCGAGGCGAAGCGCTCCAGGTGGTTCAGTGTGTAAGTCCAGCCGTCGCCCTGGTTGCGCCTGAACTCGAACAGCGACATCACCGCGACGGCGGCGTCACCTTCATCGAGCATTACAACGCCGGCGAGCGCCGGAGAGTCCCGGAATCCGGCCTCCGTCAGGTACGCCGACATCTCGATCTCCGGTGCAAGTCCGCTCCGCAGACGCCGATAGGCCTTCAGGAACAGCGCTTCGCCGAAAATCACGCCGGTGTTGCTCTGTTCGACGGACAGACGTTGCACGGGCTCGATGCCCTGGTCGAAGAGCCGGTCGAACTCGGGGGTCGGCTGAAATTCGAGCGTCGCTGCGCCGAAAGGTACACGCCCCCGTGCGCGCATCGTCTCGATCAGGCCGAGACAGAACGCAGGATCGGCAAATGCGTCGACCAGCGCTCCGACTCGCGCGTGCTGGCGAACCTTGGCAACCGACCAATCGGCTGACACCTGTATTGCGGTCTCGCGGCCCTCCCAGGCGATGGCCAGGGGAAGAAAGTAGCGGTGCTCCTGCCCGTCCATGCTGCGCACGGACAGGACCGACAGCAGCCAGTCGCCTCGCCCTGCCATCCGCCAGGGTGAGTTCAGCACCACAGCCACGCGTTCGATCGGGCTCGCCTTCTGCGCGAACCAGCGTCGCCGCGAAAGGAACTCCGGCAAAACCTCCCGCGTGTACTGCTCCAGGGTCCGGCGCACCAGCCTTGGCGTTTGCGGATCCGCGGCCTCGACGGCGACCGATTCGAGCTCGTGTGGCAATACCAGCACCGGTAGCTCGCTCGGCGGCAGGTGCTCGACGTGCCAGTCGGGTGGCTGCGCCTCCTCGCTCAGCAGCAGCCAGAAGAAGCTGTGCGGGGGGAGCGTCAGAAAATAGGGTAGCTCGCCGATCGGCGGAAATGAGTTGCGGCCCATCAGTTCGACCGGCACGCGCCCTACAAACGCCGACAGGTCGAGTTCTGCGGCCTGCGCGGTCTGCGCGAGATTGGCGACGCAAAGGACGGTCTGCCCTTCGTAGCTGCGCAGATATGCAAAGATCTTGCGATTGCGCGGCCGCACGAACTCCAGCGTCCCGCGACCGAAGCATTTGTGCTGTCGTCGAACCGCAAGCAGCTGTCGGGTCCAGTTGAGCAGTGACGACGGATCGCGCACCTGGGCCTCGACGTTGACGGCCTGGTAGCCGTAGATCGGATCCATGATCAGCGGCAGATATAGCCGCTGCGGGTCCGCGCGCGAGAATCCGGCATTGCGATCGATGCTCCATTGCATCGGCGTGCGCACACCGTTGCGGTCGCCGATGTAGATGTTGTCGCCCATACCGATCTCGTCACCGTAGTAGATGATGGGAGAGCCCGGCATGGACATCAGCAGCGAGTTCATCAGCTTGATCCGGGCGAGGTCGTTACCAAGCAGGGTCGCCAGCCGCCGGCGTATCCCGGCGTTGACGCGCATACGCGGCTCCTGCGCGTACATGCGATACATGTAGTCGCGCTCGCGATCCGTCACCATTTCAAGTGTCAGCTCATCATGGTTGCGCAGGAATATCGCCCATTGGCAGTTCTCCGGTATGTCCGGTGTCTGACGCAGGATCTCGGCGATCGGGTAGCGGTCCTCGAGCGCCAGCGCCATGAACATCCGCGGCATCAGCGGAAAGTGATATGCCACGTGACATTCGTCGCCGTCGCCGAAGTACTCGCGGACGTCCTCGGGCCACTGGTTGGCCTCGGCGAGGAACATCCGGTTCTCGTAATGCCGGTCGACTACCGCCCGCATCTGGCGGAGCACGGCATGCGTTTCCGGTAGATTCTCGTTGCTCGTCCCCTCGCGCACGCACAGGTAAGGGATCGCGTCGAGTCGCATGCCGTCCACGCCCATATCGAGCCAGAACCGCATCACGTCGATGACGGCGGCGACAACGGCTGGATTGTTGTGATTGAGGTCGGGCTGATGCGAGAAGAACCGGTGCCAGTAATACTGCTTCGCCTCCCGGTCCCATGCCCAGTTCGAGGTTTCGGTGTCGGTGAAGATGATGCGGGTACCGGCGAATTTCTGATCGGTATCGCTCCAGACGTAGAACTCACGCTCCGGTGAGCCCGGCGGTGACGCGCGCGCGGCCTGGAACCACGGATGCTGATCCGAAGTGTGGTTGATGACGAGCTCGGTGATGACCCGCAATCCCCGCCGGTGCGCTTCCTCGACGAAGCGGCGGAAGTCCTCGAGTGTCCCGTAGTCCCGGTTGACGTCGAGGTAGTCCGCGATGTCGTAGCCGTCGTCACGCTGCGGTGACGGGTAGAACGGCAGCAGCCAGATCGTGTTGACGCCGAGCTCATGAATGTAGTCGAGCTTCTGCGTCAGGCCGACAAAATCCCCGGCGCCGTCGTCGTCAGCGTCGAAGAACGCCTTGACGTGCATCTGGTAGATGATCGCGTCCTTGTACCAGAGCGGGTCGTTCTCGACCGCGACGGCTACCGTCTCACCTGACACCGCACTGTCCACCATCGCACTCCCTGCCGACCTTGGTGGTGACCACAAGGCCGGTCGCTACAGAAAATAGTCGAACTCCTTCTCGGTCCGCACGTGTCGTTGCACGACGAAGACGTGCGCTACGACGCCGTGCGGATCGAGACGCACGTAGTTGCGCGGACCCTGCCAGAGAAAGCTCCCGCCGCCGAGCAGATCCTGCATCCGGTAGGGCGCGTCGGGCGTCAGGCCGAACCTTTCAAGTGGCATTTCGAGCCAGCCGGAGTGCGCATTGTATGGATCGAGATTGACCACGACGACGACCGCATCATGGCCGGCGTCGGTCTTTGCGAACGCCAGCATCTGCTCGTTATCGATCGCGAGAAACTCGAGTCCCCAGTCGCGCTGCAGAGCGGGCTGCTCGCGCCGGATGCGATTCAGCCGCGCAATGAAGGGCGCGAGTGAGTCAGCACGCTCGAGATCCCATTGTCGTTGCTGGTACTTCTCGGAGTCGAGGTACTCCTCGCTGCCGATCTCGCGCGGGCGATGCTCACCGAGCTCGAACGCGGGACCGTAGATGCCGTAGCTCGCGCTCAGTGTTGCGGCGAGCGTAACGCGGGTCATGAACGCGGCGCGCCCGCCGATCTGCAGGTACTCCGGCAGGATGTCGGGCGTGTTCGGCCAGACGTTCGGTCGAAAATACTCGCGGCCGGGCCCGTGGCACAGCTCGGTGAAATACTCCTGGAGCTGTGCCTTCGTGTTGCGCCACGTGAAGTAGGTGTAGGACTGCCCGAACCCTACCTTGGCAAGCCGATGCATGACCTTGGGCCGCGTGAAGGCCTCTGAGAGAAAGATCACCTCGGGATGCTCGGCCTTGACCCTTCCGATCATCTGCTCCCAGAGCCCGAAGGGCTTGGTATGTGGATTGTCGACGCGGAACAGCCGCACGCCCTTGCCGATCCAGAACTCCACGACGCGGATCAGCTCGGCCTGCAGCGCCGCCCAGTCGTCGGTTTCGAAGTCGAAGGGATAGATGTCCTGGTACTTCTTCGGCGGGTTCTCCGCGTACTGCACGGTGCCGTCGGGACGGAACCGGAACCACTCCGGATGCTCGGCGACGTACGGATGATCCGGTGCGCACTGGAACGCGATGTCGAGCGCGATCGCGATACCCTGCTCCTTGGCAAGCTTCATGAGGCGCGCGAAATCCTCGAGCGTGCCGAGCGCCGGGTGAATTGCGCAGTGCCCTCCTTCGCTGGCACCGATGGCCCAGGGGCTGCCCGGGTCCTGGGCCTGCGCGACCAGCACGTTGTTCGGTCCCTTGCGGCGCTCGCGACCGATCGGATGGATGGGCGGCAGGTAGAGAACGTCGAAGCCCATTTTTGCGACATAGGGCAGCATCGCCTCGCAGTCTTGCAGCGTGCCGTGGCGCCCGGGCTCGCGGGACGTCGAGCGCGGGAACAGCTCGTACCAGGCGCCGAATCGAGCCAGCACGGGATCGACGATCACTTCGAGCTCACGCTCGAAATGGCTCTCGAATCGTCGGTCCGGGAAGCGCATCGCCACTCGGTCAAGCTCCGTGTCGAGTGCCAATGTCCTGCCGGCTTCCGCATCGCGCGACCCCGCAAGGCGCCTGGCAGCGGCCTCGAGCCGCGTACGGTCTTCGCCCGCCGCGCGCCGTGCTGCGTCGGTCAGGAGATCCGCGCCGACCTTGAGCGCCAGCAGGATGTCGGCCGGATCGTCACGCCGCTCGAGCTCCCGGCGCCAGGTGAGGTAGCGATCAGGCCACGCGACGACCGTGTAACGGTAGCGGCCGAGCGCGATAACCTCGAAGCTGCCTTGCCAGCGATC
>Ga0207643_10001900_pt1 | contig 11531 bp, 8 predicted proteins | sample KBSMisM62_FD_184313 | JGI IMG/M metagenome (GOLD analysis project Ga0207643, IMG submission 184313) | Miscanthus rhizosphere microbial communities from Kellogg Biological Station, Michigan, USA - KBS Miscanthus M6-2 (SPAdes) (version 2) | ecosystem: Host-associated > Plants > Roots > Rhizosphere...
GGGATCCATGGCGCGATGTCGCGCGTCAGGACCCTGTCGATGCCCGCGTAGCACGTGATCCGCGGATTGCCGATCAGCGCCTGGCACCTGTCGGCCAGCTTGTCGATGCTCGGCACGTTGTTGATGCTGCCCTTGATGCCGAGCGATGCCGCCTGGCTCGCCTTGAGGCCGACGAGCGCGTAGTTCGTGTTACCGGTCGGGATGATGTTCCCGCCGTAGAACAGCGGATCGACGAACGTCGACGGGTCCGCGTAGTCCTTGAACCAACGCGGCCTGTTCGAGATCGCGACGTTCCGCGACGTGGTCTGGATGACCGGGTACGCACCGTTGACGGAGCGAACCGTGAACGTGATGCCGAGCTTCGACGCCCCGTTCTGCACGACCGGCAGCGTCGCCTTGTCGACGGCCCTGACGTCGGTGATGAGCAGGACGTTCTTGCACTCCTTCGCAGAGCACACGCCGTTCGAGTTCGCGTACTTCGAGAGCTTCATCTCCGCGCGTGCCTTCGCGATGCTTCCGCGATCGCCGGGCGTCTTGAACGGCGCGAAGTTGTTCAGCTTCCCGAGCAGCATCGCGTTCGGGAGGATGTGCTCGCCGATGTCACCGGCGACCGGGCCGCCCCAAGCCTTGCGGAGCGCCTGCCGGTCCATCACCCAGTTCATCGCCCGACGGACGTGCACGTCGTCGAACGGCGGCTGGGTCAGGTTCATCGTGATGTAGTACGTACCGTCGGCGTAGTTCGAGTGCAGGTACTTCCGCTTGCTCGCGTTGACCGTGTACTCGCGGAAGACCTTCGGCGAGGCGGTCGCGTACGCGTCTTCGAGCTCGCCGGCGCCGATCTTGTTGTAGATGTCGTCGATGTTGGTGTCGACGGTGAACTCGTAGGAGTCCGGGTTGCTCTCACGGGCCTTGCGGCTGTCCGTGCTCGCCCTGTAGTTCGGGTTGCGCACGAGCGTCAGCGTCGTCTTGCCGTCGTAGCCGGAGATCGGCTTCAGCGTCTTGCACGAGCTGGCATCCATGTCATCCGAGCCCTCGATCATGTACGGGCCCGACGCGACGACGTACCGGCCGTACAGGCCAGGCTTGCCGTCGAAGCACCCCGCGACCTCCTTCGGCATCGGCGCGGCCGCACCCATCGTCAGGCGGAACGGGAAGTCACCAGCCGGCTTCGACAGCGTGAAGACGATCGTCTTCGCGTTCGGCGTCTTGACGCCGGAGATGGACTTCGACTCACCCTTGCCGTAGGCCTGGAGGCCCTGGATGACGTTGAAGTAGAAACCGTACTGGGCACCGTTCTTCGGCTTCGCCAGTCGCTCGATCGCGTACTTGACGTCCTGCGACGTGATCGCGCGGTTCAGCGGCGGCCCCCACCTGACGCCGTTCTTCAGCTTGAACGTGTACGTCCGGCCACCGTTGGTCGGCCGCGGCACAGACGTCGCGAGGTCCGGAACGACGATGTTGCCCTTCGCGCCCTCGACGTGGTTGAACTGGACGAGGTTGCGCAGCATGAGATTCGAGTAGATCGCGAACGCATTGGCGAGGTACTCGCCGGTCGGGTCGAAGCTGTTCGTCCAGCCGAAGCTCGACTCCCACCCCACACGGTAGGTGCCTCCCTTGGCGGCCTTGCCGTTCGGCTCGGCCGATGCCGCCGCCACGAGCACCGCTGTCAGCGCTGCGACGGCGACGAGCACGGCGATCGAAAAGCCGAAGCGCCGCTTCGTTGGTTGAACTCGCACTTGCCCTCCTTCCCCCGCTTCAGGCGGGAATCACGCGTAGATGCCTGCAGAACAGTGAGACGCTCAGAATCCGTCGGAGTCGGGACGACATCAGCGATCCGTACGGACGTCGAGAGCGTCTCGTAGTCCGTCTCCGAGAAGGTTGAACGCGAGCGTCGTCACGACGAGGAACGCGCCGGGGAACAGCATGAGCCACCATGCTACGTCGTACAGACCCGATGCATCGGCGAGGATCTGACCCCACGACGCCTGGTCGGGCGGGACGCCGAGCCCGAGGTACGACAGCGCGGCCTCGAACAGGATGTTTTGTGGGATGAGCAGCGTCGCGAGCACGATGATCGGCGCGACGAGATTCGGAAGGATGTCGCCGCCGATGATGCGCAGGCTTCCGGCCCCGACCGATCGGCTCGCCTCGACGAACTCCTTCTGCTTCAGCGAGAGCGTGTTGCCGCGGATCACGCGGGCCGTATAGGGCCACGAGAAGAGGACGATCACGAGGATCACGATGCTCAAGCCCGGTTGGAGCCAGCCGTGGAGGCATCCCTCCTTCGTGGTGCTGCACGCCGCGACGATGCCGATCGAGATGAGCAGGTACGGGACCGCCAGCATCACGTCTGCCCCGCGCGAGAGCGTCGTATCCGCCCACTTGCCGAAGAACCCGGCCATCACGCCGATCGTGGTGCCGATTGCGACTGCGAGCCCCGACGCGACGATGCCCACGAGCAGCGACGTCCGCGCTCCGTACATCGTCCTGACGAAGAGGTCGCGACCCGAGGCGTCGGCGCCGAACCAGAAATCGGCATTCGGCCCTTTGGGGATCCCGAAGTCGTCGGTCATGTTCGAGTAGGGCTCGTTCGGCGGGTGCCCGCTGATGCGCTCCGCGAGGGAGCCGCCGAAGAGCGCGAGGAAGATCAGGAGGATGATCACGATGCCGCCCGCGATAGCGGCTCTGTCTTTCTTGAAGCGGAGCCAAAAGAGCTGTCGAGGAGTGCGACCGACGACCTCGACGTCGACGTCGGCGGCAACTTCGACGGTCGTCATGGCCGCAGAGCGCAGCGGGGGCCGAACACGGCGCGAGTATAGGTCGAAGGCGGCGTGCTCCAGGCCGCCTTCGACCCGATTACCGGGTGATTTCTGGCTTCAGACGCTACGCGGCGAGGCCGGCGAGATCGCGCAGCGCCTCGAGGCGCTTGAGCGCCTGGCCCTCGAGCTGGCGAACACGCTCGCGCGTGAGGTCGAGCTCGTGCCCGATCGCCTCGAGCGTCCACGGCTCGCCCTCGAACCCGAAGCGGAGCTCGAGGATGCGCCGCTCGCGCGCGGGGAGAGCGTCGAGCGCACGGCGGATGCTCTGGCGGCGAAGCGACTCCTCGGCCTCGTCGAACGGATCCGCTGCCTCGCGGTCGGCGAAGAGATCGCCGAGCTCACCCTCGTCGTCCGCACCGACCGTCTGGTTCAGCGAGACCGATGCGTGAGCCGCGCCGAGCGCCTCGTCGACGTGCTGGAGCGGCAGGCCGGTTGCCTCGGCCAGCTCCTCCTTCGTCGCCTCGCGACCGAGCTCCACCTCGAGCCGGCGCGCGGCGCGGGAGAGCTTCTGCTGGCGCTCGACGACGTGCACCGGCACGCGGATCGTCCGGGCCTGGTTCGCCACGGCGCGCTGTACCGACTGGCGGATCCACCACGTTGCGTACGTCGAGAACTTGAACCCACGCCTCCAGTCGAACTTCTCGACCGCACGGTTGAGGCCAAGCGTCCCCTCCTGGATGAGATCCAGGAACGGCACGCCGAGGCCGCGGTAGCCCTTTGCGATCGACACGACGAGGCGGAGGTTCGACTCGATCATCACGCGCTTCGCGACCGGGTCGCCCCGCTCGATGCGCTTCGCAAGCGCGACCTCCTCGGCAGCCGTGAGCAGCTTGTGCCGCCCCACGTCCGCGAGGAAGAGCTGGAGGCTGTCGGCCGCGCCCGAGACGGGGCCCGCCTCGTAGCGCTTCTCGGCGACGGCGTCCTCCTTCTCGGCGTCGGCGTCCGGCTGGACGATCTCGACGTTGTGTGCTTCGAGCTCGCGCTGAAGCAGCTCGGCATCCTCTTCGCCGATGTCGTGCTCCAGCACGAATGCCTCGAGCTCGGGGGCCTCGAGCTGGCCACCGTGCTCCTCGGCGCGCTCGATCAGCGCCTTTACGTGCTCGGATTCGAAGAGGTCTATGAGCTGGTTCTGCGTCAACGTCCTGTCTCAGTCCTTTCGTAACCAGTCTGCGAGTGCGACAAACTTCCGAAGTTTATTGCTGTTTTTTGTCGATTTCCAGGGTGATCCACGGCGACGTGCTGTCACAAACTCATAAAACGTTCGGGCCCTCTCTCGGTATTCCGTCGCTGAAGCATCAGCGGTTCACGGGCGAACGTCGACGAGCCTGTTCCGGCTACTTCAACCTGAGACGTGTCCGCCCCCGGTCGAGTTAGATCATGACCGGTCGAACGGACGGCGAAAACCCCTTTCGGAGAGCCTTTACTCGCTCTTAGCGCGTCTTTCCGCGAGGAGCTCGACTGCTCTTTCGAGTGTGATCGCCTCCGGCGAGTCGCCGCGGCGCAGGCTCGCGTTCGTCTCGCCGTCCGTGACGTACGGGCCGAAGCGCCCATCGCGGAGGACGACGGGCTTGCCGCTCGCCGGATCGGACCCGAGCTCCTTGAGCGGGCCGCGGGCAGCGCGGCGGCCGCGACGGCGCGGTGGCTCGGCGAGCAACGCCTGTGCCTGCTCGAGGGTGACCGTGAACAGCTGCTCCTCGCCTTCGAGTGAGCGCGACTCCGATCCCTTCTTGATGTACGGCCCGTAGCGGCCGTTCTGGGCGGTCACCTCCTCGCCGTCGAGCTCACCGACGACCCGTGGCAGCGAGAGCAGGCGAAGGGCTTCGTCGAGCGTGACGGTCTCGGGCGACATCGAGGAGAAGAGCGACGCCGTACGCGGTTTCTCCTCGGCTCCCTCGGGCAGCACCTCGGTCACGTACGGACCGTAGCGTCCGGACCGCACGACGATCTCGGTACCTGCTTCAGGATCGGTTCCGAGCGGCCGGTTGTCGGGCTGCGACAGGAGCTCCTCGACCCGCTCCGGCGAGAGCTCGTCGGGCGCCAGGTCGGCCGGAAGGCTCGCGCGCCGCTCTCCGTGCTCGAGATACGGCCCGTAACGCCCGACGCGCACGACCGCCTCCGAGCCCGGAATCGGGATCGAGTTCACCGCGCGCGCGTCGATCTCGTCCAGGTTGTCCGTCACGAGGTGGTGCAGCCCGGGATCGCTCCCGTTGCCGAAGTAGAAGCGCGCGAGCCATTCGTTCCGGGCCTGCTCACCCGCCGCGATGCGGTCGAGGTCGTGCTCCATCCGCGCCGTGAAGTCGAAGTCGACGAGCTGCTCGAAGTGGCGCTCGAGGAGGTTCACGACCGAGAACGCGACGAAGGTCGGCACGAGGGCAGTCCCCTTCTTGAACACGTAGCCGCGGTCGACGATCGTCGACAGGATCGCCGCGTATGTCGACGGCCGCCCGATCCCGCGTTCCTCGAGGGCGCGGACGAGCGTCGGCTCCGTGTAGCGCGCGGGAGGGACGGTGGCGTGCCCGTCGGGCTCGAGCGAGGCCAGTGTCACGTCCTGTCCCACGGCGAGCTGCGGGAGGACGCGCTCCTCGTCGTCGTCGGCGGTCGGCTCGTCCTTGCCCGGTTCGTAGGCCGCGAGGAAGCCGCGGAACGTGATGACCGTGCCCGATGCCCCGAACTCGACGTCCTCCTCGTTCGCGCTCGTGGCGCCGATGCGCAGCGACACCGTCTGGCCACGGGCGTCCTCCATCTGCGAGGCGAGTGTTCTCTTCCAGACGAGGTCGTAGAGCGCGAGTTCGTCACGGTTGAGCTCACCGGAGAGCTGCTTCGGCGTCCTGAACGTGTCTCCGGCAGGCCTGATCGCCTCGTGCGCCTCCTGGGCGTTCGCCACCGCACGGCCGTAGAGCCTGGGCTTCGCGGGCACGAAGTCCTCGCCGAAGAGCTCCGCGACCTGCGCCCTGGCCGCGGCGACCGCGGACTCGGACAGGGTCGTCGAGTCGGTTCGCATGTAGGTGATGTAGCCCGACTCGTACAGGCGCTGGGCCACACGCATCGTCGTCTGTGCGGAGAAGCGGAGCTTGCGGCTCGCCTCCTGCTGCAGGGTCGCGGTGCGAAACGGCGCGGCGGGCTTCCTCCGGTAGGGCCGCTCGTCGACCGAACGGACAGTGAACGAGGAGGCGGTGAGGCTCTCGGCGAGGGCGCGGGCGCGCGCCTCGTCCAGGCGGACGACGCCGCTCTCGCGGAGCTCGCCCGTCGTCGGCTCGAAGTCCTTGCCCTGTGCGACGCGCGCCCCGTCGACCGAGACGAGCCGGGCCTCGAACGCGCCCGGGTCGAACGTCGCCAGAAGATCCCAGTACTCCGCGGAACGGAAGGCCATCCGCTCGCGCTCCCGCTGCACGACGAGTCGTGTCGCCACTGACTGCACGCGGCCGGCGGAGAGTCCACGCGTGACCTTCTTCCACAGGACGGGTGACACCTCGTAGCCGTAGAGGCGGTCGAGAATACGCCGCGTCTCCTGTGCGTCGACGAGGCGGTCGTCGATGGTCCTCGTCTCGTCGAGGGCCCTGGAGATCGCGTCCTTCGTGATCTCGTGGAACACCATGCGACGGACCGGGACCTTCGGCTTCAGAACCTCGACGAGGTGCCAGGCGATCGCCTCGCCTTCACGATCCTCGTCGGTCGCGAGCAGGAGCTCGTCCGCGTCGGCGAGGTACTTCTTCAGCTCGCTGATCGTCTTCTTCTTCTCCGGCGAGACGACGTAGTACGGCTCGAATCCCTCGTTGACGTCGACGCCGAGTGCGCCGAAGCGCTTGCGCTCGGCGGCCGGCACGTCCGACGCCTTGCTCGGAAGGTCGCGAATGTGGCCGACGCTCGATCCAAGGACGTAGCCGTCCCCGAGGTAGCCGGCGATCGTCCGCGCCTTGGCGGGGCTCTCGACGATGACGAGGCTCTTGCCCATCGGCGCGACACCTTAGCGCTCTGTTTTTCGCGCACGCCGAAATCCGCTCCCGCAGATCTCGGCGGCGTGAGTCAAAGACGCTCGCGGCTCGCGTCAGACTGCGATGGCCGGTAGCTCGCCTTTTCTGACGCGATACTGCCGCCTGTGTCGTCGTCGACGCGTCCGAGCTGGCTCTACCTCTTGATCGGCGCCATCACCCTGCCGGTCGTCAAGCTCGTGTTTCGGCACCGCGCACGGGGGACTTCGAACGTCCCCTCGACCGGCGGGTTCGTCCTCGCCGCCAACCACTGGTCGAACCTCGACCCCTGGCCCCTCGCGATCCCTCTCTTCCCGCACCGGTTCCTGCGCTTCATGGCGAAGAGCGAGCTCTTCTGGTTCCCGCTCGGCTGGATCATCAGGGCGGGCGGGGCGTTCAAGGTTCGCCGTGGAGAGTCGGACGGCGAAGCGATCTCGACGGCGATCCAGCTCGTCCGTGAGGGGTACGCGGTCGTGATGTTCCCGGAGGGGACGCGCCGTCGGAAAGGCATGCGGAAGCGACACGAGGCGCGCTGGCGCTCGGGCGCGGCGCGGATCGCTCTGACCGCCCACGTCCCGCTCGTTCCGGCAGGGATCTCGGGAACGGAGCGGCTCGCGCGGCTCGGCCCGCTGCGGGTTGCGTACGGGCCCCCGATCGCGACGGACGACCTTTCGGAGCTTCCCCTCCCGGAGGCCGCGCGCGTTGCGACAGAACGGCTGCGCGACGCGATCACGGCGCTGGAGCAGAGCCTCGCATGAAGCCGCTGCTCGTCGTCGACGGCGACTCGTTCACGCATCGCGCGTACCACGCGCTGCCTCGGTCGATGAGGCGCGATGACGGCGGTCCGGCCAATGCGCTGACCGGGTTCACCGACATGCTCATGCGCCTGTGGCGAGACGAGCAGCCGCGGACGGTGCTCGTGGCCTGGGACACGCTCGACGTCCCGACGTACCGTCATCAGGCGCTGGACGCGTACCAGAGCGGGAGGGTGTTCGAGGAGGAGCTCCTCGAGCAGCTCGACCTCTTGCCCGCCGTCGTCGGATCGATGGGGTTCGCGTACGCGAAGGCTGCGGGCTACGAAGCCGACGACTTCCTGGCAGCAGCTGCCGGACAGGAGGAAGCGGCGGGTGGGACCGCGCTCGTGGCGACGTCCGATCGCGACGCCTTCCAGCTCGTCACGGACCGCGTCACCGTCTTGCAACCGGCGAAGGGAGGGCCGGCGCGGATCGGCCCGTCCGAGGTGCGTGAGCGCTACGGCGTGGATCCAGCGCAGGTGCCGGACTTCATCGCGCTCCGAGGCGACCCCTCCGACAAGATCCCGGGTGCGCGGGGCATCGGTCAGAAGCGCGGCGCGGAGCTCCTTGCGCAGTACGGCTCACTCGATGCGATGCTCGACCAGGGTCGCTTCGCGACGGAGGCGGACGCGCTCCGCCTCTACCGGCACATCGCCACGATGGATCGCGACGCGCCGCTTCCGCCGCTCCCCGACGTCACGCCCGACTGGGCGTCCGCGGCCGAGCACGCGACGAAGATCGGCGCGTCTCGCCTCGCACGCCGGTTCGAGGAGGCGCTCACGTGGACGTGATCAGCCACCCGAGCTTCACGTCGCTGCACGTTCCCGAGACGAGCGGCAATCCCGAGAATCCGGGGCGCCTGCAGTGCCTGCTCGACCGCTTTCCGGACTGCGCAACCGCCGAACCGGCGTCGAGGTCGCAGCTCGAGCTCGTCCACGACCCCGCGTACGTCGACTTCCTCGAGGCCCTCGAGGCCGAGGTGTGGCTCGATCCCGATACGTATGCGAACGCCGGGACCTGGGAAGCGGCTCGTCTCGCCGCGGGATGTGCGATCCGGGCCGTCGAGGTCGGAGGGTTCGCACTCGTTCGCCCGCCGGGCCACCACGCGCTGCGCGCCCAAGCCATGGGCTTCTGCATGTTCGGGAACGTCGCGATTGCGGCTCGGCACGCCCGGACGGAGATCGGTCTCGAGCGCGTCGCGGTCGTCGACTTCGACGTGCACCACGGCAACGGCACCGAGGCGCTCTTCCGCGACGATCCAAGCGTTCTCACGGTGTCGCTGCACCAGTGGCCCTTCTGGCCCGGAACGGGCGGGCCGGGAGCGAACTGGGAGGGAGTCGTCAATGTCCCGCTGCCGGCGGGCTCGGGCGATGCGGAGTACGAGCGGGCGTTCGCGGAGGTCGTCGAGCCGGCGGTCCGGGCGTTCGAGCCCGAGCTCGTCATCGTCGCGGCCGGATTCGACGCGCATAAGGACGATCCGTTGGCGGAGATGACGGTGAGCGCGGACGGCTTCCGCGAAATGGCGCGCCGCTGCGCGAAGCTCGCGCCCCGGGTGGCCGCAGTGCTCGAGGGCGGCTACAACCTCGAGACGTTGCCGACCCTCGTGTCGGCTGCTCTCTCCGGGTTCGAGAGCGACTAAGCGGCGCGGGCGGACTCGAGCCGTTCGAGCGCCTCGCGGCGCGACGAGACGCCGAGCTTCTTCAGCAGGCTCTTCACGTGCGAGCGCACCGTGTGCTCCGAGATGAACAGCCGCTGGGCGATCTCGTCCGTTCCGAGGTGCTCGTCGAGGAGGAGCAGCACCTCGACCTCGCGAGCGGACAGCACTCGCGTGACCTCTTCGGGAACGCCGCTCAGCCGACCGCCGTCGCGCACACGATCGAGGAGTCGTCGCGCGACTCCACCCGAGAGGGCTGCATCTCCGCGCGCGACGCCGCGGAGGAACGCGGCGATCTGTTCGGGCGGCTCGGTCTTGAGCAGGTAGCCCGATGCACCCGCTCGGATCGCGGCGAGGAGGTTCTCCTCGGCATCCGACGCCGTGAGGACGACGATCTCGGAGTCGGGCGCGTTCTCACGGAGCTTCGGCAGGGCCGTAAGGCCGTCCATGCCAGGCATGGTCAGGTCGAGGAGCACGAGATCGGGACGGAGCTCGGCTGCGGCGGTGATCGCGGCTGCGCCGTCCTCCGCTTCGCCGACGACGTCGAAACCCTGCTGGACGAGGAGTGCCGAAAGCGCGTCGCGCGTCAGCGGATGGTCGTCCACGATGAGGACGCGTTCCGTCACCTCCCTCTTATCGGCAGGAGGCGCCGTGCCGACAAGTGAGCTGTGGACCACGCTCGGTCCCAGACGTATCGCTCGTGGCTCCTCGGCGAGATCCTCCTCGTCTGCCTGCTCGCGTCCGGCACTGCGCTGTTCGCAGCAAGCGACTCGCTGAAGTCCGCGTACGAGCTCCACGATGCGCGGCTCGCCTTCGACACGGCCGTCGCCGTGGTCGCGACCTTCGTCTGTGTGCTGACGAGCGTCCGCTTCCTCGTCGAGGGCCGCACGCTCGACCTCCTGCTCGCAGCCGGCTTCTGGAGCATCGCGCTCGGTACGGTCGCGTTCGGCCTCGTCCCCGTCTTCGGCGGCGGATCGCTCGCTCCCGCGGCGGCGTGGCAGCTCGTCGGTGCGCGGTTGCTGGGGGCGGGCCTGATCGCGATCGCTCCGTACGTCGACGGTCGAATGGCCGCTCGCCGACGATCGCTCGTCTCGGTCGGGGTCGGTGTCGCCGTGATGCTCGTCATCGCCGGCGGCGCGATGAACATTCCGGAGGGGAGCACGCTCGAGGTGGACATCGTCGAAGGGACGTACGTCCGGCTTGCCGCGCTCTTGCTCACGACGCTGTGGCTCGTGGCGCTCGTCGGGTTCGCCCTCCGCTACCGGCGCTTCGGCCGCGATCTCGACAGCTGGATGTGCCTGGCCGCGACGCTGGCGGTCTTCGCCGACCTCCACCTCGTGCTCACCCCGGTCGTGTCGAGCGACCTCGTGCTTCAGGGCGACTTCCTGCGCGTCGTCGCGTACGGAGTGCTGCTCGTCGGCGTCTGGCGGGCGATCGGCGAAGCGGAGTTCGGGCGCGCGGTCGCGGACGAGCGGGCGCGTGTCGCACGCGACATCCACGACGGCCTGGCGCAGTACCTGTTCGCGATCTCGACGCAGGTGAGCATGCTCGAGAGCGGCGCACCGCTCGAGCAGGTGCTTCCGCGCCTCAAGCGCGCCGCGACGTCGGCGCAGCAGGAGGCGAGGTTCGCGGTTCTCGCCCTCTCGTCGGCCGGAGGGTCGGCGCGGTTCGACAGCTCCCTGCGCCGCTACGTGGAGGTCCTGACCGCCGACGGTCAGCTCGACGTCGAGCTGGACGTCGATCCTCAGGTGCGGCTCGCTCCCGACGAGCAGATCGAGGTCTTCCGGATCGTTCAGGAGGGCCTTGGGAACGCCCGCCGCCATGCAGGCGCGAGCCATGTCGACGTGTCCATCTCGCAGCGGGCGGGTCGGCGGATCGTCACCGTGTCCGACGACGGCATCGGCTTCGACGAGACCGCGGTCATCGAAGGCCAGGGCGTCGCGAACATGCGCTCGCGTGCCGAGGCAATCGACGGCGCGCTCACGTTGAGCTCGCGTCCCGGTCGTGGGACGGCGATCGAGGTCGTGCTCCGCCCGGCCTAGCCCGCCTCAATGCACAGTCGACGGCTGCGCGACGCCGATCATCGAGTCGCGTGTGACGATCGCGGCGAGCTCGCCCTCGTCCAACTCGTCCGTGCCCGCGGGTCGTTCCGGGATGACGATGTAGCGGATGTCGGCGGTCGAGTCGACCACGCGCACCTCGACGTCGTCGTCCAGCTCGAGCCCGAACTCCTCGAGGACGCCGCGCGGATCCGAGACGGCACGCGAGCGATAGGGGAGGCTCTTGTACCAGTCGG
>Ga0207643_10001902_pt1 | contig 11522 bp, 9 predicted proteins | sample KBSMisM62_FD_184313 | JGI IMG/M metagenome (GOLD analysis project Ga0207643, IMG submission 184313) | Miscanthus rhizosphere microbial communities from Kellogg Biological Station, Michigan, USA - KBS Miscanthus M6-2 (SPAdes) (version 2) | ecosystem: Host-associated > Plants > Roots > Rhizosphere...
CGGGCGTTTGGACACCGGCGGTATCACCTCATCTCCGGGCAATTTCGATCAGTCGAACTCGAGCCGGCACCTCGCGCAGAAGTTTCTGAATTTTCGAAACTGAGGTGCGATAGCTGCTGATGCCGATCCGGCCCCAGCTCGTCGTCCTGCAGCCCACGCCGTTTTGCAATATCGACTGCTCCTACTGCTACCTGCGGCATCGCGACGATCATCGCCTGATGGCGTCGGAGGTCATCGAGGCTGTTCGCGAAAAAGTCGTCAGGCCCATGTCCGCGGATGCCTCGCCGGTGATCGTCTGGCACGCGGGCGAGCCCACCGCGGCCCCCATTCGATGGTTCGAGCATGCGCATGAGCGGCTGGTCTCGGTCGCTCCCGCGCGCACCAGTTTTGCCATGCAGTCGAACGGGGTGGCGATCGACGAGCGGTGGATCGCGCTGTTTCGGCGGACGAATACGAATGTGAGTTTGAGCATCGATGGTCCCCAGCGCTTCCATGACCGTCGCAGGCGCACGCGCAATGGCAAGCCGACATGGCAGCTCGCCATGCGCGGACTCAAGCGATTGCAGGATGCCGGATTCGAGCCCCGAATTATTACCGTGCTTCATCCGGCCGCGCTCGATTGCGCGGAGGAATATTACGGCTTCTATCGCGACCACGGTCTGACCGAGGTGAGCTTCAGCATCGATGAGCAGGAAGGCGCCCACGAACAGTCGAGCTTCGTCGGATCCGAGCAGAAAAGCCGCGTCACCGCCTTCCTGGTGAAGATGCTGGAGACCGCCTCTCTTGACGGTTTTCCCCTGCGCATTCGCGAGATCGAGCGCATTGCGTACCTGCTCGCCGGCGCAACGAGTGACGAGAATGAGCTGGTTGAGCCTTGGGCCACGATCGTCGTCGCTGCGGACGGAAGCGTTTCGACGTTCTCGCCCGAACTGATGGAGGCGCATGCGCCGAAGTACAATAATTTTGTGTTCGGAAATATCCTCGATGGCGATCTCGACGTGTTCTCCGGCACCAGACATTTCCAGGACGCTTGCCGCGAGGTTGCGGCAGGCGTCGCGTCCTGCAAGGCGACGTGCGGATATTTTGGCGTTTGTGGCGGCGGCTCTCCCGTCAACAAGCTTTGTGAGAAGGGAAATCTTTCTGCCACGGAGACCGAGTATTGCAGGCTTTCGGTTCAAGCTTCGGCGGACGCGCTGCTGCAATTCCTGGCCCGGTCCCGCAACGGATCCACTCAACCGGACATATCGGGTCAAGCCGTGAAGGGCCCGCCGGTTTCGGTTGAGGCGATGGCGGCCTCACGCACGACGCATTGATTTTTGCGGCGACGGGTGCGCGTCATCGTGCGCTGGCACGGCGAGCAAACATTCAGTGCGCATGATGCCGCAGTACAGCCCGGGACGGCCTGCTGAAATCGGTTGCATAATTGTATAAATGCAGCTTATAGTAGCCAAGCGCGGGGTGACCATCGCCGCCGTTACGGCATCTTCGGTGCGCTGGTCCGCGCGATCGTGTGCCGTGTGCCGTGTGCCGTGTGACGTGTGCCCTTTGCCGTACAATCATAGGCGATTCAAATGACCGAAATGAAACCATCCGCAACGTGGTCTCCCGACCAATGCGCGGCCCACGAGTTTCTCTCGGAGTTGCGCACGCGGATCTCGACGCAGCCGTTGCCATACCAGTACGGGACCGAGGCCCGCGCCCTGGAGAGCCTTTGGGAGGTGTTCGCGCAGGCGCGGGCGGCGATGCGAGCAAACCCTGGTTGCATCGAGTTTTCCAATGCGGTCACCCAGGTCCTGAACGTGGATTTGCGGCCGCTGACAGCGAAGTGGCATCGTGCCTACCTGGAAGGCCGGCTGAATGCTCGCGACGGCGGCGACGAGTTCCGTGGCGATTTGGCGGAGGCGCAGAAGAACCTGCGCGCGTTCGCCCGCACATTGCACAAGCTTGCTTACGGCACGGACGTTGCGGATGCACTGACGCCGCCGGTCATGCCGCCGGGCGAGCTCGACGCCTGTTTCGAGGATGTTGCCTTCGGCGTCGCCCGCACGTCGCTGATCCCGGACACAACCATCGATGCGATCAACGCGAGCGAAACGCAGGACGTGCAGTCACGTCGAACCCATCATCACGTCCAGGCGCCTGACGGAAAGAACGCCGTCGGTCTGGCTCTATCCGGCGGCGGCATTCGCTCGGCCACCTTCTGTCTCGGCGTGGTGCAGGTGCTGGCCGCGCGCGGGCTGCTCAAGGATGTCGACTTCCTGTCCACCGTTTCCGGCGGCGGCTATGCCGGCAGCTTTCTGACCACCAGGCTGGGGGCAGGCCAGCCGCATCAGGATATGGCCGGCGCCTACGGACCGGATCCCGCGCCCATTCGCTACCTCCGGCAACATGCCAAGTTTCTGGCCGCGGTCGATCTCAAGCAAAGCTGGTCCATGGTCACGGCGACGCTCGCGGGCATGCTTCTGAACTGGACCGCGCCGCTGCTGTTGATCGCGGTCGCCGCTCTGTTCGCCATCGGCTACCGGAGGGCGATCCACCCGGTTCCCTGGTCGACCATCTTGGCGATCTCGCTCGGCGCCACCGCCCTGGCATTGGTGCTGTATTGCTGGCTCATGCGGAAGGGGCGAAATGTAGCCTTCGTCGGAGGATGGCTGTTGGCGGTCCTCGTCGCGCTCACGGTCTTGCTGGGCGTTTGTTGGCTGCTGGATGCCGGCTTCGACCAGCTTGTGTCTCATGCGAGCGATTGGAGCCTGGGCGTTTCGGGGCTGGTGGCGGCCCTGATTGCGGCCGGCCCGGCAGTGCTTCGGTTCGTGCCGGTGCTCAAGAATTCCAAGGTCCGCAAGATCGTCCTCATGGCGTTGATGTACCTTGCGGCGTTGGTCATCCCGCTCGGGGCGGTCGCGCTGTTCTATGTGTTCTGGTACCTGGGCCTGAAATCGACGACGGCTACCGTCATTCTCGCCGGCGTCGCGGTCTTGTTCGCGGTCGTGGCGATCCTGATGCTCAACGTGAATCTGACGGGTCTGCATCGGCTGTATCGCGACCAGCTGGCGCGGACGTTCGTCCAGTCCGACGAGACCGATGACACCCCGGTGCAGCTGGCGACGATGAACCCCGGCAACAGCGCGCCTTATCACCTCATCAACACGACGCTGAACCTTCCATCCAGCACGCATGCCGCCCTGCGTGACCGCAAGAGCGACTTCTTCCTGTTCTCGAAACGTTGGTGCGGCTCGCCGGCGACCGGATACTATCCGACCGAAAAATGGAGGACGAACGACGAGGCGCCGGACCTGGCGACGGCGATGGCCATTTCCGGTGCTGCCGCGTCCTCCCATATGGGCCTCGGCTCGATGCCGACGCTCGCCGCCCTGCTGACGTTTCTCAACGTGCGCCTGGGCTTCTGGATCCTCCGGCCCGATCGCGATACGTGGCTCAAGGCTCCCGGCTTTGCCTGTCTCGTGCGCGAGATGACGGGCCTCGGGATGTCGGAGAAGCAGGCGTGGCTCAACCTGTCCGACGGCGGGCACATCGAGAACATGGCGGTCTACGAGCTGCTGCGCCGGCGCTGCAAGTACATCATCTGCGTCGACGGCGAATCCGATCCGGACTGCACGTTTCACGGTCTCATGACGTTGGTGCGGCACGCCCAGATCGACTTCGGCATCCGTATCGGATCGAGGCTCAATGACATCCGGCCCGACCCCAAGACCGTTTACAGTCAGACCCATTCCGCATTCTGCCGCATCTACTACCCGGATGGCGCGATCGGCTTGCTGCTCTACATGAAACTCTCGGTCACCGGCAACGAGTCGGAGTTGATCCGGCGTTATCGCACCCTCCATCCCGACTTCCCGCACCAGAGCACGCTCGACCAGTTCTTCGATGAAGAGCAATTCGAAGCCTATCGCCAGCTCGGCGTGCATGTCGCCGATGGCCTGTTCTCGCGCGCGCTGATGAGCGGGAACATCAACCCTGCGAGCGTGCCGATATGGTTCCGGCAGCTCGCCTCCAGCCTGCTCGAACCCAGGACATGATGACCTGACGATGAGGTTATGACCGGGGACGGTCACCCGTGCGGCGCTTTTTGTTCAACGCCTGCGCGCAAGCCGAAATAGCATCGTCATCGCTGCGGTGGATCGAAACGCAACTCACGGCAATCATCAGATTCTCGATCAAACCAAAGTTCTCGATCGTCCAGCCATTTTCGTCAACGGTCCCGCCGGCGCCCACCCGACCTTGACGTCGGGTCCGTTTGAGCAGGTCGTCCGGATCCGTCGACCATGCATACACAGGAAGACCTTTTGCGATCCCATACCCGATCTCCCACGCGGTGCCCTGGTCCATGTGTGGCCCTCTGAATGGCGATATGTCGGCTATGATGGCTTGGGCGCTGTCTAAGAGATCGATGTTCGCGCGATAAATCCGCTCGGCTTGCTGCCGCGGTGAATCACCGGCGATCTCATTGTCGAGCGGGAAGCACCCGACCAGGCCTGCGCGTGCGCATTTTTGCTTCAGAATCTCGCCAAACGCTTTCGCATCCTTTCGAAACACGCCGGGACCGGCAAGATAGACCCGTGGCTTGTCGGATTGGCCGCTCATCGCTCGCCTTCGCCGTCGTCTACCGCACCCCGCCGGCGTTCACGACCGGTCCGGTGTAGCCTTCGAACCGCTTGCGCAGCGCGACCACCTCGCGCTCGTTGACCAGGAAGCTGCGATAGTCGTTGACGACGGGATAGTCGAAGATCGGCTTGAAGCCCGCCGGCGGCGGCACGTCCTTGCGCGACGACCAGGTGCCGGTCGCGGCCTGCTGCGCCGGCTCCATCAGCCAGCCCAGAAACAGCTTCGCCGCGTTGGGATGCGGCGCGGCCTTGAAGATCGCGCCGGTGAGCGGCCAGATCGGCGTCGGGTCTGTCGTGGAGAAATGCGACTCCACCGGCTTGCCCGCCTTCTTCTCCACCGTCGTGATGTTGAAGATGGAATCGAACGTCACCCAGTTCTGCCCCGAGGCGATGCTGCGCTGCTGGCCGAGATGTCCCTGGATGAAGTTCGGCTTGTTGGCCATGTATTTGTCCATGTAGTCCCAGCCGTATTTCAGCACGATCTTGTGGAACAGCCACAGGGTCGCGTCGTCGTCGGCCGGGTAGGGCGTGACCATCCGGCCCTTGAACTGCGGTTTGAGAAAATCCAGCGCTGAATTCGGCACGTCAGCCGCGGCGACGTGTTCGGTGTTGTACATGTAGGGCATGGCGTTCACCATCACGCCGTAGAACGCGCCCTCGGCGTCCTTGAAGCTTTGATCGATGGCGTCGAAGCCCGGCGGCTTGTAGGGCAGCAACTGTCCCTCCGCCTTCCAGCGCACGAAATCCTGCAGGGTCTGGAAGATCGCGGTATCGACCTCGAGCTTGTTGTCCTTGATCTGCTGGTCGATCTTCTTGTCCAGCACGTTGCTGAAGCCGCCGGTGATCGCGACCTTGATGCCGGGATAGCGCTGCTCGAAGATCCGCGCCGTCGCCTCCCACGGCGCGGTCGGCCCGCCGACATAGAGCACAACGCGCCTTCGGACTTGGCGGCGGCGTAGATGTCGTCGGGGGTTTGCGCGCGCGCGGGGAGGGTGCTGGCGAGGGCAAGAACGACCAGTGCAGCAGTCGAGACGCACCGGCGCGTGGATGCGGTCATGATCGTCCTCCCTATATGTTTGTTGAAAGATCATCCGCGCGCGAGAGATCGAAAACAAGAGGGCCCTTCGCGTTCTCGCCAGCACCAGCGAAGGAGCCGACCGCTAAGCTCGGCGTATTCCATTATTTGACGCGATGAATAGGCCTCCCTAGTGTCGCCATCGAAGGTGAGCGCATGGCGTCGAAGGTCTTCATCGGTGCAGGCGCAGGCTTCGCGTGCGATCGCACCGACGCCGCAGGCCCGGTTGCCGACACGCTGGCGAGCCTTCCTGGCGCGCGCTTCCTGATCTTCGAGACGCTCGCCGAGCGCACCCTCGCGCAGTCCCAGCTCGACCGCCGCCGCGACGCCGCGCGCGGTTACAATCCGGCGCTCGAACGCTTCGTCGGGCCGGTGCTGGCCCGATGTCTGCGCGACGGGATCAAGATCATCGGCAATTTCGGTGCGGCCAATCCCTCCGCGGCGGCCGCACGCATCCAGGCGATGGCACACGCGCAGGGGCTCCGGGCGCCGAGGATCGGTGTCGTCGACGGCGATGACCTGACCGCGCTGCTGTCGCCGGCGGAGTTGGCCGCGCGCGAAACCGGCGGCGCGGTGCTGCGCAACGCCACCGAGATCATCGCCGCCAACCTTTATCTCGGCGCCGAGCCGATCGCGCAGGCGCTGGATCAGGGCGCGGACATCGTCGTGACCGGCCGCGTGGCCGACTCCGCCCTCGCGCTCGGTCCGCTCATCCACGCCTTTGGCTGGAAGCTGGATGACTGGGGTCGTCTGGCGGCCGGCACGCTCGCGGGCCATCTGCTCGAATGCGGCAGTCAGATCACCGGTGGTTATTTCGCCGATCCGCCGTTCAAGACCGTGTCGGGCATGGCTGATCTGGGCTATCCGATCGCCGAGATCGACCCCGACGGCGGCATGGTCATCACCAAGCCCGCGGCAACTGGCGGGCGGGTCGATCGCTTCACCGTCATCGAGCAGCTGCTGTACGAAATTCACGATCCCTCGGCCTATCTGGCGCCCGACGTGGTGCTCGATATCACCGATGTCACCGTCGAGGAGGTGGCGCCAGACCGCGTGCGCGTCACCGGCGCGCGCGGCAAGCCCGCTCCGAAAGCCACCGTCTGCGTCGATGGCGGCGTGCTCGGCGAAGCGGAGATTTCCTACGCGGGACCGAATGCGGCGGCGCGCGCACGGCTGGCGGCGCAGACCATCGGTGAGCGCATGAATCGACGGGCGCCCGGCCTCGTCTTCCGCGTTGACGCCGTCGGCGTGGTCAGCGTGCTCGGCGACGCCGGCGGCGCACTGGCGCGGCCGTGGGCCTCCGATCCGGGTGATGTCCGGCTGCGGTTCGCCGCCCAATCAAAAATCGCCGCCGAGGTCGAGCTTCTGCTCGACGAGGTCGAGGCACTCTATTGCGCCGGCCCGGCCGGTGGTGCGGGCGTGCGCAAGCGTCTCACACCCCGGCTTGCGAGCGCCTCGTGCCTGATTGAGCGAAAGTATGCGCTGCCGCGCGTGACGCTCACCGGAGGCTCGCCATGACCGCACGCACAGTCCGGCTGTACGAAATTGCCAATGCGCGCTCCGGCGACAAGGGCAATCGATTGAACATCGCGTTGGTCTGTCGCGATCCGGCGCACTATTCCGCGGTAGCACGGCACGTGACGGCGGAACGCGTCGCCGCTGTGTTCGCCGGCCGCAAGCCGTCGCGCGTCGTTCGCTACGATTTGCCGAAGCTCGCGGCGTTCAATTTCGTGCTCGACGACGTGCTCGAAGGCGGCGTCAACGCCAGCCTGGGTCTCGACGGCCACGGCAAGTCGCTCTCGTATCTGCTGCTCGACATTCCGGTGCAGATCGCAAGCCAGCCCACGGTTGCGACCTGCGACAGCCACGTAAATCGATAGGGGGAATGCATGCGCAAACTCGTGCGAATGATCACCGCCGCCGCGGTATTTGCGGCCCTCCTCGGTGCTGCGGGCGCGCAGGACCGCTACCCAAGCCGGAGCATCAAGTTCGTCGTCCCATTCGTGGCAGGAAGCGCGACCGATACGCTCGCCAGACTGCTTGGCAACAGCGTGTCGAAGTCGCTCGGTCAGACCGTGATCGTCGAGAACATCAGCGGCGGCAGCGGCATTCCGGCGGCGCAGGCCGTCGTGCGCTCGGCTCCGGACGGCTACACCATCTTCATCACCTCCAACACAACGCATGCCTCCAACCAGAGCATGCTCAAGCGCGTTCCGTACGATGCGGTCGCCGATTTCGAGCCGATCACGAAGCTGGGAACCATCACGCTTGCGCTGGTCGCCCACCCGTCAGTTCCGGCCAACACCATTCAGGAGCTCATCGCCTACGCCAAGGCCAATCCCGGCAAGCTGACGTTTGGCTCCGGCTCGACGTCATCCCGCGCGGCCGGCGAGCTCTTGAAGACCATGGCCGGCATCGACATGCTGCATGTGCCGTATCGCAGCAATCCGCTCGTGGTGACCGATCTGCTGGGCGGACAGATATCGTTGTTCTTCGGCGACGTTTCGACCTCGTTGCCGCCGGTACGCGACGGCAAGCTCAAGAGCTTTGCGGTCTCGAGCTTGCAGCGCTCGCCCCTGGCGCCCGACCTGGTGTCGCTCGATGAGGCGGGCCTGAAAGGCTACGACCTGACGGCCTGGTTTGCGGCGTTTGCTCCCGCAAAGACGCCGAAGGCCATCGTGGATCGGCTCAACGCTGCATTCCGCGAGGCGCTGGCTGACAACGATGTATCGTCCAAGCTGCTCGCGGCCGGCATCGAACCGGTTGCAAGCTCGCCGGAGGAGCTTGGATCGTTTGTCGTTGCGGAGACGGCGAAGTGGGCGAAGATCGTGAAGGATGCGAAAATAGAGCCGGAGTAGGGCCCGCCAGGATCCTGCGACCGGGTTGCATGACCACCTCGGGTCAAGATGAGGCCGCGTTGGTGCCCTTCGCCCGACCCCCATAGGCGCCGCACCGCGGGCGTCCTATCTCTCCTTCACCCCACAAGAAGGAGAGAGCCCATGGCCCCATCACGCCGCACCGTCCTCACCACCGGCGCCGCCGGTCTCGTCACCGCCGCGGCTTCAGCCAATGCGCAGACCACAGGGCAGGGGAGCCCGCCGCAGCCGATGCGGCCGGGCCGGGGCGGCACCGATCCCGGGCCACGCAACCTTCCGATCGAAATGCAGAACCCCGACATCTTCGTCCCGCCGCCCACCGACCACGGCACCGTGGCGAACCTCAAGTTCCCGTTCTCGGCGTCGCACATGCGGCTCGAGCGCGGCGGCTGGACCCGCCAGGTCACCGAGCGCGAGCTCGGCATCTCCAAGGAGATCGCCGGCGTCGACATGCGGCTCAACACCGGCGGCGTGCGCGAGCTGCATTGGCACAAGGCCGCCGAGTGGGCCTACATGCTCTATGGCCGCGCCCGCATCACCGCGGTCGACGAGGAGGGCCGCCAGTTCGTCGACGATGTCGGCGTCGGCGACCTCTGGTACTTCCCCAAGGGCATCCCGCACTCGATCCAGGGCTCGAGCCTGACGGCTGCGAGTTCCTGCTGGTGTTCGACGACGGCAGCTTCTCCGAGGACAACACCTTCCTGCTCAGCGACTGGTTCAAGCACGTGCCGCCCGACGTGCTCGGTAAGAATTTCGGCGTGCCTGCGTCGAACTTCGGCAACACCCCGGACCCGAGCGAGCTCTACATCTTCCCGCTGCCGGTGCCGGGGCCGCTCGCCAATGACCGCCTCGCCGGCGCCGTGCCGGTGCCCAACACGTTCAGCCATCGCCTGATGGCGCAGGAGCCGATCCGCACCAAGGGCGGCAGCGTGCGCATCGTCGATTCCAAGAACTTCCCGGCCTCGATCACCATCGCGGCCGCGCTGGTCGAGATCAATCCGGGCGCCATGCGCGAGCTGCACTGGCATCCCAACACGGACGAGTGGCAGTACTACATCGAAGGCAAGGGCCGGATGGGCGTGTTCGCCTCGTCGGGCGACGCCCGCACCTTCGACTACCAGGCCGGCGACGTCGGCTTCGTGCCGTTCGCCATGGGCCATTACATCGAGAACACCGGCGACACGCCGCTGCGCTTCCTCGAAATGTTCAAGAGCAGCACCTACGCCGACGTCTCGCTCAATCGCTGGATGGCGCTGACCCCGCCCGAGCTGGTGCAGGGCACGCTCAAGCTCGACGGCAGCGTGATGAGCGCGCTGCGCCGCGGGCCGGCGCCGGTCGTGCCGGTGTGAGCGGCTGAGAGTGCCGCAAGCTCGGTGAACGGCATGAGCCCCGACAGGGGACTGTCGGGGCTCGGGCAGATGACGTGCACGCATGTTGTGGGGCAACGGTTGTGCCGGTCTTAGCCCACACGTATTTAGACATATCGTGGCGTGGTTGTCTACTACCGCGACGAGGCCAGTCTTGCCTGGCCTTGCGTCCCGGGCATGCCGTCCGTTCATGAGAAAAACTAGGGCTGGCCAGAGAAACGATGCTTTGCGCGCAAGCCTGAAAAAAGCAGAAACAGCGTGCACCGATGGCTTACAGGACTGACATCGAAGGCCGTTCGTGATCAGGCAGCAGGAGACGCCATGAACAGGCACACAGCCGCTCTCTATCTGTGCCTTTGCATGGTCGGAGTCTGGGCCCCGGCTCACGCTCAGAACGTTGACACGGGCGTCGTCAGGTTTCCGCAGGACATCATTTACAAAGGACTTGCCGGCTCCCCACAACACGTAACCTTGTTCGGGGACCCGTCGCAGCCCGGTTTGTACGTCGACCGAATTAAATTTCTGCCGGGCATGAAGGTCATGCCTCATTGGCATCCAGATGCAGTCCGAACTGTCTTGATCGTGTCCGGCACACTTTACTTCGCCGTTGGCGAACAATGGGACGAGAGCAAGCTCAAGGCCTACCCCGCCGGCACGTTATATTCCGAACCCTCGAGAACGCCGCATTATGCATGGGCCAAGGACGGCGAAGTGATCTTGCAGGTGACTGCAATTGGTCCCACCGGGAACGTCCCAGTTCCACCAATCCGATAGCGGGCAGTGTGAGACTTTTCCCCCCCGATGCGCGGCGGGGAAGTTCGTGTCCTAGCGCTTGCTGATCTCCATCACCTTCTCGCCGAGGGGCGCGCGGGGAGAGGGCCACCGAGTCCGCAGCTCCGACTTGAACGACCGCATCCGCAAAAATCCGATCCGCCACGGCCGCTGCAATTGATCGCGGCAGCCATCCCGTTCGAATGCTCGTCCGCCGACGGGACGAGATTCAGCGCTTCGGTGGAAACTGCGTTGGAACCTTGACGCTGGTTTGACGCCAAAGGCCCAGCATCGCCAGCAGCCGGCGGCCGGGCGCTTGATGACGCGCGGATCGTACGCGGTCTCCGAAGACGATACTCTCGTTCGGGAACAAAACTTTTGTTCCAGCATTCACAACGGCGTGATTCCGCATCCTACGGACGCGCAAGCCCGTAGCTGTTCGGACTACGTTAGTCGATGGGCGACGTCACATCCCCCCGACGTCAGCGAAACGCGTTCTCGTTATGGAAAGCGCGCGAGGCACGGGATGAATTCTGCAAAGGCCTGGGTTTCCGCCGGCAAATCCTTTGGCATCAAGTCCTTTGGCATCGCGTCGTGCGGCATCGCGGTCATGGCAAAAGCGTCCGCGCCGGGGCGCACCAAGACCCGACTTGTTCCGCCGCTGACAAGCCAGGAGGCCGCCGCCTTCAACACCGCGTTTCTGCAGGACATCAGCGCCAATATGCTCGCGGCGGGGAAGGTCTGGCATATCCAGCCCTACATGGCGTATGGCCCGCCCGGGCCCGAGTCCGTCGCGTTCTTCAGGGACGCG
>Ga0207643_10001904_pt1 | contig 11507 bp, 10 predicted proteins | sample KBSMisM62_FD_184313 | JGI IMG/M metagenome (GOLD analysis project Ga0207643, IMG submission 184313) | Miscanthus rhizosphere microbial communities from Kellogg Biological Station, Michigan, USA - KBS Miscanthus M6-2 (SPAdes) (version 2) | ecosystem: Host-associated > Plants > Roots >...
GCATATGCGTTGCCGTGGCCGAGCCGGACCGACCTGAAACCCGGCTCTGAAACGTGACGCGACGACTGACGCCACGCGGCCTGCAACGTCAGCGACGCACCCGACGCTGCTACCGCGATCGCGTTCCAGCGGGTTCAGTGGACTGCGTTGCGCTCGTGTCTTCGGTCGTATGGCGCTCGAGTTCCGCGTTGAGCTCGGCCCCGTACAGGATGGCCAGATTGGTCAGCCACATCCACACCAGGAACACGATGACGCCACCCAGGGCACCGTAGGTCTTGTTGTACGAGGCCAGGTTCGCCACGTAGAAGCCGAACCCGAGTGACACCACGACCCACAGCACGACCGCGACCAGGCCGCCCGGCGTGACCCAGCGGAAGCCGCCGTGGCGGACGTTGGGCGCCGCCCAGTACAGGATCGCGAACATCAGGCTGACCAGCACCGCCAGCACCGGCCACTTGAGGAAGCTCCAGGTGGTGACGGCCACTCCGGACAGGTGCAGCAGCCGCCCGAGTTGCTCGGCCAGCCGGCCGGAAACCTTCACATAGTTGTTGGGATTGGAGTAGGGGACGGCGGGCACCTCGACCAGTTGGGCGCCGCAGAGCCGGAGCATGTCTTTCTTCTCCTGGCTTTGCGTCTCCGGGATCACGATCACGGTGCGAAAGCCGAGGGCGTTGCCGACGAGGGCCAGCCCGATCCCGGTATTGCCGGCGGTGCCTTCGACGATCGCGCCGCCCGGCCGCAATGCGCCTTTGCGGATCGCGTCCTCGATGATGAAAAGCGCGGCGCGGTCCTTGACCGACTGGCCGGGATTCATGAATTCGGCCTTGCCCAGAATGTTGCATTGGGTCGCAGCAGACGCGCGCTTGAGCGCGATCAGCGGCGTGTTGCCGATGGCTCCGACGATTCCATCGCTGGTTTGCATGTCCAGCCCTGTCCGCACTCAAAAGGGATCGGAACCTAGATGACCAACTTCCATCCGACAAGCGCGCTCGTGTCCACGTCGCACCCCGGCGTTTTGTTCCAGGTCCCTGGCGCCAAGCCCTTGCCGCCCCGCGTGAGCACCCGCGCACAAGGCGCGAGTGAAAGCTACCGGAACCGGCAGCAACCAGCCAACCCACTGGCAGGGGAGCAACGGGCCCATCACGGGCGGGCCCAATTCACGGTCGCGAAAAACCGAACATTCGGTCGCGTGGGCGCGGAGCCGGCCTTACTTTGCCTCTTCGACCAGGGTCAGTGTTCCCGGCCCTTCGCCCACGATGAGTACCCAGGCCTCTTCGTCCTTGGCGCCGTCCCAGTGCACCTGCTTGCCGAAATGCGTCACGAAGCTGCCGGCCGGCATGGGGACCATATTGTCCTTGTCGGCCTTGTTGCCGGTGGCGACCCACCAAGTCCCTTTGACCACGGTGATGAAGCGATCGTTGGGGTGGAAGTGCGGTTTGCTGAAATTGCCCGGCTTGAACCGGTTGAGCGCCACGTACAGGCCCGGTTTGGTCGGATCTCCATGCAGGATAACCTGGTTCGTTCCTGCCGCGCCGGTCGGATCGCGCCACTTGTATTGCTCCGGTGAGGTGTAGGCGACCGCACTTGGATCAAGTCCGGCCAATTTGCCCGTCGTCGTTTCGGCCGGGGTGCTCGCGCCCGGGCCATCGCCAACGATCAGAAGCGTGGCATCCTCGTTCTTCGCTCCGTCCCAATGCACGCGCTTGCCGAAGTGGGTCACGAAGGTGCCGGCGGGCATAGCAACGCTGTTGTCGGGGTCGAATGTCGTTCCGCTGCCCACCCACCACGTGCCGTTGATGACGCTGATGAACCGATCATTTGGATGAGAGTGTGGCCGGCTGAAATGGTCGCCCTTCAGCCATTTGTTGAGAACCATGTAGAGACCAGGCTTCCCCGGGTCGCCCACGAGCACAGAGTTTTGCGAGCCTGCCGCGCTCGGCGGGTTCCATTTGATCTGGTCAGGCGATTTGTAGACGAGTGCGGCCGGATTGAGTTCAGCGGCACTGCCGGGCACCACCGGACCCCACGCAGAAATCGCAGCCGTCAGCACCAGGCATCTTAGGCTCAGGTGGGCGGGCATCTTTTTCCTCCCGTTCGTGACCTCCCAGACTGCGCCAAGCATAGTCCGTTCGATTTGGCCGGCAAAGGCGGGATCCGAGCGCGAATGTCCCCGGATCCTTACTCGGCCTTCCATGGGATAATGACGCGTTCGAGTTCGTTGAGGGCAAGGCTGATCAGAAAACCGATGATGGCGATCACGAACAGACCGACATACATTTGCTCCACAGCGAACGTGCTCCAGGCGCTCCAGATCAGGTACCCGAGCCCGCTCTTCGCGCCCACCATTTCCGCCACCGCGATCAGAACCAGCCCGATGCCGATTCCGAGCTTGAAACCGGTCATGATCACCGGCAGCGCGCCCGGCAGCGCGATCGTCCAGAATGTGTTCCAGCGACTGGCTTTGTAGTTCTGTCCGACATCGAGATAGATCTTGTTGATCTCGAGCACGCCGGTGGTGGCGTTGATCACAACGGGGAAGAACACGCCGATCGCCACCATGAAGATCTTCGACCCCTCGCCGAGGCCGAAGATCAACAGCGCCAAAGGCAGGATTGCGCTCTTGGGGACGGGATAGGTGGCAGCGATCAGCGGATCGAACAGGGCGCGGATCGGCCGGTTGAGTCCCATGGCAATGCCAAGCACCAGCGCGGGCACGCCGCCGATGATCGTTCCATAGAGCAGTCGCTGCATGCTCACGGCGGTGTGGGTGACGAGTTCGCCCGTGCCCAGCATCTCGACCATCGTCGAGACCACGCTCGACGGCGCCGGAAAGAACCGTGTATCGATGAAGCCGAAACGGGCACAAAACTCCCACAGCGCGAGGAGGGCCAGCGGCGAGATCACGCTCAACAGCCGGTCGCGCGTGCGTGCGGACATTTTATTAGAGCTGGCCTCAGAGCCGGTCGCGACCGATTGCACGCTCATGACTTCATCTCCTCCTCCTGCTGGCGCGCGCGGTGGACCTCGTCACGCAGGCTGGACCAGATATGCGCGATCAGTTCGCCGTATTGCGGCGACTTCTGCAGCTCCATGATGTTGCGTGGCCGCGCAAGCGGTACCGGGACGAACGCCTTCACTTTCCCGGGCTGCGCCGTCATCACCATGATGCGATCGCCGAGAAACACCGCCTCATCGACCGAGTGCGTAATGAAGACCACCGTCTTCTTGTGCTCCTCCCAGATGCGCAGCAGCTCCTCTTGCAAGAGCAGCTTGTTCTGCGCATCGAGCGCCGAGAATGGCTCGTCCATCAGCAGAATTTCAGGATCGTTTGCGAAGGCGCGAGCAATGGAAACGCGCTGGCGCATGCCGCCTGACAGCTGGTGCGGGTAATATTTGGCGAAGCGGGTGAGGCCGGTGCGCGCGAGATAATGCCCCACGACGTCTTTGATGGTCGATGCAGGCACGTGCCGCATCCTGAGACCATAGGCGGCGTTGTCCCAGACGGTCATCCAGGGAAAGATCGAGTCGCCCTGGAAAATCATCGAATTCACCGGGCGCTGCGAATTCGGCGTCTCGATCTCGATCGATCCGGACGTGATCGAATCAAGGCCCGCAAGAATTCGCAACAACGTGGTCTTGCCGCAGCCGCTCGGCCCCACAATCATGAAGAATTCGCCGTGAGCAATGTCGAGCGACACGCCATCCACGGCGGTGAGCTGCCCGAACCGCTTGTAAAGGTCGCGGATGCGGATGGCCGGGGTCAGGGGTTCGGCGGCATCGAACTTGGCGAGCGGAAGCGTCATGCGTAGTCCTTGCGCGGCTCAATTTGCCGGGGCGAAGCGCCGTTCACAACCTGTTATTTCGCGCCAATGGGTCGCGGCGCGGCCTCGACCGGTGCGGTGCACGTCGAGACCAATTTTCACCGCGCGTTCGGGACCATTGGGCAGCCTCCCGCAACCGCACGCTGCAAAGGCGCCGGCGCTGCCCACGGCTTTCAATTTCACCGTGCGTATTGAACAATCGGCAGCAAGCAAATCAGCATGACCGTACGGGAGGACTTGGACCATGGTCGCATCACACATCAGCCGCCGCCGCATCCTGCGGGATGGTATCGCGCTCGGCGCGCTTGGATTGGCGGGATTCCCTACGGCGTCGGCATTCGCCGCGCCTGCGGCCACGCCCAAGCTGCCAGCGCGCGGCAACATGGTCATCCGCAACGCCTATGTGATGACCATGGAGCCCGGAACGCCCGACATCAAGGACGGCGACGTTCACGTGAAGGACGGCGTGATCGTGGCCGTCGGCCAGAAGCTCAACGCACCCGGTGCAACGGCGATCAATGGCGCCGGCATGATCGTGCTGCCCGGACTGGTCGAAACCCACTGGCATATGTGGAATACGCTGCTTCGCAGCATGTCGGGTGAAAAGCCCGAGTTGGGCTACTTCCGCACCACCGCGGCGCTCGGGCAGAAATACGAGCCCACCGATGTGTATCAGGGCACACGGCTCGCTGCGGCCGAAGCGATCAACAGCGGCATCACCTTCGTCCACGATTGGTGTCACAACATCCGTTCGCCCGCCTACCTCGAACAGGATCTGCGTGCACTGAGGGAATCTGGGCTCCGCGCGCGCTTCTCCTACGGCGCGGCCCAGGGAATGCCGAACAACCAGGGCATCGTGCTCGCCGATCTGGAGCGGCTGGCACGCGACTGGCCGAACCAGTCCAACGACGGGCTGATTGCGCTTGGTCTGGCTTGGCGCGGCATGGGCGGCAACAATCCGGCCACCGCCATTCCGGCGGAGATTTACAAGGCGGAGATCGAAGCCGCGCGCAAGCTCGGACTGCCGATCTCCGTCCACGCCAGCGGTTCGCGCCCGGCCATTGGCCAAGTCGCCACCATTGCCAAAGCCGGCCTCCTCGCCAAGGACATGCAGATCATCCATGGTGTCGTGCTGACACCCGAAGAAATCGAGGCCATCAAGGCCGCGGGTGCTTCGGTGAGCCTGTCGCCCACCAGCGAGCTGCGCATCGGCTTCGGCCTGCCGCAAACCGCGAACGTGCTGGCGGCGGGCATTCCGGTCGGATTGTCGGTCGACACGGTGGAGCTTACGGGCAATGCCGACATGTTCGGCATCATGAAGTTCATTCAGAACATCGAGAACGGCAAGAGCGAGAACGAGTTCAAGCTCACCGCCCGCCGCGTGCTCGAACTCGGCACGATCGAGGGCGCACGCTCGATGGGGATCGCCGACAAGGTCGGCTCTCTCAAGGCTGGCAAACGGGCCGACCTCATCACGGTCTCGACGCGCGACGTCAACCTCGGCGTATTCGGCGATCCCGCGCACATGCTGGTGACCGCGGCACAGCCGTCGAACGTGGACACGGTCGTGATCGACGGACGCATTCTCAAGCGTGGCGGAAAGCTCACCGCCATGAATACCGGTCAGATCGTGGCTGAAGCAGCCGCGGCCAACGCTGCACTGCGCAAGCGCGCCGATTGGTGGTGAGATGATCTCCCGATGTCGCCCCGCAGTGTTGCCACCGAAGTCGCGCAAACCATGAAAATTGTCCGTGTCACGGCAACGCCCCTCAACATCCCGCTGCAAATTTCGCTTCCGGGCATCGAGCGTAAATCGTCGCTCGAGGGCTGTTTCGTGGAGGTCGAAACCGATATCGGCATTATTGGCCACGGTCTGGCGGCGATTACTCGTGAAACCGTGATCGCCGAGATCGTGAACGGCGTCATCGCGCCGGCGATCAAGGGCGATGATCCGCTGGCCAGCGAGGTGATCTGGGACAAGCTCTATTGGACATTGACGCCACGGGGCCAGACCGGTTTCGGCATGCAGGCGCTCTCGGCCGTGGACATCGCGCTCTGGGACATCAAGGGCAAGGCCCTCCGGCAGCCGGTGTGGCGGCTCCTCGGCGGGGCCCGTCCGCGCGTGCCGTTGTACGCCACGTTCGGCTTCAACTTCTTCGACCGTGACCAGCTCGCGGCGGCCGCGAAGCTCTGGGTATCGCAGGGCTACCGGCGTTTGAAAATGGTCGTGGGGCACGAGGCGCTGCGCCGGCGCGAGGCGCAGCCGCTCTCGGATGTCATCCAGGAGGACGCGGCGCGCGTGCGCGCGGTGCGCGATGCAGTCGGGCCGGACGTCGAGCTGTTCATCGACGCCAATTGCAGTCTCGATCACTATCACGCCGTTCGCCTCGCGGAGATGGTGAAGCCCTGCGGGATCTCGTTCTTCGAGGAGCCGATCACCCAGAACGATGTGCTGCAGATGCGCGAGATGCGGCGCGCCACCGGCATGGCGCTGGCCTGCGGCCAGAACGAGGGCCTGATCTTCCGCTTCCGCGACCTCCTGCTGCACGAGGCGGTTGATTATGTGCAGCCCAACGTGGTGAGCAGCGGTGGCTTCACCCAGAGCGCCAAGATCGCGGGACTTGCCGCCGGCTTCAACGTCCCGCTGGCGAACGGCGGGGCCTGGCCCTACCACAACATGCATCTCCAGGCCGGCGTGGCCAACGGCGGCCTGGTCGAGATGCATTACCTCGCGGTCGAGTTCTGCCGGCAGATCTATCGCGGCCTGCCGGAGCCGAAGGACGGATGGCTCACACTACCCGACGCGCCGGGACTGGGCTTCGAACCGGATCGCGACGCCATTCGCGACATCGCAAAGACATCGCAGGCGAGCACACACTGATCGCCGGTGGGCAGGAGCCTCGCACCCGCGCGATTTGGCGATGGCCGCGATGGCTGATAGAAGGCCGCACCATTTTCACTGGGGCACGAAGAAACTGGGGCACGAAGAACAAGATGAAACGAAGCGTTGATCGCATCCTCACGACCCATGTCGGCAGCCTGATTCGGCCGCAGCCGCTGCAGGTGTTCCTGCGTGCCAAGCAGGCGAGCAAACCGTTCGACCTGCAGGCATACGATCATTGCCTGAGCCGATCGGTCGCTGATGTCGTCCGCAGGCAGGCCGAAGCCGGCGTCGATGTGATCAGCGACGGGGAGTTTGGAAAGTCCATCAGCTGGTCGCAATACGTGCTGGAACGCTTGAGCGGGTTCGAGCGCCGCCCGGTCAAACCGGGGGGTAACCCATTTCAACGCGGTGCGGATCGCGAGCGCTTCGCCGAATTCTATGCCGAGCTCGACGCGCATGAAGAGGTTGCGACCCGGACGGACTCGGTCTGTGTCGGACCCATTAATTATACCGGGCAGGCCGAGCTCCAGCGCGACATCGAGAACTTCAAGGCTGCGCTGAAGGGCGTAAACGTGGAGGAGGCGTTCCTGCCTGTGGCGGCGCCCGCGAGCGTCATCCCGGACCGCAAGAACGAATATTACAAGAACGACGAGGAGTGCCTGTTCGCGATCGGCGCCGCGATGCGCACGGAATACAAGATGATCGTCGATGCCGGATTCCTGCTGCAGCTCGACGACGCTCGAGCCGCCGTTACCTACGATCGCATGGTGCCGCCGGCCGCTTTCGCCGACTATCGCAAGTGGGTGGACATGCACATGGAGGTGCTCAACCACGCGATCGAGGGCCTGCCGCCGGAACGCATTCGCTATCACGTTTGCTGGGGGAGCTGGCCGGGCCCGCACACCACCGACGTGCCGCTGAAGGAAATCGTGGACCTCATCTTGAAGGTGAAGGTCGGAGCCTATGTGATCGAAGGCGCCAATCCGCGCCACGAGCACGAATGGAAGGTTTGGAAGGACGTGAAGCTGCCCGACGGCAAGGTGCTGATCCCGGGCGTCATCAGCCATGCGACCAACGTGGTGGAACATCCTGAGCTCGTCGCCGAGCGGATCGGCCGCTACGCCCGGCTCGTGGGACGCGAGAACGTGCTGGCGGGAACGGATTGCGGTTTTGCGCAGGGCCCCTTCTACCGGCGAGTCCATCCCTCGATCATGTGGGCAAAGCTCGAGGCGCTGGCGCAAGGCGCGCGCCTTGCCAGCAAGGAACTGTGGAGTTGACGATCGGAGCGACCGTCAGTGCGGCTTCGACAGAACCCGATCGATGCTGAAGCGGCCCGGCCCGGTCAGGAACAGGAGCAGAGCGCCGCCGAGGATCGCAAGATTCTTGAGGAAGTTGGTGTACTGAGCCTGCATCTGTGCAGGCGGGTACTCCCAGTAGCGGTGCGCCAGCGCGGTCGCCACGATGAGAAACAGCGCGCAGAGCAGGGCGGCGTAACGGGTGGCAATGCCCAGAATCAGGGTGACGCCGATCAGGAATTCCACCGATGCGCCGATCCAGGCCATGATATCGGGAGCAGGCGCCTTCAAAGCGGTCAGGTAGCCTACGAAGCCCGCGATGTTCAGGAGCTTGGGCCAGGCACTGGCGAGAAACAGCCAGCCCAGGAATACGCGGCCGACCAGCAAGAGCAGGTCGGTTGTACTGGCCGCGATGCCGTCGGTGCAAGACAGCAACGGGTGGGACGATTCGCCTGACTGCATGGTCATGATGTCACCCCTCACGTTTGGCCGAACAGGTTCGGCGCGGACTGGGTTCTCGCAGATACGCGGTCGTGCGCGTGGCTCGCCGGTGGCTGTCGATCAGATCTCCCGCCCGATCATGCGATCGAGCGAGCACTGGCCGCCGCCGCGGATCAGGAAGAACAAGGCGCAAAGCCCGATCAGCAGCGGATATTCATAGCCGCCGGCGCTCCAAAAAAAGCCTTTGGCGGAGGTGAACTTCACGGCCACGATCATGAAGATCAGCACCGCAGCGGCGGCAAAGCGGGTGAACAGTCCGAGCACCAGCAGGACGCCACCGACGAGTTCGGTGCAGCCGACCAGCGTTCCCCAGAACATGCCGGGCGTATAGCCCAGCCGCTCGAACAGTGCGGCGTTATTGGTCAGGCCCATGCCGCCGAATGCTCCGAACAGCTTTTGCATTCCGTGCGGGATGAGAACTGCTCCGAGGCCGATCCGCAGGATCGGTTCCGCATATGCGTTGGCGGCGCCGTAGATTCCACCCAGCGCCGGGACATAGAGGCGCGATGCTGCTTCAGCCATGGAATTCCCCCTCGATGCGTTTCCCGGAATTCGCCTTCACCGTAAATCGGCGGGCGAAAAATTGCGCTTCTTGGCGGAGCGCTGTGGCGAGCTTATCGGTCGAATCGATGAGTGCAAAGAGCCTTGCCAATACTGTACCCCGTCTTGTTCGCCGGCTCAGCCGGCCGCGGCTGAGCCGGCCTGCTCCCTTGACTGGCCTGATGACGCGGACGTGAACGCCGCTTCGCTGGCTTCGCGTTCGGGCGGCGAAGCGCCTCATTGAAGGGCTTCGGGCGCTTGTTTATGGTCATTTGAAACGCGTCAAAGTCCGGGAGGAATTCGAATGTCATTGTCACTGCGTGCCGCCGCGCTTGCTTTGACGCTTGCTGCGTCGCTTGTACTCCCGCTTTCGCCCGCTGTTGCCCAGGCGCCGGACTATCCCTCGCGCCCGGTCAAGATCGTGGTGCCGTTTGGCGCCGGCGGGCCAGCCGACGTCTATGCTCGGGTTCTGGCCCAGCACCTGTCCGAAGCGCTCAAGCAGCCCTTCGTGGTCGAGGATCGGCCGGGGGCGGGTTCGCTCATCGGCACCGATGCGGTCGCGAAGTCGCCGCCCGACGGCTACACGCTGCTCGCCATGTCGAACACCCACACCACGAACGAGTCGCTGATCCCCAACAAGCCGTTTCAATTGCTGCGCGACTTCGTGCCGGTCGCCGGCATCAACTATTCCGACCTCGTGATGGTGGTCCATCCCTCCGTGCCCGCGAAGGATCTCAAGGAATTCATCGCCTATGCGAAGTCGAAGCCGGGCGAGCTCAACTATGCCTCGTCCGGCGCCGGCACGCCCTATCATATGGCGGGCGAACTGTTCAAAGCCATGAGCGGCACGAACCTTGTGCATGTGCCGCACAAGGCGTCCGGGGAAGCCCGCAACAGCGTGATCGGTGGTCACGTCCAGATGATGTTCGACGCCATCACCACCATGACACCGAACGTGAAGGCCGCTCAGGTGCGAGCGCTCGGCACCTCTGCCGCCAAGCGCTCGACCGTGCTGTCCGATGTTCCGACAATCGCGGAAGCGGGGGTTCCCGGCTACGAGTCCACGATCTGGCTCGGCATCATGGCGCCGGCCGGCACGCCGAAGGCGATCGTGGATAAGCTCAACGCCGAGATCAACAAGGCGATCAATCGCCCCGAGGTGAAGGAAGCATGGGACAAGCAGGGGGCGGCGCCGCTGGTGATGACGCCCGCCGAGTTCGATACCTATTTGCACAAGGACATCGAGAAATGGGCCAACGTGGTGAAGGCCTCCGGCATCAAGGCGGAGTGACGGCAACGACGCCCGCACCCCGGCCGGTCGGCCAGGGCGTTCGTAGGAACCTATTTTCGCGCCGCCTTCACCGGGTCTTTCACGTCCGCAATCGTTTCGAACTCGGTATTCCACAGCTCGCCGCCCTTCTTCTCGACCTTGCGGATATAGATATTCTGGATGATGTCGCGGGTGTCCGGGTCGATCGAGATCGGACCCCGCGGGCTTTCCCACGCCATCCCTTTCATGGCGCCGACGAGCGCGTCGCCATCGATCGAGCCCGCGGTCTTTCTCAGCGCCTCATAGACGACGTGCATTCCGTCGTAGCCGCTGACCGCGAAGAAGTTTGCCCGCATGTTATTGTTTGCTTTCCGGACGCCATCCACGAAGGCCCGGTTCTTTTCGGAAGGATGCGCCGCCGAGTAAAAGTAAGCGGTCACCGTGCCGAGCATGACGTCGCCCATGTTGTTCAAGGTGTCGTCGTCGGTAAGGTCGCCCGCACCGAACAGCCTGATCCCCGACTTGTCGAGCCCGCGCTCGGAGAACTGCCTCATCAGCGCGGCCGCCTGACCGGCAGGGACGAACACGAAAAGGCCGTCGGGCGTCGCGTCGCGCGCCCGTTGCAGGAACGGTGCAAAATCCGGGTTCTGCAGCGGAATTCGCAGCGCTTCGACCACTTGCCCACCCGCCCGGGTGAAGCTGTCCTTGAAGAAGGTCTCGGAATCGTAGCCGGGAGCGAAATCGGAAACCATGCTGACGACTTTCTTCATGCCGTGTCTGGCTTGCCAATCAGCGATCACGACCACCGGCTGCGCCTGCGCGAAGCTCGTGCGGACGATATAGGGGGAGCGTTCGGTGACGATGGACGTCGCCGCTGCCATCACGATCATCGGCGTCTTTGACTGCGTCGCAAGCGGTGCCGCAGCAAGCGCAAGCGGGGTCAATCCGAAACCCGCGATGGCATTTACCTTGTCGTTGACGATGAGCTCCTGCACGAGGCGTCGCGTCTGATCCGCGATGCCGGCATCATCCTTGATGATCAGCTCGATCCTCTTGCCCGCAACGGTGTTGCCGTTCTGCTGTAGATAGAATTGCGCTCCGGCCATCACCTGTTTGCCGGTCGAGGTGAACGGTCCGGTGAGCGGCGCGACCAGGCCGATCTTGTACGTCTCTTTGGGTGACTCCTGCGCTTGCGC
>Ga0207643_10001911_pt1 | contig 11499 bp, 8 predicted proteins | sample KBSMisM62_FD_184313 | JGI IMG/M metagenome (GOLD analysis project Ga0207643, IMG submission 184313) | Miscanthus rhizosphere microbial communities from Kellogg Biological Station, Michigan, USA - KBS Miscanthus M6-2 (SPAdes) (version 2) | ecosystem: Host-associated > Plants > Roots > Rhizosphere...
GCGCGTCCGGATTTCCGGCCGGCGCGGGCGCGGCACCGCTCGGGCCGTACGACATCGAGACGTTCACCCGGCTCGCGTCGATGCCGCGACCGAGCGAGCCATCCTCGGGATCGGTCACGCGCACGGCGTAGTCGACGCCCGTGTCGTCCCAGTAGAAGGAGTGATTCCCCGTGACGTCGATCGCGACCTCGGGGGGCGCGTTGCCGACGAGGATCTCCGTCGTTGCTTCCGTCTCGGCGCCGGCGCGGTCGCGCACGCGAAGCCTGACGCGCTTGGTGCCGGGCGTCGTGAAGGTGTGCGACACGCGCGTGCCCTCGCGGTCGGGCGCATCGGGGATCGACCAGGTGAAGCGCACCGAGTCGCCGGGGTCGCGATCGAAGCTGGAGTCGGCCGAGAATTCGACGGCGAGTGGCGCGGCGCCGACGGTGCGCGACGCGACGAGCCGCGCGACCGGCGGCCGATTGCCCGGGTGATACGTGATGCGGCTGAGCCGCGCGTTGGCATTCTTCGCGTTCCAGAACGTGCCGTACTCCAGCACGTAGAGCGAGCCGTCGGGGCCGAGCTCCACGTCGACCGGATGATCGAACTTGAGCTGCGACAGGAAGGGCTCCATGCGCTGGTAGTTCCCCGCCGCGTCGAACGTGACGGCCATCATCCAGCCGCGCATCCACTCGTAGTGGATGAACTTCTTGTCGTAGTATTCGGGCAGCCGCACCGTGGAGCGCTCGTAGTCGCCGTAGTGGTAGACGGGGCCGGCCATCGCCGTGCGGCTGCCCTCGCCGACGAGCGGGAAGCGGTCGCTGCGCTCGTACGGGTACCAGATCATCGCCGGCTGCGGGGGCGGCAGGATGCGCGCGCCGGTGTTGTTGGGCGACGTGTTCTCCGGACGCTTCGGGTCGAAGAACCCGAAGAGCTGCTTCGTCGTGAAGTTGTAGTTCCGGTACGGCCGGTTGTCGCCGATGAACATCGGCCAGCCGAAGTTGCCGGGACGCTTCGCCTGGTTCACCTCGTCGAAGCCCTTGGAGCCGAGCTCGGAGTCCTTCTGCGCGTCCGGGCCGACCTCGCCCCAGTAGAGCCACCCGGTATGCTGATCGACGCTGATGCGGTACGGATTCCGATGACCCATCGTGTAGATCTCGGGGCGCCCCTCCTTCGGATCGGCGAACAGGTTTCCGTCGGGGATGGCGTACGTGCCGTTCTGGATCGGCCGGATGCGGAGGATCTTGCCGCGCAGGTCCTGGGTGTTCGCCGATGAACGCAGCGCATCGGCGAGAAACTTCCCCGGCGTCGGATCGATCGGCGCGTAGTCGCCGGCGGTGAAGGGATTGGTGTTGTCGCCGTAGGAGACGAACAGCTCGCCCACGCGGTTGAAGGCGAGCGAGCCGCCGGTGTGGCAGCAGCCGCGATCGATCTTCACCTCGAGCAGCACCTTCTCGTCGCGCAGCGAGTCGCCGTCGAGGGTGAACCGCGCGAGGCGATGGTTCCACCCGACCGTGCGATTCAGGTAGATCCAGTGGTTCCGGAGAAACGCCGGATCGAGCGCGAGGCCGATGAGCCCGTTCTCGGCGTCGTCGTTCACGGCGAGCTTCGCGATCACGCGCTGCGCGTGCGTGGTCGGGTCGTACACCGAGAGGGTGCCGTGCCGCTCGATGACGAAGACGCGGCCGTCGTGCGCGACGGCGAGCTCGGTGGGCTCGTCGAACACGCCCTCGAGCAGCACGTCCTGCTGGAAGCGCGACGGGTCGGGGGCCGGGGCAGCGTTGACGGCGGCGGACGTCGTGGGCGACGGGACGGGCTGCGTCGCCGGACGGCAGGACGCGAGGCCGACGACGCCCAGGAGGGCGGCGAGTGGAATCGAAGGGCGCATGGGAGGAGTATGCCGCACGGTTCGCCCGATGGCGACAGGCTGACGCGGAGCGGGCCGCGCGCGATAGTATTGGCGCGGACGTCGACCCGCCGTCGATCACCTGAGCGACCGAGTGCACCAATGAGTCGAGACCGGACAGTTCAGCCACGCAGGCTCGCGTCCTCCGTCATACGGGCCGGAGCGCTGGCGACGCTCGCGTGCGCGCTCGCAGCAGCGGCGCCCGTGCACGCGCAGGGGTCGGGGTCGCCGCTCGACTCGCTCGCCGCGCGGATCGATCCGTACGTCGCGAAGGCTCGGCTCCTCGTGCTCACCGACATCGCCAACGAGCCGGACGACCAGATGTCGCTCGTGCGGCTGCTCGTGTACTCGAACCGCGTGGACATCGAGGGACTCGTCGCGACGACGTCGACGTGGATGCGGCGCGCCGTACGTCCCGACGTGATCCGCACGGTGCTCGACGCGTACGAGCAGGTGCAGCCGAACCTGCTGAAGCACGAGAAGGGCTTTCCGACCGCGGCGGAGCTCCGCGCCGTCGTGACGACGGGGCAGCCGGGCTACGGGATGGAGGCTGTCGGAGAAGGGAAGACGTCGCCCGGCGCTGAGCTGATCATCCGCGCGGCGGACCGGAACGATCCGCGACCGCTCTGGGTCACGGCATGGGGAGGCGCGAACACGCTCGCGCAGGCGCTGACGCAGGTGCGCGCCACGCGCACGCCGGCCGAGGTCGATCAGTTCGTGGCGAAGCTCCGGGTGTACGCGATCTCCGATCAGGACGACGCGGGGCGGTGGATCCGCCGGGAGTTCCCCACGCTGCACTACATCAACATTCCCTCCACCCAGGACGGCGCGGAGTACTATCTGGCGACGTGGACCGGGATCAGCGGCGATCGCTTCTATAGGAATGCGCCGGGCGCAGACTTCACGACGTTCAGCGACGCGTGGGTCGACGCGAACATCCGGAAGAAGGGCCCGCTCGGCGCGCACTACCCGCGTCCGTGCTGCATTCACGAAGGCGACACGCCCGCCTTCCTCGGGCTGATCGACGGCGGGCTGGCGAGCGCGATGAGCCCGACGTTCGGCGGATGGGGCGGCCGGTACGTGTGGCGCCGCTTCACCGGCGAGACGCGACCGCACTGGACCCAGGGGGGCGACTCGTATCCCGGGAACGACGCGTCGCGCGACGCCGTCGTCGGCACGGACGGCAAGACGTACGTCTCCGACCAGGCGACGATCTGGCGCTGGCGCGAGGATTTCCAGCACGACTTCGCGGCGCGCATGGCGTGGACGGTCGAGCCGTACGAGAAGGCGAACCACAATCCCGTCGTCATCGTGAACGGGCGCGCCGGCGACGAGCCGCTCCAGCTCTCGGCGAAGGTCGGCGTGCCGGTGATGCTCGACGCGTCGGGCACGAAGGATCCCGACGGCAACGCGCTGCGCTACGACTGGTTCTTCTATCAGGAGGCGGGGCGGGGGATCCCCGGTCATCCCGTGGCGATCCGCCGGCTCGCGCCCGCGGGTGCCGCGCCGCCGGGGGCGGGGAACATCCCATCCGCGCCGGTCGACGGCCCGCCGCAGCCACCGCCGCGCGTCACGATCGAGGGCGCGACCTCGGCGCGCGCGACGGTCACGCCGCGCGTGGCCGGTGTGTCGCACGTGATCCTCGCCGTGCGCGACAACGGCGCGCCGACGCTGACGTCGTACCGGCGAATCATCCTCACGATCGCGCCGTAGCGGCGCGATCGGACGCAGCAGAATTTCAAGGGGGTCAGAGTCGTTGATCGGTTCAAGGGGTCAGACTCCTTGATCCGTCTTGATTCGGAAATGTGATAGATGCCGTGCCCAGGGGGTCGCGCAGCGTGTTTCACGCGGAGGCTGCGGAGGTGCGCGGAGGCGCGGAGAACTGCAACAGCAACCGATCGGCGCGGAGACCGCGGAGGGCCCTGCGAGGGCGCGGAGCGCGGCGCAGCGATCTCTCCGCCGGACCCCCAAAGACTTTGAAGGCGTGGATGGGGAGGGACGGTGCGCTCGTGTGCGGAACTAGACCCCGAGAGCAGTCCTCCGCGACCTCCGCCATGCTCCGCGCTCTCCGCGTCGATCTGTTGGGTTCAAGGGGTCAGACACCAGGTTTCAAGGGGGTCAGAGTCGTTGATCCGATCAACGACTCTGACCCCCTTGATCCCCTCGATCTCACCGAACCAGGAATCGCATGAACGCGCACACCGTGCTGATGATCAGTGGTCCGTTGCTGCTGCTGCTGGCGCTGCCGCTGTGGGGACGGCGCGTACCGCCGAATCGGTTCTATGGCGTGCGCACGCGGACGACGCTCTCGGACGCCGCGGCGTGGTACGAGGTCAACGCGCGCAGCGGTCGCGATCTCGCGATCGCCGCGGCGCTGTACACCATCGCCTCGCTCGCGATCGGCGCCGTGGGTTCCGCGTGGCCGGCCGACCTCCGCTCGCTGGCGCTCGCGGCCGCGCTGATCGTCGCGCTCATCTGGGTGAGCGTGCGCTGCGCGCGGTGGAACGCGCGCAGCGCGACCCGCGCTACCTGAATACGCGCTGAGTGAAGTGATACAGGTTGCTTCCCCAGGTCACCGGGTCGTGCGCCTGGTCATCGACGTTCCACACGTGCGGAACGTCGTGCGCCTTCAGATACTGGTGCACGCCCTGGCTGATGGAGATGAGGTTGTCCCTGTTGCCGCACGAGAGCCAGAGAAGCTTCAATTGCCGCTTCGCGGCGGCGGGATCGGGGACGAGCGCCGCCGGCGCCTTCGTGTTCGGCGCGGAGGAGAACGCGCCGAGCCAGGCGAACTTGTCGAGATGGCCGAAGCCGAAGTTGAGCGTCTGGCCGCCACCCATCGAGAGCCCGGCGAGCGCGCGATGCTCGCGATCGGTCAGCGTCGAGTAGCGTGACTCGATCGCGGGAATCACGTCGTTCAGGAGGTCGCCCTCGAACTTGGCGAATGCGGCGGCGTGCGCGAACATGTTTCCCGTCGGGTGATCGTCGGGTTGCGCGCGGCCGTTCGGCATGACGACGATCATCGGCACCGCCTTCCCCTCGGCGATCAGGTTGTCGAGCAGGTTGTCGGGCTGCGCGAAGCGCTCCCACTCCGTCTCGTCGCCGCCGATGCCGTGAAGGAGGTAGAGCACGGGATACTTCGTCGACGTCGAGTATCCGGGTGGCGTATAGACGTTCATCTTGCGCCGCGTGCCCACGGTCTTCGAGTCGTACTCGATCATTTCCAGCTTGCCGTGCGGGATGCCGTCGCGTTTCGCCTTGTAGCCCTCGGGCGCGTCGGGGACGGCACGAACGTCGTCCGGCCCCAGCGTGATGGGCGGCATACGCCGCGGCGCCGATGCCGGCTCCGCGGGCGCGTTCTGGGCCCGCAGCGCGGTGGTCGTGAACGAGGCGAGCGCGAGCGCACGGATGGCAGTGGAGAGAAGTCGCATCGTAGGGCGTGTTGTTGTCGAATGCCGACAGGTCGGATCCTCGGAGCTCTCCCGAATGTCCGGCCGTGGCGCGGGATGTCAATGCATCGGGTCACCGGAGGATCGCTTCGTCGGCGCCTCTCGCACCCTGCGACTTGACGCAAAGTCGCGCGTGGCTCAAGATCGCACGCTGCGATCGATCCCAACGTACAGGAGCGTGATGTCGCCCACTCGCCGCGAGTTTCTCCATACCGGTGCCGCCGCCGCGGCCGGACTCTGGCTGCCGAGCGTCTCGCGACGTTGGCCGGCGGCGCCGCGCGTGGCCGAGTTCCAGCCGACGTGGGCGTCGCTCGCACAGTACCAGACGCCCGATTGGTTCCGCGACGCGAAGTTCGGGATGTGGGCGCACTGGGGTCCGCAGTGCGTCCCCGAGTACGGCGACTGGTACGCGCGGAACATGTACATCCCCGGCCAGCGCCAGTACGTGGCGCACCTGGCGCGCTACGGCCATCCGTCGAAGTCGGGATTCAAGGACATCATCCATCAGTGGCGCGCCGAGGAGTGGCGGCCGGACGATCTCGTGGCGCTCTACAAGGGCGCGGGGGCGCAGTACTTCATGGCGCTCGCCAACCACCACGACAACATGGATCTGTGGGACTCGAAGCACCAACCGTGGAACTCCGTGCGCGTCGGCCCGAAGAAGGATCTGATCGGCGGCTGGGCACGCGCGACGCGGCGGGCCGGGATGCGCTTCGGCGTGTCGGTGCACGCGTCGCGCGCGTGGAGCTGGTACGAGGTGGCGCAGGGCGCGGACAAGGACGGTCCCATGGCCGGCGTGCCGTACGACGGCAAGCTGACGCGCGCGCAGGGGAAGGGGCAGTGGTGGGACGGGCTCGACCCCCAGGACCTGTACGAGCAGCGCCACACGCCGGGCAGGCAGCTCGAGTGGGATTGGGACGCGAGCAAGGGGAGCAGCATCCCCGACCGGGCGTACTGCGAGCGCTACTTCGCGCGCACGATCGACCTGATCGATCGCTACGAGCCCGACCTGCTGTACTTCGACGACCACCGGCTGCCGCTCGATCCGGTGAGCGACGTCGGCCTGCGGATCGCCGCGCACTTCTACAACGGCAACATGAAGCGCCACGGCGGCAAGCTCGAGGCGGTGCTCACGGGAAAGGTGCTGAACGAAGAGCAGCGCAAGTGCATGGTATGGGACATCGAGCGCGGCGCCGCCACGGACATCATGCCGCTCCCCTGGCAGACGGACACCTGCATCGGCGAATGGCACTACTCGCGCCCCGTGCTCGCGCGCCACGGCTACAAGTCGGCGCAGATGGTGGCGCAGATGCTCGTCGACATCGTGAGCAAGAACGGCAACCTGATGCTCAACATCCCGCTCCCGGGCTCGGGCGCGCCGGACGACGACGAGCTGCAGTTCATCGCCGACTTCGGGCGGTGGATGAACGCCAACTCGCGCGCCATCTACGCGAGCCGGCCGTGGGCGGTGTTCGGCGAGGGGCCGTCGACGCAGGCGCAGGAGCCGCTGCGCGCCCAGGGATTCAACGAAGGGCGCAACAAGCCGTACACGGGCGAGGACCTCCGCTTCGTGCAGAAGGCGGGGAAGCTCTACGCGTTCGCGCTCGCGTGGCCGGAGTCGGGCACGCTCACCATCAAGTCACTCGCTGTTGGATCACCACATGTCCGTGGTGAAGTAGAACGCGTCGAGCTGCTCGGCGCGTCGGCGCCCCTCGAGCACACGCGGTCGGCCGACGGTGTCGTCGTCAAGCTCCCCGAGCGGCGGCCGGGCGACTACGTGTACACCTTCGAGATCTCCGGGCGCGGGCTCGTCGCAGGATGAGGCCGTGATGCGGGCCATCGTCATCGAGGCGCCAGGCCGCGCCGGACTGGGTACGCTCGCCGAGCCGACGCTGGCCGAGGGGCAGGTGCTCCTGCGCGTGCGCACGGTGGGATTCTGCGGATCGGACCTCAACACCTTCCGCGGACTGAACCCGCTCGTGTCGTACCCACGCGTGCCGGGCCACGAGATCGCCGGCGTGGTGGAAGCGGTGGGCACCGGCGTGCCGGGCGAGATCCGCGAGGGCACGCAGGTGACCGTCGTGCCGTACACCGCGTGCGGCCGGTGCTCGGCGTGCCGGCGCGGGCGCGTCAACACCTGCCGCGACAACCAGACGCTCGGCGTGCAGCGCGACGGCGCGCTCACCGAGCGCATCGCGCTCCCGTGGCAGACGCTGATCACCGGCGAGGGGCTCGATCGGCGCGAGCTCGCGCTCGTCGAGCCGCTCGCGGTCGGGTTCCACGCCGTCGCCCGCGGCCGCGTCGCGGAAGGCGACGTCGTCGCCGTGATCGGAACCGGCGCGGTGGGGCTCGGCGCGGTCGCGGGTGCGGTGCGCGCGGGGGGCACCGTGATCGCGGTGGACGTGGACGACGCCAAGCTCACGATGGCGCGCCGGTCTGGTGCGACGCACGTCGTGAACAGCCGCACCGGCTCGCTGCACGAACGGCTGCAGGAGCTCACGGGGGGCGAGGGGCCGGACGTCGTCATCGAGGCGGTAGGGCTTCCAGAGACCTTCCTCGCGGCGGTCGCCGAGGTGGCCGTCGCGGGCCGCGTCGTCTACATCGGCTACGCGAAGGCACCGGTGACCTTCGACACGACGCAGTTCGTGCGGAAGGAGCTCGACATCCTCGGCGCACGGAACGCGACGGCGGACGACTTCCGCGCCGTGCTCGCGCTGTTGCGCGGGAAGGGGTTCCCCGTCGCGGACGCCGTGACCTGCGCCGTGAAGATGGACGAGGCCGTGGACGCGCTGCGCGGATGGGACGCCCATCCTGCGGCGGTGACGCGGATCCACGTCGATCTGGACTGAGGAGCAGGGCAGCGGTGCACCCCGTCTCTTCCAGGTCCTGGGGTGCCGCTCTGGCGATCGCGACCTCGTTCACCGCGCCGCTGCGGGCGCAGCACGCGCCACGCGTCGGTGAGCTCGTCGAGGCGCGGATCGTCGGACCAGCGGACCCGCTGCTCGGTCACTTCTGTCGCGCATGGCTCGGCGCGGTCGCCGGCGATACGCTGGTGCTGAACCGGTCGGAGAGCTGCGCGAGGGGAAGCCACGTCGCGCGCGTTCGCGTCCACACAGGCGATCGCGGCTCGCGGTGGACGCACGCCGCCATCGGTCTCGTCGCCGGCGCCGTCGTGGGAGGGCTCGCCGGTCGGACAGCGGCCGGCGACGGGTGCTCGCCCCCGGGCGGGTGCGACGACGGAGGGTACGTCGTCGGAATCCTCACCTTCGTGGGCAGCGCGACCGGGGCGCTCTTCGGTGTCGCCGTCGGCGCGGCCATGCCTGCTGGACGGAGATGGGTCGAGCTCGAGGGCGAGCGGCCGATCAAGGTTGGAGCGTTCGATCTCCGTCCCGCGATGCGCGTGTCGCTCGACGAGCGGCGCCGCTAGCCGACGAGCGTACGAAGCTTCTGCACCGCGGAACGACGCGCCGCGGCGTTCTCGGTCTTGAACTCGAGCAGGAGTGGCCGCAGCGACCAGTCGAAGCTCGAGTCGGCCTTGCCGTGAAGGAACGCGAGCATCCCAGCGTAGTGCATGGCGACGTCACCCTGACGCGACTCGAGCCCGCGCCAGAGCGCATCGATCACCGGTCGCGGATGAAACTCCGCGACCTGTTCGAGCGTGGAGGTGAAGCTGTCGAACGCCGTCGCGCTGTCGAGCGCCTCCACGAGCGCCGTGGTGCGTGCGGCGTCGTCCACGAACTTCGGCGCATACTTGAGGACGGCGAGGCGGACTTCCGACGATCCCGCGGCGGAGACACGGCGAAGCTCGGCGCGCGCGGACTCGCTGCCGAGCGACGCGAGCACGGCGAGGGCCTCGACGTCGCGCCACCCGTCGGGTGGCGTGAGCCGCGCCTCGATGCCGCGCCGCTGCTCGCCGGTCAGCTCGTGCAGCGCCTGGACGTCGTAGCCGGTGCCGTCGTGCCACTGCTCGTAGCCGATGAACAGGCTGCGCTCGAAGCGCGTGAGCGCGGATTCGTCGAGTGCGGAGCGCTCGCGCTCGCGATCGGACAACGGATTGGACATGGTGGCTGGCTCGCGGGATCGACCGGTGCGCTGCATCTTCCTCCCTGAAAGTTGATCCCGCCCACGTGCTTAGGAAAGTGAATGCGCCAGGCGCCTGACGAACCCGCGAGTCCGCACGCGTGATGTCCTGGCCCGCCTCGTTCGTCGTCGCACTGCTCACCGCCGCCGTCGGGCTCGTGCTCGGCGGCTATCTCGCGTCGCTCGCGGTCGGCTGGTATCGCGTGTCGTCGTTCGAGGGGGGCGCGGGCTACTTCGTGGTCGCGTTCGCGCTGCTCGGATTCGTCGTCGGGCTCATCGTCGGGCTCACGGTCAGTCGCGTCGGATCGGCGTCGTTCGACTTCGGGTTCTGGAAGGCGTTCCTCGCGTCGCAGATCACGGTCGTCGGGCTCGCGGTGATCGTCGGCGGCATCGCGCGGCTCGCCGCCGACGTACCTCCGACGATCGGCGGCGAGCACATGCTGCTCGCGGTCGAGATCCGGTGGCCCGCGTCGGTGACCGAGTCGCCGGCGACGGACACGACGCCGCGCCGTCTCCGGCTCTTCTCCGTGTCGGGAGGCACGGCGCGGAACAGCCACGTGGGTGCGCTGTGGCCGGAGGATGCGCGCCAGGAGGACGGACACTGGATCGTGCCCGGCGCGGTGGCGGTGTACACGAGCCGCGGCGACCGCATGCTCGTGATCGAGCCGCAGCCCAAGGGCGCGACCGGCTGGCAGGTGCCGCTGCCCGGCCATCCGGGGAAGGCGCAGCTCGCGTGGAGCCCGTGGATGCCGCGCGCACGCGACGGTACGCCGCTCCCCGACGGGTTCACGATGCGGTTCAAGGTGCTGCCGGTGAGCCAGCCCGTGCGCACCCAGACGTTCGGGCCGTGGGAGATCGCCACCGTCGCGAACGACTTCTACGAGTACGAGACGGCGGGTGGGTTTCACGCGCTCGCGACGAGCGGACGCTTCCTCATCAAGCACCAGGGGAACCGCGTGACGATCGACGGCACGAGCGAGTACGGCGACAGCCTGCGGGTGCGGTTCGACCGCGCCGAGTCCGTCGCGCTGCTCCCACGCGACGACGCGCTGCTCGTGCACGCCGCGACCGAGCTCGACACCGGGCCGATCTACCTCGTCGTGTCCAGGGGCGACCACGTGCGGGTGGAGCTCGTGTCGCAGGGGCTGCCGCTGAGCGACGTGCCGCCGGTGACGAACGACGCCGCGCGCTTCCACCGCGCACGCCATGCGCACGTCGCGCCGGGCACGATCGACCGGACGACGTTCGCCGAGTCCGGCGTGTACTACTTCCACGACGCGCTCGTGACGACGGATCCGCCCGCGGTGCGTCGCTTCACGACACCGAGCGAGGTGACGCTCGACGTGAACGCCCGGCCGCTCGGTCTCTCCCCCGACGGCCGCACCTTCGTGCGCGTCGGCTTCGCCGAGGACGACGCGAGCCACGCCCTGGTGACGACGGACGTGGACAGCGGAACGACGCACGTCATGCCGATCGACGCGGCGCGCACGCGACTCGGCGCGGTGTTCGCGCTCGATCCCGAGTGGCTGAACCACTACTACGAGTGGCAGCGCGACGGAGACGGCTCGTACCGGCTCGTGGCGCGCGCGGACGCGAAGCCGCTGCCGTATCACGGCACGGTGACGACGTCGAGCGGCGACTACCGCGAGTATCACGTCGAGCCGGCGGGCGATGCGATGTACGACGCGCTGGTGAGATTCCTGCGCGACGAGATGGGCGGGACGCGCACGGCGGAGGACGAGGCGGCGGTCGGGTATCGAGTGCGTGTGGAGGGGCAGGGCGTGTACGTGATCAAGGACGAGAACGCGCACCGCGTGGGGCTCTACATGGACCGCGGCAAGGACTCGCGACTCGTGCTGAAGATCGCCGAGCGGTTCGACTCGGCGCTGGCGACGGGGAAGTACGATGAGATGTTCGGGAGGTAGGGCGCGGTGCGCGGTGCGCAATGCGCGGTGCGCGAGACGGCCACTACTCGTGCTGTCGGCACTCGTGCTCGGCGGAAGCGAGCTCGCTTCAGCACAATCGGCGACGGGCGTAGTGCTGGGCCTCGTAACCGATTCGACAGGAACGCCATTGCCAGGTGTG
>Ga0207643_10001912_pt1 | contig 11498 bp, 12 predicted proteins | sample KBSMisM62_FD_184313 | JGI IMG/M metagenome (GOLD analysis project Ga0207643, IMG submission 184313) | Miscanthus rhizosphere microbial communities from Kellogg Biological Station, Michigan, USA - KBS Miscanthus M6-2 (SPAdes) (version 2) | ecosystem: Host-associated > Plants > Roots >...
CCTCGCCGGCACTTTCCGCCGTCAACGTGGTGGAGTATTCGGGGAGCGTTAAAGGTCTGCCTATTACAGGAATACTCAGATTGAATTGATAATTCTCGATTTTGACTGTCGCCGTTCCGAGATTTGTGCCGAAGTTGGTGGTTCCGGGTGTCGCCGGATCACCGTCAAGATCAACACCTTCAAAATCCACTTCGACCATGTCCGTGGTGAGATCGTTGATTACCGGCGGCTTGTTTGGATTTCCGGCGCCGTCAAAGGTCACATCCGGTCCATAGACCACGAAATTTCTGACGGCTTCCTTATCGTCTTCGGTCAGCCCGTTATGCAACACGGCATAACGCGCTCCTCTTCGCGTAGCGTCAGTGAGAGCGTTGTGCGTGTAGAGCAGCCGGCCGAATTCGATGATGCCGAAGATGATGGTGAAGAACAGGAGCGCCACCACCGCAAATTCGGCGACCGTGGTTCCTCGTTCGTTTTGATTTTGATTGAAGCTTTTCACAGCGCTTACTCCGTGGCGCCTGCCGTATCGTTCAACATGTAGTACATCGTCGTGCTCGGTCTCACAGAAAACTTAACGAAATTGTCCGCCTTGAACAGCGCAGCTAAATTGAAAAGTGGGTGAAAGTCGTAATTCTCAATGCGGACAGTGACTGTAACGGGTTTGCCGGTTGTCGGATCCCCTTCGACCACGACATTGCTGGTCTCCAGGCCCGCCACCACTTCGTCGCCTCCGGCGCACGCTGTCTTGCCGCAGACGGCCATATTCTGCGCGAACCCAATGTGCTCGGGGTCGTATGGTTGGCCCGACAGGTAACGTGCGGCTGTACGTGTTGATTTCGACAGCGTCGAGTAGGTTTGAAACAGACGGCCGAGCTCGGCAACAGATGCTGCCATCATAATCAGGAACGGTACCAGGATCGCCAACTCGGCCAGCGTGCCGCCCTTCTCGTTCCGTGCGAATCGTCTTGCAAACATGCTTCTTCTCATAGTGCGAATACCCCTTGGTTACCGGTAGAGAACTGGAACTACGATCGGTGCAGATGGGCCACCATCGGGATCGAGCCCGCCGGCGCCCTTTGCAAGATCGATAAACTCGACGTAGATCTCGGGATTAGAAGGAATACCGCCAACCTTCCGGTTCATGAAAAACGTGCCGAACCTCGTAAACTTCACGTCGTCTTTGCCGGGCTCAAACTCGTTCTCGTTGATGATCGGCATTGTGATCTCTCGTCTCTGTATTTGCCCCGGACGGTGGGCTACGGCTGGAGCCTCCCAAAAGGGCCCGCTTCCGGCGGTGACGGCTGTCTTGTAATCGTTGTAGTTGATGCCCGGATATCCATCGTCCTTGCCTTTAGGAGCGGCATCGTAGATGTTTACGTCTGGCGGAAACGCTTTTTCAATGTCCATAGTCAGCCCGCCAACCACTACCGTCTTTGCACCGAATGATTTGTAGTCGTCGAACCGCGTATTGAGTCCTTTGAGGATTGGACCAGTCATTCGCCCTGTTTCCGTTTCGCTTATAAACGACGCCTCGTCGTTCACCCGCAGACACATGGAAGAGCCACCGGCGATCGCTAGTTTGAGATCCTTCGCTCCCGCGCCTGCGTCCAGCGCCTGATAGTTACCGGGCGACGTGTCGTGCCAGTCACCTGGTCCAGCAACCATTTTGTATTTGCAACCCGGACAGAACCTTTCTTCGGGCTTGCAAGTCGGCGCATCCTTTGGAGGCGTGCAGTCGGTGGCGTACTCCAATTTGCCGTCCTTATTGAAGTCCATCCAACCCACGCCGCCACCAAACGCTCCCTCAACTACTGCGATCGGGATGAAGTTGCAGAAGACGTTTATTGGTCGCGACAAACCCGCCGTCGCAGTCGCAGTCATGTCGCGCGCAAAACCGAGAACCGGAATCGAGAAAAATATGTTTACGCCCACACTCGGAGTGTCGACTTTTACGAAGCGGATCAGTTTGTTACCGGTAGCCGCCCTCGCCGACATATATGGACCATCAAGATTGACTGCAAATTGAACTATTCCTGTGTCAGGGTTTGACATCGCTTCCTTGGTCATTACCCCGTCGAACCCGAGATTGTTGAAGTTGTATTTGTTCTTGAGCAGGGTGTTGACTGCGCGATCGACTGCCTCAGGGACTCTGTCCCCCTCGGGAATCAGGAGCGCTGACGCGCCGGCGAGTGCTGCGGCATCGGCCGCGTTCTGCAATTCAGTTTTGACGAGATAAAGGTGACTCAAATCCGCACCGAGTCCCACTGCGAGAAAGAGGAAGAGAACTGATAAGACGGTATAAGCCAGAACACTGCCGCGTTCATTCTTTCGCTGACTTAAATCAACTTTACTCTTCATCGTCTTCCTCCTGGGTTCGTCCAAATCTCACCCCTGATTAAGGATCAAAAGAGTGGTAGCCGTTGTCGGATTGACTACCACTCTTCCAATTGTTTCTGGTCGATTAAAGACCAGACGTCGGGTTACGGAGTGGCGCCCTTAGTCGGTGTTGCAGGCGATGCCACTGGTTGCGGGGCTGTTGTCTTGGGTTTCGTTTCGGTTGCCGGGGCCGGTGTTGTCGTGCCGCTGGCCGGCGTGGTGTTCGCGGGCGCGTGGGTCGCCGGTGCTGACGGAGTAACTTCCGGCAACGTTGCGGCAGCGCCATCACTCGTCGAGAAACCGCTCTTGCCACTGATGCCGTCACCCGCAGGTTCGACACCGAGCGGCGATCCGTTCTTCAATCCGTCGACGCCTTTCATTTGCGGCAATTCGTCGGAGTTGAGTGGCTTCACGAGTTCCGCGGTGATGATGAACATCAACTCGGTTTCATTCTTCTGGAACGATGTCGACTTGAAGAGGTTGCCAAGCACTGGGACGTCGCCCAGCAGCGGAATCTTCGAAAGCGAACGGGTCTCGTTGTTGTCGAGCAGTCCGGCGAGAGCGAAGCTCTGTCCATCGCGAAGCTCGACGCCTGTCTTGGCGCGTCGTGTCCGCAGTGCCGGAATGGTGAATCCATTGACCCTGACACCGTTGGCAAGGTCGATAGTCGAAACTTCCGGCTCGAGTTCGAGACGAATGTGATCTTCGTCGATGATGGTAGGCTTGAAGTTCAAGCGCACGCCGTATTCCTTGAACACGACACTAATTGAATTGCCACCGCCACTGCTTTGGACCACCGGAATCGGGAATTCGCCTCCGGCGAGGAAGCTTGCGGTTTGGCCGTTCATTGCGATCAGGTTTGGTTCAGCGAGAGCACGCAAAGCACCGTTCGTCCTGAGGGCGCGGATGAAGGCGGCCGTGTTGAGCCCCGTGTTGAAGAGAAACAGGTTCACTGCCGAACCGGCGAAATCCGCAATCGTGCCGCCGGCCGGTCCTCGCAGAAAGTTTTGCGGCAACGTCCCTGGACCGCCACCCTGCGCAAACACCGAGGTGCTGTTAAGGGATGCGTACGATGAGCCAATATCCTGCATCTTCTGCCTGCTCACTTCTGCCACGCGAACTGACAACTGAACCTGCGTTGCGTCAGTAACAGGTGACTGCAGCATGTTGACGGTCTTGAAGCCTGCCGCCTGGACCACCGCGTCAGCTTGCGCTGCGGCTTGCGGCTGGCTAACAGTGCCTGAAAGTACGACCGAACCGTTTGCCTGGCTGAGGCGAATATCGTCACGCGGGAAGAGCGCGCGAATCTGCGAATCGATCAGCGAAAGGTTCGCTCGCACGAAAACATCGAAGACGATGAATTTCTGATCGGCTTTTTCCCAGGCGATAAAGTTGACCTGTCCGAAGGCCTTTCCGTTCACCAACACCTGATTCGGAGAAACCATCACGGCTTCCGCAATTTCCGGATTGGATATGGAAAAGCGACCGATTGGACGATCGAAATTGATAACGCGCGACTGGCCCACAAGTACGTTGATAGGAATTCCTTCCTTCGTCGCACTGCTGAATGAGGCCTCGTATGTACTCTCCTGCGCGTTCGCAACGGCCAGGCCCAGAGCGGGCGCTAACAACAGCCCCATCAGGAGGTGGATGATGGAGTGTCTGATCGAATACTGATATGCCATGTTTGTCTCCTTACTACGAATCTCGCAGTGTCATATTTGGGCGCCGCACTGTGCGCGGCGCGCTCTCATTCATTGCAGCGGACTATGGAAAGTCCACGTTTCGTTTCTTCGCGCCTTCGATGACTTCTACCGAGGGACGCTCTGGCGGCGGCGCGGGAGTTGGATTCTTCACGACGTTTTCTGTCGGACGCGGACGAACGCGTCTCACCGTCGTGGTGCGCGGGGTGACAGTTGTTTCCTTTTTGCTGATTCCGGCATCCGGAACCGGCATCGCTCGCTCACCCAGCAGCAGCGATCTCTTGCTGGCGCCTGGTGTAACTTCGTCGCCCTGGTCCACCGAATTCCGCATCACGAGTTGCAAGCGGCCTTCGCTTGACGCGAGCGCGAGTTTCTCTGCCTGGTCGGGAGTGACCTGAACCGTCACGGTCTTCACGCGCTCGGCTTCTTTCTCGTTCTTCGGTTTGTCGAGGTTTGCTCCGTTGGCGAGCACCTTGATGTTCTGGAGAACTATCTTGGAGATTCGATCTCTGCTCGAGTTATCCGGAGGTTCGATCACGACGACAACGTCGACGAGCGTGCCGGGCATGATGAAACCTGAGATACCGACGACGTCGTCAACCCTGACGTTCATCGCGCGATAACCTTCAGGAATGATCGCCGACAGTCCGGCAGCAGCTCCTTCGGGCGCCAGACGGTTCTCGGTGATTGGTTCGCGCGCTGAGATCTTGGTGACGGCAATACGGCCCACAAGCTTGTCGTCAATTTTTGTGAAGGTGCCGTCGGGAGCCACGTTGCGAGGAAACTGTGCAATGGATAACTGCTCGGCGATGATTCGCGATCCGATCTCGATGTCGGTTTTGGCGATCACCACGTTGCTGAGGTTTTTGGTGTACTCCTGCGCGTTCGCCAGGTAACGACTGACTGACACAGCAGCGATCAGTCCAAAAGCAACGGCTGCGAGTACGGCGATGATCAGGCGTTTATTCCGCATGATTTTTTATCTCCATTTCAAAACTAAAAGACCGCTTCTTTTCCGAGCCCCGCGAGCGGTGTTTCGTGCGGTTGTTTTGTCACCGAGCAATCAGGCTCGGAACAAAGCGGCAGAAATCAAACTTCCGACCATAATTGCGACGCCATAAGGAATGGTGTGACTCCGGTCGGGAGCCATTGCGAACCGGGGCATCTCCCAGCCTGGCAGGATGCCGACGAAAATTCTTAAAACTCCATGGAGCGTCGAAAGCACTGTGCCCGCACGGAGCGTTGTGTAAACAGCGAGTATTCCGCCGACCATCACAACGAGGATCAGCGTGATTGGCATAAGGCCAACGCCCAGAATCGAACCGACTGCGCCCATTAACTTCACGTCGCCGGCTCCCATGGCTCCAAAGATGTGCAACAGCAACATTGGTATAAACGCGAGCGCAAAACCCAAACCGCTGTTTGCCAGTCCGTGAAATCCATCAAAGAACGAGTTGATGGAGAGACCTGCAATCAGCGCGGTTAACACCAGCACGTTGGGAATGCGCCGAAAGCGCACGTCGTGATAGATCACGCTCGCGGCAAGTGGAATCAGAACTGCTAACTTCACTGTTGCTTCGGGGGTGATGGACATCTTGCTTTTAACTCCGCACGTTTCTCAGAATGTAAATGCCTCTTTGAATCTGTTCCCCCTGGCTCTCAACGAACAACCCCTGATCACTAACTACCTTGAACTTCACGCCGGAAGGAAGTCATGGTCCTGCCGCAGACGAGCTGTCCGCGGGAGCAGCATCAATCTCATCCGCCACGTCATTCATCTTGTTCTGGATTGCTTCTCCGAGAATGTTGTAGACGATGATGGCAATCGCTACGAGAATCGCGCATGCGACCGCGTACTCTGCCAACTCAGCTCCGCTGTCGTCGTTGAAAAATTTCTTGATTAACGTCATTGCTGCAACCCTTCCGTTCGGACTAGTGGAAGCAAAGGGTTAACTACTGCTGAGTGATTCCCTTTGAGTAAAACTCCAATGAAAGTGGAATTCTCATTTGTTAAAACGGGAACGACCGCGGTACACCCTTGACCTTGGCCCCCGTACCCGAATTTTGGTCTGCGATCGCTTGACCTAAAACGCTGTACACAACCATGGCAATCGCCACGAGCAGTGCTACGGCCACCGCGTACTCAGCCAATTCAGCCCCGCCTTGATCTTTAATAAAGCACTTAATGGACTTCATCGACGTTCTCCATCAGTTAGGGTAGGGAAGCCGAGTACGTGCCGTATCGGCCTCCCTCCGTTGCGTGCTTCACGCAGGATTGCTGGGCTTTACTTAACAACTGAGTGAGAGGCATTCTGGATATCTTGACCGGTCTGTGAGTTTGCATCGCTGATGCCCTGACCGAGAACGCTGTACACGACCATGCCGATCGCGACGAGCAATGCTACGGCTACTGCATATTCCGCAAGCTCCGCACCAGTCTCATCCATTAAAAAATTCTTGAACATTTCCGTTTGCTCCTTATTGATTGGTTTGGGGTTTAGATCTTCATTGGTGCCTAACTGACTTTCGCGCTCGGTCCAACGGAGATCAAAATCGACACGCTGGCAGTGCAGGCGTCATCCCAGAGAACTGAGCTGACCGCTCTCCTGCCGATCACGGCAGCATTGCCGAACGTGTGTGAGCGGCTCTTTGGCAAAGAGTATGCCGTCACGTCACACGACTACTCGCCTCACAGTTTTCTTAGGATTTGTTCTGTTTTTGGAGTTTCTGGCGGTCGAAACGGCGTGCGAGCGGTCCTGGTCCAACTGAGCGCCAGCGAGCACTTGCGATAAAAGTGAGCATCCGCGCCGGGTTGGACAGCGATTAATTGGCGTCGTTTGTGGGAACGATGATTGCTCCAGGGCTACTTCTTGTGAATCCTGTTCATCCTGTTAATCCTGTCGAATGTTTTAGACAGGATTCACAGGATTTACAGGATTCACGCGATTAATCACGATTATGGATGCTCAGTTCACAAAGCTTGAAGTTCGCGCGCTGCCGCTGAGATCCACGGTTTGGTTTTTCGCGGCGGCGTTGTTCACGAGCGCGGCGCTGCTCTTCTGGGTGCAACCGCTGATGGCGAAGATGATCCTGCCGTTGCTGGGCGGAGCGCCTTCGGTTTGGAACACGTGCATGGTGTTTTTTCAGGCCATGCTGCTGACGGGTTACGCGTATGTTTTGCTGATCTCACGACTGGCGTTATCACGGCAACTGCTGATTCACGGCTTATTGCTACTCGCCGCCGGGATCTTCCTGCCGTTTTCGATTTCTCACCGTTTACTGACGCAACTTCCAACTGAAACAAACCCGACGCTGTGGCTCCTGATGGTTTTATTCCTGAGCGTTGGTCTGCCCTTCTTCGCTCTGTCCGCGACAGCGCCGTTATTGCAAAGGTGGTTTTCGTATTCGAGGCATAGTTCCGCAGAAGATCCGTATTTCCTCTACGCCGTCAGTAACGCGGGAAGCATGCTGTCACTCATTGCCTTCCCATTTCTTTTGGAGCCGCTCTGGAATATCCGGGAACAGAGCTTTTACTGGGCCGCCGGCTATCTGCTCCTGATCGCTCTGATCGCGTGCTGCGCACTGGTTGTTGGACGAGGCCACGCTCGAATGCCGTCGTTTTTGACCCTTGTCGACGAACAGTCGCTGCCGAAGCGGGTTCGCGTCGAGTTGGTGCTCCTCGCGTTGATCCCTTCCAGCTTGATGCTCGGCGTCACGACGTTCATCGCGACGGACGTAGCGTCAGTTCCGCTCATCTGGATCATTCCTCTCACGCTCTACCTGCTGTCGTTCATTATGGGCTTCGCTAACAAACAGGTCATCAATCTGAAGTTCGCAGCCCAGTTTCTGCCGGCGGCGATCTTCCTGATAGGCCTGCTTGTCGTTCTCAGACCGCCGTTTTCAAACGTGGTCGTAATCGGCGCACATTTGGCGTTGTTTTTCCTGATCGCCTTTATCTGTCACAGGCGAATCGCGCTGATGAGACCGGCAGTGGATAACCTGCCGGCGTTCTATCTCTGCGTGTCTGTAGGCGGTGTTTTGGGCGGAATCTTCAATGCTTTGCTCGCGCCGCTCGTATTTCCGACCGCGCTCGAATACCCGTTGATGATTGTCGTCGCGTCGCTGGTGCGGCCGGTGGGTGCGGATAACAAGTGGCTGAAAGGGTGGTTGCAGGCGGGATTTCCGCTAGCCGTTTTCACTGTGACGCTGCTGTTGTCGATAGTCGTGCCGAGGTGGGCGCTTTCGCTGAAGCTTTCGGATGCGATTGTCGTCGGACTTCCGTTGTTGCTGGTTTACCTGGCTGCCGCGCGGCATCGATGGGTGTTTGCATTGGGACTCGTAGCGGTGATGTTTGGGAGCTACAAGTATCTCAACGACGGCGCGAGCAACTTAACCACGCAACGAAACTTCTTCGGCGTTTGGAACGTGAGTGCGGAAAGCGGCGGCAGTTTTCACAAATTACGGCATGGAAGCACGACTCACGGCGGACAGTTCACCGATCCAAACCGCCGCTGCGAAGCGACTGCTTACTACAATAAGACCGGCCCGCTGGGCGATGCCTTTCGAATTCACAATTCGCGGGCAAACGGCTCTGATCGTGTTGCAGCAATAGGGCTGGGCGCCGGCGCCGTTGTGACATATTCCGCGAGTGGTGAAAGTTGGGACATCTACGAGATCGATCCCGCGATTGTCGGTATCGCTTCAGATCCGAGTTACTTCCGGTTTTTGAGTGACTGCTCCGCCGCGCCTCACCGAATCATCCTCGGGGATGCACGTCTGCGGCTAAATGACGCAGCTAACGGACAATACTCAATGCTCATTATGGACGCCTTCAGCTCGGATTCCGTCCCGACTCACCTCCTGACTCGCGAAGCACTGAACCTTTACTTTTCGAAGTTAACTGACGGCGGAATCCTCGCCGCGCACGTAACCAACCGTTATCTGAATCTGGAGCCGGTCTTTTCCGGGCTGACCTCGGCGGCCGGGCTCACCGCCTTTATTCGTGCGGATGACCGGTCTGACCCGGGCGCTCAAAAGTATCCGTCGACCTGGATCGTGATCGCACGGCGCCAGGACGTGCTTGAAAAATTGGCGACGGACGCTCGCTGGCGTCCGTTGAGAGGAAATGTTCTATGGACTGACGAGTTTTCGAATCCTGTTGCAGTACTGAAGTAACCAAGCTGAAGTGCTCGCCAGTGAGCAGGTGCGACAAAACATCACAGACGCGGCGGCAGCCAATGGGCCGACTTCTGTGGAAATGACCGCTTATTCGCATTTTGTGGGCCTGCCGCTGCTGGCATATTCATTGCTTCCTACAAATAACCTATTTCTGTCAATATAGAGGCGCCGGCTGGATGTCTCACAGCAAGGCGCCGCGAGCTCTGAAAGGAATTTGCTGTGAAAAAAGCATTCTTGCCGCTGGCAGTCGGGCTGTTTCTCATCCTGACCCCTTCTTTCGCCGCCGCATCTCCAGGAGAAACCGACATCACCCCACTAAGCAACAAGGACGTTCTCACAATGGTCCAGAACCACGTCCCCGAGGAGGCGATCATTCGCGCAATAAAGTCCTCACCTTGCACCTTCGACACGTTTCCGCCCGTGTTGAAGGACATGAAACGACGCGGGGTTACGGATGCCGTGCTCCAGGCCATGGTCGAAGCGCCGTACGGTCCTTCGTTACAGCAGACAGCCAAAGATGATCTGGGTGAGCAACCGATCTATCACTATGCAGATCAGTTGAAAGCGATGGGCTATATCTCACCGTCGTCAGTCGGCCGGAGCCGAGCGTATACACGCCAGAGTCGCGCGCGCGCAACCCGCACGCGCCGGCAGTAATTCACCGAGAGTACAGAGCGATGAAGCGTTGTCCGCAATGTTATGAAGTCTACGATCAGGGCGCGAAGTTCTGTGAAGCTGACGGCCAGGAGCTGTTAGCCGATCCGGCCGCATCGCCCGAGCCGGTTATCGCCATGCCTCCGGCGCCGCCTGCGTCGCCCGTGTGGTTGCCGGCCGCAACGCTCGGAGTGCTCATCGGTGTCGGAATTGGCGCCGGCATATTCGCAGCGATCTCGCTTTCCTCCGGCTCGACAACGCACGAGCCACAGCAGGTTCGAGAGTCGCCCGACTCTCGCGAAAGAACTCCTTCGTCGCGTACCGCGACTGTCGCGAATCCCGCGCCCACTGTCGAAACTGAAGCGAGTCCTTCTCCGGAAACTGAAGTAGAGGCAGAAGCCGCAGCGTCTCCCGAGACCAAGGAAGAGAACAAAGGTGCCGTGGCCCAGTTTAATCAGGGTCCGATTTCAACTGGTCAAAAACCGAAGGCCAACGAAAGCGAGTCAGGCCTTCAGACGGTCATCGAAATGAACGACGGCAGCACGCTCGACGTCGATGCTGCCTGGGAAGATAAACAGGGGATCTGGTATCGCCGAAGCGGGCTTGTATCTTTTGTCGACAGCTCAAGAGTCAAAGCCATAACCGCGAGAAAGGGAACGCCGAAGACACCAGAGCTCCAGGATCGCTGACGATAGGCAGGAATCGATTTATGAGAGATAAATTCCTGACGAGTATGTGCGGCATACTATTGATCGTACTTGCGGCGGCATTGGTTCTTCCAAACCGAACTATCTCCGGGTTCATGCAGCAGTGCGGCGAGTACATAGCCGATGTGTTTGGCTTCTGAGTATTGCCAACGTAATCTTGATTTCGGTAACCTCAGGCGTGGCGCTATTCGAGATTGAACCTTCCGTCTGCCCGCCGCCTTCCTGATGAATAAGCTGCTGCTCAAGGTCTTTCAGATCTACGTCTTCATTTATGCATTTCTCTTCGCGTCGAGACCGATGAGCGATGCCGATTTCTGGTTTTACCTGAAAACCGGCGAATACATTCTCAGCACCCACTCGATTCCCAGAACAGAACTCTGGTCGTTCACTTTTCACGGCGCTCCCTACATCGCTCACGGGTGGCTATCGGGAGTCATCTTTTATCTTCTGTACATGTCAGTGGGACCGAAGATGATGATCTTCATCTTTGCGCTGCTTATTGCCCTCGCATTCTGGATCGCATTCAAACGCGCAAACGCCCATCCATACATCGCCGGCGTTGCGGCGCTCGTTGCCGTTTGGGCGTCGATGCCGAACATCGGCGTCCGCCCGCGTGTGTTCACGATTCTGCTGACGAGCATTTACCTCGCGCTGCTGGGTCGACTCGCGAAAGGAGTCAAGGATCGGTGGATCTGGGCGCTCATTCCGCTGATGACGCTTTGGGTCAACGTTCATGGCGGATTCTTCATCGGCCTTATGTTGATTGTGTTGACGGCAGTTGGGCTTGTGATCGACTACTGGGCCGGCGTTTTGGAACAACCTGAAACTCTGTGGCCGCGTTTGAAATTGCTCGTAATACTCTTCGTCGGTTGTGTGCTGG
>Ga0207643_10001915_pt1 | contig 11494 bp, 11 predicted proteins | sample KBSMisM62_FD_184313 | JGI IMG/M metagenome (GOLD analysis project Ga0207643, IMG submission 184313) | Miscanthus rhizosphere microbial communities from Kellogg Biological Station, Michigan, USA - KBS Miscanthus M6-2 (SPAdes) (version 2) | ecosystem: Host-associated > Plants > Roots >...
ACAATTTCCGCTACTACACTGCCGCCGCTGCTCCCTGGTTCCAGGATCAGGGCATTCCCGTCGTCACAACCAACGCCGACACCATTGTGGTGGAAGCCGAGGGCGCCCCTCGCCGTATCATCATGGTTTCGGGGCTCGACTATCCGTTTGGATATGTGCTGGTTGACCCGGGGTATCCCGAGGAAATCCTGACCGGAGTACTCACCGACGATGAGCTGGTGGACGAGGCGGATGGATACTTCGGATCGAACGACGAGGAGGATGACGGAGAGACTCAGCAAGTCCGGTTCCGTCATCCAGGATCAGCGGCCCAGCACCTCCTGTACCTTGCTGACCAGTGTGGCGGGGGAAAACGGCTTCTGAAGAAAAGCGGTATTGGGAAGCAGCCTGCCGTGCTGGAGAATGGCGTCATCGGTATAGCCGGAGACGTAGAGCACGTTGAGTCCGGGGCGCTGGGCTACCAGACGCGCTGAAAGCTCCTGACCGCTCATCCCGGGCATCACCACGTCGGTGAGCACCAGGTCGAGGGGTCCCGGATGCGCGGCAACCGCGGTCAGCGCCGCTTTCCCGTCTCGCGCTTCCAGGACCTTGTAACCGCTTCCCTCCAGTACGCGCCGGGCCAGCTTGCGCACGGCCTCCTCGTCTTCGACAAGCAGAATAGTTCCCGCGGCGACTGTGTCCGGAACGTGAGTCTGGAGCGGATCCGGCTCTTCTGGCTTTCCCTGAGCTCGGGGCAGGTAAATCCGGAATGTGCTCCCGCGGCCTGGTTCGGTGTCCGCGAAGATGTATCCGCCGCTTTGCTTCACGATGCCATAGACCGTCGCCAGGCCCAGGCCGGTTCCCTTGCCCGGCTCCTTTGTGGTATAAAACGGCTCGAACAGGTGGCGCTGGATCTCGGGTGACATGCCGGTGCCGGTATCGCTCACCGAGAGAACGATGTACCGGCCGGGTGGCATGATTGACTCCACTCCGACCGTGCTGGCCTCGATCCGGGCATTCCGGGTCGCAATGGCAAGGTTTCCGCCCCGCGGCATGGCGTCCCGCGAGTTGACCGCGAGGTTCAGGATTACCTGATCCAGCTGACCGGGGTCGGCCTTAACCAAGCCAAGGTCCTTGGCCAGATCGGTGATCAGGTTGATGTCCTCGCCGATGACCCGGCGCAACATGGTCTCGGTTGCGCGGACCACCGAGTTGAGGTCGAGGATCTTGGGCTGCAGGACCTGCCGCCGGCTGAAGGCGAGAAGTTGTCGAGTGAGCGAAGCTGCACGGCTTGCTGCGCGCTTGATCTCCTCCACGTCCGACCGGTGTGGGTCTCCCTGTGGCAGGTCACCCAGGAGCAGGTCGCTCATTCCGAGGATCGCGGTCAGCAGGTTGTTGAAGTCATGGGCGATTCCCCCGGCGAGACGGCCCGCGGTTTCCATCTTCCGCGCCTGGCGGAACTGTTCCTCGAGCAGCTTGCGGTCGGTGATATCCCGCTGGGTGCCCCAGGCCCGCACCAGCTTTCCAGCCTCAATGATGCCGACCCAGTTGTTGATGAAATATCTGGTTCGGCCCTCGCGGTCTTTCTCGGTCGACTCCATCTCCATCGCCCGAAATCCGCTCTCAACGCATGCGGTCAGATATTCGATTGTGCGAGGATCATCTGGGGGCTGCACTTCCGTCACCCGGAGGCCGATCATCTCATCGGGCCGCTCGTATCCGTACATGCGCGCGAACGCGCTATTGCACTCCGCTACATACGCCCGCTCGATCAGCAGGCGCACGGTCGTCTCCACGGGAAGGCCCAGAGGAATCGGTTCGGTGAATTCCGTGCGCCAGACTCCTTCACTAGCATGTTCCACGAACGCCCGGTATCGCTCCTCACTCTGTCGCAGCTCGCATTCGGCTGCGAGCCGGTCGGTGATGTCGGTGAAAGAGGTCACCGCGGCGTACGGCCGGTCCTCTCCCGGGTTGATGAGAGGCCGGCAGCCAATACTGAGCCAGCAGAGCTCGTGCTCGCTCTTGTACACCGCCATCACCACGTCGGAGAACGTCTGCCCGGTGCGGAGCGCCACGACGCCGGGCTGTGCTTCCTCCGGGATCAGGTTGCCGTCTTGATCCAGCGCGTCTCCTTTCGGGCTGATGGAGCGCCGGCCGATCAGCTCGCCCGGTGCCACCCCCAGAATCCGCTCGGCGCTGGCGTTACAGGCCACAATGGTGCCATCGGCCTGGTGCATCACGATGCCTTCTTGAAGCGCGGCGACCAACGCGCGGTAGAGCTCCTCGGAAGCGCGCAGCTGTTCTGTCGTCTCCCGAATATCCGTCACGTCGATGTGACAACCGACATAGCCGGCGAAGCTGCCGTCTTCCAACCAGCGGGGCACACCCTTGTCGAGGACCCGGCGCCACGCGCCGTCATGCCGTCTCACTCGGTACTCGATCGAATAAGGCTGACGGGCCTCCGCGGCAGATCGATATGCCGCAAGCATGCTCGTCAGGTCATCGGGGTGCAGGTTATCGATCCAGCCCAACCCCTTCTCCTCTTCCAGGGTTCTTCCCAAGAAGTCCAGCGCGGTCCGGTTCTCAAAAATCAGATTCATGTCCGGCCCATCGAGCCAGATCATGACCGGGGCATGATCCGCCATGAGGCGGAACCGTGCCTCGCTCTCCTGCAGCTCGCGCTGAATCCGCCGTCGATCCGAAGCATCGTGCAGTTCGAGGAGCAATGAACCGGCTGCCGGCCCGCCTTTCAGCATGACGACGGCACCCTCCATCTCAAGCCAGGCTCCCTGCCTGTCCTTCACCCGCACGCGGCAAATCCCCGCCGGCTTGGAATCTGCTAGGGCCAGCGATATCCGATCGTGGAAGTTGGCCTTGTCGTCGGGATGAAGCAGGCAATCGATGCTCTTGCCGGCCACGTGACTGGGTTCGTATCCCAGGAGCCGGCTGAGCGCCGGGTTGACGTAGCGGACTACGAGCTCGGTATCGAGGAGGGCAAGGAGGCTCGGCGCGTGCTCAATCAACGCTCGATGAAGCGCATCGGCCTTCACTGGTCGTTCATGCAGCTGAGTCCCGTGTTATTAGGGAGAAAAAAGCTGATGCAATTGGGGGTAGGCGGACCCCTTGTGTCAAGCCGTGCGGAGCCGCCTCAATGTTTCACGGGTGCTACGGCCGGAAAATCGTCGCACCGCCTACGGTGGTCTCATTGGGTGGTTGCTCAAGGGTAAGGCCGTTTCCGCCCCCTTGCCGGCCCTGGTTGGGGCCCTGCACGGTCAGGTTCAGCCCGAACTGCTGCTGGAGGTCAGAGTCACATAAAGGTCGCCAGCGCCGACCGGAAACGACTGGAAGCTCACATTGTTGAAGATCACCTTGTTGAAGATCACCTTTCGCGGAGCCGCGGCTCGACCCGGCCCGATGAACTGCAGCATCGATACGCCGGTGGTTGGGAAGTTCTGGAACGTGACGTTGTCGAATTGCTGCGCCTGGGTGGGGCATCCTTCGGAGGAATCAAATTGGGGCCAGGGAGTTCCTGGCCCCAATTGGCACATCAAATGAAGGATGTCAAGAAGGAGTGCGAGCGCCCCAACGTGGGGTCCTGCCTCAACGACGCCGCATCGTCACCAGCAACCCGAGAGGAAACAGCGCAAGTCCGGCCAAGGCGAACGGTGAAGCCGGTGAACCTTGCTGCGAATCCTCCGCAGCCAGCTGCTGCCGCAGCATCGCATCAACCTGGGCGGGCGTGACAGCGTCAGGAACCAGATACCCGTTACTCCGCTTGGTAGGTACCTGCGCGGAACTCAGCTCGCCATTCCGGACCGACACCACCATGGTGGCCTGTCCCATCTCACCACTGTTCTTCTGGCCAATGCTGATCACCAGCAGCCAGGCACCTTCCTTCTTCGGCTCGTAGCGTAGCGCGTACACTCCGGGAATCGAGGTCGATGCCAGCTCGAGATCTATTGATTGCCGTACTCCATTGATCAAGCCTTCTGCCTTCCCGCTCACGGGATAGTAAGCCGCATCGCCATGATGGTAGACCCGGACCAGGGCAAAGGCCCCGCGGGTGGTCTCGTTATAGGGATTGGCCGGAGTCTCGAGTGAAATCCACGGTGGTCCGGCAAAGGCGGGAGTGGCGGCACAGAACGTAAGTGCTGCGGCAGCCAAGAGGGGGCGGAACATGGGAACCTCCAACGGAACGGGGACGGGTGTCGGAGAAAGGGATCTCCGCTTCCGTGGAGTGAGATGCCTGCCGTCTCGTTCGCGTTTAAAGCTTCTCGGTACTAGGCACTCGGTACTCGGTACTAGGTACTAAGGTACTCCCTACTTCTTTTTCAGTTCAACCTTCCCCTTAAACGTCCGCACCGTCACGGATGCCTGCCCCGAGCCGACAGTAAAGCGCCACTCTCCCTTGGCCGGCGCGGGAGGGATGCCCGGGAACTCGGTGCTGAGGTGACCGGCATAGCCGGCCAGGGAGTAGGTGGCGCCCAGCTTCTCCGGGAGGCGTAGCTCAATGTTCCCACTGTGGCTTTCCGCCTCGAGTGTGCCATCCGGGTCCAAGTCCCCTTTGAAGGCAATTTCTCCGGAGACCGTCTCGAAGCGGGCACGTGAGATCTTGCCCTCCATGCCGATGAACAGGGGGCCACTGACGCTCGACGCACTCGCTTCGCTGATGACTCCCCGAAAGACTATTACCCCGCTTCCCGTGCGGGCTCTGGCGCTGGGAGATTCGACCGCCAGCTCGATATTCCCGTCCAGCGATTCCGCCGTCACGACCGAAGGCGACCCCGCGACCCGGGTATGACCGCTCACCGTGAACACGTCCACCGCTCCCGAGACGGCGTTCACTTCCACGTCAGCATTGGCAGTCTTTATCCAGACCCGGGCCCTTCGCGGAACGCTTACGTCCAGGACGGCGGTACCCGTGGCATCGGTCTCCGGTGTTTCGATGCCGAGCTTCATTCCCTCTCCGGTTCCGCCGATGAAGAAGCGACCAAGCGACGGATCCATGTACCCGCTCACCGCCACCGAGTCCTTGGTCCATCCGGTGACTCGAAGCGTGCCGCTGGGGCAATAGATCCTCAGCGCCACATCGGGCCGGGCCGGGCGTCGCGCCGCGATGTCTCCTTGGGCGGCCGCGGGACTCCCGGGCAGAAGTGTCAGGAGAAGCAGTACCAGACCGCTCGCCTGGTGTCTCATTTCAGCTTTCCTGCCCAGCTCGAGCGGCACGCTGCAACAGCTCGAGGCGCTGCTGATAGCGCGCCAGCAGCATTTCCTCCAGGGTTGAGTCGCCAGGGTCGGTCTTGAGCGCTTGCTCGGCTTCCCGAATCGCCGCATCCACGATCGCCAGATTGCGATCGAGGATGGCGAGAGTTCGGGGAGAAAGGCCGGCCGGGTTCTTCTCGATCCTCTGAGCCAGTTCCGCGGTCGCCTGAGCATACTCGGCTTGAGATGCCGTGAAGCCCTGTCCCTCGCCACGTCGCTTGATCCATAGTGAGGTGACCGCCGAAGAGAGAACCATCAGGACGACAGCGGCCGCCACGAGCCAGGCTATGCGTTTCCGCGACCGGTGCGCCGAAAGCGGGACGACGTCCGGTCGTGTCCTGTTCTCGATGCCTTGCTGGATTGCGGCCCAGGTCCCCGGCGGCGGCGTGATGGACCTGGGGAGTGCCTTCGCGTCTGCCAGTAACGCCCGGAGACTCTCGAGCTCGGCCCGGCAGCTTTGACATGTCTTCAGGTGCGCTTCCAGTGCCGCCGTCCGTTCCGGCGCAAGCAGCCCGTCCGCGTAATCGTCCAGCAGGGCGACCGCTTCCTCGCATGTCATGGTTTCAGTTTCTCCCGCAAGAGTCTGCGTGCCCGGTGCAGCTGAGCCTTCGAGGTTCCTTCAGCAATTCCTGTCATGGATGCGATCTCCTCGTGCTGGTATCCTTCGATGTCGTGCAGCACGAAAACGGCTCGGGCCCCTTCCGGCAGCCCCGCGATCGCGTTCGAGAGATCCCAGTTTTCCGTCTCACCTGATTCGCCGCGAGGCCGCTCCAGCGATTCGGGCTGGTCGGTGGAAACCACCCGGCGGGATCGCCGGGATGCTCTCCGTTTCTCCCCCAGCACTTCGTTGATCGCCAGCCGGTGCAACCAGGTGGAGAAGGCGCTGTCCCCGCGGAATGTCTCCAGCCGCTCCCACACCCGCACGAAAACATCCTGGGTCAATTCTTCCGCCTCGGCGCGATCACCGGACAGCCTGAGACAGAGGGCGAAGACACGACCACCGTGTTCCTCATACAACATCCGGAACGCGTCGGCATCTCCCTCCTGGGCTCGGCGGACCGTCTGATTCACGGCCTCGAACGGCGTAGGGTCGTCATCGTTGGTTGAGATGCCGGTGGAAGAGGGGAGGTTTACGGGTGACTGCCCCAAACTAGCGCACAGACTTGAGTCCGACAGGTGTAGATCTCGCCACCAGAGGGATTTGGGGACACTTTTCCAACCATTGACGCGGGTTGCCTGTCCAAATCCCCGCATGCAAGTCACCCAATCCGGAACTGTGCCTCTGCGGTCTACCACTCAGAGCGACGCGATTGACGGGGATGCCGTGGATGCCACTTTGGCCGCGGCCGGAGACTCTCATGCCTTCGAGCGGTTGTACCGCCGCCATCTGGGACGGATTCACTCCCTCGTGCGGCGGATGATCGGCGACGATGCGGAGGATGTGACGCAGGAGATCTTCATCAGGACCTGGCAGAAGCTGAGCACGTTTCGCGGCGATTCGGCTTTCGGCACCTGGCTGCACCGCCTTGCTCTGAACCTGATCCTGACCCGGCGCGAGGCGTTGGGGATCAAGCGGCAACGTCATACCGATGATCCGGAGTCGCTGGAGCGGATGCCCGGCCGAAATCTACCGGCCGGCTTCACACTCGATGTCGAAGGCGCCATCCAGCAACTCCCTGAAGGAGCGAGGAAGGTCTTGGTGCTTCACGACATCGAGGGATACCGGCACGAAGAAATCGCCGGGATGCTGAACATCACGAGCGGAACGTCGAAGTCCCAGCTGCACCACGCGCGAATGGCGCTGCGTCACATGCTCGGGCACGGCCCGGGCGGGAGAGAGAACCCATGACCCATCTCACTGAACGACTGTCGGACTACATCGACGGCAGTCTGTCTCCCTCGGAGCGGGAAGAGGTCGAACGTCACCTCGCCGAATGTGAGGAGTGCGCCAACACGCTGGCTGATCTGCGCGGCGTGGTGGCACGGGTCCAGGCGCTGAACGACCGGCCCCCAGCGGGTGACCTCTGGCCGGGCATCGCCGCCTTCATCGGTGAGGGCGAGGTGGTGCGTCCGATCAAGCGGTCCCGTCGGGTGGTCTTCACGGTTCCCCAACTGCTCGCCGCGGCGATCGCGCTGATGCTCCTTTCAGCCGGAGGGGTTACCTGGTTCCTTCGCAGTCACGGCTCTGCGCAGCCGCAAGGAGGTACTCCCGTGGTGACTCAGGTATCCAACAAGGTCACGGTGACCCCGAAGGGCTACGCCGCCGCGGTGAATGAGCTCCAGCGCGTTCTCGTCGAGAACCGCGGCAAGCTCGATTCCACCACCGTGCGGGTACTCGAATCGAAGCTGGCACTGATCGACAAGGCCATCGGGGAAGCTCAGCAGGCGCTCGCGGCCGATCCCAAGAACCCGTATCTGCACGGACATCTGGCCGAGACCCAGATGCAGAAACTGGAATTGCTTCAGCGTGTGGCTCTCCTGGCCGCGCGGAAAAGCTGACCCCGAAAGGACTCGTATCCATGTTCGCACTCCTCGCGTCGGCGCTCATCGTGGCGACTGCAACGCAGCAGATCGACACCACCGTTACGGTGAGGCCGGGCTCCCGACTCGATCTCAACAACTTCGAGGGGTCGGTGACGATCGGCGTCTGGGCCAAGAGCGCGGTACGGGTCCAGGCCGATCCCGAAGACGACGAGGGAGACGTGGACATTGATGTGTCCGGCAGCAGTGTCTCGATCCGCAGCTCCGGACGGTACGGTCCCGAGACCGTGGACTATCATTTGACCGTGCCCGCCGATATCAATCTTTCGATCAGCGGCCAGAGCGGTGACGTCACGATTGACGGGACCAAGGGGGAGATCACAGTTGAAACAGTCGAAGGCGAGATCCGCGTCGCCGGCGGGGGGGGACTCATCTCCCTCCGGTCGGTGGATGGCTCGATCGAACTGAGCGGAGCGCGCGGCAGGATGGAGCTCAACTCGGTCGACGGCGAGATCCGGATGACCAACGTGGCCGGGGAGATCCGGGCCCAGGCAGTGGACGGCACCATCACCATGGACGGGGTGGACTCTCCGTCGGTGGAGGCCCAGTCGGTGGACGGCGAGATCAGCTTCCGTGGTCCGATCAAGGATGGGGGTCGGTATCGCCTGGTCTCGCACGACGGCGACGTCACCGTGACGACACCGGTGATCAACGCCAGCGTTTCGGTGTCGACCTACAGCGGGAACATGGAATCAGACTTCCCGATCACCCTGAGCGGTATCACACCCGGGAAGCGCATGAACTTCACCATGGGGAACGGCAGCGCGCGCCTCGAGATCGAGTCGTTCGATGGCACGGTGAGTCTCCGAAAAGGCGGTACGGTCCGCTGAGGAGCGGTCGCGACCGATGACAAATCCACAACTCTGGAGTATATCATGACCCGCATCACTGTCGCCGCGCTCATGGTAGCGGGCTTGGTCCCCGTGCTCCACGCCCAGGAGCCATTCAAGTGGCAGGGCAAGCTGGCGGCGGGGAAAACCATCGAGATCAAGAACATCAACGGCGACGTCCACGCCTCCGGGGGGTCCGGCAGCAACGTGACGGTGACGGCGCGAAAGAGCGCGCGCAAGAGCAACCCGGACGATGTGGAGATCCGGGTGGTGGAGCACGAGGACGGCGTCACGATCTGCGCAGTCTACCCATCCCGCAAGAACAAACCGGCGAACGATTGCAGGCCGGGATCTCATGGCCACAATGACACCGATAACAACGATGTCGAAGTGGACTTCGATGTCTCGGTGCCCAAGGGCGTGCGGTTCGTGGGGCGTTCAGTCAACGGTTCGGTCAACGCCGAATCGATCGCCGCGGACGCCGAGGGATACACGGTGAATGGGGACGTGCGAGTAACGGCGAGCGGCGTGGTGGAAGCGACGACGGTCAACGGCTCGATCGTGGCGACCATGGGCCGGAGTGACTGGACCAATCAACTCGAGTTCAACACGGTGAATGGCTCGGTGACGCTCACTTTCCCCGGGGACCTCAACACCGAACTGGATGTGAAGACCGTGAATGGGAGCATCGACAGCGATTTCCCCATCACTATCAGCGGCAAGGTGACTCCCCAGAACCTCCGGGGGCGGGTTGGTCAAGGAGGAAGAGACCTCAGTATCGAAACCGTCAACGGGAGCATTCGTCTCCGGAAGCGGGCTTGAAACCGGGGGGCATTCATAAACGTTTAGTTGGCGGGCGGCATCGGATCTTCCGGGTGCCGCCCGCCTTCATTTTGTTCCAGACCCGACAACTCGAGCCCGATGCGAACATCCCGCTGGTCATCCTGCATGCTGCTCGTCTGTCTCGTGGGCGCCCGGGTCCCGGTAGCTGCCAGCCAGACATCCTCCACAGCGTCAACCAAGCAAGCTCAGGCCCGCCGCCTCGCCGCTCAGGCGCCGACGGTGGACGGCTCACTGGACGAGGACGTCTGGAAGACGGCCGCATGGTTCAGCGACTTCGTCCAGAAGGAACCGGTCGAAGGAAGTGATCCCCAGGAACGAACCGAGGTCGGGTTTCTCTATGACGCCGACGCCCTCTACGTCGGCGCCCGGATGTGGCGCAGCCCGACCGGCGAGCTGCCTCATCCCGTTACCCGGCGGGACCAGTTCGGTAATGCAGAACAACTGATCATTGCGCTCGACACCTATCACGACCATCGGACCGGGTTCTCCTTCTGCATCAGCTCTGGGGGAGTGCGGAGCGACTACTACCATCCCGGCGACAACGAAGGATATCGGGACTACGGCTTCGATCCGGTCTGGGAGGCGAGAGTCACGCTCGACTCGATAGGCTGGACGGCGGAAATGCGAATTCCGTTCTCCCAGTTGCGCTTCAACAACGGGCAGAAACAGGTGTGGGGACTCAACATCAACCGCTGGATGCCCGGCTCGAACCAGGACATCTACTGGGTGATGATCCCCAAACAGGAAACCGGATTCTTCTCTCGCTTCGGCCAGCTGGTGGGCATCGAAGGGATCAGACCCTCGCGCCGTCTCGAACTGCTGCCTTATGTGGCCGCCGATGCGCGATACACCAGCAATACCGAACCCGCGGACCCGTTCAACGATGGGAGCGATTACGTAGGGCGGGCCGGCGCCGACGTGAAGATGGGCCTTGGGCCGAACCTCACCCTCGATGGCACCGTCAATCCCGACTTTGGTCAGGTGGACGCCGATCCCGCAGTAGTCAACCTGAGCGCCTACGAGATCTTTTTCCCCGAGCGGCGACCCTTCTTCACCGAGGGCAACAACCTGCTGAGGGGCAACGGCCCGGGGTACTACTACTCACGCCGCATCGGGGCGCCGCCCCACGGAGATCCCGGAGGGGACTTCATCAGTACTCCAGACAACACGACGATCATGGGCGCGGCGAAGATCACGGGGCGAACGGCGAAAGGACTCTCGGTCGGAACCCTGTTCGCGGTCACCGCCAATGAATACGCCGATACCTTCGACACGGTCGGTACGGTCAAAGGCCACAGCCGGGTGGAGCCTCTCACGGGTTACGGCGTAGCGCGAGTGCAGCAGGAGTTCGGGCCTTCGGCCTCGACCGTCGGAGTTACCCTGACGGGAGTCGAGCGGGATCTGGGAAAGGACATCCTGGATTCGGTGCTCAGCCGGCGAGCATATAGCGGTGGGGTAGACTGGAACCTGCGCTTTCAAGGCGGGACCTACGAGCTCTCGGGCTACGGCGGCTTCAGCTATGTGGCCGGCGATTCGACGCGGATCGCCGACGTGCAACAGTCCAGTGCCCGGTACTTCCAGCGGCCCGACGCGACGCACGTCAAGTTCGACCCTTCACGCACCTCCCTCACCGGCTACACCGCGGGTCTCGGATTCAGCAGCGGTGGGTTCGTCCGCCACTCCGGGGCCCGGAACCTCGGGACCCGTTGTCGCGGAGTCAGCCGCTGCATCCGGCGCCGGCTGGTCGACCAGGTCGAAACGCACCACCCGGACCGGCTCCGCTGCGCGGGCCGGCCGGTCCGGGTAGGAGTCGTCCGTCACCGCTCTAGAAGTCGACCGGCGCCGGCAGCGGCTCCACCGCCGCGTCGAGCACCGCGCCGATCCCGAGCTTCTCCTTGATCCGCTTCTCGATCTCGGCGGCGACGTCCGGGTTCTCGCGCAGGAACTTGCGGGCGTTCTCCTTGCCCTGCCCGAGCTGGTCGCCCTCGTAGGTGTACCAGGCACCGGACTTGCGGACGATCCCCTGCTCGACCCCGACG
>Ga0207643_10001919_pt1 | contig 11483 bp, 11 predicted proteins | sample KBSMisM62_FD_184313 | JGI IMG/M metagenome (GOLD analysis project Ga0207643, IMG submission 184313) | Miscanthus rhizosphere microbial communities from Kellogg Biological Station, Michigan, USA - KBS Miscanthus M6-2 (SPAdes) (version 2) | ecosystem: Host-associated > Plants > Roots >...
TAGAGCGGACTCGGCATCGCGATCTGGCCGCGGTACTCGGGCTTCGTCAGGTCGGCCCATGAGGCGGGACGCATTTTCGCACCCGTGTTGACGACGATGCCCGTCGTGATCAGCTTGGTGCCGAAATAGGTGCGGTCGGCGTCGAACGACCCTGCGGCGAGCCCGTCGATCTTCGCCTGCGCGTAGGCGGCAAGCCTTCCGTCTTTCTTCAGCGCCTCCATCGTGGCGGCATCGGCGAGCAGCAGCACATCCGGCTTGGGTTGCCCGGCGGAGAATTCGGCGGCGAGCTTTCCCATCACCTCGGTGGTTCCCGACCGGAAGACCTCGACATCGACGCCGGGCGCGATGCGCTTGAACGCGGCGACGGTCTGCGCAGCGTCACGCTCGGGCTGCGACGTGTAAAGCACGAGCTTGCCCTTGAGGTCTTGCGCGAGCGTCGGCAGTGCGCCGGCACAGGCGAGCGCCAGCACTGCACCGATGCAGTGGCGCCGTGATGCCGATTTCATGGGGAAGCTCCCAGGACGTCGCCGGAGGCGGACTGGGCGCGATGTTACCCGGCGGGCCGCTGCGTCCGGTCGATTCGCGCAACGAGCAAGGCGTCACGCGCCGGCATCGGCCGCACGAGCTCGACGACGGGTCGAAGCAATTCGGGGCTCCTGCGGCGATTCGTCATCGCCCGGAACCCCGAATCTGTTGCCTGCACGACGGGTATCGAGCCGAGGCTCGGCCGACTCCGTCAGTAATGCCGTCTCAGGTCTGCGTGATCAGCAGCTCATGAACCGACGAACACGAACCCGCTGGTGTTACCGTTCTTGTTGATCGAGTTCGTACCGCTATTTTGCGCGCACAGCCCGACGTTGTACGTACCGGCCGCCACGCTCGCCGAGCCGGCCGCGTAGTGCCACGTCTGCGAGCCGCTGACGCTGTACGTGCTCGTAGAGCCCATTACGGTGACCGGACCCGGACCGCTTTGGTCTTGGTAGCAGACGCCGAGTGTCAACGAGCCCGCGCCACCGGCAGAATTGCGAGCGAACCAGCCGCCACCATAGGCACTTAGGCCGCCGCTTGAGGCGAGCACGACCGACGTCGGCGTCCCGATGAAATTGAGCGGCGGTCCCACGAGCAATGACGGCAGCGTTCCGTTCCACGTGCCGGCAAGCACGAGCGTGCCAACAGGCGGCGGCGGGGGGGGCGGGGGCGGCGGGACCAGTGCCTTGGCGATCCGGAAGTCGGCGCCGAACGTTGCATTGTCCTGCACCGTGCAGAACGCGACCATCTGCTGGGAACCGACGCTCGTGCGGGTGAACTCCGCACGCACGTTGGAGAAATCGGTCGCGGCGGGCGCGTTTGCCACGCTCGGCGAGAATACGTCGAGATAGCGAATCTGCTCGAACCCATTGAGCGCGCCGCTCACCGTCGAGCCGATCTGCGCGCCCGTCGCACCGTCGAAGAGTTTCATGTCGTACGTGATCGCATCGGCCTGGGCCGTGACGAAGCAGTTCGATTGGTAAACCGGCGATGGCGACGTGCTGCCCCGCAGACCGATCACGTTCGTCGTGTCGGTCGTCAAATCCGCTGAGGGGAAACCTTCGATCGAGAAGCCTGCGCTCGCATTGTTCTCCGTGCGCGAGTAACCGAAGATCTGGCTTACGCCCGCGTTGTCGGAGGCGACCAGCGGGCCGAAGTGCGAGACACCCGCCCCGAGCGTGCACTGCGACGCCACGGTGAAGGCAACGCTGCCGTTGGCCGGCACAACAACGTCGTTGCACGGCTTTTGACCCGACGTGGTCGGCGCCGCCTGGTTGATGGCATCGAAATAATCGAGACCGACTGTTACGTCCGAGCCATTGGGGTTGTAGAGCGTCACGGTAGTCGTGAAAGTTGCCGTGCTCGCAACGACCGGGAATACGATCGTCGTCGACGAGGCGAAAGCCGTCTGCGCCACGGCGGGTGTTGCGCCCAGCGCACCGCAAATCACTGCTGCCGCGATTGAGTCGCGCAGAACTGCTGATTTCTTATGAAGCATGTTCTTTCTCCTGCCTGTAGTTGGAAATTCGACTGGCGCCGGACACCGAACTTCGGCGGGATCGCGCCCCTGATCTGACGAACGAGTTGAAAAGACGTGCTTCGGGACTCAAGAGTCGTCGTGTAGGGTCGATAGCAACAAGCGGGCCAGTCTTGTCTTTGCGAAGCCGTGCGGACACGCCGGGGTCGCGGCCTGCTACGGCGCGCCAACGCTGAACTTGGTGTGCACTACATAGCGTGACTGCAACGCGTGGCGACGCTCGTCGGCGCCGGCACGGCCGTTGCGTCTCAAGCGGGGAACGATGCGCGACGCGCGCACCGAAATCATCGAACCGACATGCAAAAGCTCCCCGCGAAGCCCCTCGATTCGCAGATCAACGTCGCCGACTCGAGCGACGTTCGCTACTGGTGCCGCAAGCTTGGCTGCGCGCAGTCGGATCTGCTCGCCGCCGTCAAGGTATTGGGACCGGTGGCGCTCGATGTCGCGAAATACGTGAAGCGCCGCGCGGCGAACAGTTAGCGACGTTTTGCAGGCACGCCGGAGCACCGGCGAAGGTTGCAATGGGCGCGGCCGGTTGCGCGGGCTATGCAGTGTGTTGACGTTGCCCGCTGGGCTGACCTAACAGCGAACGTGGAGGGTCCTCAAGTGAAGGATGCTCAGAGCACGGTTCTCGAGCGGCATCAGCCGCAGGCATTTCATCTGCCGGCCGATGGTTCCGATATCGTCTGCGCGGGACCCGGCGTCGTGTTATTGGCGCACCAACTCCGCGACCATAAGTTCGTGCTCCTTGATGCCGTTCATGCGAAGATCAACTCGGGTGACGTTGCGACCAAGTTGCTCCAGCAACGCGCGCGCGCCGGTCAATCGGATTACTTCGTGTACATCAAGCCGGTCAAGACGTTTCGCGAAGGCATGGAGATTCAATCGGAGTTCCAGGCAGCATGCGGTGAAATAGCGAGCACGTGACGCGACTGGAGCGCGGGTTGTCCGCTTCGCACGATCCCCTCGTGATCCGGCCGCTTCGCTGGAAGCGCTAGTCAAGCGTTCGAGACGCAATAGTCGTCACGCCCCGAAGTTATCGCGCTAACCTTCGTCCGATCGGACGACGACGCAATACACTGGGCGCTCAGCAGCGCAGCGCCACTAACTCAATATGAAAGAAGAATCAAATACTTGTGATTGGCGATTCTGTGTCGCGCCGATGATGGATCGCGCGGACTTGCTAGTATTGGCGCGGGTTTCCGGGCGGTCATGTGCAGTAAGTGTGCATTCGAGGAGATGAAGGCATATGGACGAGCACCTGAAGCGGAAGGGCTACGCCGTTGTGCTGTCCAAGGCGGGCGCCTCAGAACTTGGGACTTTCTTGTCTCGCATGATGAAGAAATCCGATGGCGTAGCGTATTTCAACTGCAAGGCCGTCGACCCGAAGGGCCCGTATTTCCACATGATCGTAGAAGACCAGACGCCCACCGGACAGAAGATCGATTTCGAGATACAGATCCCTCACTCCTTTGTGATCGCCGTGGCGTACACCGCCGACTTGAAACGAATCGGGTTCATAAGCGGTTAGCGCGGCGAAGCGCGCTGCGTTGATCTTGCGTCGTGGCGCCCGGCAAACCCTAGGAATAACGACCACTTGCGACCCATTGCTGCCGGTCGCGCTTTCGTGAAGCGGACGTTCCCTGCTGCCGACAGAGGTAGGCGCAGTCATGAGCAAGCTGGAGGAAGGCGGCATCGACATCCGCCCTGCACAACCACCTGCTGCGCAACGAGCCCTTCACGATGTACATGCACGTCATGGGTCATGGGCAACCGGCAAAGCTCGCCAGCACGCTTCACGCGGCACTACTTGAGAGCAAGACCTCCCTGTCCGGCGGAGCATCCGCCAACACTCCCACCGAATCGAACATAGACCTGGACGCCGCCGCGATCGACAAGGCGCTCGGATACCAGGGGAAGGTCAACGGCGGTGTCTATCAGATGAACATTCCACGCGCCGATAAGATTCGTGACGAGGGAATGGAAGTGCCCCGACTTCGATGGGGTCGGCAATCGCAATCAATTTCCAGCCCACTGGCGGCGGTAAATGCGCCATCACGGGTGACTTCGTCTTGACCACCACGGAAGTAAACCCCGTGATCAAGGCGCTGCGCGGCAGCGGTATCGAGCACGAGGATCCGGGGATGAGCGCCGTCGAAGTGACTGCGCTGCACAACCACATGCTGAACGACGAGCCCCGACTATTCTTCATGCATTTCTGGGCGAAAGACCAAACAGAAAAGCTGCTGTCGGGGTCTCAAGTTGGCACTTTCCCGGGTAAACACGTAGACGACGAGACGACGCTCACCCACAATCGGTTGTTGGCTGGCGCGCATATGGGATCAACCGTAGCGCACAGTCCATGATGGTTGCTCAGCGCGCCCGATAGACGAGTATTCGGGCGGGGGCGGCACCGGATGCCGGCGCCGCGACGTAGAGTTTGGCCTCCTCGGGCACGAAGAGTCCGGTACGTGCTCGCGGCGCGGTGTCGAGCGATTTCTCGACCACATAGCGATCGGGAGCGTCCTGACGGAAGACGTTCAGCTTGCCCTCGCCGCAGATCACGTAGATCCGCCTGCGCTCCGCATCGAAGAACACGTCGTCCGTATCCTTGCCAATCGGCAACCGCGCGACGACTTTCCCCGATCCCGTGTCATAGACGAGCAGCACCGGGGGCGAGCGCGCTCCGACGAACAGGCGCTGTCCCTTTTCGTCGAGCGCCATCGGAAAGTTCGCCGTGGCATCTGGCGTTTCCCAGCGGTCGATGACTTGGCGCTTCGTCCGGTCGACGACCACCACCTTTCTAGCGCCCGGTACGTTCACGTAGGCGCGACTACCGCCTTGCTCCAGCTGGAACGACTCGGGATGCCCTGGAAGTGGAATCTCGCCGCCCGATTCGCCGCTTGTGGGATCCAGCATCCGAAGTGCGCCCTTTCCATAGCCCACCCAGACCTGGCGAGTGCTCGCGTCGTAACGAACATTGTCCGCGTCGTCCATGCCTCCGACCCGCCGCACCACCGACAAGGAAGCGACGTCGACGAGGTCTACCCGGTTGCTGCCCCCATTTGCGATGAACAGACGATCGGAATCCGGGAGATACAGAACGCCCTGGGGCTCGCCCAACCCGGAAATCGTTCGACGTTGACCGCTTTGTGTATCGACCACCTCGACGCTGTCATTGCCGAGCGCTGCGACGAAGATCCGATGCGTGCCAGGATCCGCCGAAAGATGATCAATACGGCCCTTTACTCCCGGCAAGGCAATGGTCGTGACAAGTTCCAAGGCGTGTACCGCCGACATGCCCGCCGCCACCATCGTTACCACGATACCGACCAGAAGGTACCGAACGATGCTCACTTAACCGCCGTGGCCCCGGTTCGATACAGCTGAGGATTCCAGGTGTGTAGCTCGTCCTGTCCCTCCTTGCACCACCGGTAGAGTGCGTCGTACATCACCATTCCGTGCGTGAGCATCTCGTGGTCGTCCGCGAAGTTGCGCGACAGCCCCAACGAGATCGCAGCGAGGCCGGGCGCCTGCGGCGCCAACTCCAGATGCGCAGTGTCTGCGCCGCGCACGATCAGCGCCAATTGCCCAAGCGCAGGATCCCGCAGGCGGTAGTGCTTCAGAAAGGCATCGAAGCTGCAGTGTTCCCCCTGATGCGAGAAATGCACGTCCGGGATGTCATAGGGTACGGCGTCCTTCTCTTGCGCCGCGCTTAGTACTTCGGGCGTAGGGACGTAGAGAAACTCGGCGCTTGCATCGACGAATCGCGCGATGAGCCAAGGGCAGGCGATGCGGTCGATTTTCGGACGCTCGCGCGTGATCCACCGCGTTGCCGCGCCCGCTGGCTTGGCATCGAGCGCTCCAGCCGCTGCCGACCAGGCCTCGATGCCGCCCTCCAGGTAGCGGACAGCGGTGCCTCGCTCGCTCAGCGCTTTCACAACGTGTTGGCTCACTTCGCCGCCATGGACGCAGTAGGTGACGAACGAACCGCCTGCGGGCAGCGATTCGGCCCACGATGTAAGGTTATCGGGATCGCGTCGCAAGGCTCCCGAGAGCATTTGTGTCGCTTCCCTGAACGCTTGGCTGCGGCGTACATCGATCACGATCGGCGGCTCTTGCCCGGCAACTTCAAGTTGGAGCTGCTGAACAGAAATGGATCGAGCGTTGCGGTTGACGGTTTCGGTTTTCATGCGTGTTCCCTTTCGCTGCCTCCGAGCTTCACCCGTGCAGCAGTGGATAGGCGATGAGCCCAACGATCGCGGCGCCGGCAACAATAACGGGCTCCGGCAATTTCTTGAGCTTCCACAGCAGCAACAACGTGATGACGGCCAAGATGGCGCTGGGAACGTCGACGATCGAGCGTTTTGCCAGCACGATGGCGGCACCGGTGATGGCACCGATCGCTGCGGCCGTAACGCCGTCGACGAACGCAACGAGCGAAGGCAACTTGCCATAGCGCTTGAAATAAGGCGCCGGGATGACGGTGAAGAGATAACAGGGAAGGAACGTGCCGAACGCAGCGACACATGCACCCGGCAGTCCTTGGATGAGATACCCGATGAACCCCACGGTTATCACAACCGGCCCGGGCGTGATCATTGCCACTGCGACGGCATCGACAAACTGACGCTCGGTGAGCCAGTGGTTCTCCGTGACCACGCCGCCATACAGAAACGGCACGATCGCGAGCCCCGATCCAAAGACGAACGCACCGGCTTTGGCGAAGAACAGGCCGATCTGCGTGAGCAAGGACCAGTCGACGGTCGAAGCGATGCCCGCTCCCACCGGGGCCTGAGCAGCCAGCAATGCGTTCATGCCACCGCGCCGCAACCAGCGAGGCGGCGCCCGCACCGCCAGGACGACGAAACCCGCGAGGATGAACAGCCACGCGATTTCGCTCTCGGTGATTACGGTGATCGCAGCCGCGACGCCGTAGATCGCCCAGAGCAGCTTGTCCTTGCCGACGCTGCGCTTCGTGAGCTTGTAGGCGCTCATGGCGATGATGCCGATGACGGCTGCGCCGACACCGTAAAACACCGACTGCATCCACGGTAGCCCACCATAGCGCACGTAAGCCCAGCCGATCGCGATGACCATGAAAAACGACGGCAGGACAAAAGCAAGCCCCACCAGGGTTGCGCCCATCGTTCGGTAGTGGACATACCCGAGGTACATCGCAAGCTGTGCCGCAAGCGGCCCTGGCATCAACTGCGCGAGGGCGAGCCCCTCCTTATAGTCGGCATCGGAGATCCATTCACGCGCGTCCACCAAGTCCCGATGCATGTAGCCGCAGAGTGCGACCGGCCCGCCAAACCCGAGCGAGCCCAAGCGCAGCATGTACCGCACGAGTTGCCAAAGCGAGTACGCCGGCGCTGTGGTGATCGAGCGAGCGTCGTCCATGGTTGCTCCGGCTGCGTGTGCGCGATGTGCCGCTTCTCGTCTCGCCGCCAATCACAGGTTCAAGCGAATGGCGCCGCCACTGGCCTTCCACCCCGAATGCCCGCTATTCATGTACTTCGCGTCAAAGCCGGCTTCCCTCAACTTGCGAGCCGTCCCGCAGCCGACGTGAAAGCCATAGGCGCAGTACACGACGACCGGCTGTGATTGCGAAAGATCCTTGATCCAGTCCTGTAGTCGTTCGGGATCGCGCCAGGGAATGCCTTCCGCGATGTCTTGCTGACGGGAGAGCGAGTGCCGTGGTCGGACGTCGATCACCTGGACCGGCTCTTTCGCCGCGAGCATCGCCTTCACCTCCTCGACACAAATGCTGGGAACGTCGGCAAACTCCTCCTGAACCAGTGGCGGCGGTGGCGCGACCTTTATTGCGTCGTTGTAGCGCCCTTCCACGCCTTGCCAGTCGACGTTTCGCAGGAAGGTATCGACGTAGGCCTTGGCGTTGGCGCCGAAGTCCATGTGATATGCGTGCTCATACATGTCGAGCGCGAGGATCGGCACGCCGCTGACGACAGCTTGCGAGTGATCCGCCGCGTATTGATTCAGCAGATGCCCGTCGCGCGGGATGTAGGTCAAAAGGACCCAGCCGGAACCACCACCGAGCGCGTAGCCCATCGTTCTGAACTCGGTGCGCCACCGATCGAACGAGCCGAACTGCTGAGCAATGACATCCGTGATTGTTTTTGTCGCCTTGCCCTCGCCGTTCAGACTCGCGAAGTAGAGCTCGTGCAGCAGCGTCGAGTTGAGCGCAACCAACTCCTCGCGCTTGAGCCCGTTGATGATGTGGCCGGGGGTGTTCTCGAAATCGAGGCCTTCCAGTTGTTTGGTGATCGCGTTGAGACGCCGCAGGGCGCCGCCATAGTTGTTCTCGTAGTGGCTCTCAATGAGTTTCAACGACAGACCGTTCAGAACCCACGGCCGGCAGTGAATCTGCTTCAGCGAATACTGCATAGGACCTCCAAGCGCAGGATGACAAACGTCGCGCGACTGAAAGGCGCAGCGTGAGCAGATGTTCGGCTTGGGAGTCGACAGTGCCCGCGCTCGCGCGACTTCCACAGGATTGGACGGGGCACCGTCTTGGAGGGATAAACCCGGGGGTCCTGTTACCCCCGCCGAAAAGCCTACACCGATGCAGTCAGGAGCGCAATCGCGGCACTGGGCGGCCGAGTAACGGACAGCTGTGGGGGCGGTGATCGTCGTGCGTGATCTCGTCGGAAACTTGGTCGCACTGCCCCAACGCGGCTGAGTCGATACGGGTGAACTGCACGGGTCCGATCTTCCGTCGGCCGCAATGCGGGCTTTTCATAGCGATGCTTACATTCATCTGTCGAGGAAGCGCCCGTCGTCGAACGTCCGCGATTGGGCGCTTCGCTGGATGGCTGCTCCTGGCCGTTCAGCGACCGTCGATCCCAACCGCGAGCAATTTGACCGTCGACAGTCGCAGTTCGACCCTGACCAGCCGTTCGATCTTCTCCACAGCGGAAGTTTGAAAGCTCACGTTGTTCGGCGAGGGCCGCGAGTGACCTGTAACGCTACTGGATCACCTCATCGGCACGCAGCAGAAACGATTGTGGGATGGTGAGGCCGAGGGCTTTCGCGGTCTTTAGGTTGATCAGCAGATCGAACTTTGTCGCCTGCTCGACGGGAAGATCCGCGGGTTTGGCGCCCTTCAAAATCTTGTCAACGTACTTCGCCGCGTTGCGGTAGTTCGCGTCGATGTCATATCCATAGCTGAGCAACCCGCCCGCGAGAACGTGATCGCGCAACCCATACGCGACCGGCAGCCGGGTGGCCTGCAGTAGTTCCTGCAGCTTCGCGCGCTCGGTAAAGTACATGCCGTCCGAAATGACCACGATGGCCTGCGCTCGTTGTCGAACCATCTGCTCGACGGCGGGGCCAAGTTGCGCGGCCGTGCTGGCGACAACACGAAGCGCAACGAGGTCCAGCGCGGCGCAAGCGCTCTGGGCGCCCACCCAGTACGCGACATGCAACGGATTGCTTTCGTTCAATAGGATGGCGATGCGCCGGGCGCCGGGCGAAATCTCGTGCAGAATCCCGATCAGCTTGCCCAGCGCCTCGTCCTGCTGGGCGGTGAATCCGGTGATGTTGCCGCCCGGCTTGGCCAGGCTGGCGACAAGCCCGGCGCCCACGGCGTTTCCGACGCCTGCCAGAACAATGGGTATCGTCTTCGTCGCCTGCTGCGTCGCGTGAGCGCTTTGGCTGCTCCCGACTAAAATCACGTCGACTCTTTGCCCGATCAGTTCGCTGGCCAGCGCGTCCAGGCGGTCCACGTCGCCATTGGCGTGGACGAATCGATACTCGACGTTCTTTCCTTCTAGCCAGCCGAGATCGCGCATTCCCTGCTTGAAGGCTGTGCGCAGATGGGCATTAGTGGCTTCCGTCGAGAACGCCAGGAACCCGACACGGCGGATGGGCGCGGCAGGCTGTCCCACGCTCAACCGATGCGCGACTAGCAGGCCGATGCCACCTGCCAGCAAAACGCTGCGGCGTGTGAACAATGATCACCGGGTCAACGAGAAAGGTCCGCCATCGTACGCCTACGACGCGAAGTGGGCGTCGCGAGCGAGCGGCTATTCCCACGGCAATGGGCACCGCAAACGCGATCAATTTCCAGCTTACCGGTGGCGGTAAGGCCGCAATCACGGGAGATTTCGTGATCACCGGCGATGAGGTGAACCCGATGCTCAGGGCGCTACGGGCGAATGGCATCGAGGTGACCGCGCTCCACAGTCATATGCTGCTGGAGCAACCGCGAGTGTTCTTCATGCATTTCTGGGCCAACGATGACGCCGTCAAGCTTGCCAAGGCCGTCCGAGCGGCGCTCGACCAGCTTTCGGCTAAGTCGTAGGGTCACAGTGACCGTCTGCAATTGGCCGTTCAGCGACCGTCGAGTCTGAAAGCGAACGGTGATCGTTGACGGTCGCAGTTCGACCCTGAGCAGACGCTCGTCTAATCGCGGCCGTCTCGTTTCCCGAGCTGTCGGCACCATTCAGACGGCTGGCAAAACGCACTATCGCCGCGCCTTTGGCGCCCCTCCTGAAAATCCGTGCGCAAGGATACAATGCCGCGGATGCCTATCGACTCGGAGGAGCGACCGCATGATCGGCAAACTGCGCCACCTGCTGGGAGTTCTCTCCGGAATCATCCTGACCGCGCTCGCGGCCATCCTTGTGCTCGTTCCCGCACCCGCCATCCCACAATCCGACGTGAATAAGGATGCAGGCCCACCCTTCAATGACAATATCGAAGACCCGGCCGCCTGGGGCAAGGCGTTTCCGAAGCAGTACGAGGACTACAAGAAGTCGACAGACATGCAGCGCACCAAGCATGGCGGCAGTGAAGCCGTGCCCCACACGCCGACCCAGGCCGATCCGCGCTCAGTAGTCTCGCGCTCCAAAAGCGAGGAGGACAAGGGCCTCAAGGCCATCTGGCAGGGCTACGCCTTTTCCGAAGATTTCCGAGAAGAACGAGGCCACGCCTACATGCTGGAGGACCAGCGTTTCACGAAGCGCCAAGTGGTCGTGAAGCAGCCAGGCGCGTGCGTGAATTGCCATGCGTCGATGTACCTCGCGTACAAGAAGGCGGGCAACGGGGACATCACCAAGGGCTTCGAGAAGATCAACGCGATGCCTTACGCGGAGGCGACAAAGCTGGTGACCCATCCGGTCGCATGCATCGATTGCCACGATGGCAACACACTCGCGCTGCGAGTCACGCGCCCGGCATTCATCGAAGGCATGCGTGCGTACAAGGCTTCGCAGGGCGTGAAAGATTACGACGTGAACAAGCAGGCCTCGTCCGCCGAAATGCGCGCCTACGTGTGCGGCCAGTGCCACGTTGAGTACTACTTCAAGGGTCCCGAGAAGCGCCTCGTCTATCCTTGGGCGAAGGGTCTCAAGATCGAGGAGATCACCGCTTACTACGACGAGATCGGCTTCCG
>Ga0207643_10001926_pt1 | contig 11472 bp, 9 predicted proteins | sample KBSMisM62_FD_184313 | JGI IMG/M metagenome (GOLD analysis project Ga0207643, IMG submission 184313) | Miscanthus rhizosphere microbial communities from Kellogg Biological Station, Michigan, USA - KBS Miscanthus M6-2 (SPAdes) (version 2) | ecosystem: Host-associated > Plants > Roots > Rhizosphere...
CCCAGTTCTTTACATTCATCAGGTTCAGGTTTATCAATGAAGCGCCAAGACCATGAATATGTCCATGACCTTCGATAAAACCAGGCATTACAAACTGTCCTTTTGCATCTATTACTTCGGTTTTATCCCCGATATATTTTTTTACATCAGAATTAGTACCGACAAAAATTATTTTTCCGTCTTTTACAGCCAATGCTTCGGCATCTGGTTGATTTTTATTTACGGTATAAACTTTAGCATTATTGATAACAAGTTCTGCAGTTTCAGCAGGTGAATTCTGTGAAGCCGTATTACAGCTTAGAAAAAAAAGAATAGCTGCCGGTAAATAATTGATCATTGATCTTTTTCTCATAAATAAAAGTTGGGTTCAAATGTATTGATTTAAAGAATAGGCGCCTTGACTACTTCCTGAAAAGAAGAATAGTTTTTGTTTTTTAATTTGCTTGTATTTGCGATAGATCTCTTTTACTGCATTTTTTCCTTCTTTGCCATAACTCAAAATGCAAACCGTGCCTCCATTCCCTCCGCCGGAAACTCTTGCTCCGAATACACCAAGAGCAGGGCCTGCATCACGAACCATTTCAACGATCTTGTCTGTATATTCATTCCCCAATCCAACTGCAGAATAGCTTTCATGGCTTTGCATCATCAGGTTTCCCATTTGAATTAAAGATGCTTGCTTGTCGTCTTGCTTTTTTAAATTTTTAAGCAGGGTTTTAAATTCATTCACTCTTGCATTTTCATAAACAGGATGTGAACCACAAACCAAAGGGTTATATATTTTATCTTCATCAATATTCGTCACTGCATCAATTGAAAGCTTGTATTGGGCTAAAAAATCCTTGCCTGAAATTTCTTTCGGTAATAATGAAATGTATTTTTCTTCAAAAACTGAAACGGGAATGTTAGCTAAAAAACCTTTGAAGGGTAGTTTACTCCAAACACCGCTTGTTCTTGCCTGCTCCAGTTCTTCAACAGTTGCGCTCTCGTTTAACGCAATTATCGTATAACTCATAAATGCTGCGGCTCGAACATCAGAATAAGATGCGCCACTTACTGCATGTCGAATGCCGCTATCAATACCACTGAAATTTATACCTCTTGGAATGGCGATCGCTTTATCAACCTGGTGAGGTTGACAGATCAATGGTAATAATTTGTTTTTTTGCCCCAAATGTGATGACAACTGATCCATCAATCCGCAAGGAGCACCAGCCACCAAATTCTCCGCCAATTGTGCAAGCACTGCCAATTCTTCTTTTCCTAATGATAAATGATAAAGCTGATTCAATGCATTCATCGTAGCCACTTCCAAGGCTGCTGACGATGAAACACCTTTTCCCCAGGGAACATTTGATTCTATAAAAACATTGGCGCCTTCTAAGCTTATTTTCCTTTCTTTTTTCAAAACAAGAAAACAACCTAGTACGTAAACAGCCCAATCGCCACCAACCACAGACTTAATGACTTTTCCTGCTTCAATAAGTGAATTATCCTTTATTGCCGAAAGATGAATTATGAAATCATTCATTTTCTTTTTTGTGATCTGCGTACGAAAATGAAAAACTCCATCATTTCTTTTTTGAATGCTGACAGTTGTAGTTTGCTTTATCGGCATTTGTAAAAGAAGTGAGCCGCTGTAATCAGCAATGCCGCCCATTACATCCATGCGACCGGGAGCAGTAGCAGAAATTATTTTTTCTTCTGTTGAAAAAAGATCGTTCATAGCTTAATTCTTCGGAGTTCGGCTGCTTTTTCTTCTGGCATTGTATCCGCCATAAAAGTATCAGCGCCGGTTTCAGGACCTGCAAGATATTTCATTAAGCCGGGCTGACGCAACGGAGGACAAATGATCAGATGCATATGATAATCCGGGTGATCATTCCCATCAACAGGGGCTTGTGCAAATGCCATCACATAGGGAAAACTACTTTGAAAATTTGCATCAAACTTTTTGGTTACAGTTTGAAAGACTTCCGCAAGATCATACAACTCTTCATCCGTCATCGTTATCAAAGTTGCATGACGATTCTTTGGAAACACATAGGTTTCATAAGCAAACCTTGCAAAGAAGGGAATAAAAGCAATTGCTCCTTTATTTTCAGCAATGATCCTTATATCATCTTTTTTCTCAGCAGTAATTATATCGCTGAAAATATTTGTTCCTTTCCCCTTTTGATATTCTGCAACCGCTGCTAATTCCTTTTGAACTACGTTGATTGTAAAATCCACTGCATAGATCTGGCAATGAGGGTGCGGATTTGATACTCCTACTATCTCACCTTTATTTTCAAAAATTAAAACCGACTTTATCGTTTCATGCCTGCTAAAAAAATTCATCTCTTTCCGCAAAGCCCTGAAAACATTCGCTACTTTATCAACGCTGATATCATTCAGCGTAACATTATGCCTGGGATCATAACAAACAACTTTTGCAATGCCACCTGCCTGGCTTCTTTTATATAAATCATCATGTTGACTTTGAAATTCTTCGGGAATAGCAGGAGAATTTAATCCAACAACCGGGTGATCATTTTCAAAAATGAATACATCTGCATAATCAGCATTTTTCTTTCCGCTTACTCTTTTATTGCCCGGGCACAAATAGCAATTGGGATCGTATTCCGGAGCTGTGACGGTCGATTCTTTTTTTTCAAAATTCCATGGCCTGCTGTTACGATGTGCAGCATATACCACCCATTCTCTTCGCAACGGATGCCATCTCTTCTCCCAATTTCCAAATGGGATCGATTCATGCATCATTTTATAATTTTTTTAATTGCTTTTTCCACTTGTTGTAAGCTGATAAATATACTTCCTGGTCTTTTTTAGTTGGAGAGTAGCTTTTTATTTTTTCCATTGAAGAATATGCTTCAGCAAAATTTTTATAAACACCAACACCTATCCCCGCTCCTCTTGCAGCACCTGTGGCGCCATCTGTATTATATAATTCAAGTTCGCAACCGATAGTGTTTACAAATACAGAACTAAATACATCACTTAAAAACATATTTGCATAACCGGCCCTCACCGTTTTTATTTCCATTCCCATTTCTTTCATTACTTCAACACCGTAATGTAGCGCAAATACGATCCCTTCCTGTGAAGCACGGGCAATATGCCCACGATTATGACGATTAAATTGAAGCACTTTCATTACTGCGCCAAGGTCTTTATTTTCCAATACTCTTTCTGCGCCATTGCCAAATGGATAGATCAAAAGCTCATCAGAACCTGCTGGTGCCAGTGAAGCTTCCTTGTTTATCTGTTCGTAAGATGAATCACCAAAAAAGTTTTTACGCAACCAGCTATTTAAAATACCTGTCCCATTTACACAAAGCAAAACACCATAGCGGGGATCCTTTTTTGTATGATTAACGTGAACAAACGTATTCACTCTTGATTTCGGATCATAATTAGGTTTATCAATAATACCATATACAACTCCGGATGTACCGGCTGTAGCCGCAACTTCTCCGGGTTGAGACACATTTAACGAAAAAGCATTGTTTGGCTGATCGCCTGCACGATAAGAAACAGAAATGCCTGCTTTCAATTTTAATTCCGTTGCAGCAGCGGGAGAAAGTCTTCCCTGCTCTCCAAATGTTGGAACTAATGGAGAAAGTAGCTCTTTATCGATACCATAATATTTCAACAGATCAGCAGCAACCTTTTCTTTTTTAAAATTCCACATTATGCCTTCGCTTAGCCCGGAAATTGTAGTAGCTGGCTCACCAGTTAATTTCATTGCGATATAATCACCCGGTAACATGATCTTGTAAATATTCTTATAAACATCCGGTTCGTTTTTCTTTACCCATCTTAGTTTAGATGCGGTAAAATTCCCGGGTGAATTGAGAAAGTTTTTGAGACAATATTTTTCGCCTAATTCTTCGAAAGCTTTATCACCGATCTCCACTGCCCGACTATCACACCAAATGATAGAAGGACGAAGTGGTTTAGATCTTTATCAACGCAAACAAGACCATGCATCTGGTAAGCAATCCCAATTGCAGCAACTTCATCTCCATTAAAAGAAGCCTGCTGATGCAATTTGTTCATTGCATTTACTAATTCATTCCACCACATTTCAGGATCTTGTTCTGCAAATCCTGGTTGTGGTGATTGCATGGGCATTTCCGATGAAGGAGAAAATGCAGATGCAACAGTTTTGCCTGAAGCAATTTCAAGTAAGGTTGCTTTTACTGACGAAGAACCGATGTCAAATCCAAGTAAGTATTTCATATTTTACCAAAAACGTATATATAATGCTACAATAATTCCCAATATAATTATGATCATCGCCATTACACCCGGCGTTACTTTATACATGCTTTTATCAATTTGCAATGCATTCCCTAATGCCCTGCCTTTTGCGTCCAACAAACTCACGACAATAATTAAGACCGATGTAAAAAAGAAAACCCATCCCATTTGAATTAAGAATGGTATTTCAAAAGCACCGGTGCCTGTTGGATAAGCTGTATATATTAAAGTATCATGACCTGCAAGACCCGGTAAAAACTTATCAAATAACACTGCTAATAAAACGCCACCGATAATACCTGCGATCGCTGCTTTGGATGTTGTTTTCTTCCAGAAAAATCCAAATAAGAAAACAGGGAATATAGCCGGAGAAATATAGCCCGTATATTTTTGAATGAATTCAAACCCGCCTTTACCGCCAATACCCAATGTATCCTGCCAATTAACCATGATGGCAATGATCAATGCTAATATCACAACCAAACGCCCCATCCAAACTAATTTCTTTTCAGAAGATCCTTTATTAATATACTTCTTATAAATATCCAGTGTATAGATCGTAGCAATACTGTTTGCTTTACCGGCAAGCGAAGCAACAATTGCAGCGGTCAATGCAGCCATCGACAATCCTTTTAATCCTGCGGGTAAAAATCCAAGTACCGCTGAATAGGCATTATCTTCTCTGAATTCTCCGTTGGTTAACATTTGTGTTTGCAAGCCGCCCTTCTGATACAATACATAAGCAGCGATCCCAGGCAATACAACTAATAATGGCATCAATAATTTTAAGAAGGCTGCGAATAATATCCCGGTACGGGCCGTTTTTAAATTTGCTCCCAATGCCCGTTGAGTTATATATTGATTGCAACCCCAGTAATTCAAATTAGCAACCCACATACCAGCCGCCAGCATTGCCATCCCGGGTAAACTTGAATAATGATTTATTTCCTGCTGTGAAGATGCGGAACTCGGTTTATCAAAGATCATTTTAAAATGATCAGGCGCCGTTTTAAGTAAATGATTGAACCCAGCGAGAAAATCTTTTCCATATCCAAATTGTTCGCTGACTACAGTTAAAGCGATATATGAAGTGATCAAACCGCCTGCTAATAACACTAATACTTGTATAACGTCAGTGTAACCGATCACTTTCATGCCACCCAATGTGATCACTAACGCAAAAACAGCGAGTCCGATCATTATCCAGTGAAAATTCTGACCGCCAGTAAGACTATTGATCGCAATTGTTCCGAGATATAAGATCGAAGTAAGGTTCACAAATATGTAGAGGAACAACCAAAATACAGCCATGATCATTGCCACAGTTTCATTGTACCTTGTTTTTAGAAACTGCGGCATGGTGAAAATGCGATTCTTTAAATAGATCGGCATGAAAAAAACAGCAACAATAATTAATGATACAGCCGCCAACCACTCATAAGCCGAAATTGCGATGCCTAAGCGAAATCCGTTCCCACTCATTCCAATAAACTGTTCAGCAGAAATATTTGAAGCTATTAACGATGCACCGATTGCCCACCATGTAAGTTGTCCTTCGGCAAGAAAGAAGTCAGTGGAAGTTGTTTGCACCGCTTTTTTTCTTCTATAAACCCAATACCCATACCCAGCCACCAGGAAGAAATAAATAAAGAAGACAATAATATCGCTGTTAGCAAGCTGTTTCATGCAAGTTCGTTTGAACCATGAAAATATTGAAAAATGGCCGACAAAATATTTAAATCATATAAATTACCTTGTTACCTTTCCTTAAGCCTAATATATCATTTATATGTACGAACACAGGAAACAGAAGTTGGCGCCCATGAGTACCTTTTATCAAAGAGTACTTAAACACATAATAATTGCATTCGCTATTCTTGGGTTTTGTTTACTGATTGGCATTTTTGGTTATCACATTACTGCAGAAGCAAATTGGCTGGATTCACTTCATAATGCTTCTATGATATTAAGTGGCATGGGACCGGTAATAGAGATCAATACTGTTTCGGGAAAAGTATTTTCTTCATTCTATGCCTTGTTCAGTGGAGTTGTTTTCATAACCAATATTGGAGTTATACTGGCGCCGGCCCTCCATCGCATTTACCATCGCCTGCATTTGGAAGATCAATGATCTCAAAAAGGTTTCTTTTCTTCGTTGGTAGTTTTAATAAATACTATTTTATTACGATCCGCTTTATAAATTGCATCATAGAACTTTATCATTTCTGCATAATCAGACTTGGGGAAAAGGCCACTGAATTGCTGCATGCTTCGGGTATAAATTATTTTATTTTGATCAAACTTCGCCGAAACGCTGTATTTTCCAAATTTACTTTCTACAACAGCATCCTGCGGAATAGATTCAGGTTTGTAACCAGCCGGTATTTCTATTTCAATTTTATCTGTATCGTAATATTCAATATCAAGTTCAATGTCATATTTCCTTTCTTCTCCTGATTTTAATTTCCGGCCTGATTTGTTCATTATGTTCGGCTCAATGAACAATCTTTTGCCACTGATAGTAGCATAATGATCAGCCGTGACTGAAAGGGTTTCTTCAATTTCAGGTATTAGCTTTTTATCTTCTTTATACGAGAAATTGTTGACAGTATAAGTAGCAAATGCCAATTCTTCGTCTAAATATTCTTTCACTTTATCTTTTGACAAATTATTAATAAGCATGTGCAGGTGATCCTGCTGTATGCCAGAGTAATTTGTTTTGATATCAGCCAGTAACAAACCTTCGGCATCAACCCTTGCATTGATCATTCGTTGCTGAAGATTTTCTTTCATGCCATATTTAGGAGTATGAACCAGGTTACCACCTGTCTCATCGATTAACAATGCATATCGGTCATCTGTAAAATCACTTAAATAACCTGAAGGCAATGTCTGGCTTGTACATTCCAGCCAAACCGAATCATTATTATTGATCACAGCACAAAGGATAGCATGATTGAACTGAGAAGAGGGAAACTCTGTTTCAAGATTTGGTTTAACACTTCCAGCGCCAATCACTGTGTAATATGATTTGATCCCGGCTTCTTTTAAAATACTATACATATAATTCGATAATGCCTTACAGTCTCCATAGCCTTTTGTCGCCACATATTTTGCATCGAAAGGCTGCCACCCCCCAATACCTAATTGTATGCTTACATACCGTGTATTTTTTTGCATGTACTCATACAAGAGTCTTATTTTTTCACGGGGATCAGTAACACCATCAGCTATCTCGTGTACTTTTTGTTTAATGTTAGAAGGCAATTCATCACGGCCTTGTTTTAATGTATAAATAAATTTTCCCAGGTCCTGCCAGCTTTTCATATTTCCTTTATAAGCCTGCATTTCAAATTCAGTAGGCCCAAACATTACATAGGTTGTCAAATGCCTGAGCGAAGGAGAATATGATTCACGTATAATTGCAGGTGCATCTTTTATTTCCCAGGTCATTCTTTTCTTATCTGTTGATTGTTCTACCGTCTGGCCATCGTAATGAAATGTTTTGTATCGAAACTCGTAATTCAACGGGCATTCAAAAATGAATTTGCTTTGTTGTACTGAAAAATACTCATCCTCCAACGGTTGCCACGAAGGATAAAACATGGTTCCATTATATTTCAACTCCAGCACATATTCCACTGTGTAAGGATATGCTTTATAGTAAAAGCTATGATACTTCACTCGGTTATCTTCCATTAAGCTTATATCACTTACACCACTGAGATCCTGAATATCTTTATTTTTTAATTCCTTTACTTTATTTCCCAAAGCATCGTATAAAACACCTGCGATGCCCTTAATTTCAATAAAGCGATCATAGTATTGCTGAAAATCCGCATGCTTATCTCCGTTTTCATTTAAGATCGTAAGTGCATATTTTCGATAATAAACAGCCTCGCCTGGCGATTTTAATGTAAATCGCTCTTCTTCTATTCTTTTTACTACGTTGGCATTTTTCTTCAAAGCCTCGGGAATGTTTGTAACTGCATACTCACCACCGCTTGCAAATGCAAAAAAAGAAAGCAGCAAAAAAGAAAGCGATCCACCAAATCGTTTCATAAATTATTTTTTCTTTTTAAATACAATCTGTTCATTATGCTTGTTCACTATCAAATTAAAAAATTCCCTGAGTATTTCATACTCATCGGGTAAATAATAACTACGGGTCAGCTTTATCCTTGACCGGAAAGAAATAACCCCACCGCTGTTACTAATGATGTATTCAAAAAAACTTTTCCCTTCCTCATCAAAATTCACTCTTATTGATTTTGGTATTTCATCCACTTCATACCCGGATGGTATATCCGTAGTGAGCAAATATGTCTCATCAAAAGCATAAGGCATTTCCACCGGGTAAGCTCTTGTAGCTGATTTAAACGGATTTTCTTTGTAGCCTTCTCCAAACATGGGGTTGAGATAAATGATATCATCTTTTTCTAAATTCAGTTTTACATCATAATTCAATTGTAATGGCTGATCATATTTTTCCAGTGAATCAATATGGGTATTGGATATATCCGCATCTGTACCAAAATCTTTCTTAATGTCTTTAAATAATTCTTCAACTCCCTTTTCCTTGATCTTGCTCCGTAAAGAATAGGACTCATAATACCCGGGGATCTGTTGCATCCTCCCTGAAATTTCTCCTTTTTCGTCAGAAAACAACATGAGTGAAGTGGTTTTCTTTTCGTTCAAAGAATCAGAGGAAAATTCTACAGAAGTAGCTTCCGGATTAATAACTCTTGCGTGTCCATTGTAACATTCCCAGTTCAGGAGACCAAATCCAAGCCTCGGGCGACTTGCATCGAGGTAAAAAGCTTTACCCCCAATAGCTGTCCGGCAAACCACATAATTGAACTTATCCATAATAGGATATACCGATAAAGCGTAACCATGAGACTTTGTACTAAGCATTAGTGGATCAGCAGGCAAACCTGCTTTGCGCAACATGGCTACAAGCAGTAAATTTATTTCTACCTCACTTCCTTTTTTGTCTTTTAAAATATTTTTTAGCGGTTGCCCTGTATATAGCCTGTTGTACTCTGTACAGGTAAAATTGTTTTGCAAGTATTGGTAAATGTTTTTTGCTTTGTCAAGATCAGATGTTGCCCCTTTCATTGCTATTTTGAGCTCATCGGACATCCATCCATTGTCTCTGCTAAGTTGCAATCCAAAATCTTCATCCTTCAATAGTTCTTTTGTAACATCTGTCCAATTGCCCATAATATCTCTTGGTACTAGCGGATGGCGGTACGCTGCCAGCTGAAAATCAATTTTTGCAATATGGTTATCAAGTGTGGATGTAAAACTTTCTTCTTTTAATGCCGGAACATCCTTCATCACCATACGATAATTTGTGACGTCTGCTTCAAATTCATAAGCTTCAGAAGCGCCGGCGCCACCCCCATCAACTACACGAAATTTTTCATGTTTGTCAAGTGTTGTTCTTGAAAAGTTATACTGATTTCCCTGTGAAAGAAATACATAATACAAAAATTCAGGAATGGAAACATTATACTCACTCCATAGCCGTGGATAAGAGCCCTGGAACACCCACGGCTGCAGGTTGAAAATAAAATCCGAATGAATGGTGTATTCATACTCAATAATGGATCCTTCTTTTATCGCAGGAAAAGTAAATTTTTTAACCAGTTGGTTTTTGCTCAGTTTATCCTGGAACACTCCTGATTTCTCAAGTTTTGTCTCTACTATTTTTCCATTTTCCAGGTTGTAAGTATAAGCTTTCAGGCCTTGTAACTCTTCTTCGCTACGGCCATTTGTATAAAGTGGTATCTCAACATCGGCAAGTTCATAGGAACTTTTCTTTAATATGTGAATACGTTTAAAATGTCTGAACTCAATTGAGAACCATCCTTTAACATTACCAGTGATTGATGAAGTGCCAATATCTGCAATTACTACAGCGGCTGCATTGCTGTCAATACTGTAAACAGAAGTTTTAAAATCTTCGGCAGATATTTTACCGAATTTTACAGGAGATTTATCCTGTGCACGGCAATTGATCAATAAAAATACAAGAGCGGCAGATAAGATAAGTTTTCTCATCGTGAGTGCAGTGTTGATTTAGTGATGTTAATTTAATTCAAAATCGACGAATGTTGAAACAAAAGCAAACAAAATTGATCAAGCAATTAGCTTCAGAATTTGGTTTTAATTTCTGTGGCATTGCCCAGGCAACAAAGCTTGATGATGATGCCCGCCGGTTAGAATTATGGCTAAATAAAGGAATGCATGGCAAAATGCAGTATATGGAAAGATATTTCGAACTAAGAATTGACCCTCGTCAATTGGTGCCGGGTGCAAAAAGTGTAATTACTTTATTGCTAAATTATTTTCCTAAGGATAAACAAGATGCCGGCGCTCTAAAAATTTCAAAGTATGCTTTTGGAAAAGATTATCATGAAGTGATCAGGGAAAAATTAAACAAGCTAATAGAGTCAATCAAGATCAATGTAGGAGAAATTCATGGTCGCGGGTTTGTAGATAGTGCACCTGTCCTTGAAAGAACATGGGCTCAACGAAGTGGACTTGGATGGGTTGGTAAGAACGGGAACCTGATCAATAAAGAAAATGGTTCTTTCTTTTTTATAGCAACATTGATCACTGATCTTGACCTGGAGCCGGATGAACCTTTTGCAAAAGATTATTGTGGTACTTGCACTCGTTGTATCGATGCTTGTCCCACCGATGCAATTTTACCGGGTAAAATTGTCGATGGAAGTAAATGCATTTCTTATTTCACAATTGAATTAAAAGATATGCTGATACCTACTGAAATGAAAGGCAAATTTGAGAACTGGGCTTTCGGTTGTGATATATGCCAGGATGTTTGTCCCTGGAACCGGTTTTCAAAGCCAACAAATGAAATTGAGTTCACTCCTTTGCCTGGAATTCTTAATATTTCCACAAAAGAATGGGAAGCAATGACAGAAGAAAAATTTAAAAGTATTTTCAGGGATTCGGCGCTTAACCGGAGTAAACTTAAAGGCATTCAAAGAAATCTTAAATTTTTACAATCGGAATAAGCACCCTCATTTAATTTGTTATAGATGAAATATTTGCTGGTTATTTTATTGTTCTTCTCTACTTCTTTTCAAAAGAATAACGAAGTGACAATTGATAAAAAAGAAGCGCAGGATGCTTTTGCTCTTCTTACAGACATAAGAAACAATCCCGACAAAT
>Ga0207643_10001929_pt1 | contig 11467 bp, 11 predicted proteins | sample KBSMisM62_FD_184313 | JGI IMG/M metagenome (GOLD analysis project Ga0207643, IMG submission 184313) | Miscanthus rhizosphere microbial communities from Kellogg Biological Station, Michigan, USA - KBS Miscanthus M6-2 (SPAdes) (version 2) | ecosystem: Host-associated > Plants > Roots >...
GCGGAGGCCTATCTCGCCGGCCTCGTCCCGGACGGCGCAACGCTCGAGATCCTCAGCAACGGCGCACCGGCGCGTGTGGTCACCGACGCGCCTGCGGTGCGCGCGCTGCAGGCGGCCGGAGATCTCGTCGTCCGCCCGAAGCAGGCGTGGACGAACGTCGCGGACTTCACGGCCCGCGGACTCGACGCAGTCAACTTCGGCCCGGGTCACACAGCCTTCGCGCACCATGCGGACGAGCGCGTGGCGATCGGCTCGCTCGTCCGTGCGCACGAGGTGCTCGAGCGCTTCCTGACCAGCCCGATCCGGGAAGATGGCGGATGATGGACCTCCCAACGCGCATCGACGAGCTGTGGGAGTCCGACGAGCTCGATCCGGAGCCGATCGAGGAGTCGATCGCACGTCTCGACGCCGGCGATGTGCGCGTCGCCGAGCCGGACGCCGACGGCTGGGTCGTCAACGAATGGGTGAAGAAGGCGATCCTTCTCTACTTCCGACTGCGCAAGGTCGAGCCCATGGAGATCGGCGGGCTCCACTTCCTCGACAAGATCCCTGTCAAGTCGGACTACGCCTCGCGCGGGGTCCGAGTCGTGCCGCCCGGAGTCGCGCGGTACGGGTCCTTCCTGTCGGAGGGCGTCGTGCTCATGCCGGGCTTCGTCAACATCGGCGCCTGGGTCGGGCCCCGCACGATGGTCGACACGTGGGCCACGGTCGGCTCCTGTGCGCAGATCGGTGCCGACGTCCATCTGTCCGGCGGTGTGGGGATCGGAGGCGTGCTCGAGCCGCCGCAGGCCCGGCCCGTGATCGTCGAGGACGGCGCGTTCGTCGGGTCGCGTGCCGTCGTCGTCGAAGGGGTCGTCATCGGCAAGGGTGCGGTCATCGCCCCGAACGTCGTGCTCTCTGCGTCGATTCCGGTCATCGACGTGACCGGAGCCGAACCGGTCGAGCATCGTGGCTACGTCCCACCCCGGTCCGTCGTGCTCCCCGGCACGCGGCCGAAGGACTTTCCAGCCGGGACGTTCGAACTCCCCTGCGCCCTCATCGTCGGCACGCGCAGCGAGTCGACGGACCTCAAGACGTCGCTGAACGACGTCCTGAGAGAGTTCGAGATCGCGACGTGAGCGGCCTCGCCGAGATCGCGCTCTTCACCGACGACGTGCCGGGCGTCAGCGCTTTCTACAGCTCGCTCGTCCGATCAGCACCGGTCGCAGAATGGCCGGATGGCGTCCTGTTCGACGTCGGAGGCGTGAAGATCCTCGTCCACGCGCGTGGCGCAGGCGTGACCGACGGACCTCCGAACGAAGACCACTTCGCGCTGTCGGTCGCGGACCTCGAAGACTCGTGCCATGCGCTCCGTGCCGGCGGCTGTGAGCTGTTGCTGGAGCCCCGCGACTACTCCTGGGGCCGCTCCGCGTACCTTCGCGATCCGGACGGACGGCTCGTCGAGCTCGCGCAGAGCTGACTAGGCGACACGCTCGGCGGTGCCGTAAAGGGTCGCGCGGCCCTGGTCGAGACGAACGCGCAAGTCCCCGCCTGGGAAGTGCACGACGATCTCGCCGTCAGTGTGCGTCGCCGCGGCGACCGCGACTGCGCTCGTCCCGGACGACTGCGTCTCCCCCACGCCGCGCTCCCAGACGCGCGCAGTCACCTCGCCTGGCCCGTCGATGCGCGCCACCTGGACGTTCGTTCGCTCCGGAAACCGCTCGTGCGTCTCGAGGATCGGTCCGACAGCGCCGATCTGGGCAGGATCGCCGATCACGACCGCATGCGGGTTTCCGACGGTGACCGGCACGAACGTGATCCCGTCCACGGTCTCCTCCTCGCCGACGACGACCGCGCCCATCTCCTGCTCGATCTCACCGGACTCGAGCAGGTGCGCGCGCACGAGGCGGCCGGCGACGTCGACCGTGATCTCGGACGCGCCGGTCAGCTCGGCAAGCCACGCCGCTGCGATCCGCGTTCCGTTGCCAGAGAGCTCGGCGCGCGATCCATCGGGGTTCCAAATAGCGATCTCGACAGCGTCGGCGCCGCGGTCGAGCACCTCGAGGACACCGTCCGTGCCGTGCGCGAGGACGCGTGCGCGTGCGGCGTCCAGCGGTCCGTCCTCCGGCTCGACGACGACGTACGTGTTACCGAGTGCGTGCCAGGTCGAGGACGTCATCGACCACCTCCTCGGGTGCGCGGTCGGCGTCGACGAGCGCGATGCCAGGGATCCGGCGCATCCACTTTCGCTGGTAGGCCGCGTACCGGCGCGTACGCAGCACGAGCCGCTCTGCGGCCTCGTCGGGCGATAGCGAGGTCAGCTCGGTGAGGCCGAGCGCCTTTGCTGCCGTCTTCGAGATCGGCCCGGATAGTGCAGAGCGAGCCTCGGCGACGGCCCCTCGTGCGACCATGAGGTCGGTTCGCTCGCGAATGCGACGATCGAGCACGTCCGGCGAGACCTCGAGCCCGACGACGAGCGTCGGATGTCGCATCGACGGTGACCAGAGCTCGTCCGACGCGGGTACGAGCGAATCGCCGAGCTCGGCCAACTCGAGGGCTCGGACGACCCGGCGACGGTCATTGACGTGGACCGCCTGTGCGGCGGCAGGATCGATCTCCGCTAGACGCGCGTGGGCGGCGGCCGGATCGGCGTCGTATCCGCGCTCGAGAGCGGCCCGATGCTCCGGGTCGCTCGGCGCGGGGATGGCGAGGTCGGCGAGCGCGGCGCGAAGGTAGAGCCCTGTTCCGCCGGCCACGACGACGTGCTCGTTCGCGGCGATCAACTCGTCGATCTCGGAGTGCGCGAGTGACGCATACTCGCCGACCGACATCTCCTCCGTGAGCTCACGGAAGGAGGTCAGGCGAGTTGGCTCGGGCGACTGGTTGGTGAGGATCGGCATGCCGGAGTAGACCTGGAGCGCATCTGCCGAGACGACCTCCGTCGCGATTCGCGCGGCGAGGGCGTGCGCGACCGCCGACTTTCCGGATGCCGTCGGGCCGAAGATGGCGACGACGGAATAGGCCAATTTGGTCACGTTCCGTGGGGCACCCCGGCCCACCACGCGCTGCGAGCGTATCGCCGAACTGCGTACGCGTGTGTCACGGACCGTGTCGAGACTGTGCATTCTCGGCGCGTCAGACGGCGACGAGCGACACCTCGCGCCCGCGGAGCGTCGTCGAGGTGGCCGCGTCGATTGCAACGTCGACCAGCTCGCCGGGCTGTGCCGACCCGGAGAAGTTCACCGTTGTGTTACGCCGCGTGCGCCCGCGGAGGAGCGCAGCGTCGGTCCTGCTCGGACCTTCGACGAGGACCTGCTCGACGCGGCCGACACGCTGCGCGTTGCGGTCTGCAGCCCCCTGCTGGACAGCCGCCACGAGTCGCTCCAGACGCTCGTGCTTCACGTCCTCGGGGACCTGGCCAGGCAGGTCCGCGGCCTCGGTTCCGGCGCGGGGTGAGTAGATGAAGGTGAAAGCGCTGTCGAATCCGACCTCGTCGACGAGCGACAGCGTCTCGTCGAAGTCGTCCTCGTTCTCGCCAGGGAACCCGACGATCAGGTCGGTCCCGAGGGCGAGGTCGTCGATCTCGTCACGAAGGCGGTCGACCAGGCGAAGGTACCGGGCGCGATCGTATGTGCGGCGCATCGCCTTGAGGATGCGCGACGACCCCGACTGAGCCGGCAGGTGGACGTGTTCGCACACGCTCGCGCACTCGGCCATCGCGGCGATCACCGGATCGCGGAAGTCCTTCGGATGCGGACTCGTAAACCGGACGCGGTCGACGCCGGAGACGTCGTCGCACGCCCGTAGGAGCTCACCGAACTCCGTTCGGATCGACGGCGCCAGGTCTCGACCCCACGAGTTCACGTTCTGACCGAGGAGGGTGATCTCGCGGACGCCGTCGGCAGCGAGGCGGGTCACCTCGGCGACGATCTCGCCGGGACGGCGACTCTGCTCGCGTCCTCTGACTGCCGGAACGATGCAGTAGGCGCACTTCGAGTTGCACCCCATCGAAACCTGTACCCAGGCCTGGAACCGCCGTTCCGTATGGAGCGGAAGATCCGCCGCGAAGTGCTCATGCGTCCCGAAGTGACCGCGTGGTACCGCGTACCCACCCGCGGCGATCCATTCACCGAGGTGCGGAATCGCGCCTGGCCCGAAAGCGACGTCGACGAACGGGTACTGCTCGAAGATGCGTTCGCGCTGAGCCTCTGCGTAACAGCCGCCGACCGCGACGACGATGTCGGGGCGCTGACGCTTCATCGCCCCTGCGTTTCCCAGGTAAGCAGCGAGCCGGGTGTCCGGCTTCTCGCGAATCGTGCACGTGTTGAACACGACGACGTCAGCCTGGTCGGCCGACGTCGCCTCGCCGAGTCCGAGCGACTCGAGCATGCCTTTGATTCGCTCCGAGTCGTGGGCGTTCATCTGGCAGCCGAACGTCGTGACGTGGTACCGGCGCATGAGGCGACAGTGTAGGGCGACGTCCAGTTACGGCTCGGGCGCCCAGTGGCCGAGCTCGTGGCGCCCTCCCTGTGCGGCCCAGACGTCTCGCTGCTCCACGACGAGCCCGCCGTCGTCGAACCGGAGCAAGGACGTCCCTGCGAGCGTCTCGACCGATCCACCGGTCGAGGTGACGACGCCCCACCAGTCCACCGCAGCTCGCGCGCCGTCGACGACCGGAGCTCCGAACCGGCACTCGGCAGCCGCCTGATCCGCGAACGCCCACGCCGCGTACTCGGCGGGACCCTGTCGGTCGCGATATGGCTGAGACCAGAATGCCGCGTCCTCGGCGTAGAGGGAGGCGACGGCCTCGGTGTCAGCGTTCGACCACGCCTCCGCCCAGACCGCGGCCCAGCGGGTTGCTGCGGTACGTGTGTCTACTTCGCCACCTCGATCGCGCGGCTCTCGCGGATCACGATCACCTTGACCTGACCCGGGTACTCGAGCTGGTCCTCGATCTCGCGGGCGATCTCGTGCGAGAGAAGGACGGCGCCGTCGTCGTCGATCTCGGACGGCTCGACGATGACGCGGATCTCGCGACCCGCCTGGAGCGCGTAGGCCTTCGCCACGCCGGACTTCGCGGTCGCGATCTCCTCGAGCGCCGCGAGACGGCGGATGTAGTTCTCGAGACTCTCGCCACGTGCGCCCGGCCGCGATGCCGAGATCGCGTCGGCGGTGATGAGGAGGACGGCCTCGACCGTCTGCGGCTGGACCTCGTAGTGGTGCGCCTCGATCGCGTGGACGACACCTTCCGACTCGCCGCACCGCCGGGCGAGCTGCGCCGAGATGAGCGCGTGCGACCCGTCGACCTCGTGGCTCACGCCCTTGCCGATGTCGTGGAGCAGCGCCGCGCGCTTCGTCGTCTTGACGCCTGCACCGAGCTCGCCCGCCATGATCCCAGCGAGGTGGACGACCTCGAGGGTGTGCTTGAGGACGTTCTGTCCGTAGCTCGTCCGGTAGCGCAGACGCCCGAGCATCCGCACGAGCTCCTCGTGAAACTCTCCGCAGTTCGCTTCGAACACGGCCTGCTCGCCGGCCTGGAGCACGTGCTCCTCGAGCTCCGCCTTCGCCTGGTAGTACATCTCCTCGATCCGTGCTGGGTGGATCCGCCCGTCCTCGATCAGCTTGTCGAGCGTCATTCGCGCGGTCTCGCGGCGCAGCGGGTCGAAGGACGACAGCACCACCGCGTGCGGGGTGTCGTCGATGATGAAGTCGACCCCGGTCAGATGCTCGAGAGCGCGAATGTTCCGACCCTCTCGGCCGATGATGCGGCCCTTCAGGTCGTCCGACGCGAGCTCGACGACCGTGACCGTCGCCTCCGCCGTGTGACTGGCCGCCACGCGCTGGAGCGAGTCGGCGATCAGCGCCCGAGCGCGCCGCCGAGCGTCCGACCGAGCTTCTTCCTCCATCTGTCTCACCTCGCGGGCGAGCTCGTGGCGTACGAGGTCCTTCGAGCGGTCGAGGAGCTGCTGTCGGGCCTCGTGGACGGTGAGACCGGAGATCTTCTCGAGCGCGGCGAGCCCGTCACGCTGCGTCTCGCGAAGCTCCTCCTGGAGCGCCTTCACGTGCACCTCGCGGTCCCCCAGCCCCTGCTCGCGCCGCTCGAGCTCGGTGAGCCTCGAGTCGACGTCGAGCTCCTTCTGCAGGACGCGCTCCTCGACCTTCGCGATCTGGACGCGACGGTCCTGCACCTCGCTCTCGATCTCGCTCCTGAGGGCGACCGCCTGCTCGCGTGCCTCGACCTGCGCCTCCCGCCGAACCGCCTCGGCATCCCGTTCCGCGTCGGCGATGAGCTTGTCGCGCTCGACACGGGCGGCGCTGACGCGCGATCGTGACCAGACGTGGAGGACGACCCATGTCCCCAGGGCTCCGAGGACGATTCCGATGAGCGCTGCGCCGGCCGAGAGCATGGGGCCTCCGATGGAGGATGTCGGTGCCCGCGGACACGTCCGCGGATGCTCTCACCCGGACGTCGACCTGCACGGTCGCGCCGGAGGTCCCGGACGGTTACCTCAGGTAGTGGTGGATCCTCCGTCGTCGGGCGCGACACGCCCGGAAGGCTGGGAAATGGAGGGACGTCGAGATCATGGATTCAGAAAGCGTTCGCGTGCAGGAAAAACGTCTGGTGAAAGCCAGATCATCCTAACGGCTCGTCGCGCGCATGCGCAACGGCGGCGTGGACGACGTCGTCCGAGAAGCCCTTGCCCGCCAGATAGCGAGCCGTCTTCGCCGAGGCTCCACGGCGAGCGACGATGCGCTCGGCGCGTCGCGTCTCGCTCTCGAGCGATCCGATAGCGGCCTCCGCGATCTCCGGGTCGACCCCGGCGAACTCGAGCTCGTGTCGGATGCGCTCGTCCCCCGCTCCCCGATCCGCGAGCGTGGATGCTCGTGAGGTCGCGAACCGTCCGTCGTCGACGAGCGCTGTCCGCACGAGCCTGTCGAGAGCGTCCAGCCGGTCGGCCTCGCCGACGCCACGACTCTCGAGATAGCGGTCGATCTCGGTCGTCGTGCGGTCACGATGACGCAGCGCCCGAAGCGCTTGCTCGAATGCCGCGTCGGCCGGTGTCGTCGCGTCAGCTCTCGACGGGAACCGCCTCTTCGACCTCGGTGACGGTCTCCACCTCGATCGCGGCCTCCCCGGCCGCCGTTGCCGGCAGAAGCCGCGCCGAGATGATCTGCTCGTCGACAGCGTCGGCCTGGATGCGCGCGAGGATCTGCTGGACGAGGTCGGGGTGCTCCGCGAGGAAGCTCGTCGCGTTCTGGCGACCCTGTCCGAGCCGCTCGTCCCCGAAGCTGAAGTACGAGCCGGCCTTCTGGACGACCTTCGTCTCGAGACCGACGTCGAGGACCGTCCCCTCCCACGGGATCCCCGAGCCGTAGATGATGTCGAACTCGGCCTGCTTGAACGGTGGGGCGACCTTGTTCTTGACGACCTTGACCCGGACACGGTTGCCGAAGGCCTCGGCGCCGTCCTTCAGCGTCTCGATCCTCCGGATGTCGAGCCGGACCGACGAATAGAACTTGAGCGCGCGGCCTCCTGGCGTCGTCTCGGGGTTGCCGAACATCACGCCGATCTTCTCGCGGAGCTGGTTCGTGAAGATGCAGATCGTGTCGGTGCGGTTGAGCGTGCCTGCGAGCTTGCGCAGCGCCTGGCTCATGAGTCGCGCCTGCAGGCCGACGTGGGAGTCGCCCATCTCGCCCTCGATCTCCGCCTTCGGCACGAGCGCCGCGACCGAGTCCACCGCGACGATGTCGAGCGCACCGGAGCGGATGAGGAGCTCCGTGATCTCGAGTGCCTGCTCACCCGTGTCGGGCTGGGAGACGAGCAGATTGTCGATGTCGACGCCGATACGCCGCGCATAGGACGGATCCATCGCATGCTCGGCGTCGATGAACGCGCAGATGCCGCCGCGCCGCTGCGCCTCCGCCATCACGTGATAGACCAAGGTCGTCTTGCCCGACGCCTCCGGGCCGAAGATCTCGATGATGCGGCCGCGAGGGAGCCCGCCGATCCCGAGCGCCATGTCGAGGGCGAGCGAGCCGGTCGAGATGGCACCGACGGCAACCTGCGGCCGGTCGCTCATGCGCATCACCGAGCCCTTGCCGAACTGCCTCTCGATCTGACCCAGTGCGACGTCGAGCGCTTCCTCGCGTTTCATCGTCTCATCCTCCTCGTCGACCTCAGCTCAGTCCACATAGCTCTCACCGAATGCACATGACTCCAGTGTCTCGTACCTCGCCCCTGACGGGTGCAGGCGTGACAGCAAAGCAGCGGCACCGGATGGAGCGAACGGCTCGAGCGCCGGCAGCGGCGGTCGGATACGCGGGCGCTCGCGAAACCGCAGGACGGTGACGTGCGGCAGCCAGGGACGGCGCTCGCGCTCGTACATGCGGAGGCGCTCGAGACCGAGCTGGACGCGCTCTGCGAGCGCGGTCGCCCGACCGGAAGGATCGGCGAGGACGAGCATCCCGACGGACTGCGTCTCGCGGTAGCGGACAGGCTCGAGGAGGAATGGCTCGGTCTCCGCCGCCTCGTGTCGAAGGACGTCCACGATGGGACCGAGCTCGCTCTGCGGCCGACTCCCGAGAAACGCGAGTGTGATGTGGAAGCTGGTGACGGGTCGGCCACCCGTGAGGTGCTCCTCTCCCCAGCCGACGAGGGCCTCGACCGCGTCATCAGGAAGCTCCAACGCGAGGAAGAGCCGGATCCGCTCATCTCCCTCGACGGTACCCGGCGGGCTCATCTCGCCGTGTGACGACTCTCCAACAATCGGCGGACGAGGTGGAGCGATGCGGCCGTCGCCCGGCCTCGAATCATGTCGCGGTCCCCGGGGAGCTCGGTCCGCACCGCCCTCTCGCCCTCGGGGCCGACCGCGTGGGCGAAGACGAGTCCGACGGGCTTCGCCTCGGTCCCTCCCCCGGGCCCGGCGACGCCGGTGACTGCGACCCCAACGTCGACGCCGAGCCGCTCGCGGACGCCCTCGGCCATGGCCGCGGCGACCTCGGCCGAGACCGCGCCATGGGTCGCGATCAGCTGGTCCGGCACACCGAGCCCCTGCTCCTTCACGTCGTCGGCATACGCGATCACGGAACCGCGGAAGACCGCGCTCGACCCGGGGACCGACGTCAGGCGAGCCGCGACCATGCCACCGGTACAGGACTCTGCGGTCCCGAGCGTGAGCCCGCGCACCGTGCACAGCTCGAGCACGATCTCCGCGATCGAGCGCTCGTCCTCGCCGAAGAGGTAGGTACCAAGATCCGCACGGAGTGACTCGACGATCGCGAGACCGCGCTCCTCCGCGCTCGGATCGGCGAACAGGTCGACGTGGATCTCGAACTCGCGCGCACAGATCGTGACCTCGACACCGTCGCCCTCGCCTCCAGCCGCAGCCAACGCCTCGGCCACGGCCGATTCGGGCGTGCCGAAGAAGCGGAGCACATGGTGTGTCCTGGCCGGTGCGCGCTCGAGCACCCGGCGCACGGCGTCCGTCTCGAGCGCGCGCGGCCAGAGCCGCTGGAGCTCGCGCGGCGGCCCAGGGAGCACGACGACGACCGTGGTGTCGAGGTCGAGCACGAGACCGGGGGCGGTCCCGGCGAGCCCGAGAGACAGCGAGCCCTCCGGACGTGTCGCCTGCTTCCGAACTCCCGCAGCGAAGTCGGAGTACGGGCGGCCGAGGCGCTCGGCGATCGTGCGCGAGACGGTGCCGATCTGCGCCTCGAGGTCCTCGTCGACCACGAGCACGCGGCCGGCGACGCGGGAGACGAGCTCGACCGTTCGGTCGTCGTGTGTCGGCCCGAGCCCGCCTGAGACGAGGCAGAGATCCGCCTCGAACGCTTCTTGGAACGCGTGCTCGAGATCCTCGACCGCGTCGCCGACGATCGCGATCGACGCCGGCTCGAGCCCCAGGCGGACTGCCTCCGCCGCGAGGAACGGGCCGTTGCGGTCCTGACGCTCCCCGCGGACGAGCTCCGACCCCGTCGCGACGATCGCCGCGCGAGGACGGCTCAAGAGGTGGCCCGGACGATCCTCTGTGACGTCACGACGAACGTCGTGCCCCTCGGCAGCTCGACCCGGTTCCCGTTGAGCCGGACGACGACGTTCAGCGGCTTCGCGAGCGCGAGCTGGAGGCTCTTGCCCTCGAACTCCTTGCGCTGGCCTTCCTCGAGCGTGCCGCTGTACAGGAGCTTGCCCGCGGCGGACGTCTCACGCACCTCCATCCACGAGTTCCCGTCGCTGGCGCGGACGACGAGCCGCGCGGTCCCCTTCGGACGCAGCGTCGAGACTGTCGTAGGCGATCCGGACTGGAGGCCGGGGACCTTCTCGCCCTCCGGGCCGCCGAACTTCCATGCGGCGATCACGAGTGCGGTCGCGATCGCGATTGCGACGAGCGCCACCGCGGCGATTCGCGACTCGCGCGGACCGCGATCTCTGCGCGGAGGCGGGACGCTCCTCGCGCGGAGCGGGGCATCGTCCTCGCCCACCGTGAAGCGGGAGTTGTATTCGTCCACGAACGGCTGCCCGTCGAGGCCGAGCGCCTCCGCGTACGAGCGCAGAAAGCCACGGACGTACGTGGGCGCCGGAAGGATGTCGAAGTGCTCGTCCTCGAGCGCCCGGAGGTACTTCGGGCGGATCTTCGTCCGCTCCTCGAGCTCCGGGAAGTCGAGCTCCTGACGTAGTCGCGCCTCGCGAAGGCTGGAGCCGATGTCGAACATGAAGGCGGGATTGTAGACGCGATCAGTTGGTGGCTACGTCCACCCGCTCGAGGCCCCAGATGACGAACGCCGGGATCCGCGGAGGGTCGGCCACGAGCGCGAGCCCGGGACAGCGCTCGATAAGGGCCCGGAGGCTCGCCTCGAGCTCGATCCGCGCGAGTGGCGCACCGATGCACACGTGGATTCCGCCACCGAACGAGATGTGCTCGGCGGCGTTCTCGCGGCCGACGTCGAACTCGTCGGGCGCCGCGAAGGCGCGCGGGTCGCGGTTGGCGGCTCCGAAGAGGACGGCGATCTTCTCGCCGCGCGAGATGCCCCTCCCTCCCACTTCGACCCCGTCCTCGAGCACCCAGCGCTCGAACAGCTGCAGCGGCGGGTCCCAGCGGATCAGCTCCTCGACCGCCTGCGCCGGCCCGACCTCGCCCTCGACGAGCCGCCGCCACTGCTCCGGGTGGCGCAGCAATGCGAGCACGCCGTTGCCGAGCGTGTTCACGGTCGCCTCGTGCCCGGCGTTGAGGAGCACGATCATCGTCGAGACGATCTGGGCGTCGGTCAGCCGCTTGCCCTCGACCTCGACCTCGGCCAGGCGCGTGACCATGTCGTCCCGCGGTTCGCGCCGACGCTCCTCGATCAGCGACTCGACGTACTCCATGAACTCGGCTGCCGCTCGCGTCGCGTGCTCGGCCTGCTCGAGCGTCGTGTCGAGCTCGTACATCTTCACCATCGCGTGCGACCAGTCGAGCAGGTCGCGGCCGCGGTCGGTCGGCACGCCGAGCAT
>Ga0207643_10001935_pt1 | contig 11451 bp, 10 predicted proteins | sample KBSMisM62_FD_184313 | JGI IMG/M metagenome (GOLD analysis project Ga0207643, IMG submission 184313) | Miscanthus rhizosphere microbial communities from Kellogg Biological Station, Michigan, USA - KBS Miscanthus M6-2 (SPAdes) (version 2) | ecosystem: Host-associated > Plants > Roots >...
CCTAAGCAAAGTCAATGGTGTTTATCGCACCTACGGAAACTTTGATCCTGTCGGCGTGGTGCTGGAGCTTATTTACTTGAAAGATGCTGCAATCGGAACTAATTGGACAAATACAATTTCAGTTAGCGGCTTTAGTAATTATCATAAATATACAGTTTCAAAAAGAGATATCTCACATACTGTAGTTGGAAAAGCATATAATTCTGTAATAGAACTTACGTATGATTTTTCAGTTGATGATCCTCTCGGAGGACCTGTTGTAAGTGTTGGCGGCGGAAAATATTATTATGCTAAAGGAGTGGGTCTTATTGAGTCTTATTTAGGGTTTAGTTTTTACGGAGTATCATCATCCGATACTACACGTCTTCTAAGATATACTATTCGCTAAAAATTTTTTTACAGAGAAAGCCATTCCGCTTAGCGGGATGGCTTTTGTATTTATGATCAAGACCTCACACCTATTCGTGTACACACATTACAGGAATATGAGATTGTGTGACAAGTTGTTTCGTACTGCTGTGTTTAAATAAACTGTCCAGCAGGTTATGTTTCTTTGGAATCGTGATCAACAGGTCAATATTATTTTTCTCTACAAACTCATTAATTCCATCTTCGATGTCGGCATGATTAATAAAATGATAATTAGGATCGAGACCTTCCAGCAATGTGTGCAGCATTAATGATTCTTCTGGTGTTCCTGGTTTAAAATGTTTGCCTTCATGGTCAACATTCAGAACATGCAACTCCGCTCCAAATTCTTTTACCATGTTCTTGATAAACTGTATAGGAGTAGTCTCAATCACTTTGTCAAAATCACATGCGAATCCGATCTTCTTAATTCCGGTTCCATATTCTTTTCCCGGTGGAACAACTATGACCGGCCATTTGAGATGACGAATTGCTGTAAGAGTAGTGCTACCAAATAAAACTCTTTCAACACCAGTTGTACCTCTTGTTCCCATTATTACAGCAAATGGTTGAATGTGTTTACAAACATCTTCGAGTTCATCAGATACGTCACCCAACCTCGCTTCTGTATAAACTTTAATTTTTCCCGATGTAATATGCGACACTGCATCTTTTATCTCTTGAAGTTTTGCTTCACTGCTTTTTCTTAATTCTTCTGCCGATACCATTACAACAGGTACATCCGTCATAGAAACCGGCACCTGGTAAACATGCAGCAGCATTAGGCTGGCATTAATATTTACTGCCATATCAGCCGCAAAATTCATTGCATTTGTGGCTATTGGCGAAAAATCGGTTGGAACAATTATCGTTTTCATAATAATGATAATTAGTGAAATAAATGTAGAACAAGAACCACGCCATGGCAATGACCTGCCTCAGTAATGCTCCTGATTAATATTATGGAAACACTGATTTACAGCATCTAAAAGAAAACAGTATTTATGGCACAAATTGAGAATACCGCCAGTGTGCGGAAAGGAAAATCTTTTTCTCATAACAAAAAACAGGTCATTAGAATTGATATGACGCCAATGGTAGATCTTGGTTTTTTGTTGATCACATTTTTTGTTTTTACTACGACGATGTCAACTCCAAAAGCAACTGATCTGTTTATGCCAAAAGATGACACCACCCATCCACAACCATTACCCAATAGCCTTGCATTAAGTTTGTTATTGGATAATAATAAAGTGTATTACTACAATGGAGATTTCAAAGAGGCGGTGAATGCAAACAAAATTTTTGAAACTAATTATTCTACATACGGGGGCATTGGAAAAATAATTCGTCAAAAGCAAAAAGACATTGATGCCAGCGGAAAATTTGCTGATGGAAGAAAGGGATTAATGCTGCTGATAAAGCCAACATCAGGATCGGTTTACAAAAATGTTATTGATGCCTTAGATGAGGCCGTTATCAATGATGTGAGAAAATATGCAATAGTGGAACCAGCCAATGAAGAGATCGTTTATATAAAAAACCGCGACTTTAATTGAAATATTTGAAGCTATTGCTTCATTTCATCAATTGGTTGTGGAAATAACTATTAATACGCTGCCCGATATTTTCCCGGATATTCATATAATATAGATTGATATCTCCAACATGATAATTTTTTGTGGAGTATAAAAAACTCCATGGAAATTTGGGGCGCCTTACCCATATTATCCCTTCATAAATCCTTGCATCAGTTGTTCGCTTGTAAATCTTATTGAATTTGAACAAGACGCTTCCTGTATTCAATTTTTTAGGAGCATAAACGCTATCAGTTTTCCATGTAATGGGATTCGTCACCAATGAGAAATCCTTTTCAACTTCTAAATAAGGCGCTTTATATCCTTCCCTGAAAGTTCTCCAACCACATACACAGCCGGTTTGAAGGGAGTCTTCACATGTTTTTAAAGATGAAAAAGAATTCTGTGGAATAGTCATGCCTACTATATATGCAGCCACTAATTGCTTTTGTAATGGTTTGTTTTCAAAATAATCTTTTAATAAGTGCAATGCATGGGTTGAACCCTGGCTATGTGAGGCAATAATGATCGGCCTGCCATGATTATAGTTTTTTAAATAATACTCAAATGCGGCTTTTATATCTGCATATGCTGTCGCAAAAGCATTTATCGAAGCCAGTGTATCGTTTGTGAAATAAGCACTGATATGTGCTTCACGAAAACGTGGCGCATAAATTCTTGCATGTTGATTAAAAACACTTGCCTGGTATAAAATGCTGGAATAATCTGTTTTCGCATTTAGATACTCATCATTTATATCCGCATTCAGAGTACTATCTTTTAATTTCATCGTATACATAGTAGGATGCAAAAAGAAAACATCAACGAGAGTATCTCTTTTTTCTTTTCTAAGCGGCTTAGGGATGCTATCCGACGGATCCCATTTTAACGGGTGCGCAGCCCAATAATTCAAATTTGAATAATCTGGTTTTTTGTCTTCACTCTTAAACCGGTAAAGACTTTTATAGGCATGATATTTATCTGAACAGGAAGAAAAGGGCATTAAAAAAGCAAATCCTAGTAAGACACAAATTGATCTAAAAGAGGTCCATTTTTGATCTTTCATCATCATAATAGTCCGACTATCAAAGTCATGAATTTTTTTTGAAAATTTTTTAGTTGGCTATAGAACTATGAAAATAAGCTAATTAAGCTTAAAAATTGTATAAATAATTAGGCGCAATCTTCAAAAACGAGTACTATGTTTTGTATAGTACCAAACATCACCCTATCTTTGGTTTGTCAAAGGAAAACGGCACATGATATCAAATCTCAAATACATCGTTTTATCAATTGCGCTAACAGGAATGTTTAACCTGGTCAACGCACAATCTGCAAAAGATTCAATATACAATGAGATTGCTCATATGGATAGTGTCGTGTTCAATGCTTTTAATACAAGAGATGTTGAGAAATTTAAATCATTATTTACCGAAGACCTGGAATTCTATCACGATAAAGGTGGCCTTACAAATTATGAACACACGATCAGCTTCATGAAAGAAGTTGCAAAAAACAATAATGGATTAAGAAGGGACCTGGTAAAAGGAAGTCTTGAAGTTTATCCAATACCCGGCTATGGTGCGATGGAGATCGGAGTACATACTTTTTGTCATTTGGAAAATGGCAAACAGGACTGTGGCACTTTTAAGTTTGTTCATATATGGCAAAAGAAAAATGGCGAATGGAAAATTACAAGAGTAGTCAGCTATGATCATTAATTGTTTTACGAACCTAAATATTAATAAGAAAAAGACGATTTATGAATATTGAAAACACACAGAGCCAGATGAGGAAGGGGATCCTGGAATTCTGTATACTTTCCATCATTCGTCGGGGTGAGGCTTATCCAAGTGATATTGTGGAAGAGATGAAAGCCGCCAATCTCCATATCTTAGAAGGAACTTTATATCCCTTGCTTACCAGGCTAAAAAATGCAGAGATGCTTTCTTATCGTTGGGTGGAAAGTAATTCGGGACCTCCCCGCAAATATTTTTCCCTTACTGAAAAAGGTGAAGCATTTTATAAAGAGCTTCAGCAAACCTGGCAAGAACTTGCCAACGGAGTAAATGCATTAACCTCTAATCACCAACCAACCAACTTATAACTTCAACCACAAATTTTTTGCAATGAAAAAGATTATTAACATAAACCTGAGTGGCAGAGTAGTACCGATAGAAGATTCTGCCTACGAGAAATTACAGGAGTATATTGAAAGTCTTCGCCGGTACTTTGCCAAAGAAGAAGGTCGTGATGAGATCATCAATGATATTGAAAGCCGCATTGCAGAGTTGATGAGTGAAAAAGTTCGCAAGGGTGCTGATAGTATCACAGATGCTGATGTAAATGAAATTGCGAACTCAATGGGCCGTCCTGAAGATTTTGAAGGCGAAGAAATAAAAGAACAGTCATATGCTTCTTCTGCTTCTGCTGCTGGTTCAAGCCAGCAATCAACACAATCGCAAGCTCCCCCAAAAACAAAACGTGGTTTGTACAGGGACACAAGCGACAAATTTATCGGCGGTGTTTGTAGTGGTATCGCTGCTTATCTGAATGTGGATCCTGCGATCGTAAGAATATTATTTGCCATCATTACATTCGGAGGATTTGGGTTAGGCTTTATGGCATATATCATTTTGTGGATCGTATTACCGGCAAAGGACGTGGAAGGATATGCTGGTAAAAGATTATTCCGTAATCCTGAAGGCAGAATGATCGGTGGTGTATGTAGTGGACTTGGCGCTTATTTTAATAAAAGCGCTGTAGGTATCAGGTTAATATTTCTTGCACCTATACTATTGAACGTATTGATAAATATGTTGGACGGATTTGGATCAAGAGGTGGCTTTGTATTTTTTCCAAATATTATCGCCGGGTCATTGACCAGTACATTTATTCTCGCTTATATCATTTTATGGATAGTATTACCCGAAGCAAAGAGTGCTTATGAAAAAATGGAAATGCGTGGCGAAAAAGTGGATGTAAATACAATTAAACAAAATGTACAGGATAGGGCGAAAGATTTTAGTGAAGAAGTAAAATCAGCCGCACAAAATATTTCAACTAAGGCGAAAGAATTTTCAGAAACAAGAGGAAAAGAATTTGCTGCCGAAGTGAAGCAGGCGGCAAGACCAATCGGCAGAGGTATTGGTCATGCAATAGCAGTGTTGTTCAAAGTTTTCTTTCTTTTTATTGCCGGTACTATTGCGTTTGGATTGTTTGTGGCCCTGATGGCAATAATTTTCGGCGGTGTAGCATGGTGGCCCTTTAATGATTATTTATGGACAAATAATTGGCAACCCATATTTGCATGGGGAACGTTGATCCTGTTTCTTGGTATCCCTTTAATTGGTTTTATTGTTTGGCTGATCAGAAGAATTATCGGAGTAAAGTCAAGAAGCAATTATCTCGGTTGGATCTTTGGAGGATTATGGACATTGGGTTGGGTGTCTGTTATTATGCTTGTATCAATAGTAGTAAGAGAAACCCGCTATTTTGAAGATGCTGACCCGGTAACTATTCCAATTACACAGCCGGCCAATAAAATGACAGTTTTGGTTTCTCAACCAGTACTTGAACTCACTAACAAGGCCTGGTGGATTGATACCGATTCAGAAGGATGGACCATAAATGAAGATTCTTTAAAACTTTCATTGGTTGATTTTACAGTAGAAAAAAGTGCCGATGCTGATTATCATGTAATACTCGTTAAAAAGAGCATGGGCAGATCGTTAACTGATGCAAAAACAAGAGCCGGACAAATTCAATATAGCATTTCAAGCGCAGATAGCATACTTGATATTGGAAACGGGTTTGCAATCAGCAAAAACAGCAAATACCGTGGTCAAATGATAGAATTAAAAATTCAAGTGCCGGTTGGTAAAAAATTAAGATTTGATGAATCTATAACAGATAAACTTAATCCTGTTGAGGTAAGAATGAGAGACAGGAGAAGCAGGCTTCGCCGGGCCAGGATCGATATTGATTATAATGATTGGTTTGAATACAGAACAAATGTGGACTATGTGATGACAGATAAGGGAACTCTTGTTGATCCCAATAAGCCGGCCGTGACACCGTCTTCTTCCAAAAGCCAAACCGGTGATTATCGTTATGAAGATGCCCAACCATCAACAATAAACAGCATAGAAGAACAAAAAAGAAAAGTACAGGAAGAGCAACAGAAACTAAAAGAGATGGAAGAAGAAAAAAATAAAAAGAAAAAAGATTCAATTAGCGGTAACAGCAAAAAAGAAAGTCTGGATGATGAAGACGACAATGAAGATGTTGCCGGGTCACCCATATTTTCCCTGGTTCAAATATTTAATTAAAGTCGGTTGAAGTTGGAATCTCATGCATAGCCGTGAGAAAGATCGAGTCCCGCTTTAGCGGGACTTTTTTATTTTCAGTAACGTTATCTTTGCCCACCATAAATAAGATCATGAAGAATACACCTTTTACAAATAAACACATTGCTCTTGGCGCTAAGATGGCAGAGTTTGCCGGTTATAATATGCCTATTTCTTATACCGGCATAAACGATGAACATGCTGCCGTAAGAAAAAATGCAGGAGTGTTTGATGTTAGCCATATGGGAGAATTTATTCTAAAAGGGGAAAATGCATTGGACCTTATTCAGCGTGTCACTTCCAACGATGCCTCGAAGCTTGCAAATGGAAAAGCGCAGTACAGTTGTTTGCCAAATGACAATGCAGGTATCGTTGACGACCTGCTTGTTTATTGTATTGAGGAAAACAAAGTGTACATGCTGGTGGTGAACGCAAGCAATATTGAAAAAGACTGGAACTGGATAAGCAAACACAATACAAAAGGAGCGGAGATACATAACATTTCCGATAAAACATGCCTGCTTGCAATACAAGGCCCTAATGCTACAAAAATTCTGCAGCCTTTGACCGAAATCGATATCCTGAATTTAAAGTATTACACATTTGTAAAAGGAAAGTTTGCGGGGGTTGATAATGTAGTAATAAGTGCAACTGGTTATACGGGTGCCGGCGGTGTTGAAATTTATTTTGAAGATAAAGACGGCGCGGCTGATAAAATATGGGATGCCATTTTTGAGATCGGTGGTCCGCAGGGTTTAAAACCAATTGGTCTTGGTGCAAGAGATACATTGCGTCTCGAAATGGGATTTTGTTTGTATGGAAATGACATCGACGATACAACCTCGCCGTTAGAAGCAGGTCTTGGGTGGATCACGAAATTCACAAAAGAGTTTACGGCTAAAAATATTTTGGAAAAACAAAAAGCAGAGGGACTAAAAAGCAAACTTGTTGGGTTTGAAATGATCGACAAAGGCATTCCGCGTCATAATTATGAAATAAAAGATGCTACCGGAAATAAGATCGGGTATGTAACATCAGGAACTCAATCTCCGTCTTTGCAAAAAGCAATTGGAATGGGATATGTAACATTGGAAAATGCAGCGATGGATTCTGAAATTTTCATTGCGGTAAGAGATAAATCATTAAAGGCAAAAGTGGTGAAGCTACCCTTTAGTTGATAAAAGAATGGATCCCGGTTTGATTTTTGTGTAAAGCGGATTATCTTACTCTATACTTGCTATGCCGACAATTCATCTAACGTCATTTATTGCTGCCCCGACAGACATAGTGTTTGATCTTAACAGGAATATCAGCCTTCATAAGATTTCAATGGAACATTTTAAGGAAGAGGCCGTATCGGGTACCACATCGGGCTTAATTAATAAGGAGGACACGGTGACCTGGAAAGGAAAACATCTTTATAAAACCAGGTTCTTTACCTCAAAGATCATTGAGATGAAACCCTTTGAGACATTTACAGATAAAATGATCAAGGGTGATTTTAAATTTTTTGAGCACCAGCATTTTTTTAAGCCAGTTGATAATGGAACTATTGTAATAGATATTATCAATTATGAAACGCCTTATGGCTGGATCGGGGGGCTGGTAAATAAATTTTATTTGAATTCTTATCTTGAGAAATTGATCAATCATCGCAACGTGGTAATAAAACAATATGCCGAAACAGATAAATGGAGAGCATTGTTGAGTAATCGCCGATGATTAAGGAGCCGGTTTATCGAAGTAGGAAAACTACCTGGCATTATAAACCTCCGCAATGTTTTTTTCTATTACCTCGAGAGGTTCAGCTGAAAAACTTAAAAATACGGAGTGAAATTTTTTGATTGTTGAATCTGTTACATGCAGTCTGCTTTTAAATTCCTCAATTTTCCTGGCACCAATTTTATACGAAAGAGACTGTCCCGGCCAATATATGACTCGTGTTATTTCACGATAGGCTATATCATCCTGGCCCTTTACGTTTTCATTCCAGAACGCAAATGCTTTGTCCGTGCTCCACCCGTAATAGTGAATACCAACATCCAGCATTTGCCTTAATGAACGAACAAGATCCCATTCCCATTTGCTTAATTCTTCCTCGGGGCTTTGATATTGTCCCAGCTCCTTACCTAAACTTTCAGTATAGCATGCCCATCCTTCAAAGTTTCCAGAATAAGAAACATTTTCGGTGAATGCAGGTTTGTTTATCCTGTTTTTTGCTAGTAAGGAGAACTGGTAATGATGACCCGGTATTCCCTCATGAATTATTAAGAAACTCATAAGCCTTACATTTTGCTTGCCGTCACTGAAATTATAAACAAAACTATTTTTGCTGCGCACATATTCGCCCGGCGACATAGTTGAAGAAGTGTAATCCGACGCAGTTATAATAAATTCCGGCACTTCAGTATTTTCAAATAGTTTATGAAGTTTTTTACGGATCACTGATTCTTTTTCCCTGTATTTTTTTTCGATCTTATTTGTTTTGGTCAAATAAAATTTTTCACTTTTCAAATAAGTATAAAAATCTTTGTCCCTGTACTCATATCCCATTTGCTTTTGAATTCTATTAATTTCCTCTTTTGCCTTTTTAACCTCAGCTTCACCATATTTGAACATTTCATCCGGATCTGTGTCGACACTCGTATATAATTTTGCATAATACCGGTACCAATTTTCATGATCTTTTAACATGTACAATCCGAGTTTAGGAATAGTTTCGTTCTGCTGTTTAAAATTCATTTCGAGTGAAAATCTTTTTAGTTGAAACGAGATAATATATTGGATGTGATCCAAATTGATTTTATCATCAAGTGACAGGTTGCTGCGGTCGATTTTTTTAAAAATACTATCGTATTTTTCATAAAACTTTTTAAACAATAAAAGGTTATCGATAGATGCAATAGAGGCAAAATTCTGCTGATAACTAAATACATTTCGAGGTATACTCAATTGCACTCTTTCCTTCTCATAATTTGAAAATTCTTTGTCAAGATCATCATTTTGATAACTTGTATTCAGGAATACGCATAAAAATAAAATTGAAAGTTTTGTCATCAGAATTTGTTAATGTGATATGGCGTTTTTCAAATTTAGCGTCATTAATTTATAAAGAAACGATTTGGTTAAGAATCACCTTGACAACAGACAGTATTGTTAAGTTGTTAAGAATTGACAGAAACTTACCTCAATGTTAAAGAAGCAGAAACATTATTCCAATACAACTTTCGTGGTAGTTCTTTAAACACTTATTTTTGCTCAATTCAATATTTATTAATGAATAATACCAGGCCTACTCTCTATACATCTCTTTCACCAGCCCTACTTCATCTTTATGATCTCAGTAACTGCACTGTTGTAATTATTGATGTACTTCGTGCCACTTCCACCATTGCTACTGCATTATACAACGGCGCTAAATCTGTAATACCAGTTGACAGCGTGAGTCGTTGCATAGAAATTGGAAAACAAATTCATGGTATTACTGCAGGGGAGAGAGATGGAAAAGTAGCAGAAGGCCTTATTCATGGGAATTCACCATTTGAATATCCAAGGGAATTTATTGAAGGAAAAACGCTGGTCCTCACTACTACAAATGGAACCAGGCTTTTGCAAATGGCATTGGATAAAGGCGCAAAGGAAATTATTACGGGTTCTTTTCCTAATCTTTCAGCAGTGTGTGATCATCTTGCTGAAAAGAAACAAAATGTAATTCTTGGTTGTGCTGCATGGAAGGATAGAGTGAATATGGAGGATATGTTGTTTGCAGGTGCTGTTATTTCAAATATCAAAAAACATTTTTCTATCAATTGCGATTCCTCACATCTTGCAGAAACGATCTATAAAAAAGCTGAGAAAGATCTTTTTGGTTTTATGAAAAAAAATGAAGCATCGCATTATCACCGGCTAATGGGTTTTGGTTTGGAAAAAGATATTCGTTACTGCTTAACAGCGGACGGAGCAAATGTATTGCCGAAATATGATAATGGAAACCTGGTTGTGAAATAAAAATCAGCCCGAGTTACAAAAAAACAAACTTATAAAGATACTTATTTTCATTCTTATTTTTTGCTGATCGGAAAATAATTTATTTATTTCTATATCGCTGGAAATCAGAAATACATTCCTTTATTTTTGCAGATTACCCTTTTCTGAACGAGGGGGGTATATTAAAATCTAAACACACTTGGCCCTACCGCATCTTCTCAAATACGTTTACACCCATGGAACTGATGAAGTGATTCGTCGTGGAAAAAAAATTCATGCAATTGGATTTGTTGAGCTGGTGGAGTATGATAATCTTTTTGCATCTGCGGTGTTTCGTGTAAAGGATGACAGCTATTCCACTTTTTACAAAGTTTACATTCAAAAAATAAATGACCCGCAACATGTATCAATGCGTTGCGCCTGTCCTTATAATCTTGGAGACATTTGTCGTCATGAAGCAGCTTCGTTGTTTCAATTACAGGAGATGCTGGATAAGAACCTGCTAAAAACAGGAATGTCAAAATATGATCAACGGCATACAGTTGCCAAGATGAAACATATTGATCTGAAAACCCTGCGCCTTCTTTCTTCTCAAACTACTTACCAGGATGCAGAACAATATTTAAGAACAAGTAAGGCCAATATTGAGTCTGCAAAAGAGGAGACAGTAAAAGCAACTGTTGAAATAGAGGGAAAACCTTACAAGGTCATTATTAAAAAGAATGAAGAAAGGAATTTCGATACAAGTTCTGATTATGAGGACATCGATCATCCCCTGAACCTTCCAAAAATGATCGTTTTTCTGCAGCTATTAAATTCACATGGTCCTTATTATTTCGATAGCATTCGCAACTGGGATAAAGAAAAAAATAAATTGCTGGAGGCGTATGGTTATTCATTAAGTGATGACCTTAAAGGAAAGTTTGAATTTTCTTATAAGGATGGAAAACCGTTTTTGCGGGTGCTTGATACAAGTATTAAAAGAGTGAACACGCAGTCGGCCGCTTCGATGTCAAGGCCGGTCGTGGTGCAAGAAGAAGTTTTTACTGAAGCATTGCCAAAGCCAGAAACATCAGTAATCACTCACAGGCTTGGATTGGTAATTAATTTTAATAAAAAAAATTATCCAT
>Ga0207643_10001942_pt1 | contig 11429 bp, 8 predicted proteins | sample KBSMisM62_FD_184313 | JGI IMG/M metagenome (GOLD analysis project Ga0207643, IMG submission 184313) | Miscanthus rhizosphere microbial communities from Kellogg Biological Station, Michigan, USA - KBS Miscanthus M6-2 (SPAdes) (version 2) | ecosystem: Host-associated > Plants > Roots > Rhizosphere...
CCAGGCGCCGGCATCAAAGAGTTCAATGCAGAGAGCCTGTGCTGCAGCATTATTATCGAAAGGAACAAGTACAATTTATAATCCTGGGCATAGTAATGATGATAAAGCAGCTTTGGACATTATTCAGAAACTTGGAGCTAAAATTCAAATTGAAAGTTCAGAGTTGAAAGTTGAAAGAGGGGGAGTGAATCCAATTGCAGATGAGATAAACTGTGACGAAAGTGGTCTAAGCATCAGAATGTTTACACCAATCGTTGCCCTAAGTGATAAAGAAATTACTATAAATGGTTCCGGCAGTTTAACAACCAGGCCAATGGATTTCTTTGATGACATATTACCAGAGCTTGGTGTAAAGATCAAAAGCAATGATGGAAAATTGCCAATGACAGTTCAGGGGCCATTAGTTCCGGCAAATATTGAAGTCGACGGTTCATTGAGCTCTCAATTTCTCACCGGGTTATTAATGGCTTATTCTGCAGCAGGAGCAAACGATGTTTCAATCAAAGTAAAAGATCTTAAAAGCAAACCTTATATTGATCTGACTTTAGATGTGATGAAACAATTTGGAATGAATGTTCCGGAAAATAAAAACTATAAAGAATTTGTCTTTCATAATGAACCCACTCACGACTCACAACTCACAACTCACCACTATACTGTTGAAGGTGACTGGAGCGGGGGAGCATTCTTGCTTGTTGCAGGTACGATCGCTGGTTCAATAACAATTCGTGGTCTTGATCTTTCATCAACACAAGCGGATAGAAAAATTATGGATGCATTGATGAATGCAAATGCAGCAATTGCGATGGAAGCAAAAGGAATACAAGCTCATCCGGGAGGATTACGAGGTTTTGAATTTGATGCAACTGATTGTCCCGATCTATTTCCTCCCTTAGTTGCATTGGCTTCTTATTGTGAAGGTGAAACAAAGATTAAAGGGGTGAGACGCTTGAAGCACAAGGAAAGTAATCGTGCTGTTACATTGCAAGATGAGTTTGATCTGATGGGAGTGAAGATAACTTTCGACGATGATATTATGATCATTCATGGCGGTGAAGTTGTAAAAGGCGCAGATGTTCATTCACACCATGATCATCGTATTGCTATGGCTTGTGCAGTGGCGGCGTTAGGAGCAAATAGTGAAACAATAATTGAAGAAGCCTATGCAGTGAAAAAATCTTATCCTGATTTTTATAATGATTTGAAAAGCTTGGGAGCAAATGTATCTTTACCCTTTGACAAGATTAACCTTTAACTAATAACAATTAACTTGAACTCCTTCGGTCGCATATTCAAAGTTTCAATTTTTGGCGAATCACATGGTGAATGTGTTGGGATAACTATTGATGGTTGCCCTGCTGGTTTAGCATTATCACCAGAAGATCTACTTCCTGATCTGGAAAGAAGAAAAGGCGGAAAACAAAAAGGAACTACACCAAGACAGGAAGAAGATTTTCCAATTTTTAAAAGCGGCTTGTTTAATGGGAAAACAACTGGTTTTCCAATCACCATCTTATTTGAAAATAAAAATATCCGCAGCGAAGATTATACAAAACAAAGAAGCATTCCACGTCCTGGTCATGCTGATTGGGTAGCTCATCAAAAATTTGGTGGCAATGAAGATTATCGCGGTGGCGGACATTTCAGTGCAAGATTAACTGCAGGGATTGTTGCAGCAGCGGGCATTGCAAAAAAGTTAATGAAAGATGTTACCATTCAAGCTGAAGTTATAGAAATAGGAGGAGAGAAAGACCTTGAAAAAGGTTTGCAAAAAGCAATTGATGCAAAAGATTCTGTTGGCGGAATTCTTGAATGTAAAGTAAATGGCCTTCCCGTTGGTTTGGGTGAACCGTGGTTTGATTCAGTAGAATCTTCTTTAGCTCATCTTGTTTTTGCCATACCAGCCGTAAGGGGCGTTGAATTCGGAACCGGCTTTGCTGCTGCAAGAATGTTTGGGAGTGAACATAACGATGCTATTCTTGAAATGGGCGGCAAAACAAAAACAAATCATGCTGGTGGAGTAGTAGGTGGAATTACAAATGGAAATGAACTTGTATTTCGATTAGCAATAAAACCAACTTCATCAACTCCTAAAGAACAGGAAAGTCTGAACTGGGATACAGAACAAGTAGAAAAATTTTCGATCAAAGGCCGTCATGATCTTTGTGTTGCATTAAGAGCACCGGTTATTGTTGAAGCTGTTACTGCATTGGTCCTGGTTGATTTTATGATGCTGGAACAAAAGATACCTCGAGTAATATCTTAATCACTTATATATTTCGCATACACTCTGTCTCCAAAATATGTAAAGTATTTTCTTCTATCGAATTTTGTGTAAGACAAAAGAGAAAAAATAAACCCATTCTTTTCTACCTGCACTGTATGATAGATCAATCCATTTGGATTCTGCTTTAAGATGAACCTGATCCTTCCATTCCAGGACGAATGATCAATAAAAGAAGTATCAATAGTTGTTTCAAAAAGAAAATCTTCCGCAAGTTTTCTTTGCATTAACCTGCTTCTGTACAATGTGCCGCCAGTCGGACTTGCTAGTGGTTTCCCGTTATAAATAACAATACTATCATTATAGGCAAGCACAACTAATTTGTGATTTTCATTTCTTAGCCATTCTATAATTTTCTTTGTATGAAAATTATCTTCATAACCATAATCGCTATCAAGAAATGCAATACGATCAATATTGTCAGGGATCCTGGGAACCCCCTCCAAATAACCGAATATAAAGCTGCCGCCTCCGCTATGGCCATTTAAAACGATCTTGGGATGATATTCTTTGAACCGGTCAGCTAAGCTGTCAACAAAACTTCTTATCAGATCAAATGAACCATGATGAGTTCTTTTCCACGCAGGCCAGCTTTTATTATCAGCCATTAAATATGCGACTATATAGTTATTCTTTTTATCCAGTTTCCTGACATATCGAGTTTGTGCAGCTATATGCTGAATATCGAAATGCCAGTCATCGCCTGGCTTCATTTTCTTTCCTTTTGTCCATTCAATGTTGTTGCCATTCGGCAACGCGAATAAAACAAGATAAGTTTCACCTTTTTTGTTGAAATGCAACGGTGCATTAATGTTTATCGTCACACTATCATGCCCGTTTTTGATCCATAACTCTTGTTCATTAAAGCTTCCTGTTTCAATAAAATCCTTTAAAATTTGTGAGTGTGAGAGGTTTACACAACCTGTTAAAAAAATAACAAACAAGATTATATTATAAGGAGAACGATTCATTACTTTGTCCAATTGCGAAAAAGGGAAATTAGCATAAATCTATGAACCGTCTTATCAAAGTTTGTTTTGTTTGTAGCAATCAAAGGTTGATCACAATCTGCATGGCCATTCTTGTACTATGCTTACCCTCGTGCAAGGAAAAAACAAAGCCGGAAGAAAAAGTGATAGTGAAAGCACCGGAAAAAATGGATGATAAGGTAAAAGAACTTATCAGGAGCTTTCTTGAATATTCCGCTTCCAAAAATGAAAGGATGGATGATTCTACAGTCCTTTATCAGTTACCTATTCTTGCCGATCTATATAAGCAAAAAACATTTGTTCCTCAATGGAGCAGCTCTCAAAAATGGTTGGCCCAGGGCGATTCTCTTTTATTATTTATTGAAAATGCAAAATTGTATGGTCTTTTCCCAACCGATTACCACTCTCATCAATTAGCGATCTTAAAAAAAATATTTGCTGCTGACGCATTTAAAGATAAAGAAACACGAGACGCTGCCAGTTGGGCTCGTGCAGATCTTATGCTGAGCGATGCACTTGTAAGTATTTTTCATGATATAAAATTGGGAAGATTGCCCAACGACAGCATTACATTAAGAAAAGATTCAGTATTGGCAGAAGATTTTATTTCCTCTAAATTCAATGCTGCTGCATCTGGTCTTTCACTTAATGTTATTATGTCAACGCTTGAACCAAAATATAAAGGTTATCATGAATTGAAGGAGGCTGTCAGGAACTTTCTTGATAGTGCTGATTTCAACCCGATCACTCCGATCGTTTTTCCAAATAAGAATAGAGATGAGCTAAAGGCGGCAGTAGTGAAGAGACTTTTTGAGGCCGGCTACATTGACTCATTAAATGCACAGCCGGATTCATTGCAATTGGCAGGCGTTTTAAAAAAGTTTCAAAAAAATAATCGGCTAACTATTGATGGAAAGATCGGAAGTCAAACCATCAGGATGCTAAATTTATCAGATGCAGAAAAATTTGATCGCATTGCTATTACAATGGACCGATATAAAATGCTTTCTGATTCGTTCCCTGAAAAATATATATGGGTCAATATTCCTTCCTATTCTTTAAAACTGATGAATCGTGATACGTTGATTTTAAGCAGCAAAGTAGTAGTGGGAAAACCCATAACAAGGACTCCTGTGCTTACCAGCGCTGTGTCAGAAATTATCACTTATCCTCAATGGACCATTCCGGAAAGCATTGTAGAAAAAGAGATAATTCCGGGCATGAAGAAGGACACAGGTTACTTAAGGAAAAAAGGTTACATGATCTTGAATTATAAAAATGAAGAAGTGAGCCCTGATTCAGTTAATTGGGCAAAATATGAAAAGAAAATACCTTATAAAGTTATACAGGGTAGTGGAGATGATAATGCACTGGGTGTTTTAAAATTTAATTTTCCAAATAAATACTCCGTTTATTTACATGATACCAATCAGCGGTATTTTTTTGGGCAGGATATAAGAGCTTTAAGTCATGGATGTGTTCGGGTACAGGAATGGGAGAAAATGGCATTTTACATTATGAACAATCAGGTTGATAGCAATGTAAAAAAGAAAAAGCCAAATGAGATCACCCTTGATTCAATGACACATTGGTTAGCAATAAAAGAAAAACACAGTATTCCGTTACGTAAAAGGATCCCTGTTTATATCCGGTATTTTACCTGTGAAGCAAACGACGGTCGTATCAGATTTTTTGAAGATATTTATGAAGAGGATAAGAAAATGATCGAACTGCTTTTTGCTAACAAAAGAAATGGTGAATGAGGTTCTCTCTTTTTATAGTTTTTTTGATTGTCGCTATTTATTTATTTGCCGGCGATACTATGGAAGCAAGGGCAGCAAAGCCCAAGCTCATATATGGTACCGCAAGTTATTATTCCAATAGCTTTAATGGAAAGAAAACAGCCAATGGCGAAATTTATTCTCATAAAAAAATGACTGCTGCTTGTAATGTTTTACCACTTGGCACGTGGATAAAGGTCACAAACCTTCGAAATGGGAAGAGTGTAGTTGTAAAAACAAATGACAGGCTTCATACAAGAATGAAAAGAGTTGTTGATCTGAGTCGTGAGGCTGCAGATAAATTAGGTTATGTGAAATCTGGTCTTACGAGAGTACGAGTAGAAGTGATCGGTAAGAAAAAACCTGAAAAATAGGTGGAAATCAAAGTAATATTAAATTTCAGGATGTAGTATAGAGCCTTTATTTTTGTTAAAACCCAAACTACCTCTTTATGAAGCATTTAATTGTTTCACTGCTTGCCGCAATAATCATAGCACCCGTTGTTTCTGCCCAGGAAGATGAGATAAGATCTCACGAACTAGGAGTAAGCTTCAATCTTTACGATTTTAAAAGCGCTGAATTAATACGAACCACTTCTTTAAACGCTGTTATCAGAGATAAACAATTTGGCGATGAGAAGTCTCCAGGTATTGGCCTGCATTATTTTAAAGGATTAAAAAAACATATTGACTTTGCTGGCTCACTAAACCTCTCATATCTTAATCAAAATATTCCCGATAACCCGGATCCAACTGACAGGTATATGTTTCAGTTGGAAGCGGTTGCACATTTCAAACTGGTTACTGATAAATATTGGTTTCAGCCATATTTGATCGGTGGGTTAGGCGCCCAAAAATATTATGTATATTATGGAGCATACATGCCGCTTGGAGTAGGGTTGAATATAAACTTTTTTAATGAGGGCAGATTATTCATAAACTCAACGTACAGAGTGCCGATCACAACGGGTACAACTAATTATCATTTCATGCATGCTTTTGGAATTGCTGGTCGTCTTACTAAAAAGAAAGAGCCCGTAATAATTCCTCCACCGCCGCCACCTGCAGCACCGCCGAAAGACAGCGATAATGATGGTATCACTGACGATAAAGATAAATGTCCCACAGTAGCAGGCGTAGCAAAATATGAAGGTTGCCCTGTTCCGGATTCTGATAAAGATGGCATTAATGATGAGAATGATAAATGCCCAACTGTTGCAGGTCTTGCAAAATATGAGGGTTGTCCTGTACCTGATACAGATAAAGATGGTATTAATGATGAAGAAGATAAATGTCCAAACCAAGCCGGTGTTGCCCGTTACCAGGGTTGCCCTGTACCTGATGGCGATGGCGATGGTGTAAATGATGAAGAAGACAAATGTCCAAAAGTTGCCGGGCCAGCTGATAATTTTGGTTGTCCGGTAATTGGAATAAAATCTTATGAGATAGTCTTTAAGACCGGGAGTGCTATTTTACTTTCAGAGGGTAAACCAATATTAGATACAGTTGTTGCCTATTTGAAAAGAAATCCGGATGTAGAAGTAACAATTGACGGACATACTGATAATACCGGTTCAGATAAAGTTAATAATCCATTATCGGTTAAAAGAGCGGAAGCAACCAAAAAATACCTGGTAAGCAAAGGAGTTAATGGCGATAGATTAGTGACTGCCGGATTTGGATCAACTCAACCAGTTGCCGATAATAAAACTAAAGAAGGGAGACGGAAGAATCGTCGAATTGAAATTAAGATAAAAGGATAGCTTGCAATTTTAGTAGAGCAGGATTGCAGGAAATAAAAATATTCTACCAAAACCAACTGCCCTGGGAAAAGGAAAGCGTCTCGAGTTAAGAGACGCTTTTCTCTTTTATATCAGTTGAGAAGTATAATAAAACTTTACGCTGAAACTTATTGGTTGAAAAAAAGTAGCCCTTATTCAATTCCTGTTTCCATTCAAAATAAAAAGAGCTCCAACGGAGCTCTTTTTGACAAACAAGTTAGTATGATTGCGACTCAGATCTTAAAGCCAACTGTGAGTAACACATTTCCGCCATTCTCTTTTAGGTCGGCAAATGTATTGGCTCTTGGCGGATTAACACGGTACGGAAAGCTAACATCTTTATTCAAACGTTGTACATAAGTAAGATCAATAAATATCCCTTTATTCCTGTAACCAAGTCCGCCACTTGCAAACATCTTTCTTGCTTTTAGTTCTTGTTCTTTATATGGACTTGTATAATAAGCAAAACCAGCACGGGCCATTATAGTTTTAAATTTCAATTCGCCACCCAAGCGGAAATTGAAGGTTCCTTTATATACAGCATCGATCGCTTCATTGTAAGGATCGTAAGGAGCTTTTGTAAATGAATTCACCTCGCCATCGTATGGGCCATACCTCATCCATTTGTAATTGGTGTATTCGATATCTAAAGTAATAAACCCTTTTTGTCTTCTTATATCTTCCACTTCTCTAAAAACATAAGAACCACTGATCATGATCTTGGTTGGAGAATTCAATTGATATTTGCTCTCTACCTTTTCGGTACCTCCGGTGATAGTCGTCATGCCTACACTGTCATAACCATGTCCTGCGCCGAACAAATTTTCAAGGTCTGCAGCAAATCCTGAACTCGTTGTTTCCTTTAATGGCATCCATGTAGGAGAGTGAACCGCTAATCCTAAACGTATATATTCTTTTGGCCGGAAAATTAATCCACCGCGAAGGTTCAGGCCATATCCTTTTAAAGTAAATGTCTCATCATATGTGAGAAAGTTAAAATCATTGTCTTCATCACCCGTTGCATCAGATTCATGAAAATAGGTTCTCCGCTCTTGGTTAATAATATTTATTCCAAGACTGATCCCTGCCATCCATTTTTTACTGAGTTCTGACCCCCATCCCAAATTAATTTCTGTAATGCCTCCGGTTGATTCTACTTTGTTTTCCTGGTTTCTTGACGAAGGGTTTTCAGAACGAGCTATAACTTGCGGGCTACCATTTATCCTGACAGTATCAACAAGGTAAGTGTATAAAGCCATCCGTGTTGGAATTGAAATACTTGAAGTGTATAAAAGTGCCTGGTCTATTGTAAGACCAGAAGCCGCAAATTCATCAGCTAACGGTTCGCCATAACTGCTGTAATCATTTTCACCTTTATAGTACGTGTTGTAATTAAAGTTGGCTTGTTGCGTAACAGTTATCCCAAACGAATTCTTTGCCTTTCGACCAAAGCCACCGAATACAAAGCCAGATGTTCCAAGGTCAAACTTAGTTTGGCCTGTGGCGGTAGTATTTGTTTCCCTGAACATACTCTTACTTTTTCCAAACTGAAGACCTGGTGTAAGAAAAACATCCGAGGTTTTAAAAAATGCAAGTCCTGCCGGGTTTATGTGATTTGCTGTAGCGTCGCCACCAAGTGAAACCATTGCGCCTCCAATTGCCTGGTTCCTTGCTGTACCTTTTAATTGATACCAGGATAATCGTAATGCATCTTCAGGTGATTGAGAAAAAGATATGTATGAGGAGAGAAGAAAAATGACAGTGTATATTTTTCCTTTCATATTAGAAGTTGTAAAAATTTAGATAATATGAAACAGGAAACATTCAAAAAATGTTCGATTGTTTAACCTGTTTCATGTTTATGATTTAATTGCCACCTCTGCTCGGACGAGTTGCGCCACCTCCGCCACTGCTTCCAGATGAACCTGAACTGCCGCTGCTACTTGATGAACTTGAATTTGAGCTAGGTGTATAGCTTCTTGATGGAGATGAACCAGAACTATTGCTGCTGTTAATATTAATATTAGTTCCGCTGTTAAAAATTTGTTTGAGCGTATTGCTAAAGCCGTTGTTTGAATTCTTGTTGTTATAAACAGGTCTTCCCATTCCTGTCTTATATGAATTCATATTTACACTGTTATTGGCATTATTATAAGTTGTGCCTGTATAACTGGCCAGGTTGAAAGTTCTTGGTCTTTGAACATTTTGAGCTACACTCGTTTGCCCTGAATACCCAGGATGATAAGCGATCACATTGTTACGACAGTAAGGATTGTAATAATAATTCCATGAAGTGTAAGGGTTGTAATAAGTGCCGTAATAAGAATTGTAACTATAACCGAGACGATCATACGAATACCAATCATCAAGTGAGCTCCATTGTGAAGGGTTATGCACTTTCATGCGCAGGTAACGGTCGTCATAATATTTGTCATCATACTGATAACGATCATCCTGTTTTTCTTCTACACGTACATACTCGTCCTGCGGACGGGTAGGAGAAAAATAAACATCATCGGGAGTTTGCCCGGTTTTGTATGCGGTTGTACAACTGCTTAACGCTGCTGCGGTAATTGCCAAAAGTAAAATTTGACGTTGCATGGCAGGGAGTTTAAGTGGTTTATAAAATTGAAGTTACTACATTTGCGCCGGATTTCCGACCCATATCTTTGAGCATCAAATATTTTGCCGCCCGATGTAAAATTGTGGAATCCGTTGTTAATTAAAGACTAAATGTCATTAGTTCGTAAAAGTTTTTTTAAATACACTAATTATAAACGTTTAAGGAAATGAGTAAAGGCATTACAACAAGAGCCGAAGATTATTCTCAATGGTATAATGACCTTGTTTTAAAAGGAGGTTTAGCTGATTATTCTGCTGTCAGAGGATGTATGGTGATAAAACCATATGGGTTTGCACTGTGGGAAAACATGAGAGATGCTTTGGATAAAATGTTTAAAGATACAGGTCATCAAAATGCTTATTTCCCTTTGTTTGTTCCAAAAAGTTTTTTGGAAAAAGAAGAAGGTCATGCTGAAGGTTTTGCAAAAGAGTGTGCAGTCGTTACTCATTATCGTTTAAAAGCAAATCCTGATAAGAAGGGGACACTGATGGTTGATCCGGATTCAAAGTTGGAAGAAGAACTTATTATTCGTCCGACAAGTGAAGCCATTATCTGGAATACTTATAAAGACTGGATCCAATCATACCGCGATCTTCCATTACTTATCAATCAATGGGCAAATGTGGTACGTTGGGAAATGAGAACAAGATTGTTTTTGCGTACCGCAGAATTTCTTTGGCAGGAAGGTCATACGGCACATGCTACTTCTGAAGATGCGATCGAAGAAACAAAAAAGATGCTCGAAGTATATGCAACATTTGCAGAGGAGTTTATGGCCTTGCCTGTGATCAGGGGTGTAAAATCTGAAAGTGAAAGATTTGCCGGTGCCATTGATACTTATTGCATTGAAGGGTTGATGCAGGATGGAAAAGCATTGCAGTGCGGAACTTCGCATTTCCTCGGACAAAATTTTGCAAAAGCATTTGAAGTGAAATTTTTAAACAAGGGGAACCAACAAGAATATGTTTGGGCTACAAGTTGGGGAGTAAGTACAAGATTGATTGGCGCATTGGTAATGGCGCATAGTGATGACCAGGGATTAGTGATGCCTCCAAAGATCGCACCGTTCCAGGTTGTGATCGTTCCGATCTACAAAGGCGAAGAATCAAAACCAGTGATCGATGCAAAGGCAAATGAAATAATGAAAGAACTCAAAGCTGCCGGTATCAGGGTAAAGTATGATAATAATGATAACAATAGACCGGGATGGAAATTTGCCGAGTATGAATTAAAAGGTGTGCCGGTGCGTCTTGCTATGGGACTTCGTGATATGGAAAATAATGTAGTTGAACTGGCGAGAAGAGATACAAAAGAAAAGCAACAAGTTCCTATTTCAGGATTGTCAGATCACATAACAAAATTACTTGATGAGATCCAGCAAAATCTTTATAACAACGCTTTGAAATATCGTGAGCAGCATATTACTTCAGTTGATAATTGGGATGAATTTGTAAAAACACTCAATGAAAAAGGCGGCTTTGTTTCTGCGCATTGGGATGGCACAGCAGAAACTGAAGCTGAAATAAAAGAGAAGACAAAGGCTACTATTCGTTGTATCCCTTTGAATAATCCTGTGGAGTCAGGAGTGTGCATTTTTAGTGGAAAGCCAAGTAAGGAAAGGGTTCTATTTGCTATTGCATATTAAAATTTGCTCATTATATTTATGTTCTAAACCAAAACTGTATATGGAAAATACAAACCAACCTCAAAATCAAAACATCTTCTCTAACTCTAAAACTCCTTTACCAAACGCCACGGCAGTATTGGTTTTAGGCATCTGTTCAATTGTATTTAGTTGTTTTTTCGTTGGCGCTATACTTGGTATTATAGGGTTAGTGCTTGGATCAAAGGGTAAAAGAGTTTATAGGACGAGTCCGGATATGTATGAAGGATACAGCCAGCTCAATGCTGGATATATCATGTCCATCATAGGAACTTGTCTCGGAGGTTTATATATTATTTATTGGATAAT
>Ga0207643_10001945_pt1 | contig 11422 bp, 8 predicted proteins | sample KBSMisM62_FD_184313 | JGI IMG/M metagenome (GOLD analysis project Ga0207643, IMG submission 184313) | Miscanthus rhizosphere microbial communities from Kellogg Biological Station, Michigan, USA - KBS Miscanthus M6-2 (SPAdes) (version 2) | ecosystem: Host-associated > Plants > Roots > Rhizosphere...
CTGGTGGAGCGTATCTGCGGACAATTCCGAGCCACGGGATTGACGGCGTATTGATTGGTTGGGACCGATTCGAATGATTTAGGCGTGACTGATTGCGGCTTCGCCGCCTGATGTGAGGCGGGGCTCTGCCCCGCCGCCACCATTTATTAATGAGATTGGGCTAGGCCCCTGGTTCGGCCTTTGGCCTAAGTATTAGGGCAGAGCCCGAACCAAGGGCCTAGCCCAAACCAACTTCTTTAACCCGACGGCGGGGCAGAGCCCCGCCTCACATCGGGCGGCGGAGCCGGAGATGAAGGAGCCAAAATAGTCTAAGCATCCGGCGGCGAAGCCGGAGATAACGGAGCCAAATGACTCTCCAGAGGGAGCAACAATGAGAACACAACCCAGAATTCAATTACTGGTACTAATCGTACTCACTATCTTTAACTGCCAATACGCGCTTGCGCAAAAGAAACCAAACATCGTGATACTCGCCACCGGTGGAACCATTGCGGGTGCGGCCGCGAGTGGGACACAAGCGGCCTATACATCAGGCGCTGTGACCATCGACGCCATGATCGCTGCCGTCCCCGGAATCAAAGACATGGCCAACATCAAAGGCGAGCAGATTTCGAATGTGGGTTCGCAGGATATGTCGTTCGATATCATGCTCAAACTGGCCAAACGCATCAACGAGCTCATGAAAAACGGCGACGTCGATGGCTTTGTCATAACTCACGGCACCGACACGATGGAGGAAACAGCATTCTTTTTGAACCTGGTGGTGAAGGGTGACAAGCCGGTGGTCATGGTCGGTTCAATGAGACCCTCGACCGCAGTCAGCGCCGATGGACCATTGAACTTATATAACGCGGTTGGCGTTGCAGTTGATCCAAACGCGAAAGGCCGCGGCGTGCTCATTGTGATGAACGACTGGATTCATGCCGCTCACTCACTGACAAAGACGAGTACCACTGCGATTCAAACGTTCATGTCGCCGTTGCGTGGCGTCGTCGGCGTGGCCACTTACGGCAAGAACGACTTTTACAACACGCCGCAATGGAAGCACACGAGCGGCAGCGAGTTTGATGTGAGCGACGTGAACAAGCTTCCGCGTGTCGACATTATTTTTGCCTGCGCCGACATGCCCGCTGACCTGATTGACGCCTCAGTTGCGAATGGCGCGAAAGGGATAGTCATCGCGGGAGTCGGTAACGGGAACATGAATAAGGCTTCACTCGATGCTGCCGCAAATGCCGCGAAGAAAGGCGTAATCGTTGTCAGAAGTAGTCGCGTTGCGACTGGGTCTGTCGGCAGAAACGTTGAAGTCAACGACGACGAGCTGGGTTTCATCGCCTCCGACGAGCTCAATCCACAAAAGGCGCGACTGCTTTTATCGCTGGCGCTTCTGAAGCAGCGCTCTAAAACTGAGTTGCAGAACTTGTTTACTACTTATTAAGCGAGAGAGAGAACAAGTCAGGAAGAGGGGCAAGCCACCCTTCTGACTTGTTCTAATCAATAGGCTAAAAAAACTTTATGATCTGGATCGAGTTGATCATCCTGCTGGCGTGCATTGTTATCGGTGCGCGCATTGGCGGGATCGCACTCGGTACGGTCGGCGGCATCGGCCTGCTCGTTTTCGTCTTCGTCTTCGGACTGCCTCCCGGTGGTCCTCCGCAATCCGTTCTGGGAATGATCATCGCGGTGATCACTGCATTGGCGACGATGCAAGCCGCGGGCGGTCTCGACTATCTCGTCTCAGTTGCGGAAAAAATAATGCGCAAGCGGCCGCAGTACATCACCTTCGTGGCGCCGATCGTGACGTACGTGCTGGTTTTGGCGTCAGGCACGGCGCACGTCATCTATGCATTGTTACCAGTGATCGCCGAAGTCTCGCGCAACGGCAAGATCCGGCCCGAGCGCCCACTCTCGATCAGCGTGATCGCCGGCTTCCAGGGCGTAATCGCATCTCCAATCTCCGCCGCCACCGTAGCCATGCTCGGCTTCTTACTCACACAGGGAATCTCACTGCCGCGACTGCTCGCGATCACTATTCCCTCGACTTTTCTCGGCGTTGTGATCGGATCGTTGTCGGTTGCGTGGCGCGGGAAGAGTTTAGACGCCGATGAAGAATATCAACAACGGCTCGCGACTGGTGAAGTAAAGAAGCCTGCGGCGCCGGCGCCGATTGAAGGGCAGAACCTCTTTCGCGCGCGTGGCTCGATGTTGCTTTTCCTGCTGGGCATCATCATGGTTGTGCTGATTGGGATCTTTCCAAACCTCCGACCAGCGTACGAAGTGGCTGTTTCTGAAAGCGGCGTCATTCAAACTGATCAAGTGAGTATGGGCATGGCGATCATGATCGTGATGATTGCAATCGCCGGACTGATCCTGGTTGTCTTCAAGGCTTCTCCCGAAGCAGCGTTGAAGGGAACGATCATGCGCAGCGGGATCACCGCGATCATTTGCATACTCGGAATCTCCTGGCTCGGCTCGTCGTTTTTCGAGGGTAATCGGACGTTTATCGTCGGCGGCATCTCGAGTCTCCTGCAGGTGTATCCGTGGACGTTTGCGATTGGGATGTTTGTGCTTTCGGCAATGCTGTTCAGCCAGGCGGCGACGGTTGCGATCCTGATGCCGGTGGGCGTGGCGCTGAACTTACCAGCCACTACACTCGCGGCGTTGTATCCGGCAGCTAATGGAATCTTTTTCCTGCCGACGTACGGCACGTTGTTGGCCGCTGTCTCGTTCGATCAAACAGGCACGACAAAAATTGGAAAGTACTTGCTCAATCATAGTTTCATGCTGCCTGGCCTGGTGACAATAGGCTCGACGATCGTCATTGCATTGTTGTTGAGCAAGTTTGTGAGCTGATTATGGAAGCAACTGGACTACTCGATCCGTTTCCTCTTTGGACGATCCTGCCGCTGACTGTTGTGTTGGCTCTGCTTTCGGTCGAGTTGGGTTACCGGCTCGCACGTTACCGGCTGCAACGCGAGCAGTTGGAGAACGAATCTCCGCTCGGCGGCATGGTTGGATCAACGCTGGGTTTGCTGGCTTTCATGCTGGCTTTCACTTTTGGACTTGCCGGATCGCGTTTTGAAGATCGGCGACAGGTTCTGTTGTCTGAGGCGAATGCTATTGGCACGACTTACCTTCGCGCAGCCATGATCCCGGAACCGATGCGCACTGAAAGCCGGAATCTCCTTCGTGAATACGTCGACGTCCGGCTTGAAGGAGTGCAGCAGCCTGGCAAGTTACAACAAGCACTCGCCAGATCGGAGGAGTTGCACAACCAGCTCTGGTCGCAGGCAGTGGCCGCGACAGAAAGAGAGCGATCGCCAATGACAAGCATCTACGTGCAATCGCTCAACGAAGTGATCGACTTGCATGCGACGCGTCTCATGGCACTGCGGAGCCGTGTGCCCGCAGTGATATGGATCGTCCTGTACTTGCTTGGGTTCCTCGCCATGGTGCTGATGGGCTACCAATCAGGGCTGGCCCACACCAGGCGTTCGCTCGCTGCGGTTGCACTGATATTTGGTTTTTCCCTGGTCCTATATTTGATAGCCGACATAGACCGTCCCGGTAAGGGCGCCCTGCAGGTTAGCCAACAGTCGATGATCGATCTGCGCAACTCGATGAAGTAAGCCACATTACGCCGAAGGCGTTGGCTAATTGCAGCCCAGGGTTGGAGCGCCGCGACAACCCTGGGAATAAATACAAAAACAGCGTACAAACCCTGAAAGGGTTAGGCATGTGCGCTATTAACCCTTTCAGGGTTGGACGGTTTGTCGATCGATTACCAAGGGTCTCGTTACGTCAGCGACAACCCCTGAGTTAAGTTCATGTATTCTCGATTAACCCTGTAAGGGTTCGCCGCATGCCGAACCCTTACAGGGTTTTTGTTTCCTTTTTAATTTGCGACCCAGGGTTGTCGCTGCGCTCCAACCCTGGGCTGAAATTAGCCAACGCCTTCGGCGTATTTATTGTGTGGCTTAAGTAAGGTGGCGTGAAGCGCGGGAGCCGACGGGGATGGTGAGTAAGGGGGCGGCGCCGTGGCGTAAGACTCTTTCGCTGTGGCTGCCGCGCAGTCCGTCGAGGAAACCATTGCGCCCGTCAGTGGACATTATGATCAAATCGGCTTCGTGATCTTTTGCAGCGTCGACAATACCTTCAATCACTGGGCCAGTTCGTAAATCTTTCTCCCAGGTCCAGCCAGGTATCTCAGGACAGCGACACGCCGGCATCGTGTCTGACTTGCCCACGTGTACGAGGACAAAGGTTCCTTCCGGACATTTCCATCTTTCAACGAGTCCGGCAGCCGTGCTCACTGCCGGTTGAGGTGAAGGAGTCCGAGCGATCGGAATAAGTATTTTCTTTAAGTTGACTGATCCATCTCGATCAGACACAAACCCCTCGGCATTGCCAGGGATTAACAGAGTCATTTGCCCGGCTTTGCGGGTAACTGGTTCTGACACAGACTTTCCAAGCCAACGAGCGTGCCCGTCACGTTGACTCGTAGCCAGCACGATTAAATCGGCCGGATGTTTTTCCAAATAATGCATGACGGCGTCAACCGGCTCACTCTCGTCAGCCAACACCTTACTGGCTTTGATACCAAGCTCTCCTACCGCGGATTTCTGACTTCCCTTCGGTAGCATTCCCCAACGCTCGAGAGTCTCGCGCACACCTGGAAAGTCAGACCATTCCGAAGTCCCACCGCTCGAAACGTGTAGCAGCGTGAGCTTGGATCGCGCCAACAGAGCAGTCTTGAGGGCGTGATGAAAAGCAACTCTACTGGCTTCTGAAAAATCAGTGGGATGCAGCACGCTATCAATTATGGAAAAGCCTGGTCCGATTGTTTGCCTCATGAGTGTCACCCTGAAAGAAGATCACTGAAACATCTGCCTGAAGGTCTCGCGTTCGTAGACGGCGGGATTGGGAATTCGCTGGAAGCTCATGTTGCCGCGCATTTCTTCAAGAGAATTCCATTCGTTCGCGATCATCCATGCTTCCACTTCAGCGCGCAGAGTTTGTAGATAGCCTGGGCCATGTCGCATGAGAGCGGAAACCATTTGCACAACGTGAGCTCCGGCCATAGTCGCCTTGATCACGTCAAGTGCGCTATGAACTCCGCCCGTGATCCCGAGCGATGCTTTAACGCGTCCTGCCAGTACCGCCGTGCCGCGAAGTCGCAGATCCAGATCTGCGGAGCTCGAGAGCTCCACCCTGCGCAGGACTTCGAGCTCGATTACGTCAAAATCGACCTTATGAAAACGTGTGAAGAGAACTATCGCGTCCGCGCCGGCCTTGTCGAGTTGCAGCGCAAAGTTGGCGAAGGCGGTAAACAACGGTGAGATTTTTACCGCGACCGGAATATCAATTGCTCCTTTGACCGCCCAAACTGTCTGAAGCAATTGACGCTCGACTTCGGCCGAACTGGTTTCAGGATCGCTGGCTGCGTGATAGAGATGAAGTTCAATTGCATCCGCTCCGGCCTGCTCCATGAGAGCAGCGTGAGAAGTCCAGCCGCCCGGAGTGCTACCGTTCAGCGAAGCGATCACTGGGATGCCGACGGCCTGCTTAACACGGCGCAAGTGTTCGAGATACTGATCCGGCCCAGGCGCCGAACTCGCATCGGGAAGATAACTTGACGCCTCCGGAAATGAGTCTTCATGGGTTTCAGAGGAAAAGAAGTCCGACATCTGATCGCCCGTAATCTCTTCTTCGTAGAGCGAAGGCAGGACGAGGGCAGACGCGCCGGCATCCTCGAGTCGCTTTACGAGGTCGAGATCTTCAGTCAGCGGGCTCGAACCGACGACAATTGGGCTCTGCAAGGGAATTCCCATGTAGGTAGTAGCGAGATTCATTTGCTTTCCTCCCCGTCGACGTTTCCATTTCCATCCTTCACGTCAAATGCAGGCACTTTCATGCCCGCAAGTTGCTGGTAAACGAGGTAGCGTCTTTCTGCGGCAGCCTGGGACTCCTCGAGAAAGCCTTTGAAGCGCGCAGGGTCTGCCCGTTCAATCATCCGGAAGCGCGACTCGTTGCGCATATACTCAGCAACTTTGGCTTTCGGTGGTCCATAGTCGAGATTGAGTGGCGCCTCCCCTTGCGCGATTCGACGCGGATCGAACCGGTAGAGCGGCCAGACTCCCGATTCAACTGCGAGCTTTTGTTGCGCAGCCCCCTGGGCCATGTCGTAGCCGTGTGCAATGCAGTGACTGTAGGCAATGATCAGCGACGGCCCCTTGTAAGCTTCGGCCTCGCGGAAAGCTTGTACCGTCTGAATCATCTTTGCTCCAAACGCAACGCGCGCGACGTACACGTGCCCGTACATGTTCGCCAACAGACCGAGATCTTTCTTACCGACCGGCTTTCCGGAAGCTGCAAACTTGGCCGCGGCGCCCAGTGGCGTCGCCTTGGATTGCTGGCCACCGGTGTTTGAATAGACTTCAGTATCGAGTACGAGGACGTTGACGTCGCGCCGGTTTGCAAGCACGTGATCGAGTCCGCCATAGCCGATGTCGTAAGCCCAGCCGTCGCCACCGACCAGCCAGACGCTCTTCTTGACGAGGTAATCAGCGAGGGTCTCGAGCCGGCGGGCTTCCGCTGATTGCAGCTCGGCCAACTTGCCGCGCAACACCTTGACTCGTTCGCGCTGGGCGGCGATTCCGGCTTCGTCGTCCTGGTTAGCTTCGAGTAGTTCCTGCACAAGTGTTTCGCCGATACTCTGTGCGAGATGCTTGACGAGCACGTTTACGGCGGCGATATGAGCATCGATCGCGAGGCGGAAACCGAATCCGAATTCGGCGTTGTCTTCAAAGAGGGAGTTGGACCACGCCGGTCCTCTTCCGTCGCTGTTTGTTGTGTAGGGTGTTGTAGGAAGATTGCCGCCGTAGATCGAAGAGCATCCGGTAGCGTTTGCGATGAGCAGACGATCGCCAAACAGTTGTGTGAGCAGTTTCAGATAAGGAGTTTCACCGCAACCGGCACAGGCGCCCGAGTACTCAAACAACGGCTCGAGAAACTGTGAGCCTTTATGGTCGAGGCGAACGACCTCGGCGCGATCGAGCTCGGGAAGATTGAGAAAGAAGTCGTAGTTGGAACGTTCGGCATCGCGCAAGGGCGCCTGCGGTTCCATGTTGATCGCCTTGTGTTTTGGATTGGTCCTGTCTTTGGCAGGGCACACGTTAACGCAGAGGTTGCAGCCGGTGCAGTCTTCCGGCGCCACCTGAATCGTGAACATTTTTCCCTTGTATTCAGCGCCTCTGTAAGCTGTTGATTTGAACGTAGACGGCGCACCGGCGAGCGTGGAGTCTTCATAAACTTTGGCGCGTATCGCCGCGTGCGGGCAAACGAGCGCGCACTGGTTGCACTGGATACAAACCTTTGAATCCCAGACCGGAATCTCGAGAGCGAGATTACGCTTCTCCCATTTCGCTGTGCCGACCGGCCAGGTGCCATCGACTGGAAACGCGCTCACCGGAAGCAGGTCGCCCTTTCCGGCCATCATCACGGCACTGACTTTCTGCACGAAATCCGGCGCGAGTGCCGAAACGAGTGGCGGGCGCGAATTCGTGGCGGAGACGTCCTTCGGCACTGGAACCTCGCGAAGATGAGCGAGCGCCTGGTCCACGACTTCGCAGTTGCGTCGCACCACTTCAGGACCGCGTTTACCGTAAGTCTTCTCGATCGATTTCTTGATATGCGCGATGGCTTCGTCACGCGGCAGGACGCCGGAAATGCCGAAGAAACAGGTTTGCATTATGGTGTTGATGCGCCCGCCCATCCCGACTTGCTTCGCCAGCGCGTAAGCATCAATCACGAAGAAGCGAATGCGCTTCTCGATCATCTGCTCTTGCATCTCGCGCGGCAGTCGATCCCACACTACTTCAGCGTCACCCGTCGCGTTCAACAGGAAGACGGCGCCCGGAGCGGCGTATTCCAGCACGTCGATCTTGTCCACGAATTCAAACTGGTGACACGCTACGAAGCTTGCGCGATCGACGAGGTACGCCGAGCGGATCGGTCGCGGGCTCGTGCGCAAGTGCGAAACCGTGATTGCGCCTGATTTCTTCGAGTCGTAAACAAAGTAGCCCTGCACAAATCGCTCGGTTTCGTGACCGATGATCTTGATTGAGTTCTTGTTTGCTCCGACTGTGCCGTCAGCGCCAAGGCCGTAGAACAACGATGTCGAAACATCGTCACTTTCGGTGCGAAAAGAAGGATCCCAGGCGAGCGATGTATGTGTTACGTCGTCGATGATTCCAATCGTGAAGTGACGCCGCGGCGTGGGACTCTTCAGTTCGTCAAAAACAGCCTTCACCATCGCCGGGGTAAACTCCTTCGACGATAAACCATAGCGACCGGCGATCACGTTTGGATCGAGTGTCGACTCACCTTCCGCGCGTGCTTCGACAAGAGCCGTGATCACGTCAAGGTAGAGCGGATCACCGGGCGCGCCTGGCTCTTTGGTCCGATCTAGCACGGCAATACTTTTGACGCTCTTCGGCAGGGCGTTGATAAATGCTTTGCGCAGGAAAGGACGATAAAGACGTACCTTCACCAAACCGACCTTCTCGTCATGGCCCGCCAGGTAGTCGACAGTCTCGTGCACCGTTTCCGCGCCCGACCCCATAATCACGATGACGCGTTCGGCATCGGGATGGCCCACGTATTCGAACAACCCGTAATAGCGCCCGGTTATTTCCGCGAGCTTTGCCATCAGGTTGGCGACGATTCCCGGCGTCGCGTCGTAATACGAGTTCGCAGCTTCACGTGCCTGGAAGAACACATCCGGGTTCTGTGCCGTGCCACGCAGCACCGGCCGATCGGGAGTGAGTGCGCGTTGTCGATGAGCGTAAATGGCTTCTTCTGAGATCAGGCTGCGCAGATCGTCGTCGCTGATCTCCTCGATTTTTGCGACCTCGTGCGAGGTGCGAAATCCGTCGAAGTAATGGAGGAAGGGGATTCGTGACTCGAGCGTCGCGGCGTGTGCCACCGCGGCCATGTCGTGTGCTTCCTGAACTGAGTTTGAACAGAGAAGCGCAAACCCGGTTTGCCGGCACGCCATCACGTCCGAATGATCGCCGAAGATCGAAAGAGCGTGTACCGCCAGCGTTCTGGCCGTCACGTGCATTGTGAACGGCGACAGCTCACCGGCGATCTTGTACATGTTCGGGATCATCAGGAGCAGGCCCTGAGAGGCGGTGAAGGTGGTTGACTGCGCGCCGGCTTGTAGGGCGCCGTGTATGGCTCCGGCGGCGCCGCCTTCCGATTGCATCTCGGCTATCTCCGGAGCGACTCCCCAGAGATTGGTCTTACCGCGGCTGGCCCATTCGTCACACAGCTCGGCCATCGGCGAGCTTGGTGTAATGGGGAAGATGGCAATCGCCTCGCTGACGCGGAATGCGACGGAGGCGGCGGCCTCGTTTCCATCAACGGTGATGAGATTCTTTGGCATGGATGCACCTCCGGAAGTCACAAAGAACCACAAAAGGCACAAAGGCAATACTGTCAGAATTGCCAGTAACGAGACCGGCACATAGTGACTAGGATTTCCTCGTCGTCCCACCAACAGAGGAGTTATGCAAATGCGTCACCCGCGAAATTGAGCCGCAAAAAGGCGCGAAAAACACAAATGTCAACTGCCGGCTGGATCACATTGGCTTTGTTGATTGCAATGTTCGTGATGCTTGTCTGGAACAAGCTTCCGATCTGGCTTGTCTTCATCGGGACATTAACAGTGGCGATGACTCTACAACTCGCACCGCCCGCGGCGCTCCTCAAAGGTTACAGCAACACTGGTGTGATCACGGTTGCAGCACTCTATCCCGTAGCTGCCGGCATGTATGCGACCGGCGCGATCTCACTCCTGTCTGAGAGAGTTATCGGGCTACCGAGATCACTCACGATGGCCCAGCTCAGGATTCTTGCTCCCGTCGCAGCCGTTAGTGCCTTTCTCTATAACACTCCACTCGTGGCGATGATGATTCCAGCTATTCGGGACGTCACGCGTCGCACCGGTCTAAACTCGTCGAAACTCTTCATGGGCCTGAGCTATGTCGCGCTTCTCGGCGGCACGATTACCCTAATTGGAACGTCTGTGAATCTAATCATCGCCGGGTTGGTTTCAGACGCAGTGGCCAAAGGTGAACTGACTGCGGTGAGGCCGATTGGTTTCTTCGATCCGGCGTGGATCGGAGTACCAGCCACGATTGCCGGTCTCGCTTACATGATTTTTATCGGCTCTCGGTTGATAAAGACTCGAACTGGAGATCAGGAAGGTGTTGAAAAGCGCGCGTATCGAAGTGAGTTCCGGATCGAAGATTCAAAACTCAAAGGAAAGACACTCGAACAGGCCGGATTGGCTAACCCGACGGGCTTTACCCTTGAGTCGCTGACCAGGAACGGTACGACAATGAAGCCGCAGCCAACAGTGGTGCTCGATACGGGAGACTTGTTGACCTTTTCGACGCCGGCCGACGTTTTACCCGGGTTGTGGACCACGATTGGACTCGTTCCCGCCTACGCAACAAATATGTCGACCCGCCGGCACGAACATCAACTCGTGGAAGTGGTGTTGTCCGCGCGGTCTCCGGCGGTCGGGCATAAAGTCGGCGATCTACCTCTTCCGGACAGTCCTTATCAGTTAATGCTCGTCGGTGTTTCGCGTAATGGCCAGTCTCCTCGTGAGCCGCTTGCAGATTTACGTCTTGAGGTCGGCGACGCAGGCGTCGTCGAAGTTGACGATGCCTTCTTTTATGAGAATCGCAGGGAGGCGGATTTCATCCTGACCAAAAGACTCGAGGGTTTTCGTGTGCAGCGAATCGATCGCGCAACCGTCGCTATTGTGATCACGGTCGCGATGGTGGTCCTGGCGGCGAGTGGACTGACAAGTATGCTCAACGCGGCACTGTTGGCCGCGATGGCGATGTTGCTGAGTGGATGTTTGACGATCGAACGGTTATGGCAAAGCGTCGACTGGCAAACAATCGTCGTGCTTGGCGCCGCGGTTGGATTGGAGTCGGCCATCACCGGAACTGGTTTGGCAAAAGAGACAGCGAATTTGTTTGCCGCTATCGGTGGGCGAAGTCCGATGATCGCGCTGGCGGCGGTCTACATCGGAACAGTGCTCTTGACGAATGTGATCACGAATGTAGCGGCGGCGGTGCTCATGTTTTCGGTCGCGGTGTCGTTATCGACCACTCTGGGAGTCAACTTTTTTCCATTTGCGATGATTCTGATGAGCGGGGCATCGAGCGCATTCATCAATCCGGCCGGGTTCCAGACCAATCTCATGGTCCAACAACCCGGCGGCTACGTGTTTTCTGATTTCATCAAGGTGGGAACGCCGCTGACTTTAATCGTCGGCGCCGTGGTGCTCTTGCTGGCGCCGATTGTCTACGGGTTCTAATGGAAGACCTTGCGAGAAAGT